>Ga0208062_100079_pt1 | contig 17198 bp, 15 predicted proteins | sample DeeseametaMP0261_FD_184217 | JGI IMG/M metagenome (GOLD analysis project Ga0208062, IMG submission 184217) | Marine microbial communities from the Deep Atlantic Ocean - MP0261 (SPAdes) | ecosystem: Environmental > Aquatic > Marine > Oceanic | place: South Atlantic Ocean | collected 2011-01-01 | reverse complement strand
GCCCACAGGGGACTTACACCCCCAAGTCATCCGGCCAGCACCACCTGTACCGGAACAGCGCCCGTCAAGGCGCTACGCGCCATGCCTGGCGCACAAAACAGAAAAGCCGGTGACAGAGTCACCGGCTTTATAACTACTAGATTAGCTTGTTAGCTGATCAGAAGTAGTAAACAGCACCGATTGCTGCAACGGTACGCTCGTCAGAGACACCGGCAGTTGCATCAAAGTCATCAGTGTTGTCTGCACGCTCAAAGTTGTAATCGTACACGTCGTCACCACCGCCAATGTAGCCTTCGAAGTATACATACAGGTGGTCAGATACGCTATGCAGCGCCTGCAGGCAGGGTAATGGTATCCCACTTGGTGCTGTCAGAGTTGTCAGCTTCAGCCATTTCGTAAGAAAGAGCGAACTGGTTTTTACCCAGAGTGTACACACCCATCAGGCCAAACTTGTCATACGCATCTTTACGAGTGTGGTATTCACCGGTAACCCGCAGGTTGTCCAGATTGTAGCTGACACGCAGACCGTAGGTGTTCTCGTTATCACCACCGTTGTCGTTAGAGTCAACGGCAAACGCCAGCTCAAGAGCGTCTACTTCGTACATTGCAGCCAGCTGGTAAGGATAAGACTTGTCACCGCCTTCGCCATCGCCGTTAACCTGCACTGCACCACCCAGAGTCAGACCGCTGAATGACGGAGAACGATACTGAATCAGGTCACCTTCGCCAGTGCTATAGCCCGCTGCGCCGATGCTCAGGGTCGCTACTTCGTAGAACTGAGCGATTTCGTCGACTGCAGTTTCATATGTGGAGTCGTCTGAACCGATCCATACCTGGCCAAAACTGTCGCCCTTAACACCAATGTAGGCTTCGTCGATGTTTGCACCAGATGAGTCTTTCTCATCAGCACCAAAACCGTCCAGCTCCAGCTTGAAGAAACCGGTAATGCCCGGAGCCATCTCGTGGTCGTGCATAACACCCAGAGTAGAACCGTTGTTGCGTCTTCCTTTTTGAGTTAACTCAGGTTTTCGACGGGTGTAAGCCCCGATTTTTACTGGTAAATCCAGCAAATGCCGGCTTTACCGGAACCCCGATCAACCCCCATTTATTTCCAACAGGGGGCCGACATTTCTTCTTTTTATCTGGCCGGGAAAGCCTCGAACCTTAGTTCTCAACCACTTACAGAACTTTGTTAAAGTTCAGCGTGATGAACCTGCTCTAATACAATGTTTGCATTTTTGCAAATTTTCACGGGCTAATTTTTAGCCTTTTTTGGTCAGGAAGCAAAGTTCTTTATTCCTCAATGGCTTGACCACAGATTCCGGTTTTATCTACCAAAATCAGGGCCAGAACCCAAAAACCGCTTCCAGAACAATCAACTAACGCAGTCCGAGCTAGCAAAACCACAAACCGGCTCAAACATTACCTTATCTACCGCCCTTTTGTGAGGTGCCAGATACAACTCTGTCACATTTCTGTGCACTAACCCTTTTTGCCGGTTTCCAGCATGAACGTGACAGGGCCGTCATTTACCAGGGCCACTTTCATGTCTGCACCGAACCGCCCTTCCCCAACACGACTCTCCCCAAGCTCAGCACGGGCCCGGGCCACAAAATTCTGATACAGGGAATTGGCCATATCCGGCGCAGCCGCCAGCGAGAACCCCGGGCGGGTACCGGAGCCGGTATCGGCGGCAAGTGTGAACTGGGGAACAATCAGCAGGGATCCGCCGGAGTCCTGAACATTAACGTTCATCCGGCCCTGCTCGTCGGGGAATACCCGGTAAGAGAGGATTTTTCGGCACAAGTCCCTGGCCTCATTCTGTGCGTCGTCCTTTTCTACACCCAGCAATAACAGAAGCCCCGGCCCGATGGCCGAAATCTTTTCGCCATCCACCGTTACACTGGCTTCGGAAACGCGCTGGATCAGTCCTTTCATTCCATCCCTTGGCAAGACTAGCACAGGGCTAAAAATCAGCAACGCGCAAGAGTGTATAGGGCCATCGGCGGGGCCGCAAGCCCTTGAAGGCCAATAATAAGTCTATGCTCAACCGGCGCTGGGCAGGCTTTTCGCCACTACCTCTTCTACGCCCCGCAACAGCGCATCCACAATAGCCGGCTCGGATGCGGAATGGCCGGCATCCCGGATAATATGCAGCTCGGCTTCCGGCCAGGCCTGGTGCAGGGCCAGGGCATTATCCAGCGGGCACACCATGTCGTAACGGCCGTGCACAATTACCCCGGGGATATCCGCCAACCGACCCGCGTCCCGCACAATCTGATCCGGTTCCAGAAAGGCGTTGTTCATGAAGTAGTGGCACTCAATGCGCGCCAGGGCTATGGCGACATGGGGGTGGCCGAAATGCTCCACCACCTTGGGGTTCGGATGCAGGGTGGCGCAACGGCCTTCCCAGATCGACCAGGCCTTGGCCGCCTGTATCTGTTCCAGTTCATTGGCGCTGGTGAGCCGGCGATAGTAGGCCGTCACCATATCATGGCGCTCGTCTTCGGGAATGGGAGCAAGGAAATCCTGCCAGTAGTCCGGAAACACCCGGCTCGCGCCTTCCTGATAAAACCACTGAATATCTCGCGGCCGGCACAGGAAAATGCCCCGCAACACCAGCCCGAGAACCCGCTCCGGATAGGCTTCGGCATACACCAGGCTGAGCGTGGAGCCCCAGCTGCCACCAAACAGCAACCAGCGGTCAATGCCCAGAAACTGGCGAATGGTTTCCATGTCCTGCACGAGGGTGTCGGTGCTGTTGCCTTCCAACTCCGTCAGCGGCGTGGAACGGCCAGCGCCGCGCTGGTCCATCAGGATAATCCGGAAGCGCTCGGCATCGAAGAATCGCCGATGGTAATCCTCACACCCACCACCCGGGCCACCGTGAACCACAAGCACAGGAATGCCATCCGGATTGCCGGATTCTTCCAGATACAACTCATGGGGTTCATCCACCGCAAGGCGATGACGGGCGTAGGGTTCGATATCGGGATAGAGGTTCAGCATGACGAACTCCGTTTCAGGGATAACGGCAGTCTAGCTGAGTTGGGTGGGGACAATAAAGGAGGGATTGGTTTGCCACGAAATCCACTAAAGGACACGAAAGAAAGAAAGAAACTGACTGGCCACGGACACTCACTGACCCTCACGGACAAAAATGCTTTTGGCAGTTGTCCGTGTAATTCCGTGAGTGTCCGTGGCAAAAAATAATCTTTTTCTTTTTAAGCTCTTTTCGTGTTCTTTCGTGGTTTTCGTGGCAAAAAGTCTTTTACTTCTTACCCGCGCGCTTACGCTCGTTCTCGGTCAGAAGCTTCTTGCGCAGACGGATCGACTTGGGCGTGACTTCTACCAGCTCATCGTCGTCGATGAACTCCAGCGCCTGCTCCAGGGTGAACTTGATGGGCGGCACCAGGCCGATCACTTCGTCTTTACCGGAGGCACGCATGTTGTCCAGCTTCTTGCCCTTGGTGGGGTTAACCACCAGGTCGTTGTCGCGGCTGTGGATACCACACAGCTGGCCTTCGTAGATTTCCTGGCCCGGGTCCAGGAACAGCTTGCCACGGCTCTGCAGGGTTTCCAGCGAGTAGGTCAGCGCAGTACCGGTCGCCATGGAAACGATAACGCCGTTCTGGCGGCTGGTTACGTCACCCATCTTCACCGGGCCGTAGTGGCTGAAGGTGGAGGTCAGGATGCCGGTACCGGAGGTCATGGTCAGGAAGGTGTTCCGGAAACCGATCAGGCCACGGGCCGGAATGGTGTATTCCAGGCGGATTCGGCCCTTGCCGTCCGGGATCATGTTGGTCATGTCACCCTTACGCAGACCCATCTGCTCCATGATCGCGCCCTGGTGCTGCTCTTCGATGTCGATGATCACGTTTTCGTACGGCTCTTCCTTCTGGCCGTTTACTTCCTTGACCACCACTTCCGGGCGGCCTACGGCCAGCTCGAAGTTTTCGCGGCGCATGTTCTCGATCAGAACCGACAGGTGCAGTTCACCACGGCCAGACACCTTGAACTTGTCCGCTGAATCACCTTCTTCAACACGAAGTGCCACGTTGTGCAGAAGTTCTTTTTCCAGACGCTCTTTGATGTTACGACTGGTCACGTACTTGCCTTCTTTACCGGCAAACGGCGAATCGTTTACCTGGAAGGTCATGGATACGGTGGGCTCGTCAACGGTCAGCGCCGGCAGGGCTTCTACGTTAGAGGGATCACACAGGGTGTCGGAAATGAACAGCTGGTCCAGGCCACTTACGCACACAATGTCGCCAGCCTGGGCTTCTTCAACTTCCACACGCTGCAGGCCGGAGTGGCCCATGATCTTCAGAATACGGCCGTTGCGCTTCTTGCCGTCGGCACCGAGAGCCACCACCGGCGTGTTGGTTTTCACTTTACCGCGCATGATACGGCCGATACCGATTACACCCAGGAAGCTGTTGTAGTCCAGCTGGGAGATCTGCATCTGGAACGGGCCGTCCATGTCAACAGAAGGCGCAGGCACGTGGTCAACAATCGCCTGGAACACGGCGTCCATGTTGTCCTGGAGGTCTTCATGGTCCATACCGGCAATGCCGTTCAGGGCGCTGGCGTAAACAATCGGGAAGTCCAGCTGCTCGTCGGTGGCACCCAGGTTATCGAACAGGTCAAAGACCTGGTCTACAACCCAGTCCGGGCGCGCACCCGGGCGGTCGATCTTGTTCACAACCACAATCGGGCGCAGGCCCGCTGCGAAAGCTTTCTGGGTAACAAAGCGGGTTTGCGGCATGGGGCCGTCGATGGAATCCACCACCAGCAGCACACTGTCTACCATGCTCATTACCCGCTCAACTTCGCCACCGAAGTCAGCGTGGCCCGGGGTGTCTACGATGTTGATATCGTAGTCCTTCCATTTCAGCGCGGTGTTTTTTGCCAGAATGGTAATGCCACGCTCTTTTTCCTGGTCGTTGGAGTCCATAACGCGCTCGTTTTCGAGCTCTTTACGGTCCAGGGTGCCAGACTGGCGCAGCAACTGGTCAACCAGGGTGGTTTTACCGTGGTCAACGTGGGCAATGATGGCGACGTTTCTAAGCTTATCAATCACAACGGGTATCCTGCAGAAATTAGCGGCGCGCAGTATATCGAAAAGTCCATGTCGATAATATGAAGAATAGTGCCTAATATGTAACCAACCCTTCCGGCGCACTGATATCAGGCAATCCACCGGTTTTCGCACCAAAGTGGTGCGCTATTCTGATGCAATTCCAGGCCGGCCATCGTACACTTTTGCACACACAACGCACCAAAGCCTTGCCACTGCGCTGTTGTGGCGCAGTTACACAAAACTGGCAAGGCACTTGCTTAGTGAGGAGCAGCCGTAATTGAAAGGTAAGGGCCAAAGGCTTCTGGTAAGCTGCCTTCACCTGCAAGAGATCGGGCCTCAGCACACTGAACGATCCGGCACAACGAACACGAAATCACTACGGAGCATGCACAATGTCCAAGACGATTGATTTGATCAAAGAACACGAAGTCAAATGGGTTGACCTGCGCTTCACCGACAGCCGCGGTAAAGAACAGCACGTTACACTGCCTGCCACTGAAGTAGACGAAGACTTTTTTGCCGACGGCAAGATGTTCGACGGCTCTTCTATTTCTGGCTGGAAAGGCATCAACGAGTCCGACATGATTCTGATGCCAGACGACGAAACCGCCGTGCTGGACCCGTTCACCGAAGAAACCACCGTCAACATCACCTGCAACATCGTAGAGCCTTCTACCATGCAGGGTTATGAGCGCGACCCCCGCTCTGTTGCCCGTCGTGCCGAAGAGTACCTGAAGTCCACCGGCATCGCCGATGGCGCACTGTTTGGCCCGGAGCCAGAGTTCTTCGTGTTCGATTCCGTTAAATGGAATGTGGACATGCAAGGCGCGTCTTACCACATCCACTCCGAAGAAGCGGCCTGGGTTTCCGGCGAAGACTTCGATCGCAACAACATCGGCCACCGCCCGGGCGTGAAAGGCGGCTATTTCCCGGTTCCGCCGGTGGACAGCCTGCACGACCTGCGTGGCGCCATGTGTGCTGCCATGGAATCCATGGGCCTGGAAATTGAAGTACACCACCACGAAGTGGGCACCGCTGGCCAGTGTGAAATCGGCGTTGGCGCCAACACCCTGACCCGCAAAGCTGACGAAGTTCAGATTCTGAAGTACTGTGTACACAACGTGGCCCACGCCTACGGCAAAACCGCCACCTTCATGCCCAAGCCGGTGGTTGGTGACAACGGCTCCGGCATGCACGTACACATGTCCCTAAGCAAAGACGGCAAGAACCTGTTCGCCGGCGACAGCTACGCGGGCCTGAGCGAAGCCGCCCTGTACTACATCGGTGGTGTGATCAAGCACGCCAAGGCCATCAACGCCTTCACCAACCCGGCCACCAACAGCTACAAGCGCCTGGTACCAGGCTATGAAGCACCGGTAATGCTGGCCTACTCTGCCCGCAACCGCTCTGCCTCTATCCGTATCCCGTATGTAAACAGCCCGAAAGCACGTCGTATCGAAGTGCGCTTCCCGGACCCGGCAGCCAACCCGTACCTGGCCTTCGCCGCCCTGATGATGGCCGGCCTGGACGGCATCCAGAACAAGATCCACCCTGGCGATGCCATGGACAAGGACTTGTACGACCTGCCGAAGGAAGAAGCCATGAACATCCCGCAGGTAGCCACTACCCTGCAGGAGGCGCTCGATTGCCTGGCAGAAGACCACGAGTTCCTGACCCGCGGCGGCGTGTTCACCGAAGACATGATTGCCGGCTACATCGACCTGAAGCGTGGCGAAGTTGAGCGTATCAACATGACCACTCACCCGGTTGAATTCGAACTGTATTACTCCTGCTAAGCCCCTGCACCAATTTGGTGCGGCCCGGTAACAGCCAGCCCCGCCCCGCGCGGGGTTTTTTGTATCAGCCGTTGAAAACCCCGCCAACGGCGCCGATAATCGAGGCAGTTGATCAATGCAGGCCTTTATTATGAAAACACCTCTCGCCCTTGTAACCGGATTCTGTTTACTGGCCGCCGCCGGCGCCCACGCAGAGGTGTACCGGCATGTGGATGCCCAGGGCAACGTCACCTTCTCAGACGAGCCGATGCAGGGCAGCGAAACCGTTAAAGTAAAACCGGTTACCACCATCACCCTGCCCAAACCGGAAGTGGTGAGAGAAACCGACCAGCTTCGGCAAGAAGTCCAGAAGGAAGGCGCCAACTACGACAGCCTCACTTTTGTGCACCCGCAAAACGACCAGGCCTTCTACAGCGGCAGTGGCGACGTCACCTTTGAAGTGCGCAGCACCCCCGGCCTGCAACGCGGCCACAAATACGAAATCACCCTCGACGGCCAGCCCGTAGGCCAGAGCTCCTCCGGCTCGGTAACCGTGAACAACATTGATCGCGGCACCCACCAGGCCGGTGTGCATATCGTGGACGACCAGGGCGTTCAGGTGAAAACCGGCCCCGGCATCAGCTTCACCGTTCATCGCCCGTCTGTCCTGCGCCGATAACACATCAGCGGTAGCATCCGGAATTAGTTGCACCAATTTAGTGCATACGCACCACATTAACGCCATACTCTGGGCAGCGAAGGGGCAAATCGCCGGCTGCCTGTAGCCTTTCCCGCACCATCTGCACCAAGCCACAGCACCGCCATGCCCCACAGGCCGGCCCGCGCCCGGCCGTTGCCCATTTTTTTCTGCCAGCCAGAAAAACTGGTTCGGATTTTGCAAAACCGGGATACACGCATGAAACGAAAACGGAAGCCGAGCATGACGTTGCAGCCGCCCGCCACCCCGGACAGTGGATACAAAAGCATTCTGGACAGCCTGACCACCTCCCTTCTGGTGCTGGGCGAAGACCTCACTATCCGTTACCTGAACCCGGCGGCCGAGAACCTGTTTGAAACCAGCCTGACCCGCACCCGTGGCCAACCGCTGGGCGATCTGCTAATCGACTCCAGCGACGCCCTGAAGACCCTGTACGCAGCCCTCAACAACGGCCAGTCCTACACCCGCCGCGAGGCCGAGTTCGCCCTGCTGACAGGCTCACGTTTCACCGTAGACTACTCGGTAACCCCGGTCAGCGTAGACCCGACCGAGCTGGTGATCGAAATCCAGCCGAAAGACCGGATGCTGCGCATCAGCCGGGAAGAAGACATCATCTCCCAGCAGGAAACCACCCGCATCCTGGTGCGCGGCATGGCCCACGAAATCAAGAACCCGCTGGGGGGCATTCGAGGTGCGGCGCAACTGCTGGACCGGGAACTGAACAGCGAAGACCAGCGCGAATACACCCAGGTGATCATTAACGAAGCCGACCGCCTGCGCAGCCTGGTAGACCGCATGCTGGGCCCCAACAAGGCCCTGCAAATGGCCAGCACCAACATCCACGAAGTACTGGAACGGGTACGCACCCTGATTGAAGCCGAAAGCAAGGGCCGGGTGCGCCTGAAGCGGGATTACGACCCCAGCATTCCGGAATTCACCGGCGACAAGGAACAGCTGATCCAGGCCTTCCTGAACATCGCCCGCAACGCCATGGAAGCCGCCTTCGAAAACCAGGTAGACAGCCACAGCGGCGACATGCCCACCATCACCTTCCGCACACGGGCCCTGCGCCAGTTCACCATCGGCCACCGACGCCACCGCCTGGTGTGCCGGGTAGACATCATCGACAACGGCCCGGGTATACCGCCGGAACTGCTGCAGAACATTTTCTACCCCATGATCAGTGGCCGGGCATCCGGCACGGGCCTGGGGCTTTCCATTACCCAAAGCATCATCGGCCAGCACCGCGGGCTGGTGGAATGCGAGAGTGAACCGGGAAGAACCGACTTCATCATCTTCCTGCCGCTGGAGGACAACCAATGAGCCGATCGGGAAACGTCTGGATCATAGACGACGACAAAAGCATCCGCTGGGTACTGGACCGTGCCCTGACCCAGGCCGGCCTGCACCCCCGCGTATTCGACAGCGGTGAAAGCATCATGATGCGCCTGGAGCACGAACAGCCAGATGCCATCATCAGCGACATCCGCATGCCCGGCGTAGACGGCATTACCCTGCTGTCCCGGATCGTGAAGAAGCACCCGGACCTGCCCGTTATCATCATGACCGCCCACTCCGACCTGGACAGCGCGGTGACCAGCTACCAGACCGGCGCCTTCGAATACCTGCCCAAACCCTTTGATGTGGACGAAGCCGTGGCACTGGTAAAACGCGCCATCGCCCACAGCCATGAGAAAAAGGCCGCGGCGGAACCCCAGATGGAGTCGGTTCAGAAAAACCTGGAAATCATCGGCGAAGCACCCGCCATGCAGGAGGTGTTCCGCGCCATCGGCCGGCTCTCCAACTCCAACATTACCGTACTGATCAACGGCGAGAGTGGCACCGGTAAAGAACTGGTGGCCCAGGCCCTGCACAACCACAGCCCCCGGGCCCACAACCCGTTCATCGCCCTGAACATGGCCGCCATCCCAAAAGACCTGATTGAATCGGAACTCTTCGGCCACGAAAAAGGCGCCTTCACCGGCGCCGGCGCCACCCGCCAGGGCCGCTTTGAGCAGGCCAACGGCGGCACCCTGTTTCTGGACGAAATCGGCGACATGCCCGCCGACACCCAGACCCGACTGCTGCGGGTACTGGCCGATGGCGAATTCTACCGGGTGGGCGGCACCACCCCCATCAAAGTGGATGTGCGCATCATCGCCGCCACGCACCAGGACCTGGAAAAACTGGTGCAGGCCGGCAGCTTCCGGGAGGATTTATTCCACCGCCTGAACGTAATTCGCGTACACCTGCCCAAACTGGCTGAACGCCGGGAAGACATCCCCAAACTGATGCAGCACTTCCTGAAACGGGCCGCCAAGGAACTGTCGGTAGAAGTGAAAATACTGCGGCCAGACGCGGAAGAATACCTGACCACCCTGCCCTGGCCCGGCAACGTGCGCCAACTGGAAAACACCTGCCGCTGGCTGACCGTGATGGCCAGCGGCCGGGAAATCCACGTAGACGACCTGCCCCCGGAACTGCTGCACCAGGCCGACACCGACAACACCGGCACCGGCCAGACCTGGCAGGAAGGCCTGAAAAACTGGGCCGAACTGGAACTGAAACGGGGCAAGAAAGCGATCCTGGACACTGCGGTGCCGGAGTTCGAAAAAATCATGATCGAAGCTGCCCTGAAACACACCGGCGGCCGCCGCCGGGATGCATCGGTGTTGCTGGGCTGGGGCAGGAACACCCTGACGCGGAAGATTAATGAGCTGGGGATGGATCATCCGGAGGGGGAGGAGGAGTAATCCTCTTCCCCGCTCAGGTATTGATCACTTAATGGGAACTTCGCGCCAGTAGATGATGCGGTCGTTTCCGCGGTAGACGCCGAAGGTGGCTCGTCCACTGGGGTCTTCCAGCTCCCCATCCTCATCAAAGTCATCCTGCAGCCATACCGGTACGGCAAAGGTTGCAAGCACATCGCCGCGGTTATTTTCGCCGGGTGCTTTCAGCAAAACGCCCCTGCCAGCAGGCGACATCCCCTCGTCTAGAGTGCCCGTCATTTCGGTTACTGAGGTAAAGTCTGTCGGGTCCAGAGAAACTGCAGACGTATCATACGACCAGCAGTTGTTGTCGTCACTATTACGCACGAATCCACCCGAGGTGAAATACTCGGCCTGAAAAGGCATTTCCAGAGCGGAGGTTTCAGGGCCATAGGCGTTTTCCATCTGCAACCGGCCATACCGTATCTCCAGGTCAAAGACCGGCCTGATATCAACCGGTGTCTGAAGAGATGAGACTCTATCCGCATCTGAAACCCCCGTTAACTGGATCAGGTAATCCGGGAAGAATGGCGGCACACGAGTTCGGGGCATTTTCCCGAAGGTGATTTCGTCATCTGATGCAAATTGGTAACGAAGAACCCCCGGCTCCACAACTGACAAGCTACCCCCACTCAGGCTTGCAGAAACCGGAAAAGGGTCGCCATTGATATCAGCGGCGGAGATATCCGAAGTACCTGGTGAACGATTTGAATCTAGATCAGCCACCTTAAAGCGCTGAAAGCTGCCCAGCGTATAATTACGGGTGCGGTTACCATCGACGTTCAGCGCCTCCAGGGTCACCGCTGGCTGCAAACCGATTTTCCAGCTCAGCCCCTGCCCCATATAAGCAAACGCTGTCGAAACGCTGCAATAAGGCTCCACCTCTCCGGGTTCGGAAATCGAAACATTAAACCGATCCGGGATGAAACGACCAACGTGAGGAGCCTCACTACCAACCACATCAGCGGTCTCCAGATAACGACCATCCGCCAGCGTAGGTGTAATGCTTATGATTCCCACTTCGGGCCACTGAAATTGACCACAAGCGGTTCCTCCGCTACTCACGTTTCCCGCGCAGTCTCTTCCGAAGTCACCAAACACCCCATTCAGGGGCAGCATACGGCCATCAGCGGGAGCCACCAGAGCGGCAGACAGTGCCACAGACTCTGCAGGCAATTCACGCCCAAAGTTCGGGGTTATATTTCCGCTGGCATTGAGTGACGATACCCGAATCTCAAAATCGGAACCTGCGGCCACAAAATCATTACCATCCTCTACGGAAGTTGCCGCCGGGTTGCCAGGAATCTCTAGCTGAAAACGAGCAGGACGGGCCACGAAGGCGCCATCTCCAACCATGTTGAGTCCTTCGTCTTCACCAACCCCATCATACTGGGCTCGCAGGCGCACTCTACCCACATCCGGGTAGCGGATTTCCAGCGCGGCAACACCATTTTCGTCAAAGTCTAATGTCTTTGTCTCCGCCATAGATCGGGGCAGGAAATCATTACCGGAGACAACACTCTCCGAGCCAGAGGCAGGGTTAACGTAATCAAACCAGAGCGCCACGTCTTTTTCTTCTTCATCGAAGCCTGGAACACACTGCTCAGTCGCGTCATCCTTGCGAACGGCGGCTATTCTTGCTGTTACGGTAGTATCGGAGACATGATCCGGGATCGAGATTTCGAACCCGGAATCAAAAAACACCATCCCGCAGTTGTCAGCAGATAACACCCCTGACCCGTTATCGCACAAGGTCTGAGAAAAAGGTTTGGTACCTGGGGTGGAACCTGAAACACCAAGTTTCACTGGCTCAAGCGTGGGACGCGTGATACGCAAAGCTGGCTCTTCTTCACCCGTGAATGTGAACGTGTTACCACCAACCCACCCGCTTGGAGATAGTGTTACCTTCACTGGCTCTGGAAACAGCTCACTGCAATCCGGATCAGCGCATGCCCGCAGCTTCACTGCCTCCGGGCGACACGTCAGGCCAGTACCACTATGTTCGATCTCAAAATGATCGACTTGGTTACCCACCTCGTTGATTTTTAGAGCACAAAGTTGGACGTTATCTAATTCATGAATATTGGTAGAGCCACCAGTCGAGCCGGTGAGCGAGAGAAGAAAGTTCTCAGGCACGTCATCCTGACCATCTTCATTCAGGACATTGAATGGTGATACCAATGTCTCCATCCCACTGCCATAGTCTCTACGGATGGAAACCAGCGCTTCACCCGATGCTCTGGAGTCGATCGTTATTTCATAGGTATGGCCATTAGCCGAGTTGGTACTATCAATACCAGGAGACAGCGATTCCGTGCCTCGCAAGAAACGGTAGCCCTCTAGCCCAGAGCCGGACCCACGAATAACAACAGAGTCCTCGCGAAATCCCTGACCACCCTGGCGACCTTCAGTAGGGTTACCGAAGTTTCCGTATTCATCCAATCCAATGCCTAACCAGCCGCCACGGAAACCAGGCACACGAACATCACCACTCACCTGCTGAGCGTACCCCAACGACCCACCGTAGCTGCCAGGCTGTGGCGTCTGGTTCGCATCAGACAAAACGACAGCAAGGCCATCGGCACCCGTACCACCATACGCAAAATAGTCGAACGTCAGGACGACCAGGTTGCCCTCCCCTGGCAATTCCACCTGGAGCGTGGCTGCCGTGGATTGATTACTGCTGGCCTCGGTCATCCGCAACCGACCGTTCACAATGCTGGGTGTGAAGGCTCCATTAGAAGAAGTGACCCATAAATCAGTATCCAATGTACCCGATTGAAAGTCGTCTTGTGTTTCACAATTGAGTCCAGAGAACTTATTTTCTACTTCAATAACTATTTCGTCAGAGCTGAAAACCTCATACTCAGAACAGAAAAAGCCGAAAAACCACCTGCGGGACGAGCAGTACTCTGCCTCGTATTCAACGACGTAAGTACCAGGCTCGCTAAATGCATAGCTCCATGTCACATCACGCCCGCACGGCGAGTCCCCTTTATTGAACTCGTCGACCTGGACACCAGCAACCGACCACCGATCAATCCATTCATTACTCCCGGCTACACTCTCAGCTTGCGGACAATTCATTGCTGCCACGGAAAATGACACCAACTCGTTCTGAGCGACAATGACCGGGCCGCTGGTTTGACCATTTGCTGATAGTTCAATGTTTCTGGTACACAAGCCACTGAGTAACGAAGACGCCGCCAACTCTTCGTCAAACTCAATATCATACCGGTAGGTTCCGTTTGGACCGGCTGAAGCAAGCGCGCCATCAATTTCTGGCTGATTCCCTTGGCCGTTCGAGGTTCGACTTACGGCCCCACCTGCATAGATCAATCCTTCAAACTCAACACTATTACCAAGAACTAAGTTACCTTGAACAACCAGCAACAACTCTCCACCCGATTCAAATTTAGAATTCGCCCCTATAACCAGATTGCCGGATACGAATATTCTGACTCTGGCACCGGGTGCTACTTCTAGCTCGTAGTCCTCAGGTAAGCGTCCTCCGGCAAAATAATAATCACCCGTCTGGAGCTTAGAGCCGGAGGCAGGCCAAGGGTTACTGGCCCAACTTATACCGGACAGATCAAGACCATTAGCCCCGAGGTTTTGAGTGAGCCCCCCTGAAAATACACTGGTGCACTGTGCTGCGTGGAGTTTGCCAGCAAAGCTGAAGACTGCGGACATCAAGATCAAAATGACAAGATGGCGCCCCACATCTGAATACCTCATCGAACCCGAACCTCCACCCGCCGGCGGGCCTGCTCACTTCCAGCCGCACCACACTCACCGGTACTGGCCAGCGATATAACACGGTTGCCCCCGCTACCTGAAAGCGCAAACGAATCGCTCGGCGAGCATTCCAGAGTCGCTTTGCAATCGCCCAGTCCGGTGGCCGAAAAATCCAGCTCTGCCGGCACCCCGGAGCAATCTTCGGAATCCAGAATCTCAGCCACAGCCAACTGCGCCCCACTCTCCGCCGCAAAAAATGCCCGCTGGGACTGAATCTGCAAGCCGACAGATTTGCCGGAGCTTTCCTGAAGCTGCGCCATGCCGTACACCAGCAACGCAAGTACAGTGATGATAAAGATAGCGATAGGCAGGCCGGCGCCGGCCTGCTTTTGGATAGTGCGCTCAGGGGACATTGCGAATTTGTACCTCCTGGCTGACGGGGGTGGTTTCATCGCCGGCGGGGTCTTTCAGAGTGAAAGCGAAGCGCAGTATAGCGCCACGTTCCAGGGTGCCGGCGCTGTAGTCGAATTCCACCGGGCCTGTGAGGTTGGCCGCCAGTACAGCACCAGTGCCAGTAGGTGGCGGTTCCTGAAGTTCATTAAAGCCGTACTCACTGTAGCGACGCAGGAATTTGCCCGACTGGCACAGGCTGACCGGCTGCCCCACTACGTACAAGCGGCGTTCCGGTGACTGGCCATTAAACCGGTGGTCCGATTCCAGCACAATCTCCGGAGGCGACACGCTGTCATCAATACTTTGAACCGGAGAACTGATTGGGCCGCGGACAGAGCCGACGGTATACAAATCATCAGGGCTGCCACCGTAGCCATACACGACCACCCGCTTGCCGGCTTCGGGTGCCTCGGTAAACGGCACGACCGGAATCCGGTCAAAATCCGGGCCGCCCAAACGAATATAGGTGGTGGCCGCTTCTATCGGAATCCACTCCAGGCAATCGCCATCAATTCGGATGGAGTCAGGGAAGGCATTGCGCAGCTCCCGGGAAACCTGCTCGCTGACCACCACCGCCTGCAAGGCCCGCTGTTGTCGAGCCCCAACATCCAGCGCCCCACGAGTCGACAACGAAACAAACTGCACGGAAATGGTGGCCACAATGCCCAGCAGCACGATGACCATCACCAGTTCCACCAAGGTGAACCCGGGCTGCCGGCGCATCAGAAGTTCCCCCGGTAGGCGCTGAACTGGTAGGTGGCGTTGGAGGGATCGGTGATGGTGATGTCGATGCGTTTGGCGTCGGCATTGGCGAGCGACATTTCTGAGATGTCATCGCCAGCGCAGGATACGGTGATGGAGATCCGGAAATTATCATAGCCGGGCAGCGGATTGCCTTCGCCATCCTCAGGAATCACGTTGGTGATGGCGTGATAGTCGTCCACATCATCGTAGCCGGCGCGGGTTTCGCCGTCTGCTCCCGGGGATGCGCAATCCACCTGGTCGTCGGGCACTTTGCCACCGCCAACCTTGCTGGATTCGTCGTAATTGCGGGCGAGGATCTCATCCATATACAACTGGGCCAGCGCCACGGCGCGGGTCTGGTTCAACGGGTCGGCGCTGCGGCCGGTGATCAGGGAAAAGGCACCGACTACACCGGCGATGGCGACACCGATTATAACGATAGTCATGACCAGTTCCACCAGGGTGGCGCCCTGCTGGCGATATTTGCCGAGGCATGGCTGCCTCACTGGCATGCCCCCTGGTAAACGGCACCAAGGGAACTCAGGCACAGGGTGAAGTTGCTGTCGCCGGAGATTCTAAATTCGATGTCCTGACCGCTAACGGGTGCGGCAAGGCGCCCCATCCGGTCGAAGGTTATTTGGGTATTCGTACTGGTTACAGGAAACGCTGTAGTTTGACTCACAGGCCGGTAACTCATGTTTGCGCCTTCATGGCGGATGGAAAAGCTGGAGCCAGCAGCCGAGAAACGGAAATTTCTGGTATCCCGGCTGATGGTTACAGTATTCGCAGAATTGCCCGCCAGCGCTGCCTGTTGGGCAAGCAGCGTGGCGGAGGCAAGTTGCTGGGAGGCCAGCAGGGGGGAGAAGGCGGAGGTTCTGGTGAACAGCCCGATACCGAGTGCAGAAAGCACGCCAATCAGGATAATGACCATGACTAGCTCCACCAGCGTGAAGCCACTTTGAGAACAATCTCCGTAGTGTCTCACGCCTCACCTTCCCAAACACGGCGCCCACTCAACCTGACTTCCCCCCCTGCGCTAACGTCCAACTGGCAGAGCTATTTGGCCCTATTTTATGAACAGGTCGCCGCGCTAACTGTAGGTACGTCTGTTCCATTATTTGTATAGGTAAAGGAACATCCATCATTGGCGATTGAAAGCTGATTAGCTGTTGAATCGTATGTGAGCGTAAATTCACCGACAATTTGGGCAGCCTCTGCGATCCCCTTTACGCCGGATGTGCCATTGGTTGTATCAGCTTCAGTGTCAGCTGTTGGATAACCGTTCGACATAGTGATGCTAACACCGTCAAGTGTTATCGATGTGGGCTTAGTGCCATCTGCCAACCAAGCTGAGTGAGCGATGCCAGAAGCTGACTTTACAGCTCCTCTTGCTCCTTCAATGGCTGCGCTCTCTGCATCTCCACTCAAATCCGCAAACCGCGGCAAAGCAAACGCCGCCAGAATGCCCAGAATCACAATCACCATCACCAGCTCGATCAGGGTGAAACCTTTTTCTTTTCTGTTCGGAATCATGTTTCTCATGAAGTATCTCCGCTTGGTTCTCTATGTTCGTAAGAACTTAGTTCAGGTTAGTGGTTACTGAGCCAGTGTCGGCATCATAGGTAATAGTTTTGTTGCTCTCGCCATCCAGCTGATAAGTAAACTCGCAGTTCGGCTGGGTATCGGCTGTAGCTGCGCCGGCAGCCGCTACAGACACCAGATATTCGTCGGTCGGCGCAGTGCCAACGGTCGGGGCATTAGATTGCAGAACACCTTCCCACACCTGCTCGCAGCGGCTGGGGTTCATGACAGCGGTTCCGTTAGTTGCGGTAGGAATGCCTCTCACGAGGCACCCCCCGCACAGATCCGTACGTGCGGTATTACCGCATACGGCTCCTGCCTCGGGTGACGACGGCGAA
>Ga0208062_100078_pt1 | contig 17374 bp, 20 predicted proteins | sample DeeseametaMP0261_FD_184217 | JGI IMG/M metagenome (GOLD analysis project Ga0208062, IMG submission 184217) | Marine microbial communities from the Deep Atlantic Ocean - MP0261 (SPAdes) | ecosystem: Environmental > Aquatic > Marine > Oceanic | place: South Atlantic Ocean | collected 2011-01-01 | reverse complement strand
CCTGCGCCTGCTGCGTGGCTCCAGGCGTTGGAGGGCCAGTCTGCAACCAGCGAGCCTGCCAGCAGCAACAGCGCGACCGGTACCCAGAGAATAGACAGGTGCAGGATCCACAGTAGTGGCTCGGAGCGCGCCAGCCAGCCTTTCCAGTTATACAGGCGAACCAGCATCAGCGCGGCGGCAACCACGGCGATTACGGCCGCCAGGGTTTTCCAGCCGGTTACCAGGGATGCCATCAGCAGGATCATCGAAAACAGGGCGGCCATATCCAGCCCCGGAATCATTTTTACCGCCTCGGCGTTGCCACCGCGCTGGCGCAGCCAGCCGGCAGTGAACGCCGGTGTGATGCGGCCGCCGATGATGCTGATCAGCGCCAGAGCCATAATCAGCGCGCCGTAGCTGAAGGCCATGTCCAGCCGGGTAACGAAGCCGATCTGCATCAGCCACAGCAGGCCCAGAACGACCATAATCATGGCCTGGCGTTTCTGGCGCGCATGCCATACTCGCCATCCGGCATCAATCATCACCAGTGGCAGAAAAGTCAGGTTAACGCCCTGAACTATCCAGTCGGGCAGGTTTCCACCCAGGGCCAGCAGCAGGCGACCGGCCAGCCAGACGCCCCAGAGCAGCGCCAGGGGAAGGCCGTGGGTGCGTTCTGTTTGCGTCCATACACAGACGGCGGTCAGCAGAAAGCCGGCAATGGCCGCCGACAAAAACCCGAACAGCATTTCATGCTGGTGCCAGAACAGGGCAGGCATGGCCAGTGGCAACTGCAGAACGCCGGTGACTTCCAGAACCCAGACCGGTATGGCCACAAGGGTCAGTACCGTCATAGACAGGAAGAAAATCCGGAATGGATAGGAAAATAACTGGCTGACGCTGGCGGGTGCCTGGTCAGCGGAGGTGGGTATGGCCTGCATGGAGATCTCCCAAATACATATATTTCAGGTATATGTTAAATCTGCGTGCCTGTATTAACCATACCTGCTTGGGGGTAGTTTGCGTACAATGGCCGCAAATCTCTTGTAACCGAAGGAACTTCCATGTCGTACACGATCCTGAAGCACCTGCACATGACCACAGCCTACCTTACTATCACACTCTTTGCGCTGCGGTTGCTGCTGGATGCGGTAGGCCGGCCGGGCTGGCGCCAGACCCCGCTGCGGTTCATTCCCCACATCAATGACACCATTTTGCTGGTGGCGGCGATTTCCCTGCTGTTTGTGGCGGGTTATGCCTCGGCCATGCCGGGCTGGCTGATTGCCAAGATTGTTCTGCTGGTCGGCTACATCGTGGCCGGAGTGTTTGCACTGAAGGTCACTCTGGGCAAGCCCGTCCGGATTTCCGCTGCGGTACTTGCCCTGATTATGGTCAGCGCCATCTTCCACCTGGCCATGGCCAAGCCGTTCTGAATCAGCGCTTCTCGCTGACCTGCTTCGTCAGTTCCTGCAGCTGTTCCTGGACAGCCTGGAGCTGACGGGCAATTTCATCCCGCTCGTCGTGGGCTTTCTGGGCTTGCTTGGCGTTCTGTTCCTCGCTCATCACCTCCAGAATCGCCCCGATCATCATGTTCAGGAATACAAAGGCGGTCAGGAAGATAAACGTCAGGTAGTAGATCCAGCTCAGGGGATAGGCCTCCATGGTGGCGTACATCACGTCGGTCCAGTCCTCGAAGGTGGCGACCCGGAACAGGGTGAGCATCGAGATGGCCACATCGCCCCAGAGTACTTCGTCCACGCTGGCAAAGAACATCGAGCCCATGGCGGCATAGATGTAAAAGATGATGAACATCAGCAGGGCAATGTAGCCCATGCGCGGAATGGCTTTGAGCAGGGAATTGATCAGAAAGCGCAGTTCTGGCACTACAGACACCAGTCGCAGCACCCTGAATACCCGCAGCAAACGGCCCAGCAGCACCGCCTCGGAGTTGTCCAGCGGGATCAGGCTGCCGATCACTACCAGGGTGTCGAACAGGTTCCAGCCGTCCATCAGGAACCGGCGCTTGACCGGGCAGGCGGCGAAGCGAAACAGGATTTCCACCAGGAAGAACAGCGTGATGGCGTTGTCCAGAACGGTCAGGGTCTGTTCAACCAGCGGCGGGAGTTCGTAGGTTTTTGCGCCGATGGTGAGGGCCGAGAGAATGATGATGGCAATCACAACGCCCTGAAACACCTTGCTCGATTCAATGCGCTTCAGTTGATCAAAACTACTTGTGGGAGTTATGTCCACAGACATCGTTCAGGCTCCGGATTAGGTTGGCGCGGCAATTCTAATCATCCGGAGCAGCGGGTGGTAGCTCTGTGACGGCGGTTTAATCCACCAGCTGAACAATCAGCTGCCATTCTTCGGAGGGTTCGGTCTTTACCAGCCATTTAGCCATTGTTGGCCTTTCCTTTCTTGGTGAACGCGGAGTACAGGTGCAGTAGTTGAGCGAACAGGCCTAGATAGGCCAGGCTCCAGGCGCCGGCCGCCAGCCAGAGCAAGGCAGGCTGGCTGAACGGCAACGGGCCTGCCAGGTATCGGCCTACGCTGGCGAGGGCAATCAGTACGGCAATAACCAGAACCTGCCATGCAGGCGGGAATCGCCGGCAGGCCCGCTGCCAGGCCAGGCGCAACATCACACTGCAAGAAAGGGTGCCCAGGGCGCCAACGGCAATCACGTGCAACGCGGGCAACAGGGCGTGGCCAGCAACCAGGTGCACGCCGGTAACCGCCGCCCCGGCGGCCAGCCAGAGATAACCGATGGCCAGCACCAGCAGGTCCGGGCGGTCGGTACAGTGCCAGAGTTTCCAGCGGGCCACCCGAACGATAATCAGCAGGCTCGCGGCCAGCAACAGCAGGCCGGTCAGTTTTCCTGTGGCGGCAAACAAGGTGCACACCATGGCGAGGGGCAGAATCACCAGCAACCAGCCTTCAATCAATGGCTGTACCCGGGCTTCCAGTGGTATGCCTTTCTTCTCCAGGGTGCCCGCCACCGCCGGCGCGATGATTCGCCCGCCCATGAATGTCATCAGCAACAGCAGGCCGATGATGGCGGTGTGCAGAAGAATGCTGGTATCAGGAAAGGGAAGGCCGGCGAGTATCAGGAAGTAAGCCAGCGCCATCAGGCAGAGTACCAGGATCAGCGGGCCGGCAACCTTGTTACGCCACTTCTTGGCGGCCTGGAAGCGGGGCACTACGTGCCGGGCCAGCAGCAGGGCAAAGGCCGGGCTCAGCAGTTGGCTTACCAGCCAGTCCGGTGCCAGCAGCCAGCTGACCCGGGCCGCGAGCCAGAGCCCGAACAGGGTGCCGAGTATTCGCCAGGGCTGGGGGCCGAGGGTGTAGCCGGCAATCAGAGCCAGTGCAAAGCCGAAAACCAGTTCGTGGCCGTGGCCGGCGCCAATCAGCCCCGGGGGCCAGCCGGTACCGGACAATACGGCGAACAGGGACAGCGGGACAACCAGGGCAGCCCATAAGGCGGCGGCGGGAAAGAACAGCCAGAATGCGTGCAGGGGCTTGCCAGCCACGTTGAACAGACCTCGGTATGGGTTCTGGTTAGAAGGCCCCGCGGGTTGCCAGGGCCAGAACCGGAGTTTATACCGTGTAGGGCAGCACACCAAAATAGATGGCGCTGAAATGGCAGGCGCTGCCGCCGATCACGAACAGGTGCCAGACCGCATGCATGTAGGGAATACGATCAGCCAGGTAGAACGCCACGCCGGCGGTATACACAATGCCGCCGGCAATGGTCAGGTGGAGCGCGGTTTCGCTGAGGTTGGCAACCAGGTCAGACGAGGCGAAGGTAATCAGCCAGCCCATGGCGACGTATATGCTCACTCGCGCCAGCTTGAAGCGGTTCTTGAAGATGACTTTCAGTACCACACCGGTCAGGGCCAGCGACCAGATCACCACAAACAGCGTCCATCCGGTTGTGCCGCGCATGTTCACCAGCAGGAACGGCGTATAGGTGCCGGCGATCAGCAGGAAAATGGCACAGTGGTCCAGCGTCTTGAAAAGGGATTTCAGCTCCGGGCGTCGAGCACCGTGGTACAGCGCAGAGGCCATGTACAGCAGGATCAGTGATGCACCGAATACGCTGAAGCTGACAGTCTTCCAGGTGTCTCCCATCTGGCTCGCGCCGGCAATCAGGGCAATGGTTCCGATAACACTCAGAATGGCGCCAAGGCCGTGGGTTGCGCTGTTGATCCACTCTTCTACCCGCAGGTGAATAGATGGCGACGAATCGTCTGGGTGGTTCATGCTTGCTGTCATCCGGTCTGGCCTGTGTTCGCTGAAAGTATAATGCAGCTCAGCGTACATGTGTACGCAAGTGTTTGCCATGACCATCCTGTGACTATGTTCAGAAAATCTGAACGATCTGCCGGAAATCTTCCGTTTTCGTCTTTTGCTTCTTGCCGTTACGCTAGTATCAAGTTTTCAAAATCAAGGGGATTGTTCTGATGGCTAAGGTTCTTGTTCTTTACTATTCCATGTACGGCCATATCGAAACCATGGCAAACACCATTGCCGAAGGCGCCACGGGCGTTGAGGGTGCCGATGTAGTGGTCAAGCGGGTGCCGGAAACCATGGCCGACCAGGCGTTCCTGAGCGCTGGTGGCAAGGCCGATCAGGCTGCTCCGGTGGCCACCCCGGCAGAGCTGGCGGAGTACGATGCCATTATCTTCGGCACACCGACCCGGTTCGGCAACATGGCCGGCCAGATGCGTACTTTCCTCGACCAGACCGGTGGCCTGTGGGCTGAGGGCAAGCTGCACGGGAAAGTGGGTAGCGTGTTCACCTCAACCGGAACAGGCGGCGGTCAGGAGCAGACCATCACATCATTCTGGACCACCCTGGCTCATCACGGCATGGTGTTGGTACCTCTGGGCTATGGAATTCCGGAGTTCTTTGATATCTCTGAAGTGAATGGCGGCACGCCTTACGGCGCCTCGACCATCGCCGGCGGTGACGGTTCCCGCCAGCCCAGCGATAAAGAATTGGCCATTGCCCGCTTCCAGGGCAAGCACGTGGCCGAACTGGCGGTGAAACTGCACGGCTGATTTCGAAGTAGCAAGCGTTGACTCAGGTTTGGGCGGCGGGCTGAAAAGTCCGCCGTCTTTTTTTATGTCCGCCTGCCGGCTTTCGTACTGGCAGCCTTTAACCGTGAATAAGTGGCGGGCACCACACCCAGCCAGGAGGCCAGCTGATTGTCCGGCACCCGCTTGACCAGTTCCGGGTACTCATCGAGCAGCAGTTGGTAGCGCTCCTTGGCCGGCATGGTGTGTTTGCGGTATTCCCGCATGCTGGTCAGCTCGGCAATCTCCTCGGTCAGCACCAGTGCGAACTTATGCCAAAGCCCGTCGCCATGGTTCTGGATGGCCGAACGGAACGCGCTGAAATCCGCCACCCAGACTGTGGCCGGCAGCACGCTGGTCAGGCACAGGGTATTACGCACCGTTCTGCTGCGCCCGAATACCGGCCAGATCAGGTCGCCTTCGGTAAAGAAATGATGAATCGCGACCTTGCCCGCAGAGGATTCCCGGAACAGGCGCAAAACGCCGTACTGGATCAGATACACATTAGCCCAGGGCCGGTCGTGTTTTTCCAGAGGTGTTTCTGCGTCTATTCTGCGCTGATGGAACAGACGAGCGATATCGCTCAGAAACCGTGCTTCCGGGCTGTTTTGCTTTTCGTTCAGGCAGATGCCAAAGGCGCGGCTCAGGCCGTTCAGCAGGGCAACTTCGGCGGGTGCCGCGTCGTGGTGAATAATGTCCGGGTGGTCTTCACCCAGCAGGCAGGGTGCGGATGCCATCGGTGGTCGGAAACTGCTGTTCATAACAAACCTTCGCTGCATTGGCGTAGGTCAATTATGCTACCAAAAAACAAACATCTGAAATGACTTAAATGATTAAAGATATTTGACTTAGTCGATAACGATTACTCGGTGCCGCAAGGAGCGTGTTTCAGGAGGCATCCCCCCACAAGCAGCGCCTGCTCCAATGCTGCAGGCTACTTGTTGTCGGTGCGGGGCAAAGAGGCAAGGCAGTTCAGTGACTGGTCCCTTCCTCGTAATTGATCTTGTTCCAGACGTTGTACTTGCCGGAAGGCTTATTCATCGGAATGCGCTTTTCTTCTTCCAGCGTATCCGCGTCGTAAACAATGATGGCACCGTCGTCGTCCCAGATGCTCAGCAGCAGCTTCTCGCCATGGCGGTCAAACTCCACATGGGCGGCTACCTTACCCGGCTCAGGCTGCAGGGTCTTGACGATCTCCAGGGTCTGCTTATCGATAATGTGCACCTTGTCGGCGTTGGGGCCGAAGAACACATCTGCCCAGGCATAGCGGGAATTCTCGTGGCTGCGCATGAAGAACCCCGGGCCCTCGGTTTCCAGGGTCTTGATCACTTCCCAGGTATCCATATCGATGATGGAAATGGCACCGGCCCGGAAGTGCGGGGTAGCCATCACCCGGCGGCCCTCGTATTCCCAGGTAATGCCGGAGCCCAGATGGGGCATGCCGGGTAGCGGCAGTTCCGCGGTGGTTTTGCCGGTGTCCAGATCGATCACCACGCCATGCTTGCCGTCGCGGGCGGCGCCGATCAGGTGCTGGTAACCGGGGTCGAAGAAGAAGTCGTCCAGCAGGGTGTCGGTGGTCATCCGGCGCAGTTTTGCTTTCTGATTCTCGACGGTGATTTCCCAGGCTTCGGGGATGTCTTTCAATGCCGCGATGAAGCTGCTTCTGGGTGGTGCGGTATACACGGCGCTCACCCGGGAGCTTTCGCCGGCATCGTTCTCAACCGGGATGAAATCAAGCATTTCCAGGTTGGCGGCGTCGAACAGCACCATGGAATGGGGCAGGTAGTTGGCGGCCAGCACGTAGTTGCCATCGGCAGACACGGCAATGTTACGCATGTTGATGCCGGCGCGAACCTCAGCCACCACCTTCAGGTTGTAGATGTCGTACTTGGTAATCCAGCCATCCCGGGAGCCGAAGTACACGTAGCGTCCGTCCGGGCTGTACTTGGGGCCGCCGTGCAGGGCAAAGCGGCTGGGGAACCGGTGGATGGGCTCCATCTTGTCGCCATCCAGCAGGGTGACGTGGTGGTCGCCGATTTCTACCACCAGGAACAGGTTCATCATGTCCGCTTCGAACGCCGGTTCATCCGGCAGGGAGCCAGCGGCGTGGCTGACTTCCTGGCTGTTGCGGATTTCGGCCTCGCCCCACTTCAGTTCGTGACTCGGAGGCTGATAGATGAAGTCGGTCAGGGCGGCGATCTGCTGGTCGTTCAGGATGTCTTTGTAGCCCGCCATCTGGGTGGCTGGGCGGCCTTCGCGGATGACCTTTTCGGCCTCGGCTTTCTTCAGTCGCCCGAGGTTTTCCGGCAGCAGGGCGGGGCCCATGCCGCCAAGGCGGTCGGGGCCGTGGCAGGCGGCGCATTGCTGCAGGTACAGGGTGTTTGTTCCGGTTTCGCCGGATTCACTGGCCAGCAAAGGGGTGGCCATCACGCTGCTGGCCAGTAACAGGGTGGAGATAATCTTTGTTCGGGCTTGGGTCAGGTTCACCTGCAACAGCTCCCGGTTGGTCAGTCAGGTTTCGGTTCAGGCCGGCCGGCGGCCAGCGGTGGCAGCAGCCGGGCCGGACAAGGCACTGTTCCAGCCAGCTTGCGCCGGGCGGGCCAGGGTGTCGGCCAGTTGCACCACTTCACCCACAATGATCAGTGTGGGCGGCTGGAAATCTTCCCGTTCAATGGTGTCGACCAGGTCTTTCAGGGTGGTGACAGTCATGTGCTGCAGCGGTGTGGTACCGCGCTCTACCAGTGCCACCGGGCAATTCTCGGACAGGCCATGGGCGGTCAGCTGCTCGACGATGGTCGGGGCGTTGTGCAGGCCCATGTAGAACACACGGGTTTGACCTGGCGCGGCCAGCACCTGCCAGTTCAGCTCCAGGGCCTGGTCGCCCTTGCGGTGGCCGGTTACGAAGGTCACGCTCTGGGCGTAGTCCCGGTGCGTCAGGGGAATACCGCAGTAGGCAGAGCAACCGGCGGCGGAGGTAATCCCTGGCACCACCTGGAAGTCGATGTCGTTCTCTACCAGGAACTCGGCTTCTTCACCGCCACGGCCGAAGATGTACGGATCGCCGCCCTTCAGGCGCACAACCCGGCGTTGTTGCACGGCCAGTTTCACCAGCAGTTCGTTGGTCTCATCCTGGGGCACATAGTGGCAACCGCTGGCCTTGCCCACGTGAATGCGCTCGGCCCTGGGATTCACCAGTTCCATAATCTGTGGCGATACCAGGCGGTCGTAGACAATGGCATCGGCCTGCTGGATCAGCATCAGGGCCCGCAGGGTCAGCAGGCCCGGGTCGCCGGGGCCGGCGCCCACGATGGCCACTTCGCCCGGCCGTAAGGGTTGCTCCGCCAGCTGGAACTCCACCAGGCACTTCTTGCTTTGGTTAGTTGTCATGGCGTGCGTCCTTACAGGTTGTTGACCGGGATTTCGATAGCGGCGGCGGCCACTCTGCGCGGTGTGCTTTCCACCACGCCGATTTCCTCGTTGGTGAGGTAGCAGCCGGGGTCTTCTTCCCAGAAGTCGCCAGACACGTTGTATGCCCGTACCCGGGTGTTGCCGTTACAGATGTTCAGGTATTTGCAGTCCGCGCAGCGGCCCTTCACCGGGCGCGGATGCTGGCGGAAGCCCTGCATCAGCGGGTCGGTGGTTTCAGACCAGATCTTCGAGAACGGGGTCTGCCGCACGTTGCCCAAGTTGTGGTCCCACCAGAAGGTGTCCGGGTGCACCACGCCCAGGTTGTCGATGTTGGAAATGTTCACACCGGAGGAGTTACCGCCCCAGTTGGTCAGCCGCTGGGTGAGGGCATCTACCTGGTCCGGGTAGTGTTCCTTGGCCCACTCGATCAGGAAGGGACCGTCGGCGTCGTTGTTACCGGTGACGTATTCCCGCTCGATGCCGCGCTTGAGTTCGTCGTGGCAGTGGTTGAACAGCAGGTTCATGGCGTCGCGGGTCATGTCGTACCAGGCGTCGCGCTTCTTGTTGCGGCCGCCGCGGCCGGAGTAGTTCAGGTGCGACAGGTAGAACTTGTCGATCTGGTGTTCGTCCAGCATCTCCAGCATGGCCGGCAGTTCCGGGTAGTTATCCTGGGTCAGGGTGAAGCGCAGGCCTACCTTGATGCCGGCCTGTTTGCACAGGGCCACGGCGTGCATGGATTCCCGGAAGGCGCCTTTTTTCTGGCGGAATTCGTCGTGGGTGGCCTCCAGGCCGTCAATGCTGATACCCACGTAGTCGTAGCCAACCGCGGCAATCTTGTCGATGTTTTCTTCGGTGATCAGGGTGCCGTTGGTAGACAGGCCAACGTAAAAGCCCATTTCCTTGGCCCGGTGGGAAATCTCGTAAATGTCCGGGCGCATCAGCGGCTCACCGCCAGACAGGATCAGTACCGGCACGCCGTAGGCTTTGAGGTCATCCATCACGGTGTAGACTTCCTGGGTGCTCAGCTCGCCCTTGAAGTCGATATCGGCAGAGATCGAGTAACAGTGTTTGCAGGTCAGGTTACAGCGGCGGATGAGGTTCCAGATCACCACCGGGCCACTGGGCTTGGGCACCGGGCGGACGGGTGTCGGGTTCATCAGGGTTTTGATGTAGCGGGTCATGCGAAACATAAAATTCTCTCTCTCATCGGGAGTGGCCTGGTTGCCTCTCCGGGCTGGCCTTTACCGGCTCTCTGCCCTTGTACTATCCCCCCGTGGGCGCTGGGTATCCATACCTTTGATGGAGTACTTCGAGGGGTAGTCCCTATGGCTTATCTGCCTGTTTTCTCAGCCGCAATCCGGTTTTTTTGAGGATGGCAGAGCTGTACAGGATGGTGTGGCCGGAGCAGGTGTCGCCCAGCAGTTCACGAATCTGTGCGGCCTTGTGCTCCACCTCTTCACGACTGGTGCCGTGCACCATGGCAAACAGGTTGAAGCTCCAATAGGGCAGGTGCCGGGGGCGACGGTAGCAGTGGCTGACGAACGGCAGGTCACCAACTTGCTGGCCCATGGTGCTGATGGCGTCGTCAGAGACATCCCACACGGTCATGCCGTTGTAGCGATAGCCCAGCTTGTAGTGGTCGGGTACGGCAGCCACGCGGCGGATAACGCCGGCTTCCTGCATGTGTTGAAAGCGGGACAGCACTTCGTCTGCCGGCATGCCGAGCTGACGGCCCAGTTCGCCCCAGGGATCGGATACCAGTGGCAGGCCTTCCTGGGTAGCGAGGATCAGTTCCCGGTCCTGGTCGGTGAGCCGGGCCTGCTCAGACTTCAAAGTGGAGGTTGACATGAAACTCCTGCTCCTTGGGCATGTTGTACACCGGGTAGCCGGTCAGCGCTTCAATGCGCCCGATGGTTTCGGCAATGCCTTCCGGGGTTTCTGTGGCCAGGACAAACCACATGTTCAGTTCGTGTTCCCGGCGGTAATTGTGGGCCACCTCTGCAAAGCTGTTTACCTGTTCGGTTACCCGGTCAAAGTCCTGCTCGGGAATGCGCATGGCGGCCAGGGTCAGGCCGCCTCCCATTTCACCGGCATGGAACATGGGGCCGAAACGGGTCAGGGTGCGATTGGCTAGCAGGGCTTTCAGGGTATCCAGCAAGGTCTGCTCACTGATGCCCAGTTCTTCGGCAACGTCCCGGTACGGGTTCGGGGTCAGCGGCAGGCCGTATTGCAGGCGGTTGATGATGGCTTTTTCAGTATCGGTAAAGGCAGGGGCTACGTCTGGTGACTCCCGGCGGGCAGCTGGCTCAGCTGTTACTGACATAGCGTCCTCCCCGTTGAAGATAGGCTTTGTTGCTGAACAGAACTGCGTGGGGAATCTGTTCAAGGTGGTGGCTGGCAATCATCTGGTCCAGCTGGCCCAGTACCCGCTCCCGGTTAACGCCGTGAATCATGCAGAACAGGTTGTAGGGCCAGTCGGGCAGTCTGCGGGGGCGCTGGTAGCACAGGGTTACAAAGGGCACGGCAGCCAGTGCGCGGCCAAGTTCGCTCACCTGCTCGTCGGGCACATCCCACACCACCATGGCGTTGGCCCTGTAACCCAGGGTGCGGTGCTTCACGATCAGGCCGGAACGCTTGATCAGGCCCTGATCCTGCCAGTGGCGGACGGCGTCCATAACCTGTTGCTCGGTCAGGCCGGTTTGTTCGGCCAGCGCCAGGTACGGGCGGGGTGTTAATGGCAGGCCTTCTTCCAGTTTCTGGCGGAGCCTCAGCAGGCCCCAGGCACTGAAGGCCTCGGTATCAAACAGATAGCTGCCGTTGTGGCGGTCCGGGTGTGGCGCTGGGTGGTTCATGGTAGTGCGTCCCAGTCGATGTCGAAGCCCAGGTCAATATGGTAACCCTCAACCATGGGCAGCCGGAGTATGGGCAACTTCAGTTGATGTTCCAGCTCGTCCAGCCGCTCATCCAGGGTGTCTTCATCCGGGGCGGTCATCACGAACCAGAGATTGTATAGGTGCTCCCGCGCGTAATTATGGTTTACGCCGGGAGCGCTGCTGATCCGTGCGGCCACCAGGTCGATCTGCTCGACCGGCGCCGCCACGGCAGCCAGCAGGCTTGCGCCTGCCTGGCTGTGTTCAAACACCGGGCCAACCCGGCTGAGTACCTGTTGTTGCTGGAGCACCGCCAGCCGGCTGATCACTTCGTCCTCGGAAATGCCCAGTGTGTCGGCCATCTCGCGGTAAGGGCGCTCACATACCGGCAGGTTGCGCTGGTAGTGGTTGATCAGTTGTTGGTCGACGGTGTCCAGTCTCATCAGGTTATCTCCTCCGGGCCAGGGGCCGGATCAGTACACGTCGTGCTGGGTGTTGTAAGTGTTGAACTTACCGGTCGGGGTAACCATGTAGTCGCCCTTGATGACCTTCTTCAGCTCACGTGTCTTGTCGTCAACCACAACAATGGCGGAATTCTTGTCTGAAGTGTTCCACACAGAGAACCAGACTTCGTCACCCGCTTTGTTGTATTCCGGCTGGACCACACGCTTGGGGCCTTCGCCCAGGTCAGCCCACTCGGCAATCGGCAGCACTTCGTAGCCGGCATCAAAGTTGTTGATGTCGAAGACGGCAATGCTCTGGCTCACAGCTTCAGCCGGGTTCAGGGCGGTGTCTACCCACAGGTTGGTGGACTTCGGATGGGTCTTCACGAACAGTGAACCGCCACCCTGGCCATCAACCGTGCGAACCACTTTCCAGGCCTTGTCCGGATGACCTTCCGGGTCGGTACCGATCATCTGGATGGTTTGGTCACCCAGGTGAGAGGTTGCCCAGACCGGACCATGCTCGGGGTCAACAAAGTTGGCGCCACGACCTGGGTGCGGGATCTTGCCTACGTCGACCAGGGCTTCCAGATTACGGTCCTGGGCGTCAACAACGGCAATCTTGTTGGAGTTGTTGGCGGCGGTCAGGAAGTAACGCATGCTGGCATCCCAGCCACCATCGTGCAGGTACTCAGCCGCATCGATGGTGGTGATGTTCATGTTGTCCAGGTCTTCGTAGTTGGCCAGCAGGATCTTGCCGGTCTCTTTGACGTTGACGATGAACTCCGGATGCGCGTGGGACGCCACAATGGCGGCAACACGCGGCTCAGGATGGTATTCCTGGTTGCTCACGGTCATGCCACGGGTGCTCACGATTTTCTTCGGCTCCAGGGTGTCGCCGTCCATGATCACGAACTGGGGCGGCCAGTAGGTGCCGGCAATGGCGTACTTGTCTTCCCAGCCTTTGTACTTGGAGGTCTCGACAGAACGCGCTTCCATACCAACCTTGATCTTGGCTACGGTTTGCGGCTCTTCCATCCACAGGTCGATCATGTTGATCAGGGCGTCACGGCCGATAACCATCACGTAACGGCCAGAGGCAGACATCCGGGAGATGTGCACCGCGTAGCCGGTTTCGATGATCTTCACGACTTCCTTGGAATCGCCGTCAATCAGGGCAATCTTACCGGCGTCACGCAGGGTAACGCTGAAGATGTTTTCCAGGTCCAGGTCGTTCATCTGTTTCTTCGGACGATCTTCCGGAGCAACAAGCACTTCCCAGGTGTTCTTCATGTCAGCCAGGCTGAACTCGGGAGGCTGTGGCGGCTCGTGCATGATGTACTTGGCCATCAGTTCCACGGTTTCTTCGTCGAAGTCACCAGAGGTCAGCCAGTTCGGCATACCGGCCGGGGAGCCGTAGCTGATAAAGGCCTTCAGGTAGTCGATGCCACGTTCCTGGGTAATATCCGGGGTCAGCGGCTTGCCGGTGGCGCCTTTACGCAGTACACCGTGACAGCCGGCGCAGCGCTGGAAGTAGATTTCCTTGGCCTGTTCGAACTCGGCGTCGGTCAGGTCAGGGGCACCGGGGGTGCGGACGACTCGTGCGGAACCGGCATCAACGGCACTGGGGGTGCCTTCGTATGCCATGGTTGCGTCATCGCCATTCTTGGGGGCAGCCTGCGCAGTCATCACGCCCATGGACGTAATGGCCACCGCGAAGGCCAGTGGCTTGATCATCATATCGGTTACTCTCATCAGGTTCTCTCCTTGGGATTCAAGAGTACGTCCTAGGGTTCTCTTGTTGGGCTTCTCAGACATTGATTTATGTCAGATAACTACAGGTAATCAAGAGAGTACCTCCCCATGGGTAGATGGCGTATAACCAAAGATCACTGGATACCGCAGGAGAATTTAATCAATATCAATGCCATGGAAATACTGGAATTGCAGCATGTGCTGAAGCTTCCCGGAGACCCGCAATGAAAACGACCGGTCAGGCCTGCTCCTGGCACTCATTGGTACTGGCGACGGCGCTGGCGATCACCTCCGTTCAGGCCCTGGCCGGCGCGCCCGAAAGCGAGGCCGAGCTGAAGAACTTCGTCATCCAGGATTGTGGCTCCTGCCACGGCCTGAAACTCAAAGGCGGGTTGGGACCACCCCTGCGGCCAGCAGACATTGAAGCCCTGCCGGAAGCTGCGATTTCCGCCATCATCCGGGAAGGCGTGCCGGGCACAGCCATGCCGCCCTGGAAAGCCTTGCTGACCGACCAGCAAATTGCCTGGATCAGCCAGCAGCTCAAATCCGGTGCCTTGATTGCTCCCGAATCCGATTCCCCCCGAAGCCGATAACTGAAGGACCCACGATGAAACGTCTGTTTGCACCGATTGCACTGACCATCGCCGCTACCCTGGCTGCCGGCTGCCAGAGCTTGTCTGCGCCGGAGCCGGCTGAACTGCGCGGCACGGGTGACCTGGGCCTGATCATCGAGCGGGCCACCGGCTCGGTATTGGTGGTTGACCACTCCGAACACGAAATCCTGGGCCGGGTAGAAGGTCTGGGCGATTTGTCCCACGCCTCCGTGGTGTACTCTCGAGATGCCCGCTACGGCTATGTGTTTGGCCGTGACGGCGGGCTAACCAAGGTCGACCTGCTCACTCGCACGGTGACCGATCGCGTTATCCAGTCCGGCAATAGCATCGGCGGAGCCATCTCCCAGGATGGCCGTTACGTGGCGGTGTCCAACTACGAGCCCGGCGGGGTAAATATTTTCGACAGTGAAACCCTGGATACCGTGGTGGAAATTCCCGCGTTCTACACCAATGCCGAGGGCGAGGAGGATCAGTCCAAGACCGTGGGCCTGGTAGACGCCCCGGGCAACCAGTTTGTCTTCAGCCTGTTCGAGGCCGGTGAAATCTGGACCGTGGATATGCACAGCAATCCGCCGGGTGTGACCCGCCATGAGGCCGGCAAAGAACCCTACGATGCCCTGATCACACCGGACGGCCGCTTCTATATAGCCGGCCTGTTCGGGGAAGACGGCTTGTCGATGATGGATCTGTGGGAGCCAGAGCAAGGCGCACAGACCATCCTGCCGGATTACGGCAAGGGCGAGCAGCGCTTGCCGGTCTACAAGATGCCGCATCTGGAAGGCTGGGCCATCGCCGATGGCTACGCATTTGTGCCGGCAGTCGGTCGCCATGAGGTTCTGGTCGCCGATATGGAAGACTGGAGCATGGTGCAGCGCATTCCGGTACAGGGCCAGCCGGTGTTTGTCATGGCCAGCCCGGACAACCGCCAGATCTGGGTCAGCTTTGCGCACCCGAAGAACGACGTGGTTCAGGTGATTGATTCCCGTACCCGGGAAATCATCCGTACCCTGGAGCCGGGCAAGTCCGTGTTGCACATGGAATTCACCCCTCGCGGTGAGGAAGTATGGGTATCTTCCCGGGACAGTGACCGGGTGACCATCTACAACACCCGCACACTGGAAGAAGTCGCTACCCTGCCGGCGCAAAAGCCGTCTGGCATCTTCTTCACCAACCGGGCGCACCAGCTGGGCTTGTGAGGTGAGGGTTACCGCCGGCGGTTGGCTGTTCGTGCTTTGCACCAGTGCCGTCAGCGCCGGCCAGTTTTCCGGACCGGTGCGGCTTGAAGTACACACTGAAGCCAGGTCTGTCACCGTCGCCAGTTACCGGCTGCAGCGTTATCTCGACACACAGAACTGCACGGCAGAACTGGTGTTCAATCAAGCCGGTGACGGTGACCTGGTGTACCGGCAGCATGGCCTGGCAGACAGGCTCAAGCTCCGGGCCGTCAACGCCGACGGCCAGGATCCGGTTCCGGTCTGGGTAACCCGGAAAACCGCCGGTGTGAGAACGCTCGGGGAGCTGGAAGGGCGGGACGTATCCCTGATAGCAGGAACCGACCCTCTCTCCGGTCAGCTGGCACTGAAGGCCCTGGCTGCCGAGGGCGTAACGCCGAAACGGGGCCAGCGTTACGAGGCAGGTGATTTCAGCTCTGCCCTGGGATTGTTGCTGCACAACAACACCCATGCGGCGGTCTCGGAACTCGGGTTGGTCACGCCGTTCCTGGAACCCCAAGGCCTGGCCATTACCTGGCAGGGAGAACCCGTTTCAGGTGCTGGCTGGTATGCCGGCACCGACACCACGAACCCCGGATTGCAGCCGTGCCTGAAAGCACTGCTTGAACTGAAACGCAGCGACGATCGCCAGATATTCAATCTTTTCCCGGAATGGGTGTACGGCTTTGCCTCACCCGATTCCCTGCAATAAAAGGAACCTGTACATGACCTTCTACCAACCCGCCGGCAACGAAGTGGAACTGTTCACCGCCGCTGCAGACAACGGCCTGCCGGTACTGATCAAAGGCCCCACCGGCTGTGGTAAAACCCGCTTTGTCCGCTACATGGCGGAAAAGCTCGGTCGCCCGGTCTACACCGTGGCCTGCCACGATGACCTTACCGCCTCTGATCTGGTTGGCCGCCACCTGATCGGCCCCGACGGCACCTACTGGCAAGACGGCCCCCTGACCCGGGCGGTGCGGGAAGGCGGAATCTGCTACCTTGATGAAGTAGTGGAAGCACGAAAAGACACCACCGTGGTACTGCACCCGCTGGCGGATGACCGCCGGGAACTGCCCATCGAACGCACCGGCGAACTGCTGAAAGCCGCACCGGGCTTTATGCTGGTGGTGTCCTACAACCCGGGTTACCAGAGCTTGCTGAAAGGCATGAAGCCCAGTACCCGGCAGCGGTTTGTCTCCATGAGCTTCGATTACCCGACGCCGGATGTGGAGCAGACCATCGTCCAGGAAGAGTCCGGCTGCGATGCCGACCTTGCGAAGCAGCTGGTGGGGCTGGCAACCTCGTTGCGTAAGCTGAAAGACCACGACCTGGAAGAAGCAGCGTCTACCCGCCTGCTGATCCACACTGCATACCTGATCGCATCCGGTATGCCCCACATCGAGGCTTGCCGGGCCGGGATGATCGAACCGCTATCGGATGACGCGGTTACTGTTAACGCACTGATGGAGGTGGTGTATGCCGTATTCGGGCAGTCCGAAGAGTGAATCTCCCGGGGCGATTGCCCCGGTTATCTGGTACTTGCTGAACCTGCTGGCGTTGCCGGTTATTGGCTTCATTGTGTTGCTGACGATTGCGATGAAATCCGGCGATGCCCACGCTTTGCGGCGGGCCCACAGCAAAGCGGCAGTCTATATGTCGATACTGGGCGCGATGCTGATCAGCGGCGGCGTTGCCGTTTGCTGGCTCATCTACGGCAACACGGGACTATTCTGGACCTATGCTATTGTCTGGGCGGTCGTACTGCACACGTCGTTCGTACTCTGGGGAATGATTTCCCTGGCTCAGGCAATCGGCAACAAGCCGCCTACTTTTCCGCGGTGGCTGCTGTAGGTTCGGGTTCGGTGCTAGGCAGGGTCGGGTAGGTCCTTCCAAAAACCGCTCCTTGCGGCACATATATGTAGACCTCTTGTTGCGCAAGCCTCCCAAGCTCTCGGTGGTGTAAAAAGTTAACTGGGTAAAACTGCGCACGTATATCCGGCCTTTATGATGAGTCACTTC
>Ga0208062_100072_pt1 | contig 19377 bp, 16 predicted proteins | sample DeeseametaMP0261_FD_184217 | JGI IMG/M metagenome (GOLD analysis project Ga0208062, IMG submission 184217) | Marine microbial communities from the Deep Atlantic Ocean - MP0261 (SPAdes) | ecosystem: Environmental > Aquatic > Marine > Oceanic | place: South Atlantic Ocean | collected 2011-01-01 | reverse complement strand
TTGATTTTGCACATCTAATAGTGGCGCTTTGACGCCGATCTCAACAAGAGGTGTTCATCCCATCATCCATGTGCGCTTCTCTCCGGCCATCCATGGCCTTCGAAATTCCCGGAAAGGTGCCCCACAACTGCTTCTACTTCTGCTTCTGACCGGGTCTACTTCTGATTTCCGTTACCCGCACCCAGGAACAACCGGTAGGCCTCGTTGTCGGTCATGTTTTCGTAGCGGAAGCCGACTTTCTCCAGCATCTTCTCGAAATCCGGAATTTCCGCTTCGTTAACCTGGGCACCCAGCAAAACGCGGCTGTAGGCTGCGCCATGGTTGCGGTAGTGGAACAGGGAGATGTTCCAGCGGGTGCCGAGAGACATGAGGAACTTCAGCAACGCGCCCGGGCGTTCGGGGAATTCGAACTGGTAGATGACTTCGTTGCTGACCGACGGGGCGTGGCCGCCGACCATGTGGCGGATGTGTTGCTTGGCCAGGTCGCTGTCGGTGAGGTCGATGACGGAGTAGCCGGTTTCGCGCAGTTCCTGCACCAGTTCTTCGCGGCCCAGGCCGCCGGCCTGGATCTGGATGCCGACGAAGATGACGGCTTCGCTGGCATCGGCGTAGCGGTAGTTGAATTCGGTGATGCTGCGTTTGTGCAGGGCGTTGATGAAGGTTTTGAACGCGCCCGGTTTTTCCGGGATGGTAACGGCCAGGATGGCTTCGCGTTTTTCGCCGATTTCGGTGCGCTCAGAGATGTAGCGCAAGCGGTCGAAGTTCATGTTGGCGCCGCTGAGTACACCCGCCAGGTTTTCGCCTTCAAGCTGTTCCCGCTCGATGTACTTTTTCATTCCGGCCACCGACAGTGCCCCTGCCGGTTCTGCGATGGAGCGAGTGTCTTCAAACACGTCCTTGATGGCGGCACAGATTTCGTCCGTCGAAACCGTGATCACTTCATCGACGGCGTCTTTACAGATGTTCCAGGGTTCTTCCCCGATCTGTTTAACCGCCACACCGTCTGCAAAGATGCCTACTTCGTCCAGGATCACCCGCTCACCGGCCGCCATGGCCACTTGCAAGCAGTTGGAGTCTTCCGGTTCCACGCCGATAACCTTGATGTCCGGGCGCAGGTATTTGATGTACGCCGCCATGCCGGCGATCAGGCCGCCGCCGCCCACGGGGATGAATACCGCGTGCAGGGGCTGGGAAAATTGCCACATCATTTCCATGGCTACGGTGCCCTGCCCGGCGATGACGTCCGGGTCGTCGTAGGGCGGGATGTAGGTGTAGCCGTGTTTTTTGATCAGTTCCTGGGCATAGGCGGCAGCTTCGTCGAAGGCGTCGCCTTTGAGTACTACCCGGGCGCCCCGGTCCCGCACCGACTTCACTTTGATGTCAGGCGTGGTCTGGGGCATCACGATCACGGCCTTGATGCCCAGTTGCCTGGCCGACAACGCCACGCCCTGGGCATGGTTGCCGGCGGAGGCACAGATCACGCCCTTGGCTTTCTGCTCTTCGGAGAGCTGGGCAATCCGGTTGTATGCGCCACGAATCTTGAAGGAGAACACCGGCTGAAGGTCTTCACGCTTGAGCATAATATTGTTGCCAAAGCGCTTGGACAGGCTGCGGGCTTCAGTCAGCGGTGTTTCGATGGCGATGTCGTAAACCCGCGCATCGAGTATCTTCTTGATATAGCGTTGCGGCATGATGGTTCCGGTTGCTGGTGAGTGATCAGGAAAAACCCACAGTGTAGAAAGTTTGCACGCTTGCCGTCTATAAGCAGAGTTGCTGCAGGCGTATAATAGCGCCCAAATTCAACGCAAACCTCCGGGAGCCCCCCATGACCCAGGACGAACTGAAACAAGCCGTTGCCAAAGCTGCAGTGGATCACATCGCCCCTCACCTGGAACCGAGCAGCATTGTCGGGGTGGGCACCGGCAGCACCGCCAACTTTTTCATCGACTACCTGGCGGAATACCGCAACGACTTCGACGGCGCCGTCGCAAGCTCCGAGGCAACCGCCGAACGACTGAAAAAGCACGGCATCCCGGTATACGACCTCAACGCCGTTAACGAAATCGAGTTTTACGTCGACGGTGCCGACGAGACCAACGAGCGCCTGGAACTGATCAAGGGCGGCGGCGGCGCCCTGACCCGGGAAAAGATTGTGGCTGCCGTCGCCAAGACCTTTATCTGTATTGCCGACGAGTCCAAGATGGTGGGCATTCTGGGCGAATTCCCGCTGCCAGTGGAAGTCATTCCCATGGCCCGCAGCCATGTGGGCCGGGAAATCGTCAAACTCGGTGGCGACCCGGTTTACCGGGACGGTTTTGTCACTGACAACGGCAACATCATCATCGACATCCACAACCTGGACATCTCCCGCCCGATCCAGGTGGAAGAGCGGCTCAACAACATTGTCGGCGTGGTTACCAACGGCCTGTTCGCGCGGCGCCCGGCGGACTTGCTGCTGCTGGGCACCAGCGAAGGCGTGAAGAGCACTGCCCGCCCCGGTGCCTGAACCAGAAGCACCAACCAAGCCGGCCAGCAGCGCCGGCTTTTTCTGGCCCATACGCACAAACCAAGCGCTTGCTTGGTGCAGAAATTTAAGAGACACTCCGGACAACGCCAACAAGAACGCAGGAAGCCCGATTGTGTCTGACTACTTCAACGAAACCCACGAACAGGTTCGTCTGACCACCCGTAAATTTATCGAAACCCACGTACTGCCCCATATCGACGACTGGGAAGAAGCCGGCGAATTCCCCCGGGAAATCTACCAGAAGGCAGGCGACGCAGGGCTGCTGGGCATTGGTTTCCCGGAAGCGCTTGGTGGCGTTGGTGAAGGCGATATCTTCATGAAAGTAGCCGTGTCCGAAGAGCTGATGCGCTCCACCTCCGGCGGTTTTGTCGCCAGCATCGGTTCCCTGGATATCGGCCTGCCACCGGTGGCCAAGTGGGCTAAAAAAGAAATACGCGATCAGATCGTACCGCCGGTGCTCCGGGGCGAAAAAATTGCCGCCTTGGCGGTCACCGAACCCGGCGGCGGCTCTGACGTCGCCAACCTGAAAACCCGAGCTGTAAAAGACGGCGACCATTACATCGTCAACGGCAGCAAAACCTTCATCACCAGCGGCACCCGTGCCGACCACTACACCGTGGCTGTGCGCACCGGCGGCGAAGGCCACGCCGGCATCAGCCTGCTGCTGATCGACCGCGACATGCCAGGCTTCAGCACCGGCACCAAGTTGCGCAAGATGGGCTGGTGGGCCAGCGACACCGCCGAACTCTTCTTCGAAGACTGCCGGGTACCGGCCGACCGCCTGATCGGCGCCGAAAACGCCGGCTTCATTGCCATCATGAGCAACTTCCTGGCCGAACGCCTGAGCCTGTCCATCATGGCCTACATGACCGCCCAGCTGGCCTATGAAGCCGCGACGCATTACGTCAAGGAACGCAAGGCCTTCGGCCGCCCGGTCTCCGGCTTCCAGGTAACCCGCCACAAGCTGGTGGACATGGCCACCCAGATCGACATCGCCCGGGAATACACCTATCGCTGCGCGGCGCTGATGCAGGCCGGCAAAAACCCGATCAAACAGGTGGCCATGGCCAAGAACTTCTCCGTCGACGTGTGCGAAAAAGTCACCCGCGAGGCGGTGCAGCTGTTCGGCGGCATGGGCTTCATGCGGGAATCGGTGGTGGAGCGCCTGTACCGGGATGCCAAAATCCTGTCGATCGGCGGCGGCACCACGGAAATCATGAAGGAGCTGATTGCCAAACAGATCCGGCTGTGACCAAGGTTTAGTTTCGAATGGCAGGAGACTTCCGTATAATTGCGCCCAATTTTCCACCGCAGTTAAACGAACACTAACGTAGCAGGAAGGATCGCACATGCAATTCGACAACATCCCCGCTGGCAAGAACCCGCCGGAAGACATCTACGTAGCCATCGAAATCCCGGCTAACAGCTCCCCGGTCAAGTACGAACTGGACAAAGACATGGGCGCCCTGCTGGTTGACCGTTTCATGGCTACCCCCATGTTCTACCCGGCCAACTACGGTTTCATCCCGCACACCCTGGCTGACGACGGCGACCCGCTGGACGTGCTGGTAGTAACCCCGTACCCGATCCAGGCAGGTTCCGTTATTCGCTGCCGTCCGGTGGGTGTACTGAACATGGAAGACGAAGCCGGTGGCGACGCCAAGCTGGTTGCGGTTCCCCACGACAAGCTGACCACCACTTACCACGACGTTAAAGAAATCGACGACCTGCCCGAGCTGCTGCGCGACCAGATCCGTCACTTCTTCGAGAACTACAAGACTCTCGAGCCGGGCAAGTGGGTAAAGGTGCAGGGCTGGGACAACGCCGCCGCTGCCAAGCAAGCCATTGTTGATGCCGTGAACGCCTACAAAGGCTGATCACGTATCAGGTATAAAAAACCGGGCAGCCATAACAGCTCCCCGGTTTTTTTGTGTCTGCGTTACCCTCCCGGGTAACGCACATCCGTTGTTATCCCCGTGACAACAGGTCCCGCATGTCACTGATTGCTGCATTGGCCCGTGACAGGTAAGCGGCCATGGTCAGGGAGTGGTTAGCCAGCAGGCCAAAGCCACTGCCATTCAGGATCACCGGGCTCCACATGGATTCCTGGGTGCCTTCCAGCTCGATAATGATCTGCTTCACACTGGCCATGGCGTTCTTGTCCACAATCACCTTGCGGAAGTCCACTTCAATGGCCCGGAAGATGTGCAGCAGGGCCCAGGCACTGCCGCGGGCTTCGTAGAACACATCATCAATCCTGGTCCAGTCGGTTTTCACATCGTCGCCGCCGATGTCTTCAGACAGCGGATCGTCCGGATCAAGATTGGCAACCGCATCGGACACCGAGGCCTTGCCCACACTCTCACTCAGGGTGCGGGACAGGCTGCCCAGACGGGTTTCCAGGTCTGCCAGCCAGTTGCCCAGGTTGTCCGCGCGGGCAAAGAACTGGGCATCGGCCTGGGCGGGGTCCGACAACCGGTTCAGATAGCGCTTGAGGGCATTGATACCGCGACGGTACTCAGCCTCGGTAGAGGGTATCGCCCAGCTCTCGCTGTCGAAGTGCAACTGGGGCTCGGCAATGGTCAGGTCCGGGTCTTCAGCCGATTGGCTCTGGGAACGGCTGATGTCTTTACGCATGGCCCGGGACAGGTCCCGCAGCTGCACCAGCGCGCCGTACTCCCAGTTGGGCATGTTGTCCAGCCACAATCCCGGGGGGAAGATGTCGTTAGAGATGTATCCGCCCGGCTTGTCCAGCAGGGTTTCGGCAATCCGGATCATGGTGGCGGTGGTGGCAAACCCGGTTACCGGCTCCCGCTCCATGGTGTTGGCCAGGGTTCGGGTATGGTCACGCACAGAGAAGGTATCCGGCTCGCTGCTCCAGTACATGCCGAGCACAATCGTAACCAGCAGGTATACCACCAGCACCGCCAGTACAAATTTACCGATTACACCACTGCCCCCGGTGTAATCCTGTACGTCTTCCTTTTTGTCCCTGAAGTACTGTCTGATCTTGCCCGACATAAGTCTCCCGTTCTCCCGTTGCTTATTCGTCTGCCCCGAAGGGCCTGCCCAGATGGTATCCCATGGCGCCATCAATACCCAGCTTACAGACTACCGAGTATTCCGCTTCGGTTTCCACTCCGGTGGCAAACACCCGCACGCCGCGGCTGTGCGCGATGCCGATCACCGACTCCACCCAGAACCGGTTCTCGCTGTGGCTGTCCAGGTCGTGGATAAAACTGTTGTCGATACGAATGCCCCGGAAAGGCAGATTTCTCAGATAGCTGAACGGCACCCCGCCGACACCGAAACGATCCACCATCACCGGCACGCCAATTTTCGCCAGCGCCCGAACCAGCCGGCCAGCCTTTTTGCGATGATGGTTCAGGGCCAGTTCGGGAATGCCTACCCACAGCCTGGCCACCCGGTTCCCGGCCCGGGCCATCGCTTCCAGCAGGTCTTCACAGAAGCGGTCATCACCAACGGAGGAGACCCCCAGCGATATGGCCAGGGTTTGGTCCGGCGTCTGTTCCAGCATCGCCAGCACCCGGGCCAGCAACAACCGGTCAATGCCGGCAATCAGGCCCAGGCGTTCGGCCACGGGCAGAAATACCCCGGCCTTGAGGTCGCCCTCCGGCGCAGGAATGCGCGAAAACGCCTGGTAATGGGTCAGGGCACCGTCTTCACAGGTCACCATTGGTTGCAGCCACAATGACAGGTTCCCGGATTCAATGGCGCCAGCCAGCAGCTCGCGCCAGGACTCCATGGTGAGATGGCTGTCCGCCCCGGCCTGCTCCAGGCAGCAACCGGATTCGCACTTTTCCTGGGCCGCCCGCAAGCCTTCGTCCGCCGCCGCCAGCAGGTCACGAACCCCGGCCCCGGGCAAAGCCACCGCCAGCCCTCCGTGCACGGCCGTGTCCATGGGCGAGGCCAGGTCGCAATAGATACTGTCCAGCTCCTGGATTAACCGCTCAAGCCAATTCCGGGCGTCAACTGCCGGCGCCCCTGGCAGAAACACCACAAACTCCGCGCCGGTGCGCCGGCCGGCAAAGGATTGCGGGTGGCGGGCAGTAAACCCGGCCAGGCTTCCGGCCACCTGGCGCAGCAACTGGTCGCCCTCTTCACGGCCATAGGCCATGTTGTAATCGGCAAAGCCCGCCAGGCGGATCATGGCCAACACACCGGGAGCCGACTTTTCTTCAGACATGATTTCCGCTTTCAGGCGCTGGTCAAAGGAACTGCGGCTGGCCAGCCCGGTTACCGGGTCTTCACTATTCACTTTGCGCAAATGCTGGATAAGCCGGCCCTGACCGACAAACAAGCGTTCCAGGTCGTCCGCCATCTGGTTCATGGCTTCGGTTACTCGGTTCAGCTCACGGGTAGAGCGGGTGCACACCCGATTCCGGAAATCCCGCCGGCCCCAGGCCCGGGCCTGCTGCTCCAGCGCCGACAGTGGCCGCAGTAACCGGCGCACCAACAGAAACAGGGCCACCAGACCCGCACCGCCGATCACCAGCACGCTAACCAGCAAGCCCAGGGTTATACGCCACAGATCGTCGTAGGCGCGGCCCGGATGGCTGACCACCCTGACCTTGCCCAGGCGCGACCAGCCCCGTACCACTTCCGCTTCCGCCTGCGGCAACGGCAGCTCCGCCAGGCGAATAAACCAGCCGGGAGCGGCCGCACCCTTCAACGGCATACGCCGGCCCGCAATCACCTGTCCGTCATGGCCGATGTATTCCACCGACAGGTAACGGCCGCTGTCAAAAACCGCATCTACCAGGGATGCCGAGGCCACAGGGTCTGAGCCGTCAATCGCGTTGGAGAGGGAAAGCCCGGTAGCAGTCGCTCCGTCAAGGGCGTGGTCTGTGAGCTGGTCCGCCACGTAGTCCCGGAAGTGCCCGAAACTGGTGATAAACGCGGCGGCAAGAATGATCACCAACAAACCGCTGGTGAACAGGATCAGCAGGCTGCTCAGGGAGATTTCACCCTGCTGGGCTGCGAACGTGTTTGTGTGCTTCCTTGCCATGATTTCCCGGCCCCGGCCATGCTGGCCTGAACGATTTCCATGATCAGCGGCCCGAGACCGGTGCCGCAGAGTTGACAAACATTTACAGTGTGCAATCTACGCCGACAACATTAAACACTATAGACTCTGAAAACCGACTAAGGTTAGAAAGTTACCCCTGCGGATCGGGTGCATCTTCATAAAAAGGACACAGGCCGGAGCCCCATGAACGACGAGAGCCAGAAAGAAAAACTCAGGCAACACTTCGCCCGCCGTGTAACCACCCAGGCCCGGGTGGTACTGGATACCTGGCAGAAGATCAGCGAGAACCGGGGCCAGGCCGAAAGCCTCCGCGAGCTGTTTGCCGCAGACACCGACAAACTGGTGCGCTACGCTCTGCGCTTCGAGATGAATGACCACGCCGTTGCCGGCAAGCGCATCCTGCAACTGCTGGCACGCTGGGCGCCGGGCTCAGCCCTGGATGACAACCTGGCTGCGCAATTACAGGAAGCCTCCGGCAGCCTGTGCCAGAGCACCCAGCGCCGCTCCGACCAGGCCACGGGTCAGGCACCGCAGCAATACCGGCGCACCCCGGTCTACATTGCCCTGGACAACAGTGAAACCGCCAACCGGCTGATCCGCCAGCTGGAATTTTTCGGGTTCCGGGCCCCCGCCTTCGCCACCGGCCGGGAGCTGGTCGAGGCCTGCAACCAGAGCAAGCCGGAAACCATCCTGATGGATGTGAACTTCGGCGGATCCGCCCTGGCGGGTATCAGCACCGTAGAGCAGTTACAGGCCCGGCACGAGACTCCCATCCCGATTATCTTCGTCAGCGAAGACGACGGCACCATTGAAACCCGGTTGCGGGCTTCACGCTGCGGCGGAGAGGAATTCTTTTACCCGGCCGTAGACCCGGGCCAGCTGATCGAGAAAATCGAAACCTACTGCAACGGCAATTCCAGCGAGCCCTACAAGGTGCTGGTACTGGACGATTCCCGGGCCCAGGCGAAATTCATGGAGACGGTGCTCAAGCGGGCCGGCATGAACGCCTACGTCATCACCGACCCCATGCAGATCATCAACGCCCTGGACGAGTTCTCTCCGGAAATCATCATCCTCGACATGTACATGCCCGGTTGCACCGGCACCGAGATCGCCCGGGTTATCCGCCAGCAGGACAAATTCCACAGCGTACCGATTATCTACCTGTCGGCAGAGGAAGACGTGAACAAGCAGCTGCAGGCCATGAGCCTGGGCGGCGACGACTTCCTGACCAAGCCGATCGACCCCAAACACCTGGTGGCGACCATCCACAACCGGGGTCGCCGGGCCCGTTCGCTGCTGGCACTGATGATTCGCGACAGCCTGACCGGCCTGTACAACCACACCCACACCCTGTACCTGCTGGAACAGGAAATCCTTCGGGCCCGGCAAAAAGACCAGCCGCTGGCCTTTGCCATGATCGATATTGACGAGTTCAAGAAGGTCAACGACACCTACGGCCACCCCATCGGCGACCGCATACTGCGCAGTCTGTCCATGTTCCTGAAACAGCGCTTGCGCAAAACCGACCACATCGGCCGCTACGGCGGTGAGGAGTTTGCGGTGATTCTGCCCAACACCTCCGCCCGGGATGCGCAGAACGTGCTCGACGAAATCCGCCAGCGCTTCTCCGAGCTGCAGCAGCAGGCCGGCGAACAGGAGTTCCGGGTGTCGTTCAGCTGCGGCGTTGCCGACTGGCAGGGCGACAGTGCCCAGACACTGTGCGAACGGGCCGACAAGGCCCTGTATCGCTCGAAAGAACACGGCCGCAACCAGATCAGCCTGGCCTCCTGAGCCCTCCCTCCAGGCTGGAGAATCGCTCCAGCCTCTGAACTTCCGGGCCGGGCGCCCTGCCCGGCCCATGAAACCAATGTCGAATACCCGCCCCGTCTTCCTTGGCCGACAATTGGGCCCATCAACGAAATGTCATCGCACCGCCGGTCATTGCTGTGTAAGCTTTTTGCAGGATCAATCCGGCAACAGGAAGATTGTCAAAAAGTGTTGATCCGAGGCTAACAAGCACGCACCATTCAGGTAACGTGCCGTTATCTTCGGCGATCCTGTTCAAATAACACCAAGGCAAAATTACCATGTCGACCATACTTGTGCTCCATGGCCCCAACCTCAACATGCTCGGCACCCGTGAGCCCGAGGTTTATGGCTATGAGACCCTGGCCGATATCGATGACCGGTTGCGCGAGAAAGCGGCAGACAAGGGCCATCATCTCTTGCACCTGCAATCGAACGCGGAATATGAGCTGATCGAGCGGGTGCACGAAGCCCGGGCCGAAGGCGTGGATTTCATCATTATCAATCCGGCCGCCTTCACCCACACCAGCGTCGCGCTGCGTGATGCCATGCTGGCATCCGGCATTCCGTTTATTGAAGTGCATCTTTCCAACGTGCATGCGCGGGAGCCTTTCCGCCATCACTCGTACTTTTCGGATATCGCCGTAGGCGTTATCTGCGGGCTGGGCAGTCAGGGCTATGACCTGGCACTGCAGGCTGCCCTGCAACGAATTCACCGATAGACCAGTAAAACGGGACTGAAACAGTTATGGATATTCGCAAAATCAAGAAACTGATCGAGCTGCTCGAAGAGTCTGATGTCGAAGAGCTGGAGATTCACGAAGGCGACGACTCGGTACGCATTTCCCGCCGTCGCGAGCAGGCAGCTGCCGGTGGCCATTATGTAAGCCACTACGCCGCACCGCAGGCGCCCCAGGCACCGGCGCCCGTAGCTGAAGCAGCACCGGCTGCAGAAGCTGCTGCCCCGGCTGCACCGAGAGGCCATACCGTGAAGTCTCCGATGGTTGGCACCTTCTATCGTTCACCCTCACCCACGGCTGCTGCATTCGTTGAAGTGGGCCAGACCGTGAATGCTGGCGACGTGATTTGCATCGTTGAAGCCATGAAGATGATGAACCAGATCGAAGCCGACAAGGCCGGTACCATTACCGAAATCCTGGTCGAAAATGGCCAGCCGGTTGAGTTTGACCAGCCCCTGGTCGTCATTTCCTGAATTCGGTGATTGCTAACCATGGCCATGTTAGAAAAAGTTCTGATCGCAAACCGCGGTGAAATTGCCCTGCGCATTCTCCGCGCGTGCAAGGAGCTGGGCATCAAGACGGTTGCCGTGCACTCGCAGGTCGACCGCGACCTGATGCACGTGCGCCTTGCAGACGAATCTGTCTGCATTGGCCCGAACAGCCCCACAGAAAGCTACCTGAACATTCCCACCATCATCAGCGCTGCTGAGGTGACCGATTCCGTGGGCATCCACCCGGGCTACGGCTTTTTGGCGGAGAACGCCGACTTTGCCGAGCAGGTCGAGAAAAGCGGCTTCCGCTTCATCGGCCCCCGGGCGGAAACCATTCGCCTGATGGGTAACAAGGTCTCCGCCATCGAAGCCATGAAGAAGGCAGGCGTACCGACCGTACCCGGCTCCGACGGCCCGCTGACGGACGACGACGAGCGTACCCTCAAGCTGGCGAAGCAGATTGGCTACCCGGTGATGATCAAGGCCGCTTCCGGCGGTGGTGGTCGCGGCATGCAGGTGGTGCACTCTGAAGCCGCCCTGCTGAAAGCGGTACAGATTACCCAGACCGAAGCCAAGAACGCCTTCGGCGATCCCACCGTCTATCTGGAGAAGTTCCTGGAAACTCCACGCCACGTGGAAGTCCAGGTGCTGGCGGATATGCACGGTAACGTGATTCACCTGGGCGACCGGGACTGCTCCATGCAGCGCCGCAACCAGAAGGTGATCGAGGAAGCACCGGCTCCGAACATCAACCCGGAATCCCGGGAGCGCACCCTCAAGGCCTGCGTGGATGCCTGTAAGGAAATCGGTTATGTGGGTGCCGGCACCTTCGAGTTCCTGTACCAGGACGGCGAGTTCTATTTCATTGAAATGAACACCCGGGTACAGGTTGAGCATCCGGTTTCCGAGATGGTCACCGGCGTGGACATCGTGCGTGAGCAGCTGCGCATTGCCAGCGGCCTGCCGCTGCAGTACAGCCAGGACGAAATCCATATTTCCGGCCACGCCATCGAGTGCCGGATCAACGCCGAAGACCCGCAAACCTTCGTGCCCAGCCCGGGCAAGGTGAAGCACTTCCACGCTCCCGGCGGCAACGGCATCCGTGTGGATTCGCACCTGTACAGCGGCTACACCGTACCGCCGTACTACGATTCCCTGGTGGCCAAGCTGATCACCTGGGGCGACGACCGGGAAATCGCCCGCCGGCGCATGAAGAACGCGCTGGACGAAATGCTGGTCGAGGGCATCAAGACCAATCAACCCCTGCATCGAAAACTGGTACGCGATGGTGGCTTTAAACAGGTAGACTTCACCATCCACTACCTCGAGAAACTGATGCGGGATTAACCATGCCCTGGATACAACTCCAGATTCCAGCTGATCCGGATACTGCGGATCAGCTGGAGGATCTGTTAATGGAAATGGGCGCAGACGCCGTTTCCATGGAAGACGCAGCCGACCAGCCCCTGTACGAGCCCGATCCGGGCACCACTCCCCTCTGGAGCCAGACCACCGTTACCGGCCTGTTCCAGTCTGATCGCAACATCGAACAGCTGTTAGCGGATATCCGCGACGCCTGGCACCAGCAAACCCAGCAGTCCCTGGCCGAGATTGAAGTCACTCTGGTGGAAGACAAGGACTGGGAACGGGCCTGGATGGATGATTTCCACCCGCTGCAGTTCGGTGAACGCCTGTGGATTGTGCCCAGCTGGCACGAAGCCCCGGATCCGGACGCCGCCAACCTGTTGCTGGACCCCGGCCTGGCCTTCGGCACCGGCACCCACCCCACCACCGCCCTGTGCCTGGAATGGCTCGACGGCCAGGATGTTGCCGGTAAACAGGTAACCGACTACGGCTGCGGCTCCGGTATCCTGGGCCTGGCGGCCCTGCTGCTGGGTGCGGACCATGTGATTGGCGTGGATACAGACCCGCAAGCCCTGGAAGCCAGCCGCGACAACGCCCGCCGTAACGGCGTGGAAGACAACCGCCTGGACCTCTACCTGCCCGGACAGGATCCCGACACCCAGGCGGACGTAATGCTGGCCAACATCCTGGCCCAGCCGCTGATTGGCCTGGCGCCGAGGCTGGCAGAACTGACCAGGCCCGGTGGCCACCTGGTACTGTCCGGCATTCTGTTCAACCAGGCCCGGGAAGTGATGGATGCCTACGAGCCCTGGTTCATCATGGACGAGCCGGAACAGAAAGAAGACTGGATACGCCTCACAGGACGACGCAGGGACAGATGACGGCCCAGGCGTTTATGACTAAACTGCCTGACTCGTACTGACCAAAATGCAATGACCTAGCGATCCCGCTTTCAGGACCGAAGCATGACCCAGAGCAGCCTGCAGACCCAGTGCCCCCAATGCGAAACCCGTTTCCGGGTAACCGACGAACAGCTCGGCGTAGCCGGGGGCAAGGTCCGTTGCGGCAGCTGCATGAACGTGTTCAACGCCCTGGAACACCGGGTCAGTGACAGCGGGACGATTGCGACGCCCCCCGAGGAAAAGCCGCAAGAACCCGCGGATGTCGGTTTTGGCGAAGACGAGTTTGTGTTTGCCGACAACCCCGAAGAAGACGCCACTGAAGGCCGCTACGCCGGCAGCAAGCTCACCTTCGATGAGGACGAGCTCAGCGACAGCTTCCGGGATGTGGATGAACCCGATGCCCCGGGCTTCCGGGACGACTCAGACGATCACGACAACCATCAGGTAGACGAAAGCTGGGCAGAAGCCATGCTTGAAGAGGTGGAGCCCGCGCAGGAAGGCAAGCCTGAAACCGAACCGGAGCCTGAACCTGAACCTGAACCTGAACTTCTGAAAGTTGAGCCGGAGCCCGAACCGGCGCAACCCCAGGCCGATGATGAACCGCCGCTGACCGCCGATGACGACCGGGTGGGCGATCCCGTCATCAGCCGCCCCGCCAAACCGTTCCAGCCGGACAACCTGTACCAGGACCTGCGCCGAGACCCGGTATCCGTGGGTGGTGGCCGTGGCGGCCTGCGCACAGCCCTTTGGACACTGGTGGTACTGGTGCTGATTGGCGTTCTGGTGGCCCAGGTTACCTGGTTCCAGTTTGACCGGCTGTCTGCCATCCCCCAGTTGCGCCCGTTCTACGAGAAAGGCTGTGAACTTGCCGGCTGCCAGCTCAAGCCCCTGGTGGATGTGGACGCCATCCAGAGCCGGAAGCTGGTGGTACGCACCGATCCGGAAAACCGGACCCAGCTGATTGTCGATGCGGTTATCCTCAACCGGGCAGGCTTTGAACAGCCGTTCCCGGGCATCGCCCTGACCTTCTCGAACCTTAACGGCGACGTGGTGGCCCAGAGTGTGTTTTCCCCCGATGAATACCTGGCCGGCGAAGCCTCCGGGCTGAATGCCATGCCGGTGGAAACACCGGTTCGCATCGCCATCAGCATTCGCGACCCCGGCCGCGACGCGGTTAACTACAATCTGGGTTTCCGGCCGGCATCCCCCTGACAGCGCCGGACAACCGCCATGCCGGCGCACAGTTGACAGCGCAAAAGTCAACCAGAAAGCACGAAAAATAATCAATTTTTTCCTGCTTTCGCCCCTTCAATCGATGTGCCCCCGGCGGTATCATTACCGCCCTTCGGAGACCGGAGCGGTCAGAAATTAACCAACCGCTCCACCGAACCTTGCTTAACCCGCTGTGACACGGACTCAGATCATGCTGCCAATGGCAAAAATCGGGCCGTACACCCTGCCCAACCCGCTTATTGTTGCGCCCATGGCCGGCGTAACGGATCGCCCTTTCCGGCAGCTTTGCCGCCGAATGGGAGCTGGTCTGGCGGTATCGGAAATGGTCATAGCAGACAGCAAGCTCTGGCATACGCGCAAATCGCGCACCCGCCTGAATCATCAGGGTGAACCGGAACCCCGCTCGGTACAGATCGCCGGCGGCGACCCTGAGATGCTGGCGGATGCCGCCCGGCAAAATGCCGAGTTTGGTGCCCAGATCATCGACATCAACATGGGCTGCCCGGCCAAGAAGGTCTGTAACAAGGCCGCCGGCTCTGCCCTGATGAAAGATGAAAAACTGGTGCGGGAAATCCTCGAGGCCGTTGTGGCCGCCGTGGATATACCGGTCACCCTGAAAATGCGCACCGGCTGGGACCGGGACAACCGCAACGCCCCGGTGATCGCCCGCATGGCTGAAGACGCCGGCATCCAGGCACTGGCAGTGCATGGCCGCACCCGGGCAGACAAATACAACGGAAACGCCGAATACGACACCATCGCTGCGGTAAAAGCCAGCGTGGGTATTCCGGTGTTCGCCAACGGCGACATCACCACGCCGGAAAAAGCCCGGCAGGTGCTCGCGCATACCGGCGCAGACGGCCTGCTGATTGGCCGTGGGGCACAGGGCCGGCCCTGGATCTTCCGGGAGATTCTGCACTACCTGGAAACCGGCACGCACCTGGCTGAGCCACCGCTGGATGAAGTCGAGCAGATTCTGTCGGAGCACCTGGCCGAACTGCACAGCTTCTACGGCGAGAAAATGGGCGTGCGTATCGCCAGAAAGCATGTGGGCTGGTATCTGCAGTCCCATGACGAGAACAAACAGTTCCGAACACGCTTCAACGGCATCGAAGATGCGCTGGAGCAGAAAGACAGCATCGAACAGTACTTTGCAGGCTTACGAAATGGAGAGGTATTCGCAGCATGACCGCTGAGACTTTGGCAAACGACAACCTGGGCACCCCGGCCAACGATGATGTCCATCAGTTGCACACGGTAAATAATAGCGGCAACAGTGTCACCCTGCGTGACAGCGTGGAAGTGGCCCTGAAAAACTACTTCACGCAGCTGGACGGCGCACCGGTTTCTGACGTGTACCAGCTGGTACTGTCAGAAGTTGAAGCGCCCCTGCTGGAGCAGGTAATGAAGTACACCCGCAACAACCAGACCAAGGCCTCCACCATGCTTGGCCTGAACCGCGGCACCCTGCGCAAGAAACTCAAGCAGTACGGTCTGCTTTAATCTGACAAAGGAAGGCAGTCACCATGGCAAACCAGGCAAACACCCCCGTCCGTCGCGCCCTGATCAGCGTAAGTGATAAAACCGGCATCGTCGATTTCGGCCGAGCCCTGACTGAACGCGGCGTTGAGCTGCTGTCCACCGGCGGTACCTTCCGCCTGCTCAAGGAAAACAACGTACCGGTCACCGAAGTGTCCGACTACACCGGTTTTCCCGAGATGATGGATGGCCGGGTAAAAACCCTGCACCCGAAGATTCACGGTGGCATTCTGGGCCGTCGCGGCACCGATGATGCCATCATGGGCGAACACGGCATCAACCCCATCGACATGGTGGTGGTGAACCTGTATCCGTTCGAAGAGACCGTGGCGAATCCGGACTGTGACCTGCCGACTGCCATCGAGAACATCGACATCGGCGGCCCCACCATGGTTCGCGCCGCCGCCAAGAACCACAACGATGTCGCCATCGTGGTGAACGCTTCCGACTACAGCCGGGTCCTGAAAGAACTGGACAGCAACGACGGCCAGCTCACCTACAGCACCCGCTTCGACCTTGCGGTAAAAGCCTTCGAGCACACCGCCGGTTACGATGGTGCCATCGCCAATTACCTGGGCGGCCGTACACCGGACAATGACAACGCCGACTTCCCCCGCACCTTCAACGCCCAGTTCGTGAAGGTTCAGGACATGCGTTACGGTGAGAACCCGCACCAGCGCGCTGCCTTCTACGCCGAGCGCAACCCGAAAGAAGCCTGCGTGGCCACCGCCAAGCAGTTGCAGGGCAAGGAACTGAGCTACAACAACGTGGCCGACACCGATGCTGCGCTGGAGTGCGTCAAACCGTTCGCAGACCCGGCCTGTGTCATCGTCAAGCACGCCAACCCCTGTGGTGTGGCCATCGGTGCCGACATCCTGCAGGCCTACGACCTGGCCTTTGCCACAGACCCGACATCTGCCTTTGGCGGCATCATCGCCTTTAACCGGGAACTGGATGCCACTACCGCCAAGGCCATCGTGGATCGCCAGTTTGTGGAAGTCATCATTGCCCCGAGCGTGGCTCCGGAAGCGGTCGAGATTGTTGCTGCCAAGAAGAACGTACGCCTTCTGGCCTGCGGCGAATTCGACGGCGAGCGCGCCCAGACCATGGACTACAAGCGCGTAACCGGCGGCCTGCTGGTCCAGGACCGTGACCTGGGCATGGTCGCTATGGAAGACGTGAAAGTGGTTACCGAGCGCCAGCCCACCGAAGAAGAGCTGAACGACCTGCTGTTCGCCTGGGAAGTAGCCAAGTACGTGAAATCCAACGCCATCGTCTACGCCAGGGCGGGCCGCACCATCGGTGTGGGCGCAGGCCAGATGAGCCGCGTCTACAGTGCGAAGATTGCCGGTATCAAGGCGGCAGACGAAAACCTGGAAGTGAAGGGTTCCGTGATGGCCTCCGATGCTTTCTTCCCGTTCCGTGACGGCATTGATGCCGCTGCTGAAGCCGGTATTACGGCGGTCATCCAGCCGGGCGGTTCCATGCGCGACCAGGAAGTGATCGACGCCGCCAACGAGCATGGCATTGCCATGGTCTTCACCGGCATGCGCCATTTCCGTCACTGATCAACGTATTCAGGAGCAGCACATGAACATTCTGGTTATTGGCAGTGGCGGGCGTGAACACGCCCTGGCGTGGAAAGCAGCCCAGTCTCCGCAGGCGGACAAGGTCTTCGTGGCACCGGGGAACGCCGGTACCGCCCGGGAGCCGAACCTGGAGAACGTCGACCTGGACGTGATGGACCTGGACGGCCTGGCCAATTTTGCCGAGCAGAACAACGTCGGCCTGACCATCGTTGGCCCGGAAGCCCCGCTGGTGGCAGGCGTGGTGGACAAGTTCGAGGCTCGCGGCCTGCGCATCTTCGGCCCCAGCGCCGGTGCAGCCCAGCTGGAAGGCTCCAAGGCCTTCACCAAGGATTTCCTGGCCCGCCAGAAGATCCCGACCGCCGACTACGCCAACTTCACCGATGTAGACGAAGCCCTCGCCTACGTGCGTGAAAAAGGTGCACCGATCGTAGTCAAGGCCGATGGCCTGGCCGCCGGTAAAGGCGTGATTGTCGCCATGACCCTGGAAGAAGCCGAAGACGCTATCCGCGATATGCTCGCAGGCAATGCCTTCGGTGATGCCGGCAGCCGCGTGGTAGTGGAAGAATTCCTGGACGGCGAAGAAGCCTCGTTCATCGTGATGGTCGACGGCAAGAACGTGCTGGCCATGGCCACCTCCCAGGACCACAAGCGTGTGGGCGACGGCGACACCGGCCCCAACACCGGCGGCATGGGTGCCTATTCTCCGGCCCCGGTGGTCACTGCGGATGTGCACCAGCGCATCATGGACGAGGTGATCTACCCCACCGTCAACGGCATGGCCGCCGAAGGTCACCCCTACAAGGGATTCCTGTACGCCGGCCTGATGATCGATGCCAACGGTGCGCCGAAGGTAATCGAGTTCAACTGCCGCTTCGGCGATCCGGAAACCCAGCCGATCATGCTGCGCATGAAGTCTGACATGGTTGAGCTGTGCCAGGCGGCCGTGGACGGCAAGCTGGACCAGTGCGACTCCGAGTGGGATGACCGCGCCTCGGTCGGTATCGTTCTGGCGGCCGGCGGCTACCCGGGCAGCTACCACAAGGGTGATGTCATCTCCGGCCTGCCCGACACCGACACCGACGGGGAGAAGGTCTTCCACGCCGGAACCCGGCTCAATGGAGATCGGGTGGTCACCAACGGGGGGCGGGTACTCTGTGCCACGGCTCTGGGCAATACCGTCACCGAAGCACAGAAGCGTGCGTATGAGCTGGCCTCCCGGATCCGGTGGGATGGCGTGTTTTATCGCAAGGACATCGGCCACCGCGCCATCGGCCGCGAGACCCACTGAGCCTGGCCGACCGATCCGATCCTATTCTCAATCCCCGGCCGACCGGGGATTTCTTCGCCTGACCTGACACCTGCCTGCGTCATAAGCACTGACTATTGACTTTATAGTTACGGAACCGTAAAGTTTCGCCCAACGTAATAGTAATGATTGTCACTTACATTTCGAAAAACAAATGGTAATGGAGATTAACCACATGTTTAAACCTTCCCGCTTATCACTGGCCGTGGCTGTCAGCCTTGCCCCGGGCGCCAGTTGGGCAGTCGGCGATGATCAGCCCCAGATGCTTGAACCCATGGAAATCATTGGCGATGCGTCCGCAGCCCAGACCTTGCCAGGGTCAGGCTACGTCGTTGGTGAGGCGCAGTTGAAAACCGAGGTTGAGACCGACATCAACCAGGTGCTGAAAACCGTCCCGGGCGTCTATGTGCGGGAAGAAGAAGGCCTGGGCCTGCGCCCCAATATCGGCATCCGCGGCGCCACGGCCGAGCGCAGCAGTAATATTACCCTGATGGAAGATGGCATTCTGATCGCACCGGCGCCCTACTCCAATCCGGCCGCCTATTATTTTCCGACACTGAAGCGCATGTCCTCGCTGGAAGTACTCAAGGGTGCCCCGCTGCTGCGCTATGGCCCGCAAACCACCGGTGGTGTCATCAACCTGATTTCCACACCCATTCCCGATCAGCGGCAGGGCTATGTTGAGACAGTCACCAACGACCGCGGCTCCACCGACGTTCATGTAACCTATGGTGACACGGCCGGCGACTGGGGCTACCTGCTTGAGACCGTCCAGCGCTCCGCGAAAGGCTTCAAGGAGATTGACCGCAGTAACCGCGATACCGGC
>Ga0208062_100070_pt1 | contig 19925 bp, 19 predicted proteins | sample DeeseametaMP0261_FD_184217 | JGI IMG/M metagenome (GOLD analysis project Ga0208062, IMG submission 184217) | Marine microbial communities from the Deep Atlantic Ocean - MP0261 (SPAdes) | ecosystem: Environmental > Aquatic > Marine > Oceanic | place: South Atlantic Ocean | collected 2011-01-01 | reverse complement strand
CAAGGCCAGAGGCGGCAACGCCGCCTCGTTAACAGGCCGGATATATGGCAGCAACCTGTCCCTCATCAACAACGTCTGAGGCCTTGCAAGCGGGGAGGAGACCATATATGGATTCCGTGGCCAAAAAGTCAGTTTTTAGGAATCACCCGCTCCCGCACGAAAACAATCAGGATCACCGCCAGGGTCAGCACTGGCCACGAGCCGGTCTGCATGTAGGGCGTGCTGCCGGTGGCGGAGAATACCTCGCCGGTGAGCACGGCCCGCTGGAACTGGGGGATGCGCTCGGTGATCTGGCCTTTTTCGTTGATGATGGCCGTTACCCCGTTGTTGGTGCCGCGCAGCATGTAGCGCCCGGTTTCCAGGGCGCGCATGCGGGCCAGTTGCAGGTGCTGAAGAGGGCCGATAGAGTCGCCGAACCAGCCATCGTTGCTGATGGTCACCAGCATGCCGGTATTCCGCGCGTTGAACGCCACAAAATCCGGGTAGGCCACTTCGTAGCAGATGTAGGGCATCAGCCGGGTATCGGTGGCGCTCAGGCCGGATTGCTGGCCCGGGCCCGGGGTGAAGCTGCTCATGGGCAGGTCAAAGAAGCCGATCAGGCCCCGCAGTAATCCCTGAAGCGGCACATACTCGCCGAAAGGCACCAGTTTCTGTTTGTGGTATATGCCCTCGCCGCCACCAGCAGCCAGGATGCTGTTGTGGAAGGTGTAGTCTTCGATTTCGCCGCTGTAGCCATACCAGGGAATACCGGAAATCAGGGTGCTGTTCTCGCCAAGCCGTTCCTCGATGTGGTCAATGATCTTGCCGGCCTGGTCCTGGGGAATGGGAATGGCGGTTTCCGGCCACAGGATGATGTCTTTATCCCAGTGTTCTTCGGTCATCCCCAGATACGCCACAATCTGGTCTTTCAGGAACTCCGGATCCCACTTGATCTGTTGCGGAATATTGCCCTGCATGGCGGCAAAGCTTTTCGGCTCCTCGCTGATACTGGTCCAGCTGACCTGATTAAGGGCAGGAGCCAGCAGCCAGGGTAATACCACGATCGCTGCCGTCGCACCGGCCGCAGCTTTTCGGCCAGCCAGGATCAGCCACCACACCCCGTAAGCCGCTGCGCCGGTAACCACGATCCAGAAGGTCAGCCCGTGCACACCGGTTAATGGTGCCAGCCCGGCCAGTGGGCCATCGGTGTGGGCGGTGCCCAGGTACAGCCAGGGAAAGCCGGTCAGCAGCCAGCCCCGGAGCCAGTCCCCCAGTAGCCAGATGGCGGGAAACAGGATCAGCCGGCGCACCATGCTTTGCCTGGCCAGCTTGCCCCAGAACCAGAACGCCAGCCCGTGGAATAGCGCCAGCCCTGCCACGAACAGCACCATCAGCAGAACCGCGATGGGCATCGAGGTGTTGCCGTGCTTGCTGATGCTGATGTAAATCCAGCTCACGCCGGAGGCAAACAGCCCAAGGCCGACAAACCAGCCGGCGCGAAACAGCTTCTCCGACGGCAGGTTCAGGGTAACCAGGAGGATCAGAAGAACCGATACCGGCCCCAGCGCCCAGATATGGAACGGCGAGAAGGTAAGGGTTTGCAGGGCGCCGGCGATCATCAGGATCACCGGGCCCAGCCAGGGATGGGCAGTAAATTTCAGGTTGAGCGGATGGCTCAGGCCGTTTTCATGACTCACTTCGGGTTACCTGCAGCAAACGGATGACTCGGTTATCGGCGTTCGCAATAGTAAACTGCAAACCGCCGAATTCAACCGTTTCGCCCCGTCTGGGCAGGTGGCCGAACTCTTTGAGCACCAGGCCGCCAATGGTATCGAACTCTTCTTCGTCCAGGTCGGTGCCAAAAAATTCATTAAAGTCGTCAACCGGAGTCACGGCTTTCACCGCAAAGGTGCCATCGCCCCGGGCCTTGATGTGGGTTTCTTCGTCGAAATCGTGTTCGTCTTCGATCTCGCCGACGATCTGCTCCAGCACATCCTCAATGGTAATCAGGCCTGCCGTACCGCCGTATTCATCCACCACGATGGCCATGTGGTTGCGGTTTTCCTTGAACTCCTTGAGCAGCTGGTTCAACCGCTTGCTCTCGGGCACAAAGGTGGGCGGGCGCAGGATTTCACGGATGCGGGACCAGTTGAGGTTGTTGTTCAGGGCCAGCGGCAGCAGATCCTTGGCCAGCAGAACACCCAGCACGTCGTCCGGGCTTTCACCAATCACCGGGAAACGGCTGTGGGCAGATGACATGATCTCGGGCAGGAATTCTTTCGGTTCCTGGGAGGCTTTCACGGTGATCATCTGGGAGCGGGGAATCATGATTTCATCCACCCGCATATCGATCACCTGCATGGCACCTTCGATGATGCTCATGGAATCGGTATCAATAATGCTCTGGGACTCGGCGTCCCGCAGAATTTCCAGCACGTCCTCAACGGACTCAGGCCCGCTGGAAAAGGCCTGTGATATACGCTCCAGCCAGGACTTGCTGCCCTGGCTGCGACTCGACTGATCGTCGCTCATGAGTCTGGTTCCGTTTCCTCTGCTTCGTAAGGGTTAGCAAATCCGAGCTGCGACAGCAGCCGAACCTCGAGGGCTTCCATGACCTCGGCTTCGTTATCTTCAATATGGTCGTAGCCCTGAAGGTGCAACATACCGTGCACCACCATATGAGCCCAGTGGGCTACAGGCTCTTTATGCTGTTCCTGCGCCTCTTTTTCAACAACCGGTGCGCAAATAACCAGATCTCCGGCCAATGGCATCGTTATACCCGCTGGCGCTTCAAATGGGAAGGACAAAACATTGGTGGGTTTGTCCTTGCCCCGGTACTGGTGGTTCAGCTCCCGGCTCTCGTCGTTATCGACAATACGGATGGTCACCTCGGACGGATTCTCGCCCAGCCAGGCCTTTTCGGCCCAGCTGTGGAACTGCGCTTCATCCGGCACACCCGCACCGTCAAAGGCCATCTGGAAGTCCACAGTCAGCTTGTTCATCGGCTGCCGGAGCTCCCGTCATCAAAGGAATCGTAGGCTTCCACAATCCGCTGAACCAGCGGGTGGCGCACCACATCCTTGGCTTCAAAACGGGTAAAGCCGATGCCAGGCACCTTGCTCAACACGCCGGCGGCGTGAATCAGGCCGGAATTCTGGCCCCGTGGCAGGTCCACCTGAGTGGTATCACCGGTAATCACCGCCGTAGAGCCAAAACCGATCCGGGTCAGGAACATCTTCATCTGCTCCCGGGTGGTGTTCTGGCTCTCGTCCAGAATAATGAACGAATTGTTAAGGGTACGGCCGCGCATGAACGCCAGCGGCGCAATCTCGATCACGCTCTTCTCGATCAGGCGGGTAACCTGGTCAAAGCCCAGCATTTCATAAAGCGCGTCGTACAGCGGCCTAAGGTACGGGTCCACCTTCTGAGCCAGGTCGCCCGGTAGAAAGCCCAGTTTCTCGCCGGCTTCCACCGCTGGCCGAACCAGCAGAATCCGCTTCACCTGCTCGTCTTTCAGTGCCTCAACCGCGCAGGCCACGGCCAGCCAGGTCTTACCCGTACCCGCCGGCCCGATACCAAAGTTGATGTCGTGGGTGCGGATGCTGTGCACATACTTCTGCTGATTCCGGCCCCTGGGCTTGGCGGTCAGCTTTGGAGTCTTGATGACGGTAATCTGGCCTTCATCATAAGGCACGTCATCCGGCAGCCGCTCAAGGCCTGTCTCGCGGATAAACAGATGCACGGTATCCGGCGGAATGTCCTCGCTCGCCTCGGTTTCCCGGTACAGGTGCCGGATGACCTCGGTAGCCGCCGCCACGTTTTCAGTGTGGCCTTCCACCCGGAAATGATGCCCGCGCCGGCCGACTTTCACCTGCAGGCGCTGTTCAATCATCTTCAGGTGTTCATCAAACTGCCCGCACAGCGTCGCCAGCCGACGCTGGTTCACCGGGTGCAGGTCAAATTGTCTGGTATCGTGAGTGTTCAATATTGCTCCGTTCTGGTTTTAACTCTGGCCCGGGTGGTTTAGGCCGGAGCATGCATTTCTTGAATTGGGCAGTATGGCCGATGCGTGGGTTCGCTTCCACAGGGACGCTCAAGACGTCCTGTTCGCTTAGCTTCGGCCATCCATGGCCTACGATACCCTGTGGAAGCGAACCCACGCACCGGCCTTTCTTGCTATGTGCAGGTTCGCTGATTAAAAATCAAGCTGGCTTGGCTGTTGCTTCATGATGAACGCACTATGGTGAGCGTTTTGGCATGCTGCACTGTTGATGGTCGGAGCTTGGGCGGGTAGGCCTTCCAAAAATGTGCGGAGCCATGGATGGCGGAGCAGAAGCGTCACAGGGATGTGCCGTAAGGAGCGGTTTTTGGAAGGCCTACCCGCCCAAGATCCCGCCCCCAAACAACAAGCACATAGGTGCCGAAGCCTAAAACAACTCAGAACTAACCGGCACACCACGAAGAGAATTCGGGTAGGCCTCGACGATTTTTACGTCGATGAAATGGCCAACCACCTCAGGATTCTCGTGGCGGAAGTTCACGATGCGGTTGTTCTCCGTACGCCCCGCATACTCGCCCGGGTCTTTCTTGGACAGGCCAGTCACCAGAATCCGCTGAGTGGAACCGACCATCTTGCGGCTGATATCCATCACATTCTGGTTCAGGCGATCCTGCAGAATACTCAACCGCTGCTTCTTCACCTCCATCGGCGTATCGTCCGGCAGATCCGACGCCGGAGTACCCGGACGGGCGCTGTAGATGAAGCTGAAGGACATATCAAAGCCGATGTCGTTGATCAGCTTCATGGTGTCCTCGAAATCCTTATCGGTTTCACCCGGGAAGCCGATAATGAAGTCAGAAGAGAAGCTGATGTCCGGGCGGATCTTGCGCAGGCGGCGCAGCTTGGATTTGTACTCCAGCGCCGTGTGGCCGCGCTTCATGGCTGCCAGGATGCGGTCGGAGCCGCTTTGCACCGGCAGGTGCAGGTGGCTGACCAGCTCCGGAACCCGCTCGTAGACGTCGATCAGCGCATCGCTGAATTCCACCGGGTGAGAGGTGGTGTAGCGGATGCGGTCGATGCCGTCGATGGTGGCGATTACTTCGATCAACTCCGCCAGGTCCATCTGGTCGCCGTCGTGGGTGTCGCCCCGGTAGGCGTTTACGTTCTGGCCCAGCAGGTTCACTTCGCGCACGCCCTGGGCAGCCAGGTGGGCCACCTCGGCAATCACGTCGTCTACCGGGCGGCTGACTTCTTCGCCACGGGTGTAGGGCACTACGCAGAAGGTGCAGTATTTGCTGCAGCCTTCCATGATAGAAACGAACGCAGAAGGGCCGTCGGCGCCGGGTTCCGGCAGGTTGTCGAACTTCTCGATTTCCGGGAAGCTGACGTCGACCACGCCTACGCCGTTACCTTTCATGCGCACTTCGCTGATCATGTCCGGCAGGCGGTGCAGGGTTTGCGGGCCGAAGACCATGTCTACGTAAGGTGCCCGGTCGATGATGGCCTGGCCTTCCTGGCTGGCAACGCAGCCGCCAACGCCGATAATTAAATCAGGCTTTTTACTTTTGAGACTTTTCCAGCGGCCAAGCTGGTGAAACACTTTCTCCTGAGCTTTTTCGCGGATGGAGCAGGTGTTCAGCAGTAGGATGTCGGCGTCATCGGCGTTGTCGGTGACTTCCACCGCTTCGCCCGTTTTGAGCAGGTCTGCCATGCGGGCAGAGTCGTACTCGTTCATTTGGCAGCCGTGGGTTTTGATGAACAGCTTCTTGGCCATGGGTCTCACGTAGTTTGGTGTGTGTTGCGCCGGGGTGTGGGGCGCTGGCAAAAATGGACTGCACATTATAACGGGGTGCCTAAACTTCAACCACCGTTGTCTCGGATTGTCTCTAGTTTTGCTGTGGTATCATTTCCAGCTTTCCGGCGTGGGTGCAAGAAGGCTTGTGGGATGGGGCTTCCAAAAAACGCTCCTTACGGCACCCCTTCGGGGTCCGGCCCACAATCACAGATTGTGGTCGCTCAGCTGTCGCATGAAGCATTGCTTCATAAGCGCTCGGCTGAGCCCCTGTGGCGCTTCTGTTCCGCCATCCATGGCTCCACAAATTTTTGGAAGCCCCATCCCACAAGCCTTCACCAACGCTATTCCTGGATTCCGACAGACATTACGTTATGACCCCCGAACGCCTCGCCCGAATCAAACAAGTCCTGAACACCCGCCAACCCGACCTGCGGGTGCTGACGGACCAGGTGCACAAACCCCGAAACCTGTCCGCCATTATCCGCTCCTGCGACGCCTTTGGTGTGGCGAACATGCACGTGGTCTGGCCGAAGGAGGGTTTTCGGGCGTTTCGCAAAACAGCCGGCGGAAGCTTTCACTGGGTAACAACCCACACCCATCCCACCATGGACAACGCGGTGATCGAGCTGAAGGCGCAGGGGCACAAGCTGTATGCCGCGCAGTTGTCAGACCGGGCTGTGGATTTTCGGGAGGTGGATTTCACCGTGCCGTGCACGATTATCATGGGTAACGAGGTGGACGGGGTGAACCCGGTGACCGCCGAGCAGGCGGATGAGCATATTGTGGTTCCGATGATGGGGATGGTGGAGTCGCTGAATGTGTCCTCAGCCTGTTCGATTATTCTCTCGGAGGCACAACGGCAGCGAAAGCTGGCGGGGATGTTTGACCAGCGGCGGATGCCGGATGACGAATACAACCGCCTGCTGTTCTGCTGGTGCCAGCCCACGGTGAAGCGCTACTGCGACGACCGCAACCTGCCGTATCCGCCCATCGACCACGAAACTGGCGAGCTGGTTGACGGGGTAGGGTGGATGCAGGAAGTCAGAAAGATAAGGGCGAATCGCCCCCGGTGGGATGAGCAGCCAGAGAATATCGAAGCAGGCTAGTCTTGGTGGACTAATGCTCCAACCTGTTTCTCGAGATCGCTCGCAAATTCTGTCAGCACGCTGATCTTGGAGTGCGCCGTGATCAGCGCATCAAATAATGTCTGAGCGTTCTCGATGTACTCGTGAATCATTTGGTTGCGCAGTTGCCTGAGGGCAATCCATTGCTCAGAAGACCTAAGCCAACCATACTTCTCGGCTTTTTCGAGATTGAATAAAAGTGCCTGTTTTGGTTCGCCCAAGGCAATTAACAACGCCGGAAGTAGTTTGTCTCCCAGGGTGTCTTGCAGCCGGCAAAAGCGGCTGGTGAAGGCTTCGACCTTCATGGCTAGCTCCGGGTTTGAGTCCAGTGTTTCAACCGCCTGAAAGGGTAAGTCTGGATCAAAGACCTGTTGTGCGGCGTAGTTCAGGTGCTTGATTTCCTTGTCAATTACTCGGCCCAAAAATTTGAGCCTTTCCTGCATTTCTGGTGATACCTTCACAGAGCAATTCCTTGTGCCCGGGCAACCTGGTGGATTACGGCTCGCTCAAGATTTGGGGCGTCCAAGAGGACGTCAACCTTGCGGTCGCCTAACTGTTTGATGATTTTTGCCTGCAGTCTGGCCACATCCCAGGCTGGGTGATCTGCGACTTCGTCGATAGTGACCAGTAGGTCGATGTCGCCCCCTCTAGCTGTGTCATCGGTGCGCGACCCAAACAGGGTCACTCTGGCATCCGGGCCAAAAATCGCCCTGACAGAGGCTTTGATAACAAGTACCTCTTCAGCCGTTAACCTCACAGTGATGTACCCCTTGTTAACTTCGCCATTATCTAATCATGGAGACAAGCATAGACTTTCCCGGTCAGACTGACCATCTTCGAAGGGGTCCCCATAAAATCCGAAACCTAAGCGGTCAGAATGGAGCAATGCCGGTGTGGGGTGGGCGAATCTTTTTTCTGCCGGAAAAAAGATTCGCCCACCCCGCGACCCGCCCCCAAAACCAGCAGGCTACAGAAACGAAGCAAGCTCCTCAGTCCTCCCGTGCCTCCAGATACCGCTGCAACTGCTCCCGCAAGGCCTTGGGCAGGCGGGTGATGGTCAGCGCGTCTTTGTCCCGGTCGTAGTACACCGCCTGGTTCACTAGGTCAGACGAGAACGACACGCTCATGCCCCCGCCAGAGCCGGCAATGCGCACCAGCTTCTTCACCTTGCGGTGGTCCGGGTGCAGCACGCCGGTTTCCGGCAGTTCGGCATTCTTACTGGCGAATTCCTTGAAGCGCTCGGGCTGGCTTTCGTCCAGGTAGCTGGACAGGGCCTCGATGGCCACGGGCTCGCCCAGGGCGTGCTGGTCTTTGCAGAATTCGTAGGCCTTGCTGCGTACTTCACCGGCTTTTTCCGGCTCGCTGGATTTGGCGAAGGCTTCCACCGCATCCAGGAAGGTCATGGTTTCTTTTTCCACATCCACGCTGTTGGTGAATCCACACAGGCGCAGGAACAGCTCGCCGGGGTCGCCGGTGCCGCGGGCGTGGACGACGGTCATGTAGTTGTCGCTGGTGTTTTCATTACGCCATTCGTCCAGCTCAATTCGCACGGCGAGGTTCAGGCGCGACAGGCTCAGCACGTCCGTGGCATCCAGTTTCTGGCTGCCGTCAAAACGCATGGCGCCGTCGGTTTCGAGGATGAACAGGTAAACCACTTCGGAATCGGCCAGGGCGTCGTGAACCACCATCAGGTGGCCATCAAACTCTTCCTGGCTGCCGTTGAGCAGTTCCTGCCACTGGCCGAACAGGCGGTCGGTCATGGCGGTGAAGGTTTGTTTGTCTTCCAGATAGTCTTTAAGCCAGGCGCTGAAGGGGCATTCGCCGATGTCGTCCGAGAAGCGGCCGTATTTCTTGCCGGGTTTGCTGTTGAACAGGCGCTTCATCTGTTTGTGCAGGGCTTCGTAATCGCCACCGGGCTCCTGCAGGGCCTCGCCGGCAACAAGGCGGGCGGGCTGGCCCGGCTGGTACTGGCTGGCGAAGGCAGTGCGCAGGTGTTTGATGGCCATGTTATTCAGCTCCTGTGGTTAATCTTGGTGGGCGGGGATTTTGCCATGTATCGGCGTGGGATTCATTGTAGCTTTCGAGTTGTGGGGGCGGGTCGCGGGGTGGTGGTTTATTTTTCTTTGGAAAAACAACTCGCTTCGCTCAGACATCTTTTTCCGGCAGAAAAATAAACCACCACCCCACGACCGGCAGACCATTTGAGTGAAGTCGGCTTTTTCTGGAACTGCTGAGGATAAGGGGGTGTTTGCTGTCAGTAGTGATATCGGAGCTGGGCGATGAGTAGGGCGTCTTCGGTGACTTTGTAGACCATGCGGTCTTCTTCGTTAATCCGGCGTGACCAGTAACCGGCGAGGTTGTGCTTTAGTGGCTCCGGCTTGCCGATGCCTTCGAAGGGCTCTCGCATGGTCGCCTTGATAAGTTTGTTGATGCGACTAACGACCTTTTTGTCAGTGCTCTGCCAGTACAAATAGTCTTCCCAGGCGTGCTCGGAGAAGATGAGTTTCATTCAAGAAGATCCTTTTCCTGGCCGCCGCCTTGTTCCAGTTCAGCGACGGATTCCAGCAATCGGCGGGCGTTTTTGGGTGCCCGTAGCAGATAGGCGGTTTCCTGCAGTGCTTCGTAATCCTCCAGCGAAATCATCACCACAGACTGGGCCTTGCTCCGGGTAATAATCACCGGTGAGTGGTCTTCACAAACCTGCTCCATGGTTTTCGCCAGATTACTTCTTGCAACGGTATAGCTTATAGCGTCCATAAAATATGCCCTGTACAGAATGCTGTACTGTACAGGATACTGTGCAGGCCAAAAAGTGGCAACCACCAACAAACAGTTGGATTACAGAACCCCCTAAAAATCTCCCCCACCCCGGCAGCCCGCCCGCCAAGGATGGGGAATCAAGAGCTTAAACCCGCTGACTCCGAGCCAGGTCCTGCAAGAGCCCCGCAACCGCAGCTGGAATATCGGTCTCCGAATCAGCAGAAACGCTGGCATTGGCAATGTCAGTGCCCAGGTTTACCGCCACAGCCACCAGGCCATGGGAGGTCAGCAGCTGGGCCACGCGCCGGCGTTCGTCGGCGTCGCCGGTGTTTTCTTCGGATACCACCACCGCCGTCTTGCCCTGGTCAAACAAAGCCCGCTCCACGGCCAGGGCCAGTTGCGGGGCCTGTTTGCCGGTGCAGGCGATGATGGCCGGTTTCTGGGCCAGGCGGCGCTCGCGCTCCTCAGAAGTAACCGGATCAAGCGATTCCAGGCCATCGGCCAGGCCGGCGATCATGCCGGCGCCGACGGTCACGTTGGTCAGGCGGTCGATGACGATGAAGCTGCCGGTGGCGTGGTTGCGCTGGTAGGCGTCGAACGCGATGGGCTGGTTCAGGGTCAGTTCGCACAGGCCGATTTCGTTAAGCTGAAGCTGGCTTGGGCTCGGGTTCTGTTCCAGGGTGTTTACATCGGTCTGGTGGTGAATCTTTTTCACCGTGCCGGAGGTAAACGTGGGGCCCAGCTTGATGTCGTAAAGGCGGCCGGTTTCCAGCGGCGCGTCCATCATCCACACAATGTTAGCGTTAAAGCGGTTGTGAACTTCCGGCTCATCGTCCGCTTTCACCAGCATGTCGCCACGGCTGATGTCGATTTCGTCTTCCAGGGTCAGGGTCACGGCCTGGTCGATGTAGGCTTCGCTCAGGTTGCCGTCGAAGGTGACGATTTCCTTCACTTTGCTGGTGCGCCGTGAGGGCAGGGCCATCACGGTTTCGCCCGGGCGGATCACGCCGGAGGCGACGGTACCGCAGAAACCCCGGAAATTGAGGTTGGGGCGGGTGACGTACTGAACCGGGAAGCGGAAGTGTTCCAGGTTCTTGTCCCGGGAGACCTCCACGGTTTCGAGGATTTCCATCAAAGGCTGGCCGGTGAACCAGGGCGTGTTCTCACTCTTGTTCACCACATTGTCGCCGTCCAGGGCGGAAATCGGCACAAAGCGGACATCCTTCAGGCCGAGTTTGGTGGCAAAGGCCAGGTATTCGTCGCGGATTTCATTGAAGCGCTGTTCGCTGAAGTCCACCAGGTCCATCTTGTTCACCGCCACCACAATGTGGCGAATGCCCAGAAGCGAGGCGATGAACGAGTGCCGGCGGGTCTGGGTCATTACGCCGTGGCGGGCGTCGATCATCAGGATCGCCAGTTGCGCGGTGGAGGCGCCGGTGGCCATGTTGCGGGTGTACTGCTCGTGGCCCGGGGTGTCGGCAATGATGAACTTGCGCTTGTCGGTGCTGAAGTAGCGGTAGGCCACGTCAATGGTGATGCCCTGTTCACGCTCGGCCTGCAGGCCGTCGACCAGCAGGGCCAGGTCCAGTTTTTCACCGGTGGTGCCCATCTTGGCACTGTCCGTTTTCAGGCTGGCCATGTGATCTTCGTAGATCATTTTGGTGTCGTGCAGCAGGCGGCCAATCAGGGTGCTTTTGCCGTCATCCACGCTGCCGCAGGTGAGCAGGCGCAGCAGCTCTTTGTTCTCGTGCTGTTTCAGGTACGCCAGAATATCGTCGGCGATCAGTTCAGACTGGTGTGACATCTCAGAAGTACCCTTCCCGCTTTTTCTGTTCCATGGAGCCGGCCGAATCGTGGTCGATCACCCGGCCTTGCCGTTCGGAGCTGGTGGCCAGCAGCATTTCCTGGATGATTTCCGGCAGTGTGTTGGCCGTGGACTCGATGGCGCCGGTCAGGGGGTAGCAGCCCAGGGTGCGGAAACGCACGGATTTCATCATCGGCGTTTCGCCTTCCTTCAGGGGCATGCGGTCGTCATCCACCATGATCAGGGTACCGTCACGCTCCACTACCGGGCGCTCAGCCGCGAAATAAAGTGGCACAATGTCGATGTTTTCCAGATAGATGTATTGCCAGATATCCAGCTCGGTCCAGTTGGATAGTGGGAACACGCGAATGCTTTCGCCCTTGTTTACCTTGCCGTTGTAGATATTCCACAGCTCCGGCCGCTGGTTTTTCGGGTCCCAGCGGTGGTGTTCGTCCCGGAACGAATATACCCGCTCCTTGGCCCGGGATTTCTCTTCATCCCGGCGCGCGCCACCGAAGGCGGCATCAAACTTGTACTTGTTCAGAGCCTGTTTCAGGGCCTGGGTTTTCATGACGTCGGTGTGCTTGGCGCTGCCGTGGGTGAAGGGGCCTATGCCCTGCTTCACGCCTTCTTCGTTGGTGTGCACGATCAGGTCCAGCCCGTAACGGCTCACCTGCTTGTCACGGAATTCGATCATCTCCCGGAATTTCCAAGTGGTGTCTACGTGCATCAGGGGAAAGGGGGGCTTGCCCGGATAGAAGGCTTTGAGTGCCAGGTGCAGCATCACGGCGGAATCCTTGCCGATGGAATAGAGCATAACCGGGTTATCGAACTCGGCCGCCACTTCCCGGATGATGTGGATGCTTTCCGCTTCCAGCTGCTTGAGATGGGTGAGGTTGTATGTGGTCATGGTTTTCCGTTGCCGCAAAGGCCAGTAAGGGCTTTAACTCAGAAAACCGACTATATCAGAGGGTGATATGGAATAAGAAGTATAGCTACAAGAACTTTGGGTTCTAAAAATATAGCGACTCGCGGGCAGTTCGACGGGTATGCTGGTCAGCCTCCTGCCAGCAGCTTGGCCACGTAACGGTCTACATAATCAAAGCCGTTGCCTTCAAATTCGCAGAAACGGATACCCAGGTGAAACTCGTCTCTGGCAACGCGGCGCATGTGCACGATATTGCCTTCGGCCACCACGGCAACCGGTTGGGTGGGTAATACCGGCACGCTGAAACGGGTGGTTACTTCCAGCGACTGGCCGGGAGCCGGGGGGATAAGGCCGGGCAGCAGTTTCCGGGCAGTGTCCTGTGAGCAGGAAATCATCACGCCGGAGCGGGAAAGGTTGGCAATTTTGCCATCAAGGCGGCTGCCATCCGCTCGTTCAATCAAAATGTCGGCAGACACTTCCACCCGTTGCTGGTTGCGCAGGTTGTGCCTTGCAGCGATGGGCTTGACCCGAACCCTTCTGGCGAATGCAGTTTCCAGATGTGTTGCCTTTCCCATAGATGGCTTCCGAACAGGTGTTTGATTGCTGAGAGAGTGTAGTTGTTCGAATTATGATCAGCAAGGGTGTGAAAGCATATTATTGCAAATTTATGAATCAAATCTGAACCATGATTCACAGAATGGCCTGCTGTGATCCGTATTATCCACCCACGACCGGTAGCCGGATAGTGCTGCAGTTGCAATTCTGCTGAGGTAAAATCGCCGCCTACATTCATCAGGAGCTTTGCTCCGCGATTCCTGCAGAACCGTTATGAACGAGAAAACAGAAAACACCGCCAAGGGCGGAAAAGTAGGGTTTATCAGTCTGGGCTGCCCCAAGGCACTGGTTGATTCCGAGCGCATTCTTACCCAGCTGCGCCTGGACGGGTATGACGTAGTGCCCACCTACAACGACGCCGACATTGTGGTGGTGAACACCTGCGGCTTTATTGATGCCGCCAAGCAGGAATCCCTGGACGCCATCGGCGAAGCCATCAGCGAGAACGGCAAGGTTATCGTGACCGGTTGCATGGGGGGGGAAGCCGAAAAAATCCGCGAAACCCATCCGGGCGTGCTGGCGGTGTCTGGCCCCCAGGCCTATGAAGAAGTGGTGGGTGCCGTGCACCAGTATGTGCCGCCGAAAAAAGACCACGATCCGTTTGTGGACCTGGTACCGCCCCAGGGCATCAAACTGACCCCGCGGCACTACGCCTACCTGAAGATCTCTGAAGGCTGCAACCACAGCTGCACTTTCTGCATCATCCCGGATATGCGCGGCAAGCTGGTGAGCCGCCCGATTGGCGATGTCATGGACGAAGCCAAGCGGCTGGTCGACGCCGGGGTGAAAGAACTGCTGGTGATCTCCCAGGACACCTCCGCCTATGGTGTCGACATCAAGTACCGCACCGGATTCTGGCAGGGCCGGCCCCTGAAAACGAAGATGCAGTCCCTGTGTGAAGCGCTGGGCGATATGGGCGTCTGGGTGCGTCTGCACTATGTGTATCCATACCCGCACGTGGATGACATCATCCCGCTGATGGCTGAAGGCAAGATCCTGCCGTACCTGGACATCCCGTTCCAGCACGCCAGCCCGAAAGTGCTCAAGGCCATGAAACGCCCCGCCCACGACAGCAAAACTCTGGAGCGCATCAAGAAGTGGCGGGAGATCTGCCCGGAGCTGACCATCCGCTCCACCTTCATCGTCGGCTTCCCCGGTGAAACCGAAGAAGACTTCCAGTACCTGCTCGACTGGCTGGACGAAGCCCAGCTCGACCGCGTGGGTGCCTTCACCTACAGCCCGGTAGAAGGCGCAAAAGCCAATGAGCTGGAAGGTGCCGTGCCGGAAGAAGTGAAGGAAGAACGCCTGGCCCGTTTTATGGCCAAACAGGCAGAAATCTCAGCCGCCCGCCTGCAGGCGAAGATCGGCAAAACCATTGATGTGCTGATTGACGAAGTAGACGAAGAAGGCGCCATCGGCCGCTCCAAGGCCGACGCCCCGGAAATCGACGGCATGGTCTACCTCAATGGCGAGACCAACCTGCAGCCAGGCCAGATTGTCCAGGCCGTAGTAGAACACGCCGACGAGCACGACCTCTGGGCCGTACTGGCCTGATCGGAATAAGGGGCGGGGTCTTGGCGTGTGAGGCCAAGGTCTGAAAGGGTGGGGTGGGGATACCTTCCCGCAGGAAAAAAAGATGTCTGAGCGAAGCGAGTTCTTTTTTCCCGGAGGGAAGGTATCCCCACCCCGCCCAAACACCACTCCAAGACGTCAGGCCTCAGCAACCCGAGCAATCGTCTCCGCATAATAGTCATCGAAATTCTTGAACTCGATGCTATCCCGCCCGCAGCAGCGAATGTTGCCGGACTTGATATCGTACACCCAGCCGTGAATCTCGATCTTGCCCGTGGCCAGCTTGGCCGCCACCACCGGGTGCGTACGCAGGTGCTGAACCTGCTGCAGCACGTTCTCTTCAATCGCTTCGTTCAGGTATTTCGGGTCCAGCGGCGCATCACCATCAATGCCGTGGCGCTCCCGCACGATTTCCATGGCTGAGCGACAGTGGCCCAGCCATTCCTTTACGTGGGGCAGGCCTTTCAGGGCCGGGATATCCAGCGCGCCCTTGATGGCACCGCAGTCGGTGTGGCCACACACAATAATGTGGCGCACACCCAGCACCGCCACCGCATACTCGATGGAGGCGGTCATGCCCCCGGTCTCGTTGCTGTGGGGTGGAATCACGTTGCCGGCATTGCGGCAGATGAACAGGTCGCCGGGGTTGGAGCCGGTGACCATGTTCGGGTCGATGCGTGAATCGGAACAGGTGAAGAACAGAACATCCGGGTTCTGGCTGTCGGCCAGGGCGCCGAACAGGTCCTTGTGCTCCGGGTAAACGTTCTTGCGAAAATTCAGTACGCCGCGAACAATGTGGTCCATAGTGTTTCCTCCTGCCGGTCAGGCAATCTCGATCAATACTTCGCCGGGAGTAACCCGGTCGCCCTTGGTGACGTAAACCGCCTGCACGGTGCCGTCCACGCTGGTGTGGATTTCGGTTTCCATTTTCATGGCTTCGGTGATTAGCACTGCCTGGCCAGCAGCAACAGTATCGCCTTCCTTGACCAGCACATCCACTACATTGCCGGGCATGGTGGTGGTGACATGGCCCGGGTCCGTGGCCTGCTTGCGACCGCTGCCGCCGGCTGCGGCCTCGTATTCATTCAGCGACTCAAACACCACTTCCTGGGGCATGCCGTCCAGCGACAGGTACAGCTTGCGCTTTCCGGGGCCGGATGCGCCTACGCCGGTAACGGCCACCTCGTAGGTTTCCCCGTGCACGTCAATGCGGAACTCGGTAGCCACGGCGGTGCCCATGCGGTCACGGCCCTTGTGCTCCACTGGCAGCAGTTCTTCCGGCTTCAGGGTGCCGTCTTTGCGCTGCTGCAGGAACTCCCGGCCGAGGTCCGGGAACATGGCGTATGTGAGCACATCTTCCTCGCAGGTGGCCAGACTACCAATGTCTTCTCGCAATTTGTCCAGCTCCGGGCTGAGCAGGTCTGCCGGCCGGCCTTCGTTCACGCTCTCGTTGCCGATGGCCTTCTTCTGGATGTCGGCATTCACTTCCGCCGGCGGGTGGCCGTAACCGCCCTGCAGGTAGCGCTTCACCTCGTTAGTGATGGTTTTGTAGCGCTGCCCGGCCAGTACGTTATACACCGCCTGGGTACCGACAATCTGTGAGGTGGGTGTTACCAGCGGCGGGTAGCCCAGGTCGGCCCGAACGCGCGGAATCTCGCTGAACACATCACGGATCTTGTCCAGCGCATTCTGTTCCTTCAGCTGGTTGGCCAGGTTGGACATCATGCCGCCCGGCACCTGGTTGATCTGGACGGAGACATCCTCGCGGGTGAATTCACTCTCGAACTGATGGTACTTCTTGCGTACCTCGTGGAAGTAATCGGCAATCTCGCTCAGCAACTCCAGGTCCAGCCCGGTGTCGTATTCCGTGCCTTTCAGGGCCGCCACCTGGGATTCAGTGGCCGGGTGGCTGGTGCCGTTGGCAAACGACGAAATAGCGGTATCGATCCGGTCGGCGCCCGCCTCGATTGCTTTGAGCTGGCACATGGCGGCCAGGCCAGCGGTGGCATGGCTGTGAATCACCAGAGGCAGGTCGACAGCCGACTTGATGGCCTTGACCAGCTCGTAGGTGGCGTAGGGCGTCAGCAGCCCGGCCATGTCCTTGATGGCAATGGAGTCCGCGCCCATATCCTTCAGTTGCAGGGCCTGTTGCACGAACAATTCCGGTGTGTGCACCGGGCTGGTGGTGTAGCAGATGGTGCCCTGTGCATGCTTGCCGGCTTTCTTCACCGCTTTCATGGCGGTTTCCAGGTTGCGCAGATCGTTCAGGGCATCGAACACCCGGAACACATCAATACCGTTGTCGGCGGCTTTCTGCACAAAGGCTTCGACCACATCGTCGGCGTAGTGCCGGTAACCCAGCAGGTTCTGGCCCCGCAGCAGCATTTGCAGGCGGGTGTTCGGCAGGGCCTGGCGCAGCTGGCGCAGGCGCTCCCAGGGGTCTTCTTTCAAAAAGCGCACGCAGGCATCGAAGGTGGCGCCGCCCCAGACTTCCAGGGACCAGTAACCCACCTGGTCCAACTTGTCGCAGATCGGCAGCATGTCTTCGGTGCGCATGCGGGTAGCAATCAGGGACTGGTGCGCGTCACGAAGGATAACGTCGGTTACTTCAATTTTTTTGGCTTTACTCATGTTCAATCCTCCTGCGGATTACCAGCCGGCGTGGGCTGCGATCGTGGCGGCAATGGCCAGGGCAATTTCACTGGGATGACGTTTGGCGGAATAGTTCAGCAACTCCGGGTGGCTGGGCACAAAGCTGGTATCGAACACCCCGGCCCGGAAATCCGGATGGTCCAGGATCTGCTGGTAATAGTTCGCGGTGGTGGTAATGCCGTGCAGGCGCATGTCATCCAGCGCCCGCTTGCCCCGGGCAATCACCTCGTCCCAGGTCAGGGCCCAGACCACCAGCTTCAGGCACATGGAGTCGTAGTAGGGCGGAATCTCATAGCCGGTATAGATGGCCGTATCCACCCGCACGCCGGGGCCGCCCGGTGCGTAATAATGGGTGATGCGGCCGAAGCTGGGCAGGAAGTCGTTCTTCGGGTCTTCGGCATTGATCCGGAACTGCAGGGCATAGCCCCGGTAGGAAATGTCTTCCTGCCGGTAGCTCAGAGGTTCGCCGGCGGCGATGCGCAGCTGCTCCCGGACAATATCTACCCCGGTGATGGCTTCGGTAATGGTGTGCTCCACCTGCACCCGGGTGTTCATCTCCATGAAGTAGACTTCGTTGCCGGTGAGCAGGAACTCCACCGTACCGGCATTCTCGTAACCCACCGCTTTCGCCGCCTTTACCGCCAGGCCGCCGATGTACTGGCGCTGTTCCGGGGTAAGCTGAGGGCTGGGGGCAATCTCGATCAGCTTCTGGTTACGGCGCTGAATGGAGCAGTCCCGCTCGAACAGGTGAATCGCATTGCCGTGGCTGTCAGCCAGCACCTGCACCTCGATATGGCGCGGGTTCACAATGCATTTTTCCATGAACACCTCGGCCGAACCGAAAGCCGTAGTGGCCTCGGAGATCACCCGCGGGTACTGGGTTTTCAACTCCTCAGGAGAATCGCACCGGCGAATGCCCCGGCCGCCGCCACCGGAGGTGGCTTTCAGCATCACCGGGTAGCCGACCTTGTTAGCCAGCTTCAGGGCGTGATCCAGGTCTGCCAGGTTGCCCTCGGAACCCGGGGTAATGGGTACGCCAGCTGCCCGCATACTGTCCCGGGCCTGGGTTTTGTCGCCCATCTTGTGGATAACATCGGATTTGGGGCCAATAAAGGTAACCCCGTGCTGCTCGCACAGCTGGGCAAAGCGGGCATTCTCCGACAGAAAGCCGTAGCCGGGATGGATGGCGTCGCAGCCGGTCTCCAGCGCCAGGTTCACAATCCGCGCCGGGTCCAGATAGCCGGCCAGCGGGTCTTCTCCCAGTGAATAGGCTTCGTCGGCGCGCTTCACGTGCAGGCCGTAGCGATCCGGCTCGGTATAAATCGCCACCGAGCGGATGCCCATCTCGGCGCAGGCGCGGACAATACGCACCGCAATCTCGCCACGGTTGGCGATCAGAACTTTTTTAAGCGTGGGCTTCAACATGGGCGATTCCTCGTCTCGTCGTCCCGAATGAAGGTGGGAAAAGAGTAACGGGGATGACGGATCACGAAAAATTGATATTATTTCGCTTACGTATAACAAATATCTTATGAATGGTCCGAATCGGGAACGCCCATGCCCCTGAGTATCCAGAAACTCGCCAACCGCCTGACCTTCCGGCAGCTGCAGGTTTTCAAGGCGGTCTACGACCTGAAAAGCTACAGCAAAGCCGGCGACCTGCTGGGCCTGACCCAGCCCGCAGTCAGCAGCCAGGTACGCCACCTTGAACAGGCTTTGGGCATGCCCATGTTCGAGTACGTGGGCCGCAAGTTGTATTGCACCGCCGCAGGCGAAGAAATGGCCGCCTGCGTGCGGTCCGTGTTCCAGGAACTGGCCGACATGCAGAACCGCCTGGCGGCGTTGGAGGGCAGGGTAGCGGGAGATCTGAAACTGGTGGCCGTCAGCACCGCGCAATACGTGGTGCCCTACCTGCTGCGCTCGTTCCTCCAGCTGAACTCGCAGGTCAACGTCTCGGTGGCCGTGGTCAACCGCGCCACGGCCTTGCAACGCCTGAACGACAACAGCGACGACCTGGTGATCATGGGCATGGTGCCGCCCGACCGGCCACTGACCTCGCTGCCGTTTCTCGACAACGAACTCATCCCCATCGTCCCGGCTGGCCATCCGCTGCTGGAGCAGGAGGTTGTAGCACCCCAGGACTTCCTCAACAGCCAGCTGCTAACCCGGGAAACCGGCTCCGGCAGCCGCCTGGCGCTGGAGGTCTATTGCCAGCAACACCGCCTGAAGATCGAGCCAACCATCGAACTAGGTTCCAACGATGCGGTGAAGCACGCAGTCCTGGCCGGACTGGGTGTGGCGGTGGTGCCAAAGCTCAGCGTGCTTTCAGAACTGGCCCTGGGTTCCCTGCAGGCCCTAAACATCACCGGCTTCCCCCTGCGTCGCAGTTGGTGCGTGGTCTACCCCCAGGCCCGGCACCCGACTCCGGCCATGCAGGCGTTCATAGACTACATTCAGCAAAACATCGCCCAGTTTGAGAGATTGTTTCGGCGCATGGGGTCTTAGTTTCGGCCCTAGCCTGCTTTCTATGGTGGTGGGCTGTGTTTGGGGCCCCTTCCCAAAAACCGCTACAAGCACGTATATGTAGACCTCTTGTTGCGCAAGCCTCCCAAGCTCTCGGTGGTGTAAAAAGTTAACTGGGTAAAACTGCGCACGTATATCCGGCCTTTATGATGAGTCACTTCGGTGACTCTGGC
>Ga0208062_100069_pt1 | contig 19979 bp, 16 predicted proteins | sample DeeseametaMP0261_FD_184217 | JGI IMG/M metagenome (GOLD analysis project Ga0208062, IMG submission 184217) | Marine microbial communities from the Deep Atlantic Ocean - MP0261 (SPAdes) | ecosystem: Environmental > Aquatic > Marine > Oceanic | place: South Atlantic Ocean | collected 2011-01-01 | reverse complement strand
AGTGAAGGTACGCATGAGCCGAAAGCACTAACTGGGTGAATGGGTGTCAGATGCTATTATATCGCTCTAAGCCTTGTTATTGCAGGCTTTGGGCGTGAGTTCAGCTCGTTGAAGTCACGGATTCAGGAGGTCAGAAAGGCTCCGGCTTGGAGATATGGTTTTTTGATAACGACTGCCTTACTTTGGTCAGCCTCTTTGCCAATAATCTTGAATAGCGCAACTTCGCTTTTGTTTGGAGGTCTGACTGCAACCGGAATTTTGGCGGCAATAGGCTTGGTTATTTGGTACGTTTTTACCAATAGAGTAAGTGGCTTTCATAGCGCAGGCCTCAGCGAAATCGTGCTGAGTCGGGGCACGAAGTATCAGTACAGCATTGAGGACGGCCTCATACAAAAAAACTCTGATGAGGGTTGTAAAAGTTGGAGGCCTTCACAATTCGTGGGCTCGGAGATCGGTCACGGATACGCGCTAATCATCTTTAAGACGGCAGTCTGTTATCTGCCATTTCGTGGGGCAAGCAGACAGCAGGTTGTTGATTTTGTACAAGAGGTGGAGCAGTTAGCACGTAACAAATAGTTCCAGTTCGTTCCGGGCCTGGCGGCCCTCCACCGGACAGCTTTTTCTCCGCTTCGCTGCGCAAAAGCTGCCGCTGAACAAAAGCGTTATGAATCTTTTCCCTTCGAAGGTGATGGGCTTTGAAAGAGAAATATCTTTGTGTTTCTTGTAATCGGACATTCGCCGTTGGAGATGCCGTTGATGGATTTGGTCAGGGCTACCGGAAGGGCTTCCTTTGCCCATTTTGCAACGCTAATTTGAGAGATGCTGGTGAGTCAGACGACGTACTGAATTTGCGTTTCGGGATTATTTATTTTCTTTCAATGATTATTGTGTTTTTAGTAGATCGTGCTGAGGTGTTTCAGGTTCGAATCACAGCAAACGCCCAAATCAATGATTTGTTCACTTTTATCCTTCTAATAGCTATTCCAACGGTCCCTTTTCTGATCGTGAACTGGAGATCCGTTTTTGGGACAAGGACTATCTACACTCGGAGAATTCATAACCAGTAGCGTAAGCGGACCGGTGTTCCGGCGCGATAGCGCCTCCAAACCGGCCGCTTCGCATGGCGTTATTCCGAAATCTGAATGTCCGCTTTGCGACCGATGGGTACGATTGGTTAGCTGGTTGATCTTCCATCCTGAGGATGATCGTAACCAGGAATTGTCGCCCGAAGGAGCTTTCAGAGCTTTGAATGACGGGACTGTAGTGAGATTTCGGCCTATTTACGCTGAACGTGTCAGATTGCGACCAATGTAAGGCGTCTGTATCATTGTCGGTCAAAATCTGCGCCGCTTGTTGTCAAAAGAAAAGCAGATCAGTAATGTTCTGATCTGCTTTTCTTTTTTTAATTCCGGGTGCGGAGTTCCCTGATATTTGCGGCGGTTTCAAGTATTCCGTCCTACCAAGCAACCGGAGCTTTTGATGTCTGGCCTGTACAAGCTTTTCCGCCCCCTGATTCAACTCGGCCTGATTCCGCAGATCACGCTGGGCATTATCGCCGGTGTCTTGCTGGCCGTGGTGTCGCCTGAAACGGCTAAATCCTTCTCGATTCTGGGCCAGTTGTTCATCTCCGCCCTTAAAGCCGTCGCACCCATTCTGGTGTTTGTGCTGGTTGCGGCAGCGATTGCGGCACACCAGAAAGGCCAGCCCACGCATATTCGCGGTGTTCTTGTGTTGTATGTGATTGGCACCCTGGTCGCCGCGCTGGTGGCGGTGGTGGCCAGCTTTGTTTTCCCCACCGAGCTTACGCTGGACATGCCGGAGGTGAGTGGCAATCCGCCCGAGAGCATTATCCAGATCCTCAGGGACTTGTTACTGAGTATGGTCGCCAACCCGGTTACCGCGCTGATGGAGGGCAACTTTATTGCCATTCTGGCCTGGGCGGTTGGCCTCGGGATGATGCTGCGCCACGCCACTGATGCCACCAGCAAGGTACTGAATGACCTGTCGGATGCAGTTTCAGGCATTGTTCATGTTGTTATCCGCTTTGCGCCCCTTGGTATTCTGGGGCTGGTAGCCAACACCCTGGCAGAGGCCGGTATTGGTGCCTTGCTGGAATACGGCCGGCTTCTGGGTGTTATTGTGGGTTCCATGCTGTTCGTGGCCCTGGTGACCAATCCGCTGATTGTGTTCCTGAAAACCCGCCAGAATCCGTTTCCCCTGGTATTTGCCTGCCTGCGGGGCAGTGCCATTACCGCGTTCTTCACCCGCAGTTCCGCCGCCAACATTCCGGTAAACCTGGAGCTTTGTGAGCGCCTGGACCTGGACCCGGACACCTACTCCATCTCCATCCCTCTGGGTGCCACCATCAATATGGCTGGCGCTGCCATCACCATTTCTGTGATTACCCTGGCTGCAGCCAATACCCTGGGTATACCGGTTGATTTCGGTACCGCGCTGCTGCTTTGTGTGGTGTCTGCGCTGGCGGCCTGCGGGGTCTCCGGTGTGGCGGGTGGTTCGCTGCTGTTGATTCCGTTGGCCACCAGCCTGTTCGGTATCTCCACTGATATCGCCATGCAGGTGGTTGCCATCGGTTTTGTAATCAGTGTGGTGCAGGATTCCACAGAAACGGCCCTGAACTCTTCTACGGATGTACTGTTTACCGCAGCCGCCTGCCGCGCGGCCGAGCGCAAAGAGGGGTAACAGGGATGTCCCGAAACCTGATTTTTATCGGCATGCCCGGCAGCGGAAAAAGTACCGTGGGCGTGCTGGCGGCAAAGCGGCTTGGTATGGGGTTTGTGGATACCGACCTTCTGATACAGGAAGAGGCAGGCCGCACCTTGCAGGAGATTGTCGACCAGGACGGTTACCAGGCCCTGCGCCACATTGAAGAGCAAGTGCTGCTGAAGCTGTCCGTGGAAAACCAGGTTATCAGCACCGGCGGTAGCGCTGTATACAGTGATGCCGCCATGCGCCACCTGAAAGCCAATGGCACCGTGGTTTTTCTGGATATTCCGCTGGATGTGGTCATTCAGAGAATCGGTGACTACAGCCTGCGGGGCATTTCCCGCCGGCCGGACCAGTCCCTTTCAGAGTTGTTCGACGAGCGTTTCGCGCTCTATTCCCGCTATGCAGATATCACGGTGAAGGGCGAGGGCCTTACCCAGGACCAGGTTTGTGAAGCGGTGGTCAAAGCATCGGATCCGAAATCGGGAACCTGAGGGTAAAGGTTGTGCCTTCATCGGGGAGGGAGTCTACCTTGATCTCGCCCCGGTGCTTCTCCACCACGGTTTTCACAAACGACAATCCCAGGCCGGCGCCCAGGGTGCCGGCCAGCTCGCTGCGCTTTTGCCGGTGGTAGCGGTCGAACAGGTAGGGCAGTTCATCGGTGTCGATGCCGCAGCCTTCGTCGGCGATGGCCAGGCAGGCCAGGTGGGCAGCGCGATACACGTGGATGCTCACGGTGGCGTCTTCCGGGCTGTACTGCACGGCGTTGGTCAGCAGGTTGATGACCGCCCGCTCCAGCAACTCCGCATTGCCTCGCATCCACAGGTCTTCGGTGCCGATCAGTTGCAGTGAAATGTTCTTGCGCTGGGCCTGCTCATACACGCTGTCCCGGGCGTTTTCGACAATGGCCAGCAGTTCGCACTCGTAGAAGCGCGGTTCGGTCAGCTGCTCGGCCCGGGCCAGTTGCACGAATTCTTCCGCCAGGTTGTAACTGCGCCTTGCCAGCATCCGCAGCTGGTCCAGGTGCAGTTCGTCTATGCTGGCCGGGTCCCGCTTCAACTGCTCAATCAGGGCCAGCTGAGAAACCAGCGGCGAGCGCACATCGTGTGAGATGAAGTCGATGGCCTCCCGGTGCTGCCGCTGTTGTTCCCGCAGTTCTGAAATGTCCGATATGTTGGCGATGATGCCGAACTGGCCGTGTTCGGGGAGCTCGAAAGGCGCAAAGTGAACAAGGAAGTCCTTGCCGTGTACAGTCAGGTCCAGTGTGCGGCTTTCTTTCAGGGTCAGGGTTTCGGAAATCACTTCGTGCCAGGGCGGCGTATCCTTCGGGTCGTGGCCTTCCAGCAGGCTGGTCAGGGGCATGCCGGTGATGCTGGGCATGGGCTCCCGGAACCAGTCTTCGATGTGCTGGTTGGCAAACCGGATAACCCCCAGTTCGTCGGTTACGATAATGCCGTCCGGCATGTGTTCGAAGCTGTTGCTGATAAAAGCCTGCATCTGGGCCAGGCGTTCGCTGGCCAGGATCACCTTGCGCAAGCGCGGCGAGTGGCCGAGCCCGGGGCTGAGGGGGCCGGTAGCGGGTTGCGAGTCCAGTTCCAGTTTGTGCAGGAAGTGCTGTATCACTTCCCGGCTGAGGTCGTTGCGCAGGGTGAGCCCGATGACGTAACTGGTTTCGCCCCGGGTCAGCCGGATCCAGCTTTGCTGCTGCTGGTGCTGCCACTCACCGGGTTCCGGCAGTGGCGGGGCCTCGGCAAGGCTCATGCCATGGTTTTCGAGTAAGTCGCCGTCTTCTGCCAGCAACCAGCCTTCCGGGCGCAGCAGGGCCCGGAAATGTTCCAGTAAGCGATGGGGCTGTCTTTTCGACGGTTCCGGCAGTGACAAGGTCTGCGTTCTGACCATTTTGTCGAGCTGCCGGTTCAACAGCCGGTTGGTTACAGCCAGTTGCACCGCCGCGGCTACCGGCAAGGCGATCAGCGGTATCGCCAGCAGGTTGGTAGGTGAAAGCTGGAAGCCGAATACGAGCAGCGTCAGAACGTAGCTGCCAGCAAGCACCCCGAAGACCAGCAGGCCAAGGCCCCATGGTGAGAGCTTCCGATCAAGCAACGGCTTCGAGCCTGTAACCGCGCTGGTAGATGGTTTTGATGCGGAATCCGTTTTCAGGATTCAGCCCCAGCCGTCTTCTCAGTCGGCTCATGTGGGTATCGACCGTGCGGGTGTTGATGTCCTTGGTCAGCCCCCATACCCGTTCCAGCAACATTTCACGGGTGAGCAAGCGACCCTGGTTCTGGAACAGGAACAGGGTCAGGTCGAAGTCTTTGTCGGTCAGGCTTAGTGGCTCACCGTGCAGGCTGATGCTGCGCTGCTGGGTGTTCACTTCGAACGGGCCGTATACCAGAACCTCTTTCTCGCTGTCCGGGTTACTGCGGCGGGCCAGGGCATTGATGCGGGCCAGCAATTCGGCAGCCCGCGCCGGTTTGGCCAGGTAGTCGTCGGCGCCGGCATCCAGGGCGCGTACTATGTCTGATTCGCTGTCCCGCTGGGTCAGGAAAATGGCCGGGATAGGCCAGTTCAGGTGCGCCCGCACGTTCTCCAGAACGTCGATGCCGGTCATGTCCGGGATTTGCCAGTCGAGGATCATAAGGTCGTAACTGCGGTGCAGAACCGCGCCCAGAAAGGCCTGGCCGGTGGGAAAGCTGTCACAATGATGGCCTTTCTCGGAGACGATGGTCTGTATCCTCTGGGCCTGTTCGTGCTCATCTTCAAGAAGCGCAATGCGCATCAGGCGTTTCCTTCGTTAATAGGGCTATCTGCAATATCCGGCCATTATTCCAGAAATTCAATGTTCGATCAGCCCTGCAGGCGCTATTTCCTTGATGTAAGCGCCGGTTTTCCATTGTCGTCGTCCACCGTTTGCCGGCAGCCGGGAAAGTTGCTGCAACCCCAGAACCAGCCTTTCTTGCTGTGCCGGCGCACCAGGGGTGAAAAACAGTGCGGGCAGGGTACCGGTTTCTGGCTGGTGCCGTCTTTCGGCTGGCTGTCTTCCAGCGGCCGGGTGCCCTTGCAATCCGGGTAGCGGGTGCAGGCATAGAAACGCCCGAACTTGCCGTCCCGCTCGACCATCGGTGCCCGGCATTTGGGGCAGTGGATGGCTTCGTTGCCGGCAACGCTGTCGTCGTTGGCCGGCTTCGGGCGCCGGTTTATAAAGCCGGTGATTTCTTCCTTCAGGCTGGCCAGGAATTGCCGGGGATCATCTTCGCCCCGGCGGATGCCTTCAAGGGTCGCCTCCCAGACAGCGGTGCGATCCGGAGTGCGGATGGAATCCGGCAGGGCGGCAATCAGCGCTTTGCCTTTGTCTGTGGCCTTAATGTAGCGCTTTTCCCGGAACAGATAGTCCCGTTTGAACAGGGTGTCGATAATCGCTGCCCGGGTGGCCTCGGTGCCCAGGCCATCGGTTTCCCGCAGGGTTTTTCTGAGCTCCGGGTCCGCCACGAAACGGGCAATGTTGGTCATCGCCGACAGCAGTGTGGCATCGGTGAAATGCTGGGGTGGCTGGGTTTTCTTTTCTTTTACGCCAGCGTTGGTGCACAGCACCGGTTCGTTTCGCTCCAGCCTTGGCAGGGGGGGCTTTTCCGGTTCGCTGTTGTTTTCCCGTAGCCGGAGCTCCAGGGCTTTCCAGCCTTGTGTGAGTATGGCGGTTTCGGTCGCCCTGAACTTGTGCTCCAGCACTTTCACCGTCAGCTTGCCCTCCCGGTGTACGGCATCTGCCGCAAACTGCATCAGGTAGTAGCGGCTGATCAGCCCGTAAATTTTCTGCTCTGCCGCAGTCAGCTTGCCGTTGGCCGACGGCCGCACGGTAGGAATGATAGCGTGGTGCGCGTCCACCTGTTTGTCGTCCCAGGCGGCGGAGCGGCGGCTGGTGTCCAGTTCGCCGAACTGCGTTTCCAGGTCCGGCACCACACGGCCGATGGCGCGGATAACCTGCTCGCGCTGGTTATAGTGGCCTTCGGGCAGGTAGCGGCAGTCAGAACGGGGGTAAGTGATCAGCTGGTGCCGCTCGTACAGGTTCTGGGCGGTATCCAGTACGTCTTTGGCTCCCATGCGGAACAGCCGGCCGGCTTCTATTTGCAGGGCAGACAGAGAAAGTGGCAGTGGTGGCGTTTCCGGCCGGTCCCGGAACCGGGATTCCACAATGGTGCCCGGGCGGCCGTTTACTTCTGCGGCAATCTGGTCTGCGATTTCACGGCTGAGCAGGCGGTTTTCTTCGTCCAGGTGATCCTGAAATTGTTCGCCTGGCAGCCATCGTGCGGTGAAGGAGCGCTGGTCTGCGTCTTCTTCACGGGCGCGGAATTCGCCTTCAATCCGGAACCAGGGCTTCGGCTCAAAGTCCTCGATGGTGTTATCCCGCTCTACCACCAGCCCCAATACCGGGGTCTGTACACGGCCGACCGAGTACACGCCCTGTTCGCCCTGTTGCTGATAGGTGAGCGTGTAGAAACGGGTCAGGTTGATGCCATACAGCCAGTCTGCGCGCTGGCGGGCCAGGGCCGAATGGGACAGGCGCCGGAATTCCCGGTTGTCTTTGGGCGCCTGTATGGCCCGGGCAACGGCGTTGGGGGTCAGGTCGTTGATCAGTATCCGTTGCACCGGCGCCTCGGTGCCCACATAACGGAGTACCTCATCCACCAGCAGCTGGCCTTCCCGGTCCGGGTCTCCGGCGTGGGTAATGGTGTCGGCCTGGCGGATCAGGGATTCCAGCACTTTCAGTTGCTGGCGCACGCTGTCTTTTGGGGACAGCTGCCATGGCTCCGGAATCATGGGCAGGTCTTCCAGCCGCCATTTTTTCCAGGCCGGGTTGTAGCGGGCCGGTTCTGCCGGCTCCAGCAAATGGCCGATGCACCAGCTGACCGTAGCGGCGTCTTTGCCCTGACCACAGCGAATCCAGCCCTGACCTTTCTGGTGCGGGCCGGGCAGGGCGGCAGCAATGGCTCTTGCCAGGCTGGGTTTTTCGGCTATGTAAAGATGCATGGGGTCTTGGCGTTGCTGGATCGGTTCGGGAATGTGGCTCTTTGCCGGATTGCTGTCAAGGTTTCGGGGGTAAGGGCCAATGTGTAGTAGACTGACCACTCAGGGAATTGCGGGAGTTAAACGAAGATGAAAGTACAGAGTGCCATTGAAACCAAACTGGCAGATGTCTTTGAAGCCAGGTTGCTTCAGGTAGAGAACGAGAGCCACATGCACTCGGTGCCGCCGAATTCGGAAACCCACTTCAAGGTGACCCTGGTTTCACCGGATTTTGCCGGCCAGATGAAGGTTCGGCGGCACCAGGCGATCTACAAGGTACTGGCAGACGAACTGGCAGGCTCGGTGCACGCGTTGTCGCTGCACCTGTTTACGCCGGAAGAATGGCAGGCCAGTGGCCAGGCTACGCCGGATTCGCCGAATTGCATGGGTGGCTCGAAGGGTGATGCCTCCATGGCGGCCAAACTGGAACAGGGAGCAGATTCATGAGTCAGTTTTTCCAGATTCACCCGGAAAATCCGCAGAAGCGGCTGATCAACCAGGCCGTGGAAATTCTGCGCAAGGGTGGCGTGATCGTGTACCCCACCGATTCCGGCTACGCGCTGGGTTGCCATCTTGGCGACAAGCAGGCGGCCGATACCATCAAGCGTATCCGCAAGCTGGATGACAAGCACAACTTCACCCTGGTGTGCCGGGATTTGTCTGATATCGGCGTCTACGCCAAGGTCGACAACACCCAGTACCGGTTGCTGAAGACGTTCACTCCAGGGCCTTACACCTTCATCCTGGATGCCACCAGCGAAGTGCCACGCCGCTTACTACACGCCAAGCGCCGTACCATTGGTGTCCGGGTGCCGGATAACGAGATTGTGCGTGCGTTGCTGGGTGAGCTGGGCGAGCCGATCATGAGCAGCACCCTGATTTTGCCGGGGGAAAGCGAGCCGATGACCGACCCCTACGAAATCCGGGATACCCTGGAACACGAACTGGATTTGATCATCGACGGCGGCTTCTGCGGAATGGAAGCCACCACGGTGGTGAACTTCACTGGCGATGCCCCGGAAGTTACCCGGGTTGGCAAAGGCGATCCGGCGCCGTTTCAGGTCTAGGGCTATTGGTTGCCGGGGCAGTCAGCCCCGGTGGTCAGACACAAAGGGATTGGTGGCTTTTTCGTGCCCGAAGGTAGACATGGGCCCGTGGCCACAGATGAAGGCCACATCATCGCCCAGCGGGAACAGTTTTTCCCGGATGGAATGAATCAGGGTGTTGTAGTCGCCCTTCGGGAAATCCGTGCGGCCAATGGAGCCATTGAACAGCACATCGCCCACCTGGGCCAGTTTTGAGCCGCGATGGAAGAACACCACATGGCCCGGAGTGTGGCCCGGTGTATGCAGCACTTCCAGGGTTTCATTGCCCACCGTTACCGTGTCTCCGTCTTCCAGCCAGCGATTGGGCGTGAACACCTCCGGTGCTGGAAAGGCGAACATCTGCGCCTGCATGGCCAGGCCCTGAATCCAGAAATTATCTTCTTTGTGCGGTCCTTCAATCGGCAGCCCGGCGGATTTGGACAACTCCGCGGTACCACCGGCGTGGTCAATGTGGGCGTGGGTGAGCAGGATTTTCTCCAGAGTAACGCCTTCGGCTTCCACCGCCGCCCGAATGCGGTCCAGGTCCCCGCCCGGGTCCACGACTGCTGCTTTGTTGGTTTCGGTACACCAGAGCAGGGTGCAGTTTTGTTCAAAGGGGGTGACGGGAATCACACGGTACTTCAGGGACATAATCTGCCTCGGGTTGTAAACTTTTCGGCAAGTTTACCAAGGCGGCAACAGGTGAGCCATTGAACGACTACCTCCAAAAAATCCTTAAGGGCCAGGCGATCAACTACGAGGCCTTTCTTAAAAAGCTGCCGGAGGCACTGCGTCAGAGGCACCGGGAGCTTTTTTCGACCGAGAAAACGGGGCCGAACCGCTGGCGAGTTACCGTTCTGGATGAGGCTGTATTCGAAACGCTTCGGGAACAGGCTGCAACTCCGGTGAGCAGGGTGGATGCAGCCAGGAAAGGAGATTCCCACCGTCACGACACCGAGGTGAGTTTCCTGCTGGTTTACCATCATGCCCTTGAGAGCACTCGGCCGGATTCGGTGGTGATTACCGGGGATTCGGTGGATATCGGCTTCAGGCCAGCACCCCGGGTGTTGGTGGTGGAGAATGAACGTAATTTCTATCACTACCGCCAGATGCTGGCCTTTGCCTGGGAGTGTCTGGGCCGGCCGGTGGATCTCACAACTTGCGATGTCGTGCTCGGTGGCGGAAACCGGATTACCCGCGCGGCGGATCTGAACTGGCTGGCCGGTTACGATGAGGTACTCTGCGCCTTCGATTACGACGCCGGCGGCCTGCAGATGTTTGCATCGGTGCGAACGGCGTTGGGAGACAAAGCCTGCTATCTGCAGCCGGCTGACTGGCAACCCTGGCTTGGCTGTTTCCGCAAAACCCCGGACGCCACCGAAAGGTTTACAAAGGCCATCATGCTGGCGGAAGATCTGGGGTTTGTGTCGCTGGCGCAGGCCTTTCGGGCCAGCGGCAAATTCATGGAGCAGGAGATGATTCTGGATGAGTGATTCACAGGCGAGCGCGAGCACCTTTAACTTCGGCATTCGCCGCCTGGTGTTGGTGGATTCCGCCGGCTTCTGTTACGTGGAAATTCCGGTGGACAACCACGGCCTGATTCTGGGGCCGGGCAACCTGGGCAAGTCCAGCCTTTTGAACAGCCTGCGCCTGTTCCTGTTGCCGGAAAACAACTTCAAGAACAGCCGCAAGAAATTCGCCTTCCGCAACGCCAGCGCGGGTAGTTTCTACACCAACGAAGAAAGCTACCAGCACTACTTCCCAAGCCAGTTCAGCTTCCTGATCATGGAAGCAGAGAACCCGGCCGGCACCCACTGCCAGATTCTGTACCGGGACAACGCCAGTCAGCTCAGCTATGGCCGTGCCTTTGTACCGGTGAGTTACGACCAGCTACGGCCGCTGTTCTGGAACGGCGATGATGAGGACGGCATCGGCCAAGCGGTGCCGGAGCTGTCGTTCAGCCGGTTGTCGGAGGCGCTGAAGAAACTCTCCAAAGACACCAGGCTGGTCAATGACCCGGCCAAACTCAAATCCATGCTTTACAGCAGCGAGCTGATGAACGCCGACGCGGTGCGTTATTCCGTGCTGCCCTTGGGCGAATCGGACGAACGCCGGGTTCAGTCCCTGCGCACCCTGATTCTGCTGCTGTTCGAGATGAAGGCCGACGACCAGGCCATGGCCAACGCCGTGGCCAGCATCATCGAGGCGGACAAGAAGTTTGCTGACGATGCCTTTGACTTCAATATTGATGATTTCCTCAACCGCCACGAACAGTTAAAACAGCAGCAAACCCAGCTCAACAGCATCGAGAAAGAGCGGGCAAGGTTTGAGAAGCTGAACCGGGACTACCAGGCCTACCAGAATCTGCTGCGCAGTCAGCACGATTTTGCCGCATTCCGGGATGGCGTGGCGAATGCGCTGCAAGACATTGGTGCCAAACGCCGGGTAGCGCTGGAGGCGTATAACGAGCAGAACGAAACGCTGCGCCATGTGCTGCAAACCCTGAAAAAGCTGGAACAGGAAGAAAGCGGACTGAAAGGCGAGATCCGCTCCGCCGACCGGCGAATCAAGCAGGCGGAGCAGAACCAGAAAGACGGCGAGCTGCTGGTTGCCCAATACGGCGAGATGACCCTGCAGGAAATTGCGGACATCCAGAAGGACGAGCTTGAAGGCAAGCGGGGCCACCTGGCCGCCCTGAAAAGTGCTGCCCAGGCCGAGATTCGCCTGGAACAGATTCAGCGCAAGAAACAAGACCTGGAACGCCAGCTGGAAAGCCTGAAAGAGCGGGAAAGCAAACAACAGTGGCAGTTACAGAACCAGCTGGACGAAGCCACTGCCGCGCCGCTGCGGGCAGTCGACCCCCGCCTGATGATGGCCAGCCCCGGCCAGGATCTGGATGCCGATAGCAAAGCCACCATTGAAGCCTTCGCCCGATTGTTCGCGCCCAACGACCATGGCTTTGACTGGTTCGACACCGAATACCAGAGGCAGCCCGCCCGAAACACTAATTTCGCAGAACAGCGCCATCATATTGAGGGCGAACTCCATGGTCTGGAGAAAGAACGCTCAGAGCTGGCCGACACCGCCAATCAGGAACACGACCGACCTCAGCTGATCGAGCGCACTGAGAAAGAAATCCGGTCTATCGAGAAAGACCTGGAAACGCTGCAGCGCTACCCGGCGGCAGCTACCACCCTGAAAGACGCCATCGAAGAAAAACAGGCCGCCGAAGAACAGCTTGCCAAACTGAACGAACAGGCTCGGCTGGAGCAGGAAAAACAGGACGTGGTTCAGGCGAAAGCCGCGAAAGCGAAAGCCGAGAAAGATCGCATTGAAGAGCGGGAGCGGGAGCTGGCGGCCCTGAGCAAGAGCGTTGGCACCGTGGAACACCGTTTCCCGCACCTGAAAGCAGTGCAGGCAGAACAACCGCTAGACATTGAACGGGTATCCGCCGCTGCGTTTGACGACCTGCAGTCTCAACTGGATGATCTGGAAGAGCGCCGCCGCAACATCCTCGACCACCTGCGCCAGTTTGTGTACCTGGGTATCCATGAAGATACCGAAGGCGAATTGCAGAAAGACAGCCCGGCATCGTCTGTTATCCGAAGCACTTTCAAGAGCCTTTCAGACCTATTCGCCGGCATGGCCGAGCGCTGGAGTGTGCTGGAGCAGCAAGTTGGCATCCATAACGAAACCGTGGCCAGCTACCGCCAGGCCCTGAAATCCAACCACGAACACATTGCCCGGTTTGAAGCCCAGCTCAACCGGGAACTGGACGGCGTGCGCATCAACGATCTGGTGGAAATCCGGGTGGATATTCACACCGATCCTAAATTCCGCAATCTGGTGGAAGAAGCCAACAACATTGACCCGTATGGCAACCAGCTGCAGTCCGACGCCTTCTACGACCGCCTGCGGGTGTTCGTGGCGGACTTTTTCGGGGAGCAGGGCGGCAGCAAGCGCCTGACCATGGACAAGGTGATTACCGGAATTTCCTATCGCACCCGCAAGGAAAACGCAGCCAACCTGGACAAGAAGGGCCAGTCCACCTCCACCACCGCACTGATCAACCTGGAACTGGTGTACCGGCTGCTCAAACGGGTGCTGTACCCGGGTGTGCAGCTGTCCTTCCCCATGGTGCTGGACGAGCTGGCCAGCGTGGACATCAGCCAGATGCCGTCGTTGCTGGAACGGCTTCGCAAACAGGGCTTCAACCTGTTCTCCGCCGCCACCCACAGCGCCAGTGCCGAAGTGATCTACCTGATTGGCCGGCACCTGGAAGTTGGGCAGATGCGCACCGCGCGGCCTTACAGCAAGGAACGCACACTGGTGTTCTGGGGTGGCGCGGAAGGCTTTACCGGCGGTGAATCCCTGAGCCACTGGGCAGACCACACCCAGAACAGCCTGCTGGAGCCTGCGGATGAGTAAACGCTTTAGCACCCTGGACACCACCCGGCTGCTGTTTGAGCACCCGAAAATCCTGTTCCGGATGATCGAGCGCATGGATCGGAATGAAGCCCGGTACATCCGGGAAAGCGACCTGGTGGCCGAGGTGATGGACTACACCCGTAATCTGGGCAAGGCAGACAGGGAACGGGTGCGGCTGGCCCTGAACACCGACAACCTGTTCCGCAGTGGCCTGATCATCGACATTATCAAGGCAGAGGGCGAGCGCCGGCTGGTGTTCCAGGATGCCCTGATCAACCTGATGCGGGCCTGCAACGCCTCGCTCTATCAGGAATTAACCGACGCTCGCCTGCGGGGCCACCTGGTGACCCTGCGGGACGTGCGCAACCGCCTGGAAATCAGCAGCTTCAGCGAAGCCGATCCGGATTACACCGAACTGCGGGACGACCTGAACGAACGGGTCAGCCAGCTGATCGGCCTGCTGCGCCAGAACGTGCTGCGGATGCAGACCATCAGCGCCCAGCTGGCGGATCTGTCCGGCGACGCCAGCCGGGCGCCGGAGAAATACCTGGAGTTCCGCCAGAACCTGTTCGAGCAGATCGTCACTCTGTATGAGCGCCACATCAAGCCCACGCTGGTGTTCCTGAACCCGGACACCCGCCTGCCAGATGGCAGCAACCTGTTCGAAACCCTGGAAGCCATGGTGCGCCTGCTGGAGAGCCATGACGACCACAGTCTGGCGGACCAGTTGTTCCGTTCGTCTATCAGTCTGAACGCCCTGTACAAGCCCATCCAGGCCGTCGCCCAGGAGGTGGAACACTTCCTGCGGAAAACCCGCCGGGGCATGGCCCAGTACAACGCCATGGAGCATTTCTACGGCAAGCTGCGTACGCTCAAAGACGACACCGAAACCCTGAGCCTGCGCCGCAAATGGCTGGAAGGCGGCGATTTTGCCCGCAGCACCGGCTTCCTGGTGGGCCTGCGGGCACAGCAGCGGCCCAAGCATTATGCCTTTGGCCAGTCGTCGAGCTACTACCAGTTGTTGTTCAGCGAGCTGGATCTGCGCCTGAGCGACCTGCGCCGAAAAGCGGAAGTGCCGATTCTGCAGGAAGTGGACGGTAGCGGCCGCCACAGCCGCATCGATGTTCAGCGCATCAACCAGCTTTACCAGTGGCTGGAAACGCTGGAATTACGACCCACGACCGACCTGGTACGGGAACTCCATGGCCGGCTGGATGGTTTTATTCCCGGCTATCGCTTTCCGGACCTGCTGGCAGCGTTGAACCGGCTGGTCAATTCACCGCCCGAAGGCATGCAGGTAACCACCACCAATCGTTTCCGGACTCTGGAACAGGCGCCCGACAGCGAGCAGTTTGTTTACCGAAAGCGCCGCCTCGAAACCAATACGACTCACACCGAACAAGAGCCAGACCATGCCTGATTTAGCGGAAACCCGAGGTGCAGAAAACAACCTGAACGAACCACAAGCCAGCAGGTTTGAGCAGATCCTGCCGGCCCACAGTGCTGCCATCTACCGGGAATTTCAGGCTGGCCGCGTGATCGTGCGGGATGTCTGGGATGCCAACCGCTCCGAGCTAAGGGCCAATCCGCTCTACAACCTGCTGTACAACCACCTGTCCCATTTCCGCACCTTCTATGAACACCTGGGCAGCGAACTGGTGTTCAACGAAACCGGCGCGTTTTTCTTCCTGAAAGAAAGCAGCGACGATGAAAGCGAAGAGCACGATGAGAACGCCTTCCGGGTGCAGGTGATATTGCTGCTGATTGGCCGTTACTTTGCCCGTAGCGGGCGGGATCTGGATTACCTGGGTCGGCCGGAAGCCGGCCTGAACGAGCAGGACCTGGCTAACCTTGCGGCCGATGAGGAGTACCAGGACATTCTGCGGGCAGCTCGATTCGAGAAAGGCCTGAGTGAAGCGCTGGATTACCTGGAAAAGCGGAACCTGGTGTTCCGCTCCGGGGCTGGCCGGTATTTCCTGAGCTCAGCTGGTATGTACTTCCTTGACCAGCTGGTTCAGGAGTACGAGCAGGGCGGTCAGGCGTAGGCCAGGTTGTTCCGGCCACCTGCTTTTACCCGGTACATAGCGGCGTCGGCTTCTCTCATGAGATCTTCGGCGGTCATGCCGTTATCCGGATACAGCGCAATGCCGACGGAAGCGCCAATACCGATCGTGTGGCCCTGAATCTGGAATACCTCATTCAGGGTTGCAATCATTTTTTCTGCAATGTGCCGGGCACCGTCGTCGCCGTTCAGGGGCCCGGTAATCACCACAAACTCGTCTCCGCCGGTCCGGCCCACGATATCGCCACTACGCATGCAGTGTTTCAGGCGCTTGGCCACTACCCGTAGCAGTTCGTCACCGACCGGGTGGCCATGGGTATCATTGACCGGCTTGAACTTGTCCAGGTCCAGGAACATCAGGGCAAAGTGGCCATTGGAACGACGGGCCTGCTCTATGGCTTGTTGCAGGTAATTCTCCAGGGCGGCACGATTGGGCAGGCCGGTGAGCTGGTCATAGTGTGCCAGCCGGGCCATCTGTTTTTCGTTTTTCACCCGCTCGCTGATATCGCTGAAGGTAAGAATGTACTGGCTTATCTGGCCCTGATTGTTTCGCACCGCAGACACCGTCAGCAGGTTGGGGAACACCTCACCCTTGGGGTTCCTGAGCCAGACTTCTCCCTGCCAGGCACCCTCGGCGATGAGCTGGCGGTGCAAGCGTTCGCCGACGGGATCCCGGTCCTGGTTGCCTGCATCAAGAAACTCCATCATGTTGCGCCCGGACAGCTCCCGTGCTGTTGTCTGGGCCCTGTCCAGAAAAGCCGGATTGGCCCGGACAATGGTGAAATCGGTCTTGCAGATGGCTATGGCTTCCTGGGTGTGTTCGAACACCTGGTGGGCCAATCGCAGTTCTTCGGTGGATCTGGCGATCTCGGATGTCTGGGACACCAGTGCATGCATCAGAGGTTGCAGGGAGCGCCACACCACCAGCCCGGCCACCAAGGAAAGCAACGCAATGATGGCGATGCTGATGATGATATCGTTTGTGACTTGAGCGTATACCTCAGAGAACTGGGAATTCATGTGAACTTCCCAGTTGTAATCGCCCAAGGGTCTCATGAACGCCAGTATCGAGGCACCGTCCGGGTCAGTCAGTCTGAAGGTGCGGGGCTGTTTGTCGCCCGTCAGGCGCTCGCTGGCGGTCAGGCACTCGCTGGCAGGGAAGACCTCAGGCATCTGAGTGATGGGGTCCAGCTCTACCCGGCGGGTGCGCGCGTCATCGAGAATGCAGATGTTTGACCAGGTGTTTGTCAGCAATGCTCCCTGAAGCGGCGAGAGATCAAACAGCAGCAGGTCTGTGCCCACCCGTTCGCCATCATGCATGATGGCGCCGGAGGCGTGCAGCAGCGGTTTGCTGGTTTCGCCATTGGCAAGGCGATATTCCCGGAAGTCCAGGCCGCCTGGCAGGGTTATCTTGCCGGGCAATGACGCCGCCAGGGGGCCGACACGGACCAGTTCCTCACCCGATGCGTCGTAGCGTATCAGTGCCGCCAGGTTGTCGATGATGTTGGCGGCGTCTTCCAGCCTGGGCCGGGAGAAGGTCCTTGCAACGCCAACGGCCAGGTTACCGTTTACATATTCACTCATCACCCGGCCCAGCTCGGATCGGCTGGCGGTCTGGCGGGCCAGGTCCTGGTGTTGGTCCAGGGTGGCCTGGATGTTCTGGGTCTTGGCGTCGGCAACATTGCCGGCCGAACGGGAGGCCTGGGAGTGCAATTGGTTGATCAGCGGGGTGGCGACAATCGCAGCAATCACAATGCCGGTGAGCACCACTGCGATGATGGCCGTGGTGATTACACGGCGCTTTTGTTCAAGTATATCCATCGTTTGTGGTCACACCCTCCGGTCGCACAGCTCTATCTTAACTCCAGCCTTAGCCAAAGAGCCAATGGTTAGTGTGCTTCTGTCTCTCTAGTATCCGCGCCTTAATAAAAATTCCAAATCGCGAGTGGTTATGACAGACAACAACGCTAACAACAGCTATTTATCTGATCGAAAACCCCGGTCGCACTTTGCAACGCGTCGGGAATACCTGGAGCATGAACTGCAGGTGATGGCGCCGAGGCGGTGGCGGCCAAACCTGCCGTTCCGTGATTACCGCTTCGAATGGGAAGACCTGGTGCCCGCCATGGCCGCGACCATCGGCAAAGTGGTGATGGTGGCTGCGATTGTGGCAGCTTTCGCCGGCCCGCTGGGTCTGTCTAAAGAATTCGTGACTGAGAACGTGCGCTTTGAAATGATCATCGCAGCGCTGTTGTTTGTCATCCTGATCTCCGGTTTTCTGAACCCCACCAGTAACCTGGCCGGTACCCACGGCCCGCTGATTCCCATGATTCCGTTGATTGTCGCCTCTGGCGGACATCCCATGGCGCTGGGGATCATGATCGGTGTGCTGGGTTTCATTCTGGGTATTACCCGGGGTGGTAGCCTGTTGGCCCGGCTAACCAGTAACGGCGTGTGTGGCGGATTGCTGCTGTATCTCGGCTTTATCGGGGTAACCAGCCAGATCGGACGGTTGTTCACCTGGGCAGAAGGGTTCGATAAGGGCCACATCGCCTTTGTGGTGGTGCTGCTGACCATCGTGATGTACGCCTGGCTGGAGCATGTAAAAATGCGTTGGCTGGCGATCCCGCTGGGCTCGTTGATAGCCGGTGTCGTGGCCTTTGCCCTGGGTGCGCCGTTCGAGTTTGTGACCGAACCGGGCATTCCCAATATGAACCCGGCCTATTGGTGGGGCGAAACCACCGGCTGGCAGCTGGGCCTTCCGGACGTCTACAGCTTTATGGCCGTGGCGCCGTTTGCGGTGCTGGCGGTAGCCATGTGGTCTCCGGATTTTCTGGGGCACCAGGTCTTCCAGAAGCTGAATTACCCGCCGAAAACCGAACGTGTGCTGATGGATATCGACGATACCATGGTCTCCGCCTCGGCCCGCCAGGTAGTCGGAACGGCGCTGGGCGGCGGTAACATTGCGTCATCCTGGGGTACTTACATTGTGCCGGCAGCCATTGCCAAGCGGCCCATTGCGGCGGGTGCGGTGCTTACCGGGTTGTTGTGTGCGGCTACCGCAGTGCTGGGTTACCCGATGGACCTGGCAGTATGGCCGCCGGTGCTGAGTGTGGCGCTGATGGTGGGCGTGTTCCTGCCGTTGCTGGAGGCGGGTATGCAGATGACCCGCAAGGGCAAGACCACCGAGTCTGCAGCCATCGTGATTTTCTCGTCTGCGCTGGTCAATCCGGTGTTTGGCTGGTCGCTGACGGTGCTGCTGGATAACCTTGGGCTGATCGGCTGCAAGGAGCGCGGTAAGGAACTGGGCCATATCGGCCGCTGGATTATCCCGGGTATTGTCTTTGTTATCCTGTGCGTGGTTATGCTGGCCATCGGAATGTTCCCGGGCATCGAGCCTATGGTGGACGCTTTCCGTGTAGACTGAGGCTTTTCGCAGTAGCAGGAGTGGCGAATGCCGGAGCCCGTGCTGTTCAGAACCCATCGCCGCCGGAGCTGGCCCTGGCTGGCGGTGTGTGCGCTGATTGTGGCAATCCTTGTAGCGGTTCGTTTACCGCCACAACCGGTAGAAGAACGCCTGGTGCGCCTGCATTCCCAGGAAGTGTTCGGGGCGGATTCCCAGCTCCTTGCAGAACCACTGCCGGTGCAGGCCGCGCTGCTGGATTACCGGAGTGATCGCCTGCTGCTGTTAAAGGCGCAGGCGGCCTTGCAGGTGTACCCGGAGCATGCCCGGCAGTTGCTGGAACTTTTCGGTGAAGAGCCGGAGTTCCGGGAAGCCCTGAAAACCCACGGCGAATACCTGATTCCGCCGGTTATCCATTTCTACCGCAACCCGGTTAGCTCCATCGAGATGCTGAACCGGGTAGCCGGAACCCGAGAAACCCTCACGCCCGAACAGCGGGCCTGGTATGCGGTAAACTTCGCCAACAAGGAAGGGCAGGATTTCGCCGGCCAGTTTGTGGTGGCGCCGGATGGCAGTATTGAATGGATCTGGACCGAGCGGATCACCGAAGGCGTTACCCAGTTCTTTACCAGCGGCATTCGCACCCTGGAGTCCCGCTACCGAACCGACCAGCCCATCCGTGCCAGTGATCTTGGCTGGGCAGCGGTGGATGCCGTAGTGATCGGCAGCGCGGTAAAATTCCTCAAAGCCGGTCGGGCTGCGGCCACTACCGCCCGGGCAACCACCGTAACCACACGCTCAGCCGCCTATTCTTCCCGCTTGGCCAGGGCAGGGCAGATGGCATCAACCATGATCGGCTATGCCAAGTGGCCAGCCGTGGCGGCGCTTGCCTATGTAGCAGTGCGCCATCCGGTATTACTGAACGACCTGTTTGCCGGTGCCGCAAAAGTCCTCGGTGTGCCACCGTGGATGATACAGGTGCCCGGCTGGTTCCTGATCCTGTTACCCTTGTTGCTGATACTGCGATGGCTGGCCCGGGTGTGCCTCTGGTTCATCCCCGCCCGCCGATAACCGACCGGGGTCAGACCCCCAATACATTTGCTGCGGCGAAATGTACTGAAGTGACCCCCGAAAGTTGGACACCGACTTTTGGGGAGTCACATGACAAGAACACATAGTGAAGCATTCAAATTAAAGATGGTGAAGCTTTACCTCG
>Ga0208062_100067_pt1 | contig 20119 bp, 18 predicted proteins | sample DeeseametaMP0261_FD_184217 | JGI IMG/M metagenome (GOLD analysis project Ga0208062, IMG submission 184217) | Marine microbial communities from the Deep Atlantic Ocean - MP0261 (SPAdes) | ecosystem: Environmental > Aquatic > Marine > Oceanic | place: South Atlantic Ocean | collected 2011-01-01 | reverse complement strand
GTTTTGATGGGGAAATCAGGCAGCCTGCCAAGGTGGCAGCTTTGCCGTGGAATCAGTGGCAGCTTTCGCGTGGAATGGGTGGCAGGCTTCGTCTGGAATCAGTGGCAACCTTGGTCTGGAATACGCAATTACGAGGATCGACAACCAGAACTCATCGCGATCCTACAAAAATTGGGAATAGAAAAGGGACTCACCGACGAAAATGAGGCCGGTGAAAAGGTACCTTTACAAGAAATTGATCCATTTAGCTTTTTTGCCATCTTCATGAAATATGGGGAAGAGACACGCAAGAAGCTGTTCAAGGAACTGATAGAGCTAATCGGCCTGGATGCACCACCTCCCTCCGATTTTTCCGGCGTGCCCAGTGCTCAGCCACTGAAGGTCTGGCTTTTCCCGTATGCCAAGTCTCGGGCTCCGGGAACAATCAGCAAGCTCTGGAAATTTTTTCGGGATGCGGCCACCTTCGAGTTCGACAGAGAGCAGTTTCAATCTGTGCTCTCGATTAAAGGAACAGGTTTCGCGAAGCTTACCCAGTGTCTATTTTACGCCTACCCCGACATCTATTTACCGGTGGACGGACAAACTCGCCATTGGCTTACCTCGAACGGCCTGGAGATTCCCAAACCCAACTGGCAAGACTACAGAGAATGTCTCCAACGCGTCCGCAATCTGACCGATAAGCCTTTCTGGGAAATTTCGTACCAAGCTTGGTACGAGAATCAAAGCACGCCATTCGACTCTAAAACCGCAGTTGAGCACCTTAAAAAGGTCTATCCCGGAACGTACTCGGGAACGATGCATATTGCAGGATTCAAGTGTACGAATGGGAAGCCTATTGCCCTTGATCCTAAACCAAAGTCAGTGAAGGTTTTTATTGGGGACAAACCTCCTGAAGAAATCCAACTCGAAAAAGTGAGGGAGTACGGCCCGCGAGACACCCGTAACCATCACTTAAAACAGCATGCCCCATCCCTTGCACTGGGAAGTACAGCCTACTTGGTACCGGTGTCATCTATGGACGAGCTGGACACGCTATTAGAGTGGTATGACGAGGAGGACAACGATATGTCTGAACCCATTTCGGAAGAAAACCTTCCTCAGAAAGAAGAGAACATCATGCCAACTGAACCACTCAACCAGATTCTCTATGGGCCTCCGGGGACCGGGAAGACCTACCGTACTACTGATCTAGCCGTCCGAATCGCCGATCCAGTTTGGTACCAAGAAAACGCTGATCGATCTGCGTCCTATGAAAACAGAGCAGCTATTAAAGCAAGGTTTGACGAACTGGTTCGATCAGAAAGAATTCAGTTTACGACGTTCCACCAGAGTTTTGCTTACGAGGACTTCATTGAGGGAATAAGGGCTGAAAGCCAGCCAGAAACGGATGAGCTTCACTATCCCGTGCGAGATGGAGTTTTCAAAACGCTATGCAAGAATGCCGACAAACGAGTAATCGCTCACCAAACTATCTCATCATCGAACCTGTCTGATAGAGCGATCTGGAAAATGTCCTTGGGCAATTCTCAAACGGCTGAAGCCGGTGAGGTTTTCACCGAGTGCCTTGAGAACGATTATGTACTCTTGGGATGGGGCGGAGACGCTGACTTCTCGGGGTGCGATGACTACGAATCTGTCAAAAAGCGATACCTCGAGCGTTACCCTTCTGAGACGCAGGAATATGCATTTCGAGCCGTTAATACCTTCAGAAACCAAGTAAAAGAGGGCGATTTGCTTGTTATTTCTGACGGCAATTCTCGATTCCGTGCAATTGCAGAGGTCACTGGCCAACACAGAAAACTTGAAGATAAGCCTGATTGGTTTCACCAAGCCCGTGACGTCAAATGGCTTCAAGTCTACGAAAATTCACGGCCTGTGAGTGAGCTGTATAGCAGCCAGTTCACCCAAAAGACTCTGTACAAATTGAAGCCCTCCAAGTTGAGCCTCAGTCGCCTTCAGGAAATGGTCTCAACGGAATCTCCAGAAGAGGACGCGCCTCCTCATGTTCTGATCATCGATGAGATCAACCGAGGCAATATCGCGCGGATCTTTGGGGAACTCATTACCCTCCTAGAACCGAGCAAGCGAGCTGGAGCTTCTGACGCGCAGTCGGTGACATTGCCTTATTCCAAAGAGCAGTTCTCAGTGCCATCCAATGTTTTTGTCATTGGTACAATGAACACAGCTGACAAATCCCTGGCCCAACTGGACCTGGCACTTCGTAGGCGCTTTAGCTTCGTTGAAATGCTTCCTGATCCAAGCAGCTTGTCCGACACCACCGTTTACGACATTCCGCTTGATACGCTTTTGGATATGATTAACCAGCGTATCGAAGTCCTGCTGGACTCTGACCATCAGATTGGGCATGCCTATTTCATAGAACTAGCAGGCATGGAATCGGAGTCAGAACGACAGGTGGCTCTCCGGCACATATTCCGCGACAAAGTCATTCCTCTGCTTCAGGAATACTTTTTCGAAGATTACGAGCGTATCGGTTGGGTCCTGAACGATCCTGCCAAAGCTCCCGAGCATAAATTCATTACTCCAGGAACGACTGGTGCTAATGCCTTCACGCGCAACTTAACCGATCTTTTCCCAGGGGAAATTGCAGAACAGTTGACCGATAACAGGTTCAAGATCAACGAAACCGCTTTCGATGAAGCAGAAGCGTATCAACAGATCGTTGGAATGCATCGGTGATTCAGGTTCGCGAGTATGCCGTCCTCACCGCTGATCCTGAGGCCAACCCGACTATGGATGTCGGGCAAGTGTCAGGTGCAACATTTGAGTGGCTTATCGACCTGCACAATCAGTGGGAGCAGGATTCAAAGCTCATGATTCGGAACGGCAAGAAATACCTAAAGCTGGGAAGCTACATCGGTTATCTCCAAAGCCCTTCCGGTGAAGGCATCGAAATTCTGCCAAAAACTGAATTTGCATCGCCGGAAGAGCCCGAGTCGCTGCGAACTCTTTTGCAGGACATGCTTAGATGCTCTGCGTCACTAGATGGCCGCGAAGGAGACTCAGCGGACCTCAAGCGCTCTGAGCTACCCATTCACGAATGGATCATCGCACAGTTTCTCAATCAGCTGACCCACCTCGTGAAGCGAGGTCTCCGATTCGATTACGAAACCGTCGAAGAGGAAAGTAGGTTTATTCGCGGTCAGTTGGATGTAGGCAGACAAAGCCGACAATCCCCAGCACGAGCCACTTGGTTCAATATCCGCCATGACGTATTCACCCCAAATAGGACCGAAAACCGTCTGCTGAGAACCGCACTGGATTACGTGCTTAAGCTCACGAAGAACGCTCGGAACTGGCGGGTAGCAAACACACTGTCTCACCAACTGTCCGTTATCGAGCCTTTCAGAAAGCCCCTGCCACAAATCGGTCAATGGCAGAACACCAAGTTGATGCAGCCCTACAAAGCCATAAAGCCCTGGTGTGTTTTGGTTCTCGAACGGCTAAACCCCAACTTTCAACACGGCCTGCACAGCGGCATTGCGATGCTGTTCCCGATGGAACAGCTTTTTGAAAACTATGTCGCACACCACATCAAAAAGCGGATGCGCTCTGGTTCGTCACTGACATCTCAAGCGGCAAGCCAATGGTTGATAAAACACTCTCCGGATGGGGGCCCTGAGAAATCCTGGTTCCAAATGAAACCTGACCTGCTGGTAACTTATCTCAGTCGCAAGAACGTGATGGACGCCAAATGGAAGCTTTTGGACTCGACTCAGAACACACCGGCTGAGAAGTACGGCATTAAACAAGCTGACCTCTACCAACTCTTCGCTTATGGGCACAAATACCAGAACGGATATGGCCATATGCTGCTGGTTTATCCCAAGCATGCGGCATTTCAGGAACCTCTGCCTGAGTTGAGTTTTAGCGAAGATCTTCACCTATGGTGCGTTCCGTTCGACCTGTATGAAAAACGGCTAATTGGTGGCGAGTGGGAAAGTTTTTTCCCAGCTTTGACGCGAGGTCACCAAGGGGCTTTGGGGCGCTGTCACTTACGGCCACAAGAACAGGTCTAATAACCGGCTGAAAATATGGGGTTGCCATTACCTGGACTGCCCCAAACCAGAACTTTACCGATCTTCCTTAAACTCGAACAAATCGCCCACATCGCAATCCAGATAGCGACAAAGGGCGTCAATTGTCTCGAGCTCTACCCGGCTCGCAGTCTCGTGATAAAGCCGGGTAATCGTCCCCCGGTTCACCCCTGTTTCCCTCGCCACATCAACGATTTTGAGCTTCTTCTCGCCCATCAGCTTCGACAGATGGCACTTAATCATTTGGCCCACCAAAGAACAAATTAACCCGCAGGAGATCAAAAAGACTTGCAAAAGGTCTTTATGAGTGCATAATGATCTTCAGGAGGACATTTTGAGGCGCTAACAGCGCACCATGTTCTCCAGCACCAAACCATAGCAGAGGTGAATTGTTATGTCACAAGAGTATCTGACCACTGAAGAGCTCGCTCAACGCATCAAATACGATGTTCGAACCATCCGTGAACGGCTGAAGGATTCCGTACTGCTTGAGGGAGTACATTATTTCCGCCCTTTTGGCGGCCGGAAAATCCTCTACATCTGGGAGAAGGTCGAGCAGGACATGTTTGACCAGGCCAGCCGCACCGTCTTTGCCGTGCCAATGGCGCGAGGAGGCGTGTGTCGTGGGTAAGATTGTAGAACGGCCAGAGACTGGCAAATTGTTCTTTGACTTCCGCTACCGGGACAAACGCTGCCGAGAGCAGACCGCTCTTGATAACACGCCGGCCAACCGCAAGAAACTCGAGGCGATTCTCAAACGAATCGAAGCGGAAATCACACTGGGCACTTTCGAGTACCACAAATATTTCCCAAACAGCCCCAAAGCCCAGGAGTTTACGCAGCAAGCAGAGCTCCAGCGGTCTCGCCAAGCACACGACACACCGTTGTTCAGTGAGTTTTGTGAAACCTGGATGGATGAGATGCGGGTGCAGTGGCGAAAGTCGCACATCACCACCATCGAAGGCACTCTGAAGAATTACCTGATCCCGGAGTTCGGGGAGAAGGAGGTTGGCCACATCACCAGGCAGGAAATCCTTTCGTTCCGGGCGTCCCTCGCCAAAGTTCAGACCCGGAGCAAAAAGCCACTTTCCGCCAGCCGTATCAACCGCATCATGACGCCTTTGCGCATGATTCTGGGAGAGGCAGCCAACCGGTATGAGTTTACCTCACCCTTTCAGGGGATCAAATCACTGAAGGTGCCCCGGTCCGATGTGGAGCCGTTTTCACTGGAGGAGGTTCGGCTGATTCTCGCCACTGTTCGGGCAGATTTCAGGAACTACTACACCGTTCGCTTCTTTACCGGTCTTCGGACCGGTGAGATCGACGGGCTGCAGTGGGATTGCGTCGACTTTCAACGCCGGCAGATTCTGGTTCGCCAGGCACTGGTGAATGGGGAGATCGAGCAGACCAAAACCGACGGCAGCTACCGGCACATTGAAATGCCACAACTGGTCTACGACGCCCTGAAGGACCAGCGCAAGGCCACTGGCAACAACACTTTTGTGTTCTGCAATGGGGCAGGCAATCCGCTTGAGCACAACAACGTTACCAAGCGGGTGTGGTATCCCCTGCTCAGCCATCTGGGCCTACGAAAGCGCCGGCCGTACCAGACCCGCCACACTGCCGCCACGTTGTGGCTGGCCGCTGGCGAGAACCCGGAATGGATTGCCCGGCAGATGGGGCACACTACGACCGAAATGCTGTTCCGGGTTTATAGCCGGTATGTGCCGAACCTGACCCGTCGGGATGGTTCTGCGTTTGAGCGGCTGTTGATTAATGAGTTCGAGGCCAAGGTGACACCGGAAGAGGAGGCAACAAGCGATGAGGTCTGAGCTGATGTTATTGGCGGCCATGCCGTTGAACCGTCTGATACCTGCCGAACGGCGCACCGTTCGTAATCTGGCTAGCAGCCTGTGTGTGGCCATGGGCATCCTGCAAGAGGGCTGTCATCTGGTGGCCATCCTTGGTCTGGGAGGAGAGCGCACCAACCAGGAGGCGATGGAAACCTGGGTGTACTGCGAACTCGTTAAGCAGAATCTGGAAGCGGGCCGTGACTCTCTTCCAATGCTGATCAACCGGCTCCAGGAGCTGGAGCATGAATGGAGGACATACTAATGGCCAATCCGGCGATTGACACTGCGGGCCTTCATCTAGCCTTTTGGAGGGATCAGTTTACGGTTCTCGGAGTGCATCCGTTCCAGTCAGCTCGCACTCAGAAAACCATTTATCAACTAACCCTGCACTGCCGCGGACGACAGGTGATGGCTTATCTCGCGCAGGCTCAGGCAGTTCAGACTGGCGTACCGGTATTAGGCAACCGAGTGACCGCCAGCCTGAAGCTGCTGAGATTTCCTTCGGGAGGCCGCCTGATCGTGGAGTCGTTAGATCTTTCCTCCAACACTCAATAGAGCGAACACCTTAGCCAGGGACGGCGCCCTTCTCACTTTCATCTTCCAGCGTGTCAGCATCAAACGTTCCGTCTCGGAAAGTCTCAGGCACTGCGTCATACAACACACACCCGGTGAACACCACAAAACGAATGGCGTGCCAAAAGTGCTTACCGAGCTTGTGGGTCACTTTCCAATCAAAGCTGACGTTACCGTGTTTCGGGACTTTCTTGTCCTTGGCGGGTCGGATAACGATGGCGTTCTGCGCAATGCCCAGGCTCTGCCCCCAGAACTTCAGAGCTTCTTTTCTGTTCTCTGTTTCAACCGTCAACGTAACGGTAGCCCTCGCCCCTAGGCGGATTTTATTCATGAGGGCCATGAAGGCGATCTGCCTGTCTCGCCCACGAGGCCGGAGTTCGGCTTTACTCCGTTGCACACTTTCGGCGGCAGCAATAAGCGCTCTTCGCCCAGAGTCTGCGTCTTCCACCATCCAATCAGACAGCCACTTGAAAAATTGCATACATTCCTTGAATGCCGTTTTCGATTGTGGCGGTATGATGTAGGTCGGCAATTCCGGCGCAAAGAATATCAACGTGTATGTCTTTGCCAGAGTTGTGATATTGAGGTTTGCCTTCGATCTCAGTGAAAAACGCAACCGTTCGCCTGACCGACTGGTAGAACTGCCCATCATCAACGCCGAGCGCTCATACCACTGCTGTACGATCGGCAAATCCAGATCCAACTGGGCCGCCGTTTTCTCCAATGCCACAGGCAGAGGCTCATGGATCTGCGCCTGCGTCCGAATAAAAACCTGGCAAGAAACCCGATACGGCAGCAGCGGATTGACGTCTTCAGACACCCGGTTTACAACGGGTGGCAATTCCTTCTTTTTATCGCTGATTTTCGGAAGCGCCATCAGGCCTTTCGCAGGTATTCGAGCCACAGCTGCCAATGTTATTCCGGGTGTCACTCGGTCCTTTAGCTGTGCACGGTGCCGGAATCGTTCAAGTGCACCTGACGTTTTGTCTAGAAGCGTTTGCTGCTGTGCAATCGTGTAAGACCGATCATCGCTAAGCAAGTACTGGCGAAGTGCGAGATCCAACAGGTGGGTGTAGCTTTTTAGGGTCACCCTTTCACTCGAATGGCCCATCCACTGAGCCAGCTGAGAAAGCGGCCGCCAGGCGTTAGCGACTCCAGCATTCACCGTGTTGCCTGAGCCGTGCACGGCTGGCATGAGTTCTACGTCATTCGACCGAACCCAAGTTTCCGGCAAGAGGTCAAAAGGTTTGCGCTCCAGCAATCGCAGCAAGGTCAGCGTTGCAAAACTGTGTCTCAGATGGTGAAAACGTATACTTTCATCACCCGACACGGACCTGAGCAGGGCCGTCAGCCCATCAAACGCCCATTTTTCCTGGATTCGAAAGGTTCCGCTGACTGGATCTTCGAACAAGGCGTCACGCGCCTCATCGTTGGCGCGCCGCAACTTGCGCCCATTCACAAACCCGGTCAACCACTCCAGTTCATCTCCGGTTAAAAGCAAGCGTAAAGGAAGTCGGCGGATTGCCGCGTCCGACTTTACGCCGGCAATTTTGGTGGGACGTACGAGCAGCTCGGGATTGTTAACGGTAGGATCCCCGAGGCCATGGAAATCTCCGTATTGCCGGGCCCAACACTCGGTTCGCCGAAGCCCACAACGGAACCCCATAATCAACAGGGCCAGCTGTATTCCCGCCAGCTCATCGTCGGCACGAGCCAACAAAAAGCTCTTTGCCCGGTGATACTCCAGAGGCGTCAGTATTGCCGCGTCGACGCCATAGCCTGAGCCCTCCTCCATTGGGATACGAGGCATTCCGTAATATCGGTGAAGAAATTCGTGCCACTCGGATAATGTCTGTCTGAGTGCTCCACCGTTACCGGGAAAGCCGCTCACCACCGTCTCATAGATCGATTGCCACTCATCCGAGTCCAGGCTTTCAGGGTTCGGAATGTCAGTTGCATAGGGCAACAACAGTTCCAGGTGTTGAAGATTGCGAATCTTTTGCTGCAAGCTCGGTGACACACTCTCATCGGTTCTCAAAAGTGCTCGAATGTAGTGACACATCAACTGCACCAGAATGGAGCACCCCTTCTCTTCTGCAATCTTGTCGAGCGTCTTGAACACCTCCGCTTTCGTTGCCAAGACATCCCTCCGTTGCCTGTCCGTCCCTATAGGGTCTCTGGCCCCCTGGGCGGTCATGGCTTCTGATGCCAGGAACCGCACCCGCTTCATCAGACGTTTGAAAAATGGTTTTTGGTCGATCAACGGGAATTCAGGAACGATGAGAGCCGGAGAGCCGACCATCTCGTTCTCACGTTCGGCCTGAGATGCTTGAGGTGCAGGTTGGACCACCGTCCCACCGGTCAACAATCGCATCCAGTTAGACAGTGGCAAAGAAGCGCCCAGGTCAGGTGTTCGTGCGTAATGAACCAGGCAGCCTGGTGCGACCATGACCAGGTTTGCCTCGGCAACCGCAAATACATGCAACGGCCGGTTCAAATTAATCCGGTTTGTCTCAATAAGCCCACCGACAAAACGTTTCAGCAGCTCCTCATCCGGAGACGCCCTACCTTTTACCTCATTTACCTCTGGCCAATTGCTGCCCCAGCGCAGGTACCAGCGTCGAAGCAGCAGCTCGGTGATAGGCGCCAGAATGACCCTACGGCAGGTGTCGGTTGAGGGACGGGTACGCCCGCCAAGGGAGGTCGACTCCAATTCCAGCCATGTGTAATCACCGGCGCTACCGGCACCCTGCCGGATCGCCTCACTCAGCCGGTTGAACCAGCGGCGCGCGGTAACGCCACTATGAAAAACCAGGCTGTACAGTAACTCACCAGCGTCCCTCTCCATGGCCTCTTCGGCTTGCAGCTCAGGAGCGGCACTTTCCAGGCTGGCCAGGAACGCATCATTTATACGGTCGTAGTCGGCCAATCGGGCTCCCATGTCAGGGGTGGTAAACGAGGAAAACATCTGGACGCTCTGCACAGGCATCGGGACAGGGAGCTGCCAACCCCGGGTTTTCACCCCTTCCTCCAACAGTTTCACGAGGTAGTACTGCCGGTCCTTGACCGCCCGACCTTCAACGGTTTGACAGGTATTGTCGATCAGCAGGGCAACCTCTTCGGCTGTCATCGTCAATCCTCGCTGGCCGCTTGCCAGCTCCGGGTGGTGCTCTCGCAGATAATCCCGGACCGCCTCCAGGTGGCCGAGTTTCTCGGCGTTTCGATTATTGGCCCGGTACTCGGAGCCCACTGAGGGTCCTTGGTTTGCCGCTGACAGCCTCTTCTTCAAAGCATCAATCGGTTTATTTAATGGCTCAAACACTGCTTTATCATCACGCATCGAGACCTGCCTCCACCCCGAACCCCAACTCATCCAACAACGCCGCTGTTGCCGGCACAATCCGATTCTTCATCTCGAAAAGATCGAGCGATGAGAACTTGGCGAGAGGCTCAGTCCCCACGCCCCAGTGCCCCATGAAGACGTCGACCAGATAACCTGGAACCCCCTGGTCACGCAGGAAGCCTCTCAGGGTGTGCCGGCTGACGTTCAGGGGCCACGGAAACGTCCATTGAATTTCATCCGCCAATCGTTTTGGGGTCGCGAACTCTGACTGGAGTTTCGCATCAAGAAAAACGAAGAAGGTTTCAATGGGAGCTTCGACGCCTACCTCATTCAGGCGCAGCTTCATGTGCTGCCGGTGCGTCTCATAGCGGCGAAGTTGATCGATAACGACCTCCGGCAGGTAAACCAGGCGAGAGTGGCCGAGATTGTCATCCACTTTGTCAGCAATAATTACGAATCCCCGGCGCTCGTTGAACTCGTATGGATGGGCGATCGGATCGCGAACGGCCCGAAAACCGGTCGACCACATAACCTGCAGGATGGCGTACGCTGTAAACAGATTATGAAATCTTCGGATGTTGGCCCTGGAGTAGGCCGTTTTACGGTATTCGGCAATCTGCGCTCGCAATCGGCTTACGACGTCTCGCATGACCTCCAGACGCACGCAAAATGGAGAACCCACTCTCGGTAAACCGAAATCGAGGTTGGCAGGAGCCATCGACGGCGACGAGAGCCCCAGGTTCACCAGCCAGGTATTCACGACATCGACATAATCCGCCGCCAACGTCTCAACCGCCCGGGTGTGGTAGTAGAGGTTTGCCGATTGCCCGGTTGGTAGCGTGCGCCCGGTCACCAGGCTCGCATCCACCGTATCCGTGGTTTGATGAATCAACCCCTCAAACACGCAGGTCTGAATTCGTTTCAGGGTAATCCTCGAACCAGTGCTCTTATTGATTTTTTTGATCTCAATCGCAATCTCCTCAGCCACAGACTCAGTCGAAAGATTATTCGCGAAAAGAATCCGGTCCTTCTTTCGAGCCCGCCTTGCAACCGGTTCTACCCGCGGCCTGAGTATTTGCCAAAAAACATCCGGAATCGGACCGATAAACAGCTTATTTGTGACCTCCATATGAGGCGCCCATTTTTTCGCTAATTTTCGACGCTCCGGAGGCTCCGCAACAAAGCCTGCCCAAGCTTGATCGTCTCTGACGAGGTAGATACATCCCGGTTTACTTTTTTCCGGATTATCCGGTACTTGAGAGCGGTTCTGGACGACCACAGTTTCCGATATAGATTCCAGAGAGCGCCCGGTGAGGAGGATCAACAGGACATGTAGGCGCGTATTCTCAGAGCCCATCTTGTTCTCAAACAGGGCTTTCAAAACCAGCCCTCGCTCATAGTCGTTGAGGCTTTCCCAACGACCTGGTAGAAAACTGTTTGCACGCCGGTATGCTGCGCGCTTCGGTTGCTGTTTTCTGAGTCCGATAGAGGGCGTTTCACCGCGCCCTGTTTTGAGAGTAGCTCCGCGCTCTGAAATCAGAACGCTCTCACTCATCAATTCCTCTGGCGCATTGCCGGCGCGCCGGAACTGCGTATGCACACCCTCCGACTTCTTCGGTAGCGTAATGTGGACCGTACGCCCCTGAACACCTTCCACCTCAGAATCAACATCGTTGTCCAAAGGGGTCCATTTACCGGTTTTCTGTATTTCCCGGCGTTGTGACTTTTGTTTGTCGGATTGGTAAGTAACGAATTTCCCTTCACCAAGATAAGATTTGAAAAATCCATGAAGTTCTTTGAGGTAACGTGTGTCCTGCCCTTCAAATTGCCGTTGATCCAGGTGCTCATTGACTCGGGCAAAGTGTCGCTCAAATTTTTCTATATCGTTTAGAGGCTTTGGCACTTTCACCAAAGCTGAGTCCGATAGGAACCTTAACGCCCGCCAAGCATCAGCAAGCCGCCGGTCAAACCCCTCCTTTTCGGAAGGAACTAATTCTTTTCGCCAAACGGCGGCAGTGTTAATGACATACGCTGAAACCTGCAGTCTAATTTCAGAGCACTCCGGTTTCCTCGCGAGTTTGTACAGCCCCGCATGCTGCGGAGATTCACCGACAATTCCCCGGGGTCCCCGGCGGTTGGGGGCAAGTTCCTCATACTTCGTTTCTACTGAACCGCAACCCAACCATTCCAGAAATGCGTCCGCACCGTCGATCGGCTGCGAAATTTCTTCAAATGCCTTCACCAAGCGTGGTAGCAGACTTACGATGCTATCCATCCCGAGCCAGTCTGATCGAGGCTGCACAAGTTCGATCAGGAGAGCCTCGGGGTTATTGGGGTCAAATTTCAATGCCATCACGCGACCTCCGCGTCGTTGAGGGGAAGACGCATCTGAGCCTTCGCCGTTAGATAACCCGTGAGATATTTCTCCAGGTTCTTGAGGTGCCGCCGCTCGGCTTTGCTGTCAGGGTTACCGTCGTCACACTGTTGAGATGTGTCCTGAACTTTGTGGAGCAGACTTTCAGCGTTGGGTGAGAACGGCGCTAACTGTCCGATGGTGTCGAGTGACAACGCCGAAATAGCGGCCCAGGCATTCTTCGGATTGGAAAACTGTTTGAGGAGACTGTCGCTATGGAGATCATTCAGCCACTCGATACAAGAAGCGGTGAGCGTCGCGCAGAGCTGTAGACGTAACCCCGACTCTCTTTCTTCAGCAGCCTGTTGCCACATAACCGTGAAATGAGCTTTGACCGCGTCGAGGATTTTCGATGCTGGGGCATCGTCAGCTACATCATCGGGTTGCACAGTTCCATCGTTATCCTGTCCCAACAGTTCTACCTGGCGTAGGGCATCGCTCAGGTAGTCAGGGACAGCTGGCGACGAGCTCTGGAGGCCTGGCTGTTCAGAGCCGGAGGCTAGTAGGTGTTCAAAAATTGAGCGGGTGCGGGGGTCCAGAAATACAGGCTTGATATCGGCACTTGAGGTTCTAGCCCCCGCCTCAGCAACACCCGCTTCCAAGTCGGGGTGATCAACCTCACTCAGCGCGTCATGATGGTCAACTTCAGGCTCCTCGCTCTCGTCCGGCCGAAGTAAGTGCCGTGCCAGTCCGGGAACGAGAACCGGTTCCTCATCCTGGATTTTGAGCTTGCGGCTGATGCCGGCGAACTCCTCCAGCCCCACTCGAGTGTTGAGAGAAGGTGAGATCCAACGGCGCTCCTCATCCGAAAGACTGGCCCAGAGTCGAAGGAAAGCATTTTGCGAGCCCAGCCCGAAAAGCAACGCTGCCAGTAATCGCGAAACCTGCTGACTTTCAGCTTCTCGGTGCTTCCACACGAGAACCTGAACCTTGTTATCCGGAGCGAATACTTTCAGGAGTGCAGCTACGTGCGCGTTTCCGACGACACGGTAATCGCCATTCCTGGTCTTGCAAACCGAAACAGGATAGTGACTGGCCACAGCTAGAAGCGCGTCTTCAGTGAGGAGTTCTGGCCTACGTAGTCCAGAGTAGGAGCCGAGGATCACGTCCTCAACCTCGGTATCTAACCGTTCAAGTCTTAGTTGCGCAACGCGTAAAAATTTTAGGGTTCGCTTAGTTCCGGTCACGTTCTGCTCCTAACTGAATTCAATCGACATCAGGGGCGTTCGACCTTTGCCCCTCAAAAATCCTTTTTTAGGAGTATCACTGCCCCAGAAAGTGCGCAAGCACGCAGGCCGTCAAAAAACCGAGCCTTTTCAGCAAGTTAGGTAGGCTTAACGCCTACCATGTAACCATAAATGACCACCGAATCATAAAATATTATATGTAAGTAACTGATTTTTATGATTATGTTTTACCCAAGAAAAAACCGTTTATTTCACCAAGCTGGGAAGGAACTGGAACAGGCATTGGCGTCGTACTGGAAAATGCGTACGAAAAAGCCCGCTTTTAATCTCGACTTTGGAGCAAAACAAAGGCGAAGTGACCGCAAAGGCAGCTCTCCCGTCCAGCAAAATCGAGCAAGAAATCAGAAAAATCATCGTTTGTGAGGAGTCGCCCTCAAGCGCCAATAACTCCGGTAAACTAGATCTACGAATCAAGAAAAGTGAAACTCTAGGTGAGCTGAATATCCGCTTTTAAGATGCCAAGCCGAGTGCCCGGGCGAGAAAAATGCGTGACGACACAATCCTGGTTGTCGACCTTGAGGCGACCTGTTGGGAAGACCAGACGACACCCGCAGGTGATGCTCAGAGTGTCCACAACATGGAGATCATTGAAGTCGGTGGTGCCCTCGCCACTCGGAAAGGAAGCCTGCTGGATGCCCGCTCGTTTTTGGTCAGGCCAACCCGGAATCCTGTGCTGAGCGACTTCTGCATGGAGCTGACCGGGATCACCCAGTCGATGGTGGATGCCGCACCCACACTCCCCGAGACGATTGAGGCCATGCATGCCTGGCTGGGTGATCTACCGGACCACTTCATCTGGTGCAGCTGGGGCAACTACGACAGATTACATCTGGAAGCCCAAAGCCTGCTGGACGGTGCGCAGCCAGCTATCCTGGCCCGCCCTCATCTGAACCTGAAACGTATCTGGCGACGCACCACCGGCCAGAAGAGGAAGAATGGATTTGCCAACGCGTTAGCTTTTCACGGGTTGGAATTTGAGGGCCATCACCATCGTGGTGTGGACGATGCGCGAAATATGGCCCGAGTCCTCCCGTATATGGATTGGTCTTTGGAACCCGAGTTGCTGACGCCACCGGAGGTGCCAGTATGAAACTGGTCTGTATTTCCGACACTCACAGTCTGCACCATCGCATACCAGATATTCCAGATGGCGATGTCTTGATCCATGCCGGTGACTGCCTGGGCCTGGGCACGCTGGAAAACATAGAAGAGCTCAATGAATGGCTCGGAACGCTACCGCATCGGTATAAGATTGTGATTGCCGGTAATCACGACTGGGCCTTCCAGGAAACGCCGGAATTAGCACGGCAGGCACTAACGAATGCCATTTACCTGGAAGACAGCGGCGTGGAGATTGAGGGTATTCGGTTCTGGGGTTCACCCTGGACGCCCACCTTTATGGATTGGGCATTTATGCTGGAGCGTGGCCAGCAGTTGCACAAAAAATGGCAGCTTATACCGAGCGATACCGATGTGCTCATTACCCACGGCCCACCCAAAGGTATCGGCGATGAGGCAAACCTTGGATTCAAATGCCAGAATGTTGGCTGCATTGACTTGCTTGACCGAATCCAGCAACTCTCACTCAAAGCGCACATTTTTGGCCATATCCACGAAGGCTATGGGGAGTACCAGAAGGGGCAAACGACGTTGATCAATGCCAGCACCTGCACCGCTCGGTATGAGCCGCGGAACGCACCGATTGTGATAGAAGTTTGAAGCGGTCAAATTTGACCGGGGAGTCGAAATGACAGCAGAAGAGCTGATAACCCAACTACAAAAGTTGCCGCCGGAGACGCCAGTGCTGGTCGAGGGCTACGAAACCGGCTTTGATGATATTGTCGAGCTCACCCCCGAACAGGTAGTCCGGTACCGGCATGCTCAGGAGTGGGATGGCGAATACCAGGCACCAGACAGATTCTCCAATCCAGAAACCGGAGTGCTGCAAGCCGCGGTGATCTGGGGGCGCAGAGGCCATCGAAGGTAAGGCCATGAAGGATAAGAAATCTTACAGCTTGAGTGATCTGGTGGCACAGTGTGACCCCAACGCGACGATGTCAGAGGCGCTGCAGGACTGGGAGCAGGCTGCGCCGGTTGGCCTGGAACAGGTTGCTATTGGTGATCAGATGGATATGCCACCACTCGTTCCAACACCTGGCGAGCCGGCATCAGCGGCACCTGACCGGTTCTCTCCAGAACATCAATCCAGATCTGGTTGCCGCGTTGAATGATCTCAGCAGTCCCGATGTGGCCTGACACCACGGCCGTGATACCCGAAATGGTTTGATTTTTTCCTTGGGCCCGGTTCCAGGGCCAGGTGCATTCTATGGCAAAACGCTCGGAGAAGGTTGTCTCCTGAACTGTGCGCCAGTCGTCGAACGGGCTTTGGGCATGTACCAGCCCGAGCTGTCCGTTCTCACATTCCAGCGTCATGGTGAGCGGCAGCTGGTAGCGACACTGGATTGCCAGATTTTTGTAAGAGGTTTCATCCAGGCTCGCGGCCCAGTCACCGCCCATCCCTCGGTGCTTGTATCGGTTGCGGTTATCCTCAGCACCGGCGACAAACATGAGCTCATGGTTGCCCATCACGCTGTAAACCCAGTTGGTGTCCAGAACCCACTCCAGGAGGGCCCGGGATTCTGGGCCACGGTCAATGGTGTCTCCCAGTAGAAACAGACGATCAGCCGCTTTGTTGAATCCAGCTTCCGATAACGCGGTTTGCAGAGCGTCGAACTCGCCATGCAGGTCACCACAAACCCAGTCCACCCCGACAGGATTGATAGCAAAAAAGCGGTGTGGAGTCAGTCGCATGCTCATCGAATGGGATCTCCCGCGCCTAATCGTTCACACACCGTCAACCTCCGGCAAAACCACCACGACCCGCCCATCGACATTCAAAGCCTGACCCTCACCCAGAGAAATCAGCCAGGGCCAGCCCCACCGAGTATGGCCGAACACGGTGAGCCCTTGAAATCCGGTTTCGAGCGACAGCGCTACCCCAGGATCACCCCGTCGATTCGCCCGTTCCGGGTCGGTTGGGCCTTGATGGAGTAGCAGGATATCCGGGACTTGATCGGTCACCGACTCCAGTGCGGCCAGAAAATCGTCCTCGGTTCGCCGTTGATTGCGATTCGGATTGCCCACGATACCGCTGACGCCACCGACGTTCAGGTTGCCCAACACCCCAACCACCTCGCCATCCAGGACGGTGGTGTTGTCTGGAAGCGCCTCGGGGTACTCCATCTGGTCGTGGTTCCCCAGAACGCCGACGACCTCCGGTGTGATCGCAGAAAACGCCTGAAACACCTCGTCCACCGGCCCAGTACCGCCGCGTTTTCGGCATTCGGGATAGTCGTACAGGTCGCCGCACAGAAACACCGCGTCGGGCGCCGGAATGACCCCATCCCGAGACAGCCCAACAAGGGCTTCCGCTACAGGCACGCCAAGCAGTCGATTCTGGCCACCCGTTTCTCGGCCCTGGAGATCAGAGGTCAGCACAAGGCTCTTCACATGACTCGGAAGGCCGGTGGCATAGGCTCGGTAAAACGGCAGGCGATTATGCAGCGGCGCACCGGGCGGGCCGCTGGTGCGGTGTGGCAAGGTGAAAAAGGGTTCCGGGTCGATCCGGGTGATCCTTAGCATGGAAAGCCTCTCGAACTGGCTCCGTATTTCATACCACTCAAACAAAAAAGGTGACCAAACTGACCGCCCAAAATCTTGGCCGACGGGGGCTGGTTACCCCGCCCGCTTTGCATCAAAGTAGCGTCGAGTTTCCATGAGGTGCTTCATGGAGCCTTGCGCCATAAAGTCTAGGGCTGACGTTCCGAAGAAGGGAGGCTCACTGGTTTCCAGTCGAACCCGACGATTGGCGCGTTCGGCCGTTGGATACATGACTCTCAGGGATTTGTAGATGCCCAGGATGTAGCTGATGCGCTCCAGGGTATCCTGCGAGAGCGTAACGTGTGGCAACGTCTCATACTTGGCCAGCGTGCTCTGGGGCACACCACCAAGCAACAGCATCATCTCTTCCTGGGTGCAGTCCCATTCGCGACAGATACCAACGAAGCCTTTGAGAGCCACATGCCCTTTGGCTTTTTCATCATCGACGGTCATTATGTTCGCCCATCCTTGGGCTGCTCTCGATCCTCCATAAAATCGTCACTGACGCCTTCAGAATCGAAATACTCGTCCCAAACCGGATCGGTTGGCCGGTCATAGCGTTTGACGGAATCCCTGAGGCGTTCCAGTGGAGTGAGTTCCTGAGGCAACGGGTCGGCCAGCTCATCGGCATGGGCCGTGTAGGCATCGAGGCCGTCCAGGAGTTCTTTTTCGGTTGGGCGTTTGGTTTTCATGGCACACTCTCCGCAATCACAAGCAGGCCAACTCCGGGGCAGTGGGCTACAGATAGTATGACTTTACCACCCGAACGAAGCGAGCTACATAGCCGCACTCGCCCAATGGGGGCAGCCATTCGTCGGGGCCTTCGGCTCCCTTGCTCAGGCTCGCCTTGACCGGCAAAAGATTAACCGGATCATTGGCGATGGACCGGCGCTTCTGGCCAAGCCATTCTCTGGCTCCGCGATCCCAAACCCAGGCCAGCGGCACAACATGTTTTGTGCCCTCAAGGAACAAGCTTTTGGTACACGGTATGGTCGCAAAGCGAACATTCAGATTTTGGAATAACGCCTTGGCTTTGCGGCGTGCCTTATGTACCGTTACCGCCCTAAGGATTCTTCAAGACCCCCGTACGCCAGCGACGCCACTGCCAGTAGAATTGTTCTCTGCTATTACCACTAAATTTCAGATGGCCGGGATTGCCGGCTTCGCCAGCAAAAAAATGGCCCCGCTAAGGGGCCAAAAGGATCGCAACACAACGCAATGGGAATCTTTAATTATGAACAATATCTGGAAGCCAGGTAGCCAAATCACCTAAAACAAAAACCGCGAAAAGAACCGACAACTGAATAATAATGAAAGGAAAAACGCCAGTATAAATATCCCTGGTTTTAATAGCGGTCGGACATACGCCTTTAATGTAAAAAAGAGCAGGTCCTACTGGAGGCGTCAAAAAAGATGTTTGAAGGCACAAAGCGAATAAAACCGCAAACCAAACAGGGTCAACACCTAAACTAAGGAGACTCTGAATAAATCTCCTTAATCATTTCTTGAACTCCTTTATTAGTTTTATTCATTCAGCTTCTACCAAAAATATTATAGGACTTCTGAAAGCCTTATCTCGTTCGTTCATATAATGTAACTACAGCTGCGCTACCAAGCCCTAAGTTATGCTGTAATCCAAATCGGGCATTGTCGACCTGACGAGCTCCAGCGTTCCCGCGCAATTGTTGAGTCAACTCAAAACACTGAGCGAGCCCAGTTGCGCCCAAAGGATGTCCTTTTGAAAGAAGACCACCGGAAGGATTTGTAACGAACTTTCCACCGTATGTATTATCACCATCTTCAACTAAACGCTCCCCCTCTCCTGGAGAACAAAGACCAAGAGCCTCATAGGTGATAAGTTCGTTTTGAGCAAAGCAATCGTGCAACTCAATTACGTCAATATCTTCAGGTGCCACTCCAGCTTGTTCATATACTTTTTCGGCCGCCAACTCCGTTAGGCCGGCTCCAACCAACTTAATCATGTCTGGACCTTCGAAAGTATCTTGCAAATCGGAAACCATCGCCTGCGACCTGATTCGAACAGTTGCATCTAACCCATGCTTCAACGCAAATCTTTCCGAAACCACGACAGCAGCTGAAGCTCCACAGGTTGGCGGACATGCCATCATTTTCGTCATTACGCCTGGCCAAATTGATTGATCATGAAGCACTTCTTCTGTAGAAACTTTTTTTCGAAAAAGCGCCTGAGGATTGTTGAAAGCATGATCACTGGCTTTTGCGCGAATTCGAGCGAACGTTTCGAGCTTTGTTCCGTAAAGATCCATATGAGCCTTCCCTGCCCCGCCAAACAACTTTAAAGTTACCGGCAAATCACGCTTATCGAAAAAGGCTTCATCAGCAATCATTTCAAATTTTTCTAAAGGAGAGGGTCGATCACTAAAGACTTGCTCAAGTGCGCCAGGTTTCATCTGTTCAAAGCCTAAAGCTAAAACACAGTCGGCAACACCGCTTTCTACAGCCTGTCGCGCTAAAAACAGGGCGGTTGATCCACTCGCACAGTTGTTATTTACATTGATAATGGGAATTCCGGTCATTCCAACACGGTAAACGGCTCGTTGCCCTGAAGTGCTGTCGCCGTAGACATACCCAACATAAGCCTGATCTAGATGCTTGAGTGAGAGTCCGGCGTCGTTTAATGCCAGAAAAAGTGCATCGGAGCCCATTCTGTCATACATTTCAGACAAGCCCGGTTTCGCAAACGGCACAAGACTTGTACCAGCGATGAACGCCGCCATTTGAAAGCCTCCTATCAAAATAAATATCTCTAACTTATAAAAATACCGACTCTTAGTTATTAGCTAGCTGCACTTTCCGCACTCAACAATGCGAAAGCCGGTAAATTGTATTAGCTCTATCGAAGACGTCTGACCCACGAAAGGCACCGATATCAAGCCATTCTTTACGCCACAAAAGGATATTAGTTTCCTATTTCCAAACCATCCCCCCTCAAA
>Ga0208062_100065_pt1 | contig 20314 bp, 19 predicted proteins | sample DeeseametaMP0261_FD_184217 | JGI IMG/M metagenome (GOLD analysis project Ga0208062, IMG submission 184217) | Marine microbial communities from the Deep Atlantic Ocean - MP0261 (SPAdes) | ecosystem: Environmental > Aquatic > Marine > Oceanic | place: South Atlantic Ocean | collected 2011-01-01 | reverse complement strand
TCCTACAGAGGACTTTCACCTCATTAGTTCATGCCCATGCTGGGCGTACACAAAGCACTTAAGTCACTCACTTCGTTCGCTGGGACGCAAACGCGCGGCGGCTTCGCCATTTTCGCCGCACATTTACGCCCCTTAGCTTAGCGTTATGTTTCAAGTGGATGTCAGATGAAATTCCTCTTTATTCTTGTTCTTTTAGGGAGTGTAGCCTGCACGTCGTTGGGCGCTAAAAAAAATGATGTAGAAAGCAATTTCTTTGTTGGCATCCAAAATGACGTTTTAGTATACGAAGGGTCAATAACTAAGTCTTCGAACTTAACGATTTTTCAAGCATTTGAAAAGTCGAAGGAAAAGCCAAAAAAACTTATTATTTCAAGTTCAGGTGGAGAAATTGGTGCAGGGATGGATCTCGGTGAGTGGATACACAGCAATAAACTAAATATCGAAATAAAAAATCTCTGTTTATCCTCGTGTGCAAACTATGTTTTACCCGCTGGTAATATTAAATACTTGCATAAAGACACAATTTTAATGTGGCACGGAAGTGCTTGGCAGAAACAGTGGGATACCACAGATTCTGACGAATCATTTTATTCTAGCTATTTACCCAAAATGAGAAAAAGAGAAGCTGCTTTTTATCATAGAATAGGAGTAGACAATCTAATTACTGTGTACGGACATAATGAAATGACCATGTGGGATAAATTAAAATCTCTTTTTGGCAAAGATTTAATAGGATGGGATTACAGCTTAGATGATTTAGAGCGATTTGGCATATCGAAAATTATTCTCATAGACAATCATTGGGATTGGCGCGAATATCAGCCTAAAGCTCCAGGGCAAGATCGCGAACGTTATTTGAGCAATTTTCGTAAAGTTTGACGTTCTGATTTAGCTGTGATCTTATACTCTCTTTTTGGAGAGTATCTCGTGTTTTTTGAAGCTTTCACTACCCATTTTAATGCCATCGTCGACCACCGTCAGTCAGCAAAAGTAACCTATCCTCTGCATGATGTGTTGTTTGTCACGCTTTGTGGTGTGATAGCCGGTGCAGAAGGCTGGGCTGATATCCACTTTTATGCTGAAAGTCACCATGACTGGTTCAAGCAGCACGGCTTTTTGGTTGATGGCGTGCCTGCTGATGACACTATTGCCCGCATCATCTCTCGCATCGATCCAGAGCAATTTGGCGACTGCTTTATAAGTTGGATGCGCGCGGTACATGAGATGAGCGCCGGGGATGTGATTGCGATTGATGGCAAAACACTGCGCGGCTCTTATTCACGTGATGATCGTCATGCGACGATTCATATGGTCAATGCCTTTGCCTGTGCGAATCAGGTTGTACTGGGACAAGTGAAGACAGATGAAAAGTCTAACGAAATTACCGCTATACCCGAGCTTATTTCTCTGTTAGATGTACAAGGTACGCTAGTCTCCGTTGATGCGATGGGATGTCAGACCCAAATAGCCAATACCATTGTTGACGGGGAAGGCGATTATTTATTCACGTTAAAAGCAAACCAAGGCAACTTATATAATGCGGTGAAAACTGCTTTTGAAGAGATACGCCAAGCACCTTTGGGGCCGCTTCAGATTGAGAAAAATAGAGGTCGAGTAGAAGGACGCGCTTATTACACCTTGCCGGCTGACGGCGTGTCGAGTGTATTTGAACAATGGCCCAATCTGACCACACTTGGCATGTCTCTATCATTTCGTATGGTGAAAGGAAAAGAGCTGGAAATGAACTACCGTTACCATATCATCTCCGCCTCACTGACAGAGCAGCAACTTGCCAAAGCAGTAAGAGGGCACTGGGCCATTGAGAACAATCTGCATTGGGTGTTGGATGTCAGTATGGGCGAAGATGATTGTCAGATTTATCAGAATCACGGAGCGGAGAACTTGGCCACACTACGGCAAGTAGCACTTAATATGCTCCGAGCAGAGCCTTCTCAGTTAAGTATCCCCAGAAAACAAAAACGGGCGCTAATAAAAACTGACTACCTTGAGGCAGTCTTGAAGGCTGGATTAACAAAAATGTTCAAAAACTAAACACTCATGCGGTTGCCCTGTAGTACAGGTCCGATATAAGCCGCACTTTATTCGTTATAATGGTGACATTGATGTGAAAGTTGAGGATAGAAAGCTAATGTCTATTGGTCATGTTTTTATTTTAAAGGAAGTTTTCAAAAGTTAAATTGGGTTAATCCCGATTTAATCTGACATTATTAGATAATAGAAAGGTATCAATTACGAAGGACCGTTGTGAGCGTTTAGCGGACGTTGGACATAACTTTTGCGGAAGTCCGCTTCAGACAAAGAGCAGACACCGAGTTTTGTTTGTTGGTTTGATTTAGAGCCAGTCAACGACCTCTTGCCCACCCAAAATTGCCATTATCTCAACTTCAATACCAGTGTATCGATAGTAAATACTGTCTGAGCCATATGCGCAGCGTCTATACCCCTCTCGAATATAGTCAACTGATTGGTATGCGGATGGATTACTCGCAATTTTTTCAAATGTCTGAAAAAAACCTTCGAAATACTTATCTGCTTGGAGTTCACCAAATTCTACAAATCCATATGTATAAATACGCCTGAGATCCTCTTTGGCATTCAGCGATAACTTGTAGCTTTCCATTTATCTTTTTAACTCAGCCTTGAATTCTCTCAGCATATCTTCAGGCGATTGTTCAATGAATCCACTCATCTCTGCAGTGACGAGCTTTTGATTTATTTCCTCAGCGCGTCTGGCCCGACGAATCAAATCATTCACGAGTTCACTTTTGTTTGCATATTCTCGCGTATCTTCAACATGACTCTTGAGCCACGCATCATTTTTTTCGGTCAGAGTAATACTTTGACGAGGCATCACACTTACTCCAATAGAGATTAGGTGGTGCAATATTACACCAGATTTGGTTAAACCTCAGCATTTTTTAATTGAGAGCCGACAAAGGCCAAAGTTATCACAGGCAACTTAAGTGATGACACCTTCAAGACAGTCCGAGAGAGCAAAGCATGGAGTATTTGTAGTGCTTTGGTTTAAGAGTCAGGATAAAAAGTTTGAGTGCAGTAAGCCAGAAAAACACACTGAAGGAATCACTGCCCTGTTGCAGTAATTCCTCGATTTTTTCTTCGAAGTGCAACCGGTTAGGGAGCGTAGTCAGCGAGTCACGGTAGACCATGCTTTTCAATTCACGGTTTGCATCACTAAGCGACGCCGCCAGTTGGGCGTTTTTCGATGTCAGGTGAGTATCGTAAATAGACAGCACCAGAGCGCTTAACATAATGCTCACTGATGCCGAGGTCTGCCGGGAGACAAGCCATCCACCGGCATCATATGCATGCCTTCAGGATAAATGGTTGCCGCCATACCGGTGTAGTGCATACCGGCAATCCCCACTGACATCACCATACCGGCTGCTACCCGATACCAGAAGGAAGGACGTTGAGTAGCAACAGGATTCAGGCTGAACACTAACCAGAGTGCAGCAGCAGACGCGCCTACAGCAATCAGCACAGAGCGGGCAAAAATAAACGGGTCATAACTCAGTTCACCATGCATTTGCATGGCCTCCATTCCCACGTAATGCATGATGCACACGCCGGTTCCCATCAGCAGAGCACCAGCCGCCAGCGGTCCGGCAGTCGGTTTACCATTACGAACCACCGCTAGAGCGAGGCCGGAAGTGAGAATGGCTGCCAGAAAAGATACCAGGGTCAGAAGAATGTCGTACATCACCCGGGTGGACATATCCATTGCCAGCATGCCGATAAAATGCATGGACCAGATCCCGACGCCAATGGAAAACGCACCACCGGTCAGCCATAAATGTGAGGCGATGCATTTAGTCGCACGCAGGCGTCCCGCCATATCCAGCGCCGTCAGGGAAGCAATGAATGCGACGCCAAGTGAGAGCGCAACAGTCCGGGGTGATATTGTGCATCCATGTTCGTTCCTTTTTTATAAACCGGCAGGTCAGTTGTCCGGTGGACACAACACCGGAAATTAGACTTAAATCTAATTAGCTATGCGGGAAGGAAAAATGCCCGGTGATCAACATGGATATGTGGTTTCATACGTTTTCATCATACAAGCCAGCCTGGCCGGCCTGTGACGAGCGTCAGGCAAGGATCGCTGCAACCTTCTCTCTGAGTAAAGGCAGCACCCTCTTTTCAAACCAGGGATTCCTCGCCAGCCAGCGGTTATTGCGGCCTGACGGATGGGGTAGCACCATAGCATCCGAACCTGATGATGCTGTTTGTTCTACAGCATCAGTTAACGTTTTGTACTCTGGAAAATAATATTGCTGTGAGTAGCGCCCGATATGGATCATGAGTTCAGGGGACAACTGATCGAGAACCGGTTTGTGCCAGGTGGCAGAACAGATTTTAGGCGGTGGTGCATCTGCACCATTCTTGTAGCCCGGAAAGCAAAATGCCATGGGCAGGTGAGTAAATAAAGACGAATAAAATGCTGACCGGTTCACCCCGAGCCAGAGGCGAAGTTTATCGCCACTGGCGTCATTCCAGGGCTGTTGGTTTTCGTGAGCTTTGATGCCGGATGCCTGTCCGACAATCACAATTTTCGCTTCAGCATAAAGTTGCACTACCGGTCGTGGAGCATGGGGTAATAACCCTGAACACAGCGTGCAACGGTGAATGGACTGAATAATTTGCCCGGATCCGTTTCAGTCATAGACCCACCCTGATTGCATAAACTTCAAACTCTGGCACTATGAAACTGCCTGAAAAACCATCAAATAATAAGGACATATCCATGACTTCGCTACTCAAGAAATACTTGTCTGCCGCCATCATAACATTCTCGTTGTTTCCTCTGGCAGCCAATGCAAAAGCTTCACCTCAGTATGCCGACATTCCTGCTCCGGAGTTTGAGTTTCTTTTTGAAGCCGTTGTAACACTTGATCCGCCCCTTGAAGTCGGTGAGACACGATACGGTAAACGCCGGATTATCGGCATTAATGGCGGTGAATTTCGCGGCCCCGAGCTCAATGGAAAGGTGTTGGAAGGCGGCGCCGACTGGCAGACAGTGAGAAAGGACGGAACCGCTGATCTGGTGGCGGATTACAGCCTGCAAACCGACTCCGGCGAAATCATCTATGTGCATAATGAAGGGATCCGCACCGCTTCACCTGAAGTGCTGGCCAGACTGGCTAAAGGAGAAGACATGCCTGCAGCGTCTTACTATATGCGTACTGCCGCAAAACTGGAAGTCGCTTCAGACAGTCCCAACGCCTGGCTGAATAAGTCAGTTATCGTGTCCACCAGTATGCGAAAAGCCAACAGCGTCGTCTTGCATTTCTACCGCGTTAAGTAACCGCCTTACTCATGCTGCGCGCAGAGAAAGTCTCTGCGCCAGTCACTCCGCCGTGCGCTTCAGCGGATCCCACCAGAATATTTTTAGCCACGCAGTGCACAGAGCTATCACAGACAGGCTGACAACAAAGGGTTCCCAGGCTTTAATGACCATGAAGATTGGTGCTGCGGTTAATGATGTATGCCAGATAACACCCACCACCACATTAGCGGCATCTTTTTTAAACTGGTTGTTCGCCGTTATTGCGACGCCATCTTCCTGCAGTGCCCGCACGACTGGTAGCCACCAGCCCCAGGGACGGGTTTTCTGATAGAACACCTTCAGCACCTCCATATCATCCGGTTGGGTGAGCAGGCTGACGCCAACGCACACCAGTAAGCAAAAACCGAATAAAAACGGGAATGCATAGAACGGCTGAATGTCCGTAAGCATAAGAAAGACTGACAGAATAATTCCCGCCGTCATGCCGCAAAAGAATGCTATACCGTTGAAACGCCACCAGTACCACTTCAGCACATTCGCTGCCGTATAACCGCCGTATAGCGCAGACACCAGCCACATCACCATACTGTTGAGTGACGGTACAAACAGCCCGAGTAACGAACCGCAGACGACGAAAAGAACAGACACCAGATAACTGAGTTTCAGCGCCTTTCTTTCCGGTATATCAGGATTGATGTAGCGTTTATAAATATCGTTGACCACATAGGCCGGCGCGGCGTTTGATGTGGCAGCAAAGGTAGACATGAAAGTTGCCAGCAGCCCGGCAATAATGAGCCCCAGCAGACCTGACGGAATAAAATTGGCCAGGGTCAGCGGTAATATTTGCTCGAAATCTGCAGCGCTGTTCATTTGTTTTAAAGCCGGCGTGAGATAAACCAGCGCCAGTACGGTGAGCCCGGTGACCATCATGTAGCGGGGAAATAACAGTACAATACTGACAAAACCGCTCATTTTAGCCGCCTCTGATGGTGTGCGCGCAGCAAGAATACGCTGCATATCAAAGTTAGGCGCCGGCCCGGCCAGACTTTGCAAAATGCCTTTGAAAAGCCCCAGCATGATAAAAAGCGAAAACAGTGAATAGCCGTCACCGGCAATCCGTTCATTAGCCTCAGGCAACAACGTTTGCCAATCCAAATCCAGTTGCCAGCCAAACGACAGTGATGTCCATCCCTCAGGCACCACCGCAGCCAGCATATCCGGAGAAACCTGCATCATTGCAATCACACCGATGGCAATGCAGGCCGCGGTCATGACTAAAAACTGTAACACCTCTGTGTAGACCACACTCACCATGCCACCGCGGACAACATAAAGCGCAGTAAACCCGGTGATCAAAGCGCCGTAAAGCATTTCGTTAACCCTGACATCTTCACTTAACTGCCAGGGCAGGAAGGCCGCAGCGAATTTGCCGATGCCGGTGAATCCGTAAGCAAGAAGCCCCAGCACACTGATCAAAGCAAATACAACAACAATGATATGGCTCAGCGTGGCACCCCGCCCTTCGCCAAACCGGAACCGTATCCATTCTCCCCCCGTCATCACACCCGACCTGCGCAGCCAGATGGAAAGGAAAATCATAAGAAAAATTTGGTTAAAGCTGGGCCAGAGCCAGGGAATGAATACGCTTTTCAAACCATAGATAAAAAGCAGGTACACCATCCACATGGTACCACTGATATCGAACATACCTGAGGCATTGGACAGCCCGAGGAACGGCCAGGGGATTTTATTCTGGCCGAGAAAATAATCTGTTGTGTTTTTTTTGTTAAATCTGGCTATTCCCATTCCAAGCAGAATGACAACACAGAGATAGCCAGAAATGACGAGAACGTCAAAAGACGACAACTTCATAGCATGTTCCATTAAGGCCGGTGAGGCTCAGTCACCATTTTACCTTTTTGAAACCGGTTGTCGTCAATAAACAATGTATTAACGAATGTAACCCGTCAAACGGTGTGACGCTACTGCCCTGCGGTTACCGATGAAGCGGTCCAGTTGTCCGTTCTGAAGGGTACTGCGGGTAAGCCTTCCCCGTTCACCAGATTTACGACCGGATAATCAGCCCAGGCATAACGCACGGCAACAGGTTTCTTCACATTCGCATTAGTTAATATAATCGTCTCACCGTCCAGTTCCGCGTCAGCAAGAAAGAACCGCTTATCTTCACCGGCGATAATAAAGCCTGCAGGTGCGTTACCTTCTGTTGTTGTCAGGCCCTCAGCATTGCTGAAACGTAACGTCACTTTATCGCCTTTAATATCCATACCTGAAAAGTCCGGCCCTGACGTTACGGTATCCTGATGGCCGTACGCCTGCCGGGCCGCCTGACGCCATAACCTCTCGCCCACAGGCCGCTTGTTTTTAGGATGAATGTCGTCCGGATTACCCACATCAATGGACACAGCCATGCCAGTATCCGGCAGAGATAACGTCTCTTTTTGTGCATCCCGCAGGTAAGCCCATGCACTGTCGGGCTGTAAGGCCTGTGGTTTCAAAAATGCTGAAAGCTGCACAAACAGGAATGGCAATGTGTCGCCATCCGCCTTTTTGCGCCATGTCCTGATCAGTGTTTTAAATAAGTCTGCGTAGTATTCCTGACGATCGACATTGCTTTCGCCCTGATACCAGATAACGCCTTTTACCCGGTAAGGTAGCAAGGGATTTATCATCGCGTTATACAAAAACCCGGGAGTGAAGGTGTAGTTTTCAACCTCAGGAACAGGGGGTTCAATGGTATTAGTGCCCCGCCATTGTCCGGATATATCAACTTTCTCAGAGCCGACTTCGCGCCAGATTTGTGCCGGCCGGCCCACATAGGCTTTGTTATCCCAGTCGTTCGTCACCCGGATAGCGAATACGTTTTTTCCCCGCCGCAGCCACTTTTCAGGCAGGTGATGCAGTGAATCACCATTGCGCCAGTCTTCTTTCGCAACTACGTGACCGTTAATAAACACAAAAGCGTTCTGAACAATGTCACCCACATTAATCGTGACAGATTTCGACAGATCATCATCTGTAAGCGTGAAGGTATGCCGCAACCAGGTAAATTCAGTAAACGGTGTACTGTTCGGCAGGGTGACTTCAGGCCATTGACTGTCATCATAATCAACCTCAGCCGCACCGGTAGCCAATGCTACGGCTTCACTGTCGATGCGGCGCCACTTTTCGGTATTTCGCGTGTCGTTGTCACGCAGCGTTTTTGCCCAGTCAGGGTTGCGTTTTACTGCTTCAGCCTGTTCCCGGTAGCCGGGCACAGTTTCAACCGTCGCCAAATCAATCCAGGCTTCAGCCGGTGTGCCGCCCCAGTTAGTTTCAATAATGCCCACCATCACATCTTCTTCTGATGAGACTTTTTCAGCAAAAAACCAGGCCACGGCAGAGGATGCACCCGCAGTGCTGGCATTGGCGACCTGCCACTTGCTCTCAGGCAATGTGGTCTGCACTTCCGGCGACAGGGTATTTGGCACATCATAAAGGCGAATGCGTGCATTACCGGCTTCAGCCAGTGCTTTTTCATTACCTGTAACGTGGTCTTTTAAATCCCATTCCATGTTGGATTGCCCGGCGGCAATCCACACATCGCCGTACCACACATCATCAAATGACAAGGTATTATCACCCTGCACAGAAAGAGTATAAGGGCCGCCTTTTGCTTGTGCCGGTAACGAAAGGGTCCAGTTCCCGGAAGCTGTTACCGTTGTGGTTTGTTCCACGTTATTTATCACAACACGGACAGTTTCGCCGGGCGCACCTGTGCCCCACACATTGACCGGTTTGTCACGCTGTAACACCATGTGATCAGTAAATAACGTCGCTATTTCTGCTGCGGATGCATGCACTGACATGACAATGGACAGTGTCATGCACAAGAGGCTTTTTTTCATTTCAATTTCCTGAGGTTAACCGGCGTGCACGCAGCAAGAAGAGTGCTATTTAACCGCCCGCGTGCTTTCCCGGATAATGATTTCAAACGGTAAAATGTATTCGGTAAGTTTCGGCTGTTCACCTTCAATTATGCGGAACAGCAATTCGGCAGCTTCTTCCCCCATTCTCACAGCAGGCTGCCTGATGGTGGTCAACGGAGGATCGCAGTAATTGGCCATATCCAGATCGTCAAAGCCGGTGACAGAAATGTTATCCGGTACTTTCAGACCTTTCTCTTTTAAGCCTTTTAGTGCACCGATTGCCATTTCATCGTTAGCACAGAAAAGCGCCGTAGGCTGCTCATCCATGTTGACGAAATGCTTCACTGCATTAAATCCGGACCAGAACGAAAAGTCGCCTTCAACCACCAGCTCTTCATCAAAGGCAATGCCGGCATTTTCCAGCGCCTGTTTATAGCCATCCTGCCTGGCCATGGAGTGAAGGTTGTCTTTCAGGCCGGAAATCATACCGATTCGGCGGTGGCCCTGACTGACCAGATACGTCACCATTTTGGCTGCGGCTTCTTCATTGTCGATGCGAACAGAATAGTAAGGGGTACCGGCAGAGCCAGCCGCATTCACGGCTTTTACATCTTTAATAGGCAAAACAGCTTTGTCATTGTGGGGAGTCAGCTGAATTAATCCGTCCGCCTGACGGGTTTCCACCAGTTGAATAAATTCCTGCTCCCGGCTGGCACTGTCACGGGTATCACCGAGCAACACATTAAAACCATGTTTTGCAGCCGTATCTTCAACGCCACTGATTAGCTGCGCGAAAAACAGGTTAGCAATGTTAGGTACCAGCACCACAATGGTGTTAGTGCGCTGTAAGCGAAATTTTTGAGAGGTGAGATTTGGCCGGTACTGCAATTTCTCTATCGCCTGATTCACACGGCGGAGACTTTGCTTTGAGACCATTTCAGGGTTACTGATAGCTCTTGAAACGGTGGCTATTGATAAGCCTGACTCTCTGGAAACATCACGGATAGTGGCCATAGTCGATACTTTCTACGCTGGAATGGTAAGGGAATTCAACAAACTCCCTTCACGCTTTTTTAATAATTCATGCAGTGTAAAACATCGGGGGTACTAATCGTACCCCCGCTTCACGACTTTCTGCTTAAGCTCAGAACTTCGCTCTTACGCCCACGATGTAGCGCGTTTCATAGTAGTTCTGGAAGGCGTACTGATCTTCCCATTGCAGGTAATAGTCTTCGTACTCGCCAGTGATGTTCGAGCCCTGCGCATACACAGAGAAATTCTCATCAATGTCGTAGCTGGCAGAAATGTCCACATAAGATGTCGGTGCCTGATACAGGTTCAGTGCTCCCCAACCACCCTGACCGGCTAAGCGTTCGCTGCGGTAGTTGTAAGCAATACGTGCTTCAAAACGGTCGCCCTGATACCAGCCGATAACGTTAAGCTGACGCTCAGAGTTGTCGTTAAACATATTCTCTTCGCCGTAAATGTCAGTACCGGAACCTTCACTGGGTGAATAAGTGAAGTTAGTATCCATACCGAAGCTGGCTAACAGAGACTCACCTTCGATGAAGTCACTGAACGCGATTTTCGCACCGATTTCAAAACCTTCCAGCGTACCACCGTCTCCCTGAACCAGCGTAGTGATTGGTACGCTGCGACGCACGATACCGTCCGCATCAGGCATTTCCATGTCTACCGTCTGGTTCACAGTGAAGCTGTCAATTTCAACACGGAATAGTGCAGCAGATACCATACTGGCCTGACCGGGATACCATTCTAACGACACGTCGTAGTTAGTCGAGCGCCATGGATCAAGCTGCGGATTACCAGCTAGGCTACCACCGGTCACAATGAACTGACCTTGTGTCGGGCTGCCTTCTACTGAATCTAACGCATTGCTTAACGTTAAACCTTCACCGTACTGATTCAGGTTAAGCGGTGTCATGTTTTCTGAATAAGCAAAACGTGCAATTACGTTGTCCGTGATGCTGTAAGACAGGTTCAGTGTTGGTAACACATCAGTATAGTCACGGCTTGAAACCACATCGCCTGTATCAATAGCGGTACCACTATAAGGCAGGTTGTCACCGGCAATGTTCTGCTTCACAGTAAGGTCAGTTTCAATAACACGAATACCCACGTTACCAGTCATTAAACCGTCCATACCTTCGAAGTTTGCCTGCAGGAAGTAGCTTAGCTCAGCCACATCAGCGCTGAAGCTGGAACCGGGAACGATTTGTTTTACCGACTCACCGAAAACACGGTTATGGAAGGCTTCAGGATCATCGTAATCTGCAGGATCAACCGCCCAAATTGCAGGAATACCGGAGACAGGACCGAAGTCTGTGACCTGTACCACGTTGTTGTACTGATCAAGAGGAATGCTTTCCAGAGCGGCATAAGGCATGAATTCGCCGTTTACCATCTCGCCGTCTGAACACGCTGGCGCATCAGCATTCAGCAATACGTCTGTCGCTTTCCACTGTGCCATACAGCCGGCGGTTTGTACCGGTGAAAACAGGTGATAACGCTCGTAGTCTGCGCTGCGTTTACCATAGCGGATACCGCCTTCGATGCTGGTCACGTAACCGCTGTCGAACAAATATTTGCCTTTCATGCTAAAGGCGTTGATGTCGCCTTCTGAGTTTTCATTGTTCTCAGAGCTGAAAGCGCCAATGTTGTAGCTGGACAAATTGCCCATGTAATCTGCGATGGTCGCGCCGTCACCCAGGCCGCCGGCCAGTGAACGGTCAAAGCCGCTCCACACAGGGTGCTCACCGGTAGTGTCATAAGTCAAATGCGGATTTTCGCTGTAGCCCATAGCATTAATAGCTTGCAGACAGCCGCCGTCATCGCCCACAACCACATCATCGGGTCCGCACTTGTCAGACGGAACCAGGTTAGTTGTACGACCCAGCGTGGTTGACCCGTTGGTCATATCGCCTTCGTTATAACCGTGACGGTGTTCCTGCGAGGCACGCCCGATAATTGCACGGAACTGACCACTGAATGCGCCGCCGTTATCGTAATCTAATTGCAGGTTAATGTTGGTAGAACTGTTGTTGTACACATCGTTCTGAGTGAATGACTTCAGACGTGACGGATACAGCTCAGCCGTTTGCCAGGAATACATTTCGCCGCCGTCAATCATTGCACCGGTGGCACGCTCCTGTGTTGGCGTAAACCAGCCGCGGGGGCCCCACTTGTTGGTCGCACTTAAACCGACTTTACGGTTGTATTCTTCCTGCTCGGTATAGAACACATCTGCGGTGAAAACAAAACCTTCACCCAAATCTACCTGCATGGATGTATTCAGACCCAGACGCTCACGTTCAGTGCCCTGATTCCAGGCAGAAAAACCTTGTGAACCTAAGGTAACGCGGCCATCACGGCCGTCCACGCCAACTTCCGCTGCACTGGTGCGGTCGGTCCAGCCGGCATCGCCCGGGCTGCCGGTATTGATACCATTATACGAGTTCGCCAGATTCACATTGGCGTAGGTACCGGAGATCATGAAACCCACATCGCCGTTCTGCCAGTTATACAACGCAGATAAATTAGGATCGTTCTTTTTAGTTTCATCGCCACGTTGCATTTCTGCTGCACCGCTGAAGGTAGAGCCTTCTTCAAAATCAAACGGACGATAAGTTTTTAAGTTAACAGTACCGGTGATACCGGCATTGCCCAGATTGGCTGTGGCATTTTTAAATACATCAGCACCACGGAACAGAGGTGACGGGATATCGCTGAAGTTAGGTTGAGTGGATACAACAGAGTTTGCACCAAGATACTGTTCACCGTTCAGCTGAGTGACTACTTGAGGTAATCCCCGGATATTGAGTGAACCACCCTCGCCCGCAGTACGGCGAATTTGCACACCGGAAATACGCTGCAAAGAGTCTGAAATTGTTACATCCGGCAGTTTACCGATATCGGTTGCAGCAATAGAGTCTACAACAGTGGCTGCCGTTCGTTTGTTGAAAATGGAAGCTTCCTGAGAGCCACGGATACCGCTGACGTTAATCACTTCGATATCACTGTCATCAGGTACTTCTGTCTCTTGTGCGAAGGCTGTTACAGGTTGGATGGCCGCTAGTACGCACAATGCCAACACCGAACGTTTCACGCCATGTTTTCCGTCAAATGTCTCTTTCATCTCTGGTCCCTAATTGCGAAAAATTTTCTTAAAAAGGGTGCAATTTCGTGTCCTCCCGATACCACACCCGTAATGTAACCGTTTTCATCAGAGGCAATCTATTACATTAAAATTTACTTTTCAATAACAGCAATTTTACAGCACAACCTAAATTGGAGGCAGTATACTCACGTAATTTACACAATTTAAAAAACGTTATAATTCAAAAACTTAACTAAAATCAGCCTTATTAAAAAGGTGGTTTTTCATGCCATCAAAAGGCGGATTAAGCCTAAAAGGCTCCGCGATGAATGGTATTATTTTTAAGACGAAACTACGGAACACTATTCAATTAAAGAAACCGTTATCAGCAACAAAAACCACAACAGCCATCAATAAAGATATATTATTCAATAAGTTAAAATGAAATATAACAACGAAACATAGAAATTATTGAAACCGGTTACATAAATACGCTAAGGTACTCCGCAAATTGTTAAATCAATTTACACAGCATCACAAAAATAAAACGTTCCGGACACCAGTTGGATTTTCAGGACCCATGATGAATAGAAGACAACTTCTTAAAACACTTACCGCTGTAGGGGGCATTGGCGCAACTTCCCTGTTAAGCGGCAATGCCATCGCTGCCGCTCAACACTTCAGAGGCGATGCCACTGCGGCATCACCGGCATTATTGAGCGTCAATGCATTAGAAACCCTGCGCCGGATTTGCGCGCTGACTATTCCTCAAACCAGCACCCCCGGTGCTGCTGAGGTCATGTGTCACCACTTTATCGATCATCAGTTAAGCGTGGTGTACGGCGAAGATGAACAACAGTCAGCTATCGCACTGCTTGCCAGCATTGATAAGAACGCCACATCCTTTGGCGCTAAGCAGTTTTTCCTCTTGAACGAAGCGTCCCAATTGCGCTTGTTAACTGCCCTGGAGAAAGCAGAAGCCCCCTTTTCTGCCGCTCAAAAGGGCACGTTCAAGTTCCTTAAAAGCCTGATCGTGTTTGGTTATTACACATCTCAGCCGGGCGCGACAAAAGAACTGACCTACCTGCCTTTACCCGGCGGTTTCAAGGGCTCGGTGCCACTTGCCTCTGTGGGCAGCGCTTACAGCTCTAAAGCTTATTACTAGCCGGAAGTACCGAAATGAACAAAGAAATGTATATAGATGAATCTTCAGAAGTTTACGATGCCATCGTAATTGGTTCAGGCGTTACCGGAGGCTGGGCGGCAAAAGAGCTGACCGAAAAAGGCATGAAAACGCTTATGATAGAGCGTGGCCGTGTCGTTGAGCACCGCAAAGACTATATCTCAGAAGCCGTACCGCCCTGGGAATATGCCAACCGTACCAAGGTGGCAAAAGAACTTACTGATGAGCAATACAAAATCCAAAAGCAGTGTTACGCCTTCCATGACGGGACAAAACACTTCTTTGGTAACGATAAAGATTATCCTTACAGTACAGAGGAAGGGACGGATTTCAGCTGGATCAGAGCTAATCAGCTGGGGGGTAAATCGTTACTCTGGCACCGTCAGTCATACCGTATGAGTGCCTTCGACTTTGAAGCAAATAAGAAAGATGGCCACGGCAATGACTGGCCCATCCGCTACAAGGATTTAGCGCCCTGGTATGAGTATGTAGAAAAGTTCGTGGGGATCAGCGGAGCTGCGGCGAACCTGCCACAATTGCCGGACAGCGTATTCTTACCGCCGTTTGAAATGACAAAACCCGAGCTGGATTTCACCGCTAAAATGGCGGAAGCAGAGCCGGACAAACCGGTCATCATAAGCCGTTGCGCCCATTTAACAAAGCCTCAGAAAATCCATCTGGAAATGGGCCGTGCACAGTGCATGGCAAGAAACGAATGTCAGAAAGGCTGCTCGCTGGGTGCTTACTTCTCAACACAAAGCGCTACCCTGCCCGCTGCAGCCAAAACAGGTAATCTATACATTGCCCCAAACAGCGTGGTGGAAAGCCTGATATATGATGAGAAAACCAATCGCGTGAAGGGTGTACGTGTTATCGACAACGATACCCTGAAACAGCGGGAATATTACGCCAAAGTGGTGTTCTTATGTGCTTCCACTCTGGGGACCACTCAGATCATGCTGAACAGCACATCTAAACAATTCCCCGACGGTATTGCTAACAGCTCCGGCGTACTTGGCCATTATCTGATGGACCACAATTACAATGCACTGGTAACAGCCAGCATTGACGGCTATGAAGAAGAATATTATTCCGGCCGCAGACCGGCATCGCTGTATATTCCTAACTTCCATTATGAACCCGGCCGCTACCATAAAGACTTCAAACGGGGTTATGCGTTAGCTGGCAGTGCATCCCGTGCTGACTGGCAGTCAATGGGCAGTATGGATGGTTTTGGAAAGTCCTTTAAGTCACTGTTACATAATCCTGGCGGCTGGGGAATTGGCCTGCAGGCGCAGGGTGAAATGCTTCCCCGTCACGATAATCAGGTGGCGCTGCACAGTACCAAAAAAGACAAATGGGGCATTCCTCAGTTAAATATTAACTGCAAGTGGTCAGATAACGAAAACGCCATGATGCAAAGTGCGCTGGAAGTGGCCTCTTCGATGATGGAAAAAGCCGGCTTCAATAATATTGAACAGCGTATTCTGGGTCAGGCGCCGGGCCTGGCTATTCACGAAGTGGGAACAGCCAGAATGGGCCGGGACCCGAAAGATTCCATTTTAAACGGCTATAACCAGGCTCATGACGTACCGAATTTATTTGTTACAGACGGTGCCAGTTTCTGTTCTACTGGCGTGGGAAATCCCTCGTTAACCTTTATGGCAATTACTGCCAGAGCAGTTGATTACGCAGTAAAAGAATTCAAATCAGGACGACTATGATGACTAAAACAATGAAGCGACTCTCTCCAGTAGCACTGGCTATTGGCCTGGGCGCAACGGCATTGCTGGGTGGTTGCAGTGAACAACCCGCTCAGAACAAGCAAACTGCATCTGAACCGGCTGCACAGGTTACAGCCCCGGAGACAGAACAAGCTTTTGTTGCTCCGCAAATCAGCGTGCAACTGTGGTCGGTGAAAGACGCATTGAAAGACGACTTTAAAGGGACGCTGGAAAAGCTTGCAGCTCTTGGCTTTGACGGTGTTGAATTCGCCGGCGACTTCGGTCCCTACGCAGACGATCCTGCCGGTTTGAAAGCGTATCTGTCTTCCGTTGGTTTAACGGCCAGTGGCGCACACGTGCAAACTCCGCAGTTAACGGATAATCTGGAAGACACCGTTGAGTTTTATCAGGCGCTGGGTATTGATGCTCTGATCATTCCCTGGGATGACCGCGCATTTAACGGTGATGATGTTAAAGCATTCGCTGCGGAACTTACTGATTTATCTGAAGCGCTGGCACCATATGGCATGCAGGTTGGTTTTCATAACCATGCTCAGGAATGGGCAAATTACGGCGATACCAGCTATTTTGACTATATTGCCAGTCATACGCCTGAGTCAGTCATTTTGCAGCAGGATGTGGGCTGGACCGTACACGCTGACAAAGACCCAATTGCTTTCGTTCGTCGCTATCCCGGCAGAACATTAACCACTCACTTTAAATCTGATGTGCCGGAAGACAGTGACTTGCTACCCATTATCGGCAAAGACGATATAAGCTGGTCTGCGATTTACCGTGCGACAGTTTTAGATGGTGGTGCTGAATGGATTGTCATTGAGCAGGAAGTCTATCCTGACGGACTTTCTCCTATGGATGCTGTAGCCGCCTCTAAAGCCGGCTTCGACGCTATCATTGCAGAATAATTAAGCGCTGATGCTGTGTTCTCTGCACCTGTGCATTGCTGCGCAGGTGCAGAGAGACATCATGATTTACTTCTTAATTTCCATAATCAGGCCGGAACCGACGCGATGGCTTCCCTGACGGGGGTTTCGCCTTCAGTCAGCTCAATAATTTTACGGCTGATCCCCTCATTTTCGATAATAGCCAGCAGCGTTTCAGCCACATCATCCCTTGAAATATCACCATATTTAATGGCGAGCCCGGCATTTACATTTCCGGTTCCCTCTTCCAGCGTAAGCGTGCCTGGCCGGAGGATGACCCAGTCCAGTTTACTTTGCGCCAGATACACATCTGCCAGACGCTTCACCCGCATGTAGTTTTCAAAGGTTTCTGATATATGTTTGCCCCGGCCAGCGTCCGGGAATGCCGAAACAAGAATGAAACGCTTCACACCGGCAGCCTGCGCGGCATCTACCGATTTTTCCAGTCCCTCACCGTCAACGGCATTCGTTAACTCCACACCGGCACCGGCGGAGAACACCACGGTATCAGCGCCTTTCATTGCTTTAGCTAAGCTGTCGACGCTGGCATCTGTGATACTGAGAAGGCAGGGTTTCCCTCCCAGCCCGTTCAGACTCTCGCTTTGTTCCGGCTTCCGGTGCATGGCCGTGACCTGATGGTCGTTGTCACTTAACCGCTTCACTAAACGTGAACCCACTTTACCTGCTGCACCGACAATAAATACGTTTGCCATGTTTTACTCCTCTTTCAGATTGTCGCCCGGCGAATGTCGCTCAGGCTTGCCCGTTTGGAAGAAGGGCAAAAAAAATCATAATTACAAGCTTGGTACTCAGCGGAGTGAGGCAAGATCAACCGGTGCGGTGCAAGAGTATAAGTAAACAACCACTATTTACTATTCTTTATGACAGCTGGTTTTAATGCTTGTTTCATGCGTTACAGATTCAACAACAGGAGGAAATTACCGAGAGAGTGTCGTCAAGACAAAAAATAGGCTGGCCATTGGCACTGTAAATGTGTTCATGATACGTGAAAAAAAGTGCCTCAACATATAAGTGTTCAAGCTGTATTGGTGGTAGCGCTCTTAAGCGCCAAAATCAAAATCTTTCTGGATTTCATAGTCATCAATCTGCGTGGTATGCAGTGATTCCGTAAGTGGTGGCGCTCTGCATGATAAGGTTTGTCAGAGTCTTTTAGGTGCTCGGCTAAAAGAGGACTGTTCTTTCCGCGTCTCGACGCCGTGACCTCTGCGCGTACATTAGCATTGGGAGCGAATACCCCGTAAAAACGGGGGAGGTTGAGTCTAGGTGGTGGTACCAATGCTGCCAGCTTACCAATGAAGTCAATCGACGAAAAAAATGAGTGGTTCCGTCTTTGTAGGGCGTCTTGAGTTCATATCTGACGTTACCAGTGGAGGTGAGGCTTAGTCGTTTTTCACTGAGAGCAGGCCTTGCGATATATCGGCAAAGACGCTCTAGCTTATCGCTTTGATGGGTGTCAGCGAACACTCCCGCATGTAAACTAAATCCGTTTATTTTTGCCAATTGCCCATAGTTATCTTCATCTTTTGCAAGCAACGTTTGCAGCGAAAATACTTTCTTGCCTATACCTTTGCCCACAGCAATGCGATAGTTCACTGAGGAAGCTTGTAAGTGCAAAAGTCCATCTTCGTCTTCTAGCGGAAAAGCCAAAAAAGCCCTGTCTACATCTCGCTCAATTAACCCTGCCTTTTCCAAGTATGCGGCAATTCTGTGACTGATGACATGAACAAGATGCTCCATATCGGTGTGACTCGGGGCTTTAACCCGACTGAACTTAATTTTTGCATCTGCTTGGGTGATGGCGCCTTCTAAAAAGAGCATGTTTAACAATCAAACCAATACACAATCCTAGCGACACAACCTAGTAAATATATGGCCGCAGAAAGGTGCTCGAACATGGTAAAAAAGCGTCCAATTTACTCCTGCCAGCCAGCGAAGTATTCGAGTAAAAAATCGATAGCCAACCTCGCTCTTAATGGCAGGAAATGCCGGTTTTGGTACACAATCCAGCTACTATTGCCACTGCCCCAATAGGGTTCAAGTATCGGTACTAAACGCCCAGAAGAAATAGCATCGTTAAAGCTACTCTTTGGCAAATAGGCAATACCTAAACCTTCGGTACAGGCTTGCAGAACCGTGTGGACATTATTACTTTTCCATCGACCTTGTACCTTCACTCCGTCTAACAGCTGTCCGTCTTTCTCAAACAGCCAAACGTCTTTGTTTGTGATGATGCAGCTGTGATGTTTAAGCTGCTCCGGGTGCGTTGGTAAGCCATGTTCGTCAATATAGCTCTGACTTGCAGCCGCTGCCATTGGACGGTCTACCAGCTTTCTTGCGATTAAACCCGAATCACTGAGCCTTCCATAACGAATCGCAAAATCAAAGCCGTCTTCAATAAAGTTAACCATGCTGGTGTTGAAGTTAATCTCTACCGTGAGATTGGGGTGTTGTTTACCAAACGCCATCAAAGCGGGAGCGACATGATTTTCAGAAAATGCACCTGCAGCACTGACTCTTAGTACGCCGCTTAATTGTGTCTGCCGTGTGGTTAAGGTCTCATTTGCTTGCTGAAGCCCAATCACTAACTCCTTACACTGTTGGTAATACGCCTGCCCAGCCTCAGTCAAACTCACCATTCTTGTTGAACGCGCTAGAAGAGCGACACCTAACCGCTCTTCTAACCTCGTGACTTGGCGACTCACGTGACTGGTGCTGCATCCCAACTGTTTTGCCGCGGCAGAAAACCCTTTGCTCTCCGCAACCGTAACAAACTCATTAATACCCTCGAAACTTTCCATAACCACCTTTGCTATTTAGCAATAATGTTTTGCAGATTAAGCTTATTATCAACCATATGTTTAGCAATTAGTATGAAGGTATTCAACAAATACACACCACCTTAAAAGGACACCATCATGAAGAAAGTACTGATTATCGTTACAAACCACGCAACACTAGGTGAAACTGACCAAGCAAACGGAACTTACGCGCCAGAGCTAACGCATGCCTTGAGCGAATTATTGGATGCCGGCTTTGATTACGACTTAGCTTCTATCAAAGGTGGCCAGGCTCCTCT
>Ga0208062_100063_pt1 | contig 20525 bp, 17 predicted proteins | sample DeeseametaMP0261_FD_184217 | JGI IMG/M metagenome (GOLD analysis project Ga0208062, IMG submission 184217) | Marine microbial communities from the Deep Atlantic Ocean - MP0261 (SPAdes) | ecosystem: Environmental > Aquatic > Marine > Oceanic | place: South Atlantic Ocean | collected 2011-01-01 | reverse complement strand
GCCGAAGCCGCAAGCCGCTCCAAAAGCGAATTCCTGGCCAATATGTCCCATGAAATCCGGACGCCGATGAACGCGGTAATCGGCTACAGCGACCTGCTGTATAACTCGGTTACCGACCCCCAGCAACGTAACTACCTCAACGCCATCCGTGCCGGCAGCCGCAGCCTGCTGATGCTGATTAACGACATCCTGGACCTGTCCCGGATTGAAGCCGGCAAGATGCGCCTGGACTTTGGCCCCGTGTCGGTGCGCCGGCTGTTGAGCGATGTCCGCCACATCTTCGATCTGCGCGCCACCGAGCAGGGCATCACCCTGGAAGTGAGCGTTGGCAAGAAAATGCCGGCGGCCATGATGCTGGATGAAACCCGGCTGCGGCAGGTGCTGTTCAACCTGGTGGGTAACGCTATCAAGTTCACCCACGAGGGTGGGGTCACCGTTCGGGCCGTGGCGAGCGAGCTGGACGAACCGGGCGGGGAAGACTCCGAAACCCGGTATTACCGGCTGGTGGTGACGGTGGCCGATACCGGCATTGGCATTGCACCAGACCAGCAGGAGCGCATTTTTGACGCCTTCGAACAACAGGAAGGCCAGAGCTCCCGGCGTTACGGCGGCACCGGGCTGGGCCTGGCAATCAGCCGTAAACTGGTGGAAATGATGGGCGGCGAGCTGACGGTGGAGAGTGAGTCGGACGTGGGGTCGACCTTCTCGGTGGTATTGCCCCGGGTGGAGGCTACCGTTGAACAGGTGGAAGACGACGGTACGCCGAAAGAATCGGAGCGGTTACTGGCCCAGACCATGAGCATTCAGGAGCGGGGCTGGTTGCGGGAAAAGCTGGCGGAAGACTTCGGTAACGAATGGCAAGACGTTCGAGAGAGTGGCGACCCGGAACAGATGAAAGACTTTGCCCTGAGAGTGGTCGAGTGGGGCCAGCGTTATCGATCCCCGTCGGTGACCCGGTACGGTGAGAAGTTGCTGTCGGATGTGGAAGCCTTCAACCTGGACGCTGTTAATACCGCGCTGGAAGCCTTCCCGCACCTGCTGGGCCAGAGCTGAGGCAGCTCTGGCTTACAGGCAGTCGAACTGGGACTGGCGGTCGAAGGCAACCGACACCATGTCGTAACCGGAATCCGACAATGAGCGGATCAGGTCGCGGTCTTTAAGCAGGGTCATGCAGACTTTGTGTACGCTGGCCTGAAGCTGTTCGCTGGCCGGCTCCTGGCCGGTGAAGCGGAAGTCCACCACCAGGTATTTGCGATCCACTGCCGCAAGTTCAGGAATGTCTTCCCGCTCGATGCTTTCAAAGCCGATGTAGGTGGCTTCGTTGTCCGCGAAAACGCCGCTCATCAGAACATCCAGGTTTTCTGCCTGAGCTGCGGGTGCCGTCAGTGCGATGACCGCGGCGGAAGCAAGGGATGGCAACAGGGCACGCATGGTTATTCTCCTTGGGTCGCGCCTTAAATCCGTGTAACGCAATGTAACAGATTATTAAGTTAGATTGTTGCAGAGGATTTGGCAATTTTCCTCCGGTGAGCTCCGGATTTTTCAATTGTTTGCAATCTTCAGGCATTTTTGCGGTTCACCAGGCTGGCCTGTTCCGGCAATGGTTTTCAGCTATCATTGGCCCATTGGTCTGCGAAAAATAACGAGGCATAACTATGTTCCAGCTTGTGTTCAAAGGGGAGTGCGTGCCGGGCACCGACCCTGCTGCGGTTCGTAATAACGCAAAGGCCCTATTCAAGGCCAGTGTCGAGCAGCTTGACCGCATGTTCAGCGGTCAGCCGGTGGTTATCCGCAACAAGCTTGAGCAGGTGCAGGCTGAAAAATACCAGGCGGTTCTGAAAAAGCATGGCATGGTGGCCTATGTGCAACCGATGGCCGGTGCAGCGCCATCCAGGCCGCAGCCACGGCAGGAACCGGCACCGTCGGCACCGGAACGCCCTGCCAGCCCGGCGCCGGCAGCTACCGGCGCTGCGCAGGACGCTCCCGCCCGAACCGGTAAAACGCCCGAACCGGAGCCCGGTGACCGACTGCCCGTTGCGGGTGAAAAAGTGGATGACATCCTGGCCGGTTCCGGCCTGAGCCTGGACCCGCCCGGAGTCACGTTGGTGGAACACCAGGAAGCCGAAGCCCCCATGTTTGAGCATCTGGACGACTGGACCCTGGCGCCGCCCGGCACCGACCTTGGCGTAGACCGGGTGGTTCCGCCGCCGGTTGTGCCGGATATCTCCCACCTTTCCCTTGCCGACGATGACAAGAAAAAGCACTGATCGCCCGATCTTGAGCCCCCCGAAGCTGTTCGCCATTGCGCTGACGTTGCTGGCCATGCTGGCAGCGCCAGCCTGGGCCCAGTCGCGGCCCGAGGTTCGCCCCAAGGTGGGTCTGGTGCTCAGTGGCGGCGGCGCCAAGGGCATGGCCCATGTAGGTGTGTTGCGTGCGCTGGAAGAAATGAAGGTGCCGGTGGACATGGTGGTGGGCACCAGCGCCGGCTCTGCGGTGGCGGCCCTGTATGCCTCCGGTATGCCGGTGGAGGAAATAGAACGCCGGTTTATCGAGCTGGACTGGCTGTCCAGTTTCCGGGACGACCCCGGCCGTGCCTACAAGCCGGTGCGGCGCAAGCAGGATGACTGGCGTTTGCCGCTGGCCCCCGGCCTGGGGGTGAGCATGGACGGTATCCGGCTGGGTGGCGGCCTGGTGACCGGCCAGAACCTGGGTTTTATCCTGAACGAACTGACCCGCAATGCCGCGCTGGTGGAGGATTTCGATGAGCTTTCGATCCCGTTCCGGGCGGTGGCCACCGACCTGGAAACCGGGGTGGAAGTGGTGATCGGCAGTGGCGACCTGGCCGAAGCCATCCGGGCCAGTATGAGCATACCGGGAGTCTACGCGCCGGTAGAACGGAGCGGCCGGCTGCTGGTAGACGGTGGTGTAGCCAACAACCTGCCGGTTAGCGTGGCCCGGGACATGGGCGCCGATATCATCATTGCCGTGGATATCACCGACCCGCTGCTGACCAATGAGGAAATGCAGGAAGCGTCTTCGGTGATTGGCCAGCTGACCACCATGATGACCCGCCGTAATACCGACGATCAGCTGGCCCGGCTGACCGACAGCGACATACTCATCCGGCCGGACCTGGAAGGGCACTCCTCTGCTGACTTTTTTGACGGCCCGGTACTGTTCGAGCTGGGCGCGACCGCTGCCCGCGAACATGCGGTGGCGCTGAACCGGCTGGCGGTTTCCGGCCCGGCCTGGCAGGCCTGGCGGGATTCGGTCGAAGGCGGCATGTGGCAGCCGGGGCCGATCGCCCGGATCGAGTTCACACAGGGTGACCGCCTGGCCAGTGAATTCCTGCGCGAGCGGATTCGCCAGCAAGCCGGTGAGCCACTGGATGTCGAACAGCTGGAAGATGACCTGAAACGCATCTACGGCCTGGGCTACTACGAGACAGTGTCCTGGTCGATGCGCCCCTCTGACGAGGGCCCGGTGCTGATGGTGCGGGCCCGGGAGAAAAGCTGGGGGCCGAACTACCTGTCGTTTGGCCTCAACTACGAAGACAACTTTGACGGCGACACCCGTTTTAACCTGGCCGCGGGCCTGCGTATGACCGAACTGAACCAGCTGGGAGCCGAGTGGCAGACCGCCGCGCAGCTGGGTACCCAGCCCTGGGTGCGCACCCAGTGGTACCAGCCGCTGGATTACGGCTATGACCGGTTCGCGGTGCTGGGCGTGGAATACCGCCAGGATGATTACAGCGTATACCAGGATGGCGAGCGGATTGCCGAGATTGATGTTGGCTTCCGCCAGATAGACCTGGCGGTAGGTATGGAGCTGGGCCGCAACGGTGAAGTGCGCCTGGGCTACGTGCGCGGGCTGGCGTCAGTGGACGATGAGTTGGGTGCGTCGGTGGCACCTTCCAGCCATGTTCATCAGGGCTACGCCAGTGTGCAGTTGGTTCACGACTCCCTGAGCGATACCTTTTACCCGAAATCCGGTGCCTTTGCCGGTATCCGGGGCCGTTTTGAGCGAGACGGGCTGGGTTCTGACCGGGAGTTCGATTCGGTGACCGGCATGCTCCTGGGCACCGGCACCTGGGGCCGGTTCAACCTCACCGGCCTGGCGTACACCCGGCAGGTGGTCAGTGGTGAGCCGGGTATCGAGAATGCGGCCCGCCTGGGTGGCTTCCGGCAGCTGTCGGCCTATGCGCCGGGTGAAATCACCGGTAACGATGCGGCACTATTGTCGGCCTATGCCCGGCGGGAATTCGGCGGGCCGGTGATGCCCTGGTTCGCCGGCGTGGGCTTTGAAACCGGTAACGCCTGGGACACCATGGACGACGCGCGCTGGTCTGGCCTGGTACGATCCTGGAGCCTGTTTGCCGGGGTGAATACCTTCCTGGGCCCGGTGCAGCTGGCCGGCGCCTATAATAATGAAGATGACTGGACCGCCTACTTGAACATCGGCTTCTCGTTTACCCAGCTGTTCTACTGATCCAGCGCCGCCAGTACCTGGTCGCTTTGCTGTTGTGCGTAGCTGTGCAGCAGCGAAGCCAGTGCCTCTTCGTCCCGGTCACGAATGGCCTGGATCGACTCTTCCATATGCTTCAGGTTGTCTTCCAGAACCTGCTTCCCGCCCTGGCGGAAGGCTACAAACGCGCAGCGCTTGGCCGATGGCCACAGGTCTTCAATGGCAGAGACAATAAAGTAGTTGTCTGCGTAGGCCAGCGAGGCCTTGGTGTACTCGATGCCCAGCTCCAGGAACGCCATCAGGTCGTTGTTCTGGTAGCAAGCCTGCATCTGGCTGTGCAGTGATTCCAGCCGGGCCATGTCTTCGGGCTGCCACTGCAGTACCAGTTTGCGGCCGGTGTGGGTCAGGTACAGCTCCAGGGTTTCGTACAGGCTTCTGACGAAGTGCTCGTCCAGCGGGGTTACGAAGGCGCCTTTGCGGGGTACGTTCCTGACCAGGTGGCGTTTTTCCAGCAGCAGCAGGCCTTCGCGGATGGAGCCGTGGCTTACGTCCATTTCCTTGGCCATGGCGCTTTCGTAGATGCGCTCGCCGGAACGGAGCTGGCCAAAGGCAATCAGGTTCTCGATGTGGCGGGCGACCTGCTCGGTCAGGGTCTCACGGGGTTTGAATGCGGTCATGGAGTATCGGTTGTTGTCTTGCCGGTTTTCGGGCGGTCATATTGGCACAAGCCTGCACTGAGAACCAGTTCAAAGAAGCGGTGCCAGCAACCGTACGGCACGACAGCCCAGGCGGAACGGAAGTGAGCGGTCCTGGTAGTCGCTTTCGGTCATCAGCCGGCACTGTTTCAGGTCGTCTTCCAGCATCTGCTCTACCTGCCCGATGAACTCCGGGTGGGTGTTAATGGCCATGATCTCGAAGTTCAGGCGCATGGAGCGGTTATCCATGTTGGCAGTGCCCAGGGCCGCATAGCGGTCGTCCACCAGTACCACCTTCTGGTGCATGAAGCCCGGCTGGTAACGATAGATGCCGATGCCGGCCTGGCTGGCCTGCACCAGGTAGGAATAGGCCGCTACCCGGATCAGCGGGCTGTCGGATTTCTCCGGAATCAGGATGCGTACATCCACGCCACGCAGTGCCGCCAGCTGCAGCGCGTTCATGATCTGGAAATCCGGCACGAAGTAGGGCGAGGCGATCCACAGGCGGGTTCGGGCGTTGTTGATGCAGTTCAGGAAAAACAGGGTGCAGGTTTCCCAGGTGTCGGCCGGGCCGGAGGGCAGTACCAGCACTTCCTGCTGCCCCGGAGGTGGCTCTGCCGGCGCCCATTCCAGCTCGGGACGGTCGTTGCTGGCCCAGTTCCAGTCTTCCAGCCAGGCCAGTTGCAGGCCGATGACCGCCGGCCCTTCGATACGGCAGTGGGTATCCCGCCAGGGCTCCTGGTCCATGGCAGTTCCAAGATATTCGTCGCCCAGGTTGATGCCACCGACAAAGCCGGTGTGGCCGTCACACACCAGCAGCTTGCGATGGTTGCGGAAGTTGATCTGGAAGCGCCGGCGGCGGATGTTGCCGTCGCCAAAGGAGGCAACCCGTGCCCCGGCGGCGCTCAGTTCGTTGAGCCAGCGGCGGGACAGGGAGAAACTGCCGATGTCATCGTACAGAAACCACACCGACACACCTTCCGCCAGCTTGCGCTCCAGGATTTCCTTGATCCGGTGGCCCACCTTATCGGAGCGCACCATGTAAAACTCCAGCAGGATGTAGTGGGTGGCCTGCTCCATGGCTTCGAACAGGGCCTCGAAGGTGGCCTCGCCATCCCGCAGCAGTGTGCAGCGGTTACCGCTGGTAAACGGCTGGCGGCTGAGTTTGCACAGCACCTGCAGTTCATCGCTGAAGTGCCGGTCGCCGGGCTTGGCAATCGACGTACTCTGGTTCTCAAAGGTATCCAGCAGGTCAGACAAATCCTTGTTGCCCATGCGCCGGGCCTTTACGTAGCCGCCAAAGCGGATGCGCCCGAACAGCAGGAACGCCGGCACGGCCAGGTAGGGCAGGCCCAGCAGGGCAATGATCCAGGCAATGGCGCCCTGGGAGGTACGGTAGGTCAGCAGAATGCGATAGATGCAGGCGATGGCTGCCAGGTACAGCAATGCCAGGGGGATGGCGAGCCAGGACAGGGTATCACCGGTCATGCGCTTGCCTCCTGGTGCCTGGCCCGGTATTGCGCGGGGGCCGTGCCGGTCCAGCGCTTGAAGGCGCGGCTGAAGGCGCTGAGTTCGGAGAACCCGAGCAGGAAAGCAATTTCGCCCAGGGCATATTGATCGTCGGCAACATAGCGCAGCGCCTTGTCTTTGCGGACCTGTTCCACCAGGTCGTGGAAGCTCAGGCCTTCTTTTTTCAGCCTGCGGTACAGGGTTTGCCGGCTCATGTGGCATTGCCTGGCCAGGGTGTCGGCGTCAATACGGTCGGTCGCCATTTGCCGGGAGATCAGCCGGCGTACTTTGCGGCTGAATGACCGGCGGGTTTGCAGCCGGGCCAGTACGGCGTTTACCTGTTTCAGTACCGCCGAATACACATAGGGGTTGCGGTGCGGAATGCGGTGCCCCAGGTGCTTGCTGGAAAAGGCCATGCGGGTAATGCCACAGCCGAACAGGACCTGGCCGCTGAACAGCTTCTGGTATTCCGCGGCGTAATCCGGTTCCGGGTGGGCAATTTCCACCCAGTCTGCCTCGATGCCCCGATGAATAAAGTGCCGGGTGCGGCACAGGGCGGCGGCCAGGGTGCGGTCCATGTCCTGCCGGCAGTAGTGGGCCGGGTTATCCGGTTGCCAGGTCAGAATGGCCTGCTCCGGCGTCTGCTCGAAGCTGAGCGTCACCGATTCGTTGATCAGCCGGTGCAGCCGTACGTATTGGACAACAGCTTCTCCCAGGGTGTCGCAATTGAAGAAGACATGGCCTACCAGCCCCATGCGCTCCGGGTCGATCACCTGGCCGGCGTGCAGGCCCACGCCCGGGTCTGCGGTCAGCTGCTCGGCCAGTTCCCATAGCTGGTAGTGAATGCTGGCGGGAATGCGCAGGTCCGGGTCATCCAGTTCTTCCAGGCGCACCCCTGCGATGTCTTCCGCCCGGGCACGGTCCAGCAGGCCCCGCTTTTCGAGGTAATGCACCAGCGCAAGGGTGCTGGAGGCCGCCACATGAGGCGTTGTTGCTGGATCCGCTTGGGGATGCATGGTGTTCGCTGGCTCCGCGGTTCGGTTCAGGCTGATACAAAATGTCAAACGATTGGCACAGCTGGTCAACGGGTATCAACACCTTAAACGATAGCATGTGTGGCATCAGGTTGAAGTAGCCATAACGCCAATTGGAGGTGTTGTATGACACAGGAAATCTTTGTTCCCCGTACCCAGAGCGAGCGCGAAAACATTGTGGCGCTGGCTGAATATCTGGACAGCATCTTCTATTGCTGATTTCTCAGTCGTAATGTCGTGACCATTAAGCCGGGCCTTTGCCCGGCTTTTTTCTGCCTGAATTTTCCCTTGCCCCGTGCACTGGCGGTGGTAGTGTATCCGGTTAATTCAGATAACCGGAGGTTGCCTGCGTATGGGCGTTGAACTGAATCACCGTATTTCCGGCCAGGGAGAGCCGCTGATCCTGTTGCACGGATTGTTCGGATCCCTCGAGAACCTGGGTGGCATAGCCCGCCGGCTGGAAGATAACTGGCAGATTCACGCGCTGGACGAGCGCAACCACGGCAGTTCTCCCCACAGCGATGAAATGAACTATCCGGCCATGGCCGCCGATATCATCGCCTACATGGATGCCCAGGGGCTGAACCAGGCCACTATTCTTGGCCACTCAATGGGTGGAAAGGTGGCCATGCAGGTGGCCCTGAGTTATCCGCAGCGGGTGAAAGCCATCATCGTGGCGGACATTGCCCCGGTGACCTACCACCCCCGCCATGACGACATCCTCGAAGGTATGAAAAGCCTCGACCTGAACGGGGTCAAATCCCGAAAACAGGCAGACGAGCGCCTGGCAGAATTCGTGGAAATCCCCGGTGTGCGGCAGTTCCTGCTCAAGAACCTGGAGCGTATTCCGGCCGAAGAACAGACCGACAGCGATATCATCTTCCGCTGGCGCCTGAACCTGCCGGTAATTGATGCCCATTACCAGAACCTGGCGGACGCACCGGAGGGTGATGGCCCGTTTGAAGGGCCGGTGCTCTTTATCAAGGGGGCAGACTCGGCCTACATCCAGGAAAAACACCAGGACACCATCCGCCGCTTGTTTCCGAACGCTGAACTGAAAATTATCGAAGGCACCGGCCACTGGCTGCACGCCGAAAAAGCCGATACCTTCGCCACCCTGTGCCGGCGGTTTCTGGAACAGTAAGGTGTGACGCGGCCATTGCCGGCAACCGGTGAATGTCTGCTAAGGTGAATGGTCCCAAACGAAAAATCATAAAACGGATCGGGCGTGCATGATGAAATGGTTACTGGCCGCAATATTGGTGCTCTTTGTGCTGGTGGGCAGCTTTCTGCTGACACCATCTCCTGTCGACAGCAAGGCCTGGGAGCCGCCCGAGCCTCTGGCCCTGACCGGAATCCTGGCGCCCAATAACCAGCTGCGACAGGCCGATCTGCTGGCCCGGGGCCAGGTGTACGGCCCGGAAGACACCACGGTGGATGCTAACGGCGTGCTCTATACCGGCACCCAGGACGGCAAAATCGTTCGGGTATTTCCCGACGGCCGGGTGGAAACCTGGCTGCAGACCGAAGGCCGGCCACTGGGCATGGTGTTTGATCGCCAGGGTAACCTGATTGTGGCGGATGCCTGGAAGGGCTTGCTGTCGATAGCGCCGGACGGTGAGATTACCGTGCTCACCCGGGAGGCGGAAGGCACACCGTTCCGGTTCACCGACGATGTGATTGTCGCCACGGATGGTCGTATCTACTTTACCGATGCCAGCTCCCGCTTCCGCCAGCCGGATTACATCCTGGACCTGCTGGAAATGCGCCCCCACGGTCGCTTGCTGCGCTACAACCCGAAAACCCGCAGAACCGAAGTACTGCTGCGTAACCTGTATTTTGCCAATGGCGTGGCGGTGTCTCCGGATGGTGACTACCTGCTGGTAAACGAAACCTGGAAATATCGCATCCTGAAATACTGGATCAACGGCCCGAAAGCCGGCCGTACCGAAGTGTTTGCAGACAACCTGCCCGGTTTCCCGGACAACCTGGCCGTGGATGAACGGGGCCGTTACTGGGTTGCCTTCCCGACCCTGCGTAACCCCCAGGTGGACGCCATGCACCGCCGGCCCTGGATGAAGAACCTGGTTGCTCGCCTGCCTGCCGGCTTCCAGCCCGAGCCGGAGGAATACGGCCTGGTAGTGGCCTTTGATGACCGCGGCCGTATGCTCACCAGCCTGCACGACACGACCGGCAGCCATTTGCAGGAAATCACCTCGGTGAACCCGCACAACGGCTTTCTATACTTTGGTTCACTTCACAATGACCGCATCGGCCGGCTACCTTTGCAGGCTATTTCCGGTCTGGGGGAGCAGCCTTGAGCGATGAAGCAGCCTTGAGCGATGAAACAGCCTTGAGCGATGAAACAGCCTTGAGCGACGAAACAGCCATGAGTGAGTCACAAGCACACAACTGGGATCTGCCGGATCCGTTCATCCTGCCCATCACCGTGCGGGAAGAAGACACCGACCGCCTCGGCCACGCCAATAACGTGGTATACGTGCGCTGGATGGAAGACGTCAGCTGGGCCCACATCGAAAGCCTGGGGATGACCTGGGCCCTGCACGAAGAAACCGGCAAGGCCATGGCCATCACCCACACCGAGGTGGATTACCTGTTGTCTGCCAATGCCGGCGACGAGCTGGTGCTGGGTACCTGGCTGACGGACTGGGACGGCCGGTTCCGCTCGGCCCGCCAGTTCCAGCTGATTCGCGTGGCCGATGGCAAAACCCTGCTGCGGGGGCTTTCAACCCATGCCTGCGTGGATATGAAGAGCCAGCGGCCGTCCCGGGCACCGAAAGCCTTTGCCGAAATCCTCTCCGGTGCCCTGGTGCCGGGTGGTCGTGGTTTGCCCCTATAAAGCCCGCCGGGAGAAATTCTGCTAGTCTGAAGCTGAAACTACGCGCCTGTTCAGGCGCTTGACTCATTGTTGTCTGGAGACACCCATGGAATCCTCTGAAGCAACTGACGCTGTGCCGATGCGCCACGTGGTTTATGACCGGTTTGGTGACAGTGATGTTCTGCAGGTAACGGAGTCTCCGGTACCTGAGCCCGCCGAAGGCGAGGTATTGATTCGAGTACACGGCGCCGGCCTGAACCCCATCGACTGGAAAACCCGCAAAGGCCTGGGTTTTGTCGCCACGCAGATCGAAGGCCGCATGCCGTGGACCCCGGGCTACGATGCCGCCGGCGAAGTCGTGGCCGTGGCCGATGACGTGACCACCCTGGCTCCGGGGGACCGGGTGATGGGCATGATCGGCTTTGCCGAATCTGGCGGGGCCTATGCACAGTATGCCGTGGCCCGGGCTGACGAACTGGCCATCGTGCCGGAAGAGCTGGACCTGGTTACCGCAGGGGGCGTGCCACTGGCGGCACTGACGGCCTGGCAGGCGTTGTTTGAAGTGGCGGGGCTGGAGTCCGGGCAGAAGATCCTGATCCACGCCGGGGCTGGAGGCGTTGGCCACTTTGCCGTGCAGTTCGCCCTGGAGCGCGGTGCCCATGTGATTGCCACGGCGTCTGCCAGCAACCGGGATTTCCTGGCCGAGCTGGGCGTGCATGAAGTGATTGATTACCACACCACCGACATTGCGGACGAGTGCTACGGGCTGGATGTGGTGCTGGATTTGATCGGTGGTGAAACCGGCAAGCGGTCATTGCAGACCCTGTCGGAATCCGGTGTGCTGGTGACCATTCCCACGGTGACTGCCGATGAGGTGGTCAGTGCCGCAGAAGCCATGGGCGTGAGGGCCCACGGCATGAAAACCCGGCCGGATGTCTTCCACCTGGAAGAAATTGCCGAGCTGATCGAAGACGGCGATGTGCGGGTGCACGTTGACCGGGTATTCCCGCTCGAGCAGGCCCGCGACGCCCACGACCTGCTGGAAGCAGGCCACGTGCGTGGCAAGCTGGTGCTCGACTGCCGTTGATGTGTCCCCGCCGGGAGCAGCAGGCCGTCAGGCCTGCTGCTCTCCGTTGCTGGTGGCTTTCTGGTCGTCGGTATCGGATGCCCGCTCTTTCCGTTCTTTCTGGGGCTGTGGTGGCACCAGGCTGATCAGAACCCAGTCGTCTTCCGGTTCCAGGTCATCCATCGCTTTCACCGGATGTATGTGTTCCCGCCCGTCCATCACAAACAGCACCAGGGCTTCGTTCTGGTACTGGTTCAGGAACTGCTCGTAACTGAACTCCTCGCTCAGCTGGGTGGTCTTCACCGTATAGCCCTGGCTCACCAGACTGGCCAGCTTGGCATAGCTCACACCGTCAAACAGACCCCGGGTCTGCTGCACCTTGCCGGCGGTTTGCAGTCGGGCGCGCTGGTCCTGGTCGCCTTCCGTCAACCCGAATACCGAGTGCTCGCCGAACCAGTCCAGGAAGTGATATGTGGCCAGGCTGTTCATCTGTTTGTACGGCGACAGGATCAGCAGGTTGCCGATGCCGGTCAGGTCCATATGTTTCGCAGCATGTTCCGAGGCCGGGTTGCCGAAATACACCGGCAGGTTCTCCATGCGGGCCTGGCGCACGTTTTCCCAGTTGGTATCGGTCAGCATGGCCGGAATTTCGTGTTTTTTCAGGGCCTGGGCAATCAGGCGGGCTACCGGGTTGGCACCCAGAATCAGGAAGCCATGGGCCGGTGGTTCCTGTACGCCCAGCAGCTTGGCGACCGGCCGTGCCGTCAGGCTCTGGATCACCACCGTGGTAATGATCAGCATGAACACCAAGGGCACCAGCACGCCGGCGCTCTCATAGCCGATCCGTTCCAGCTGGAAAGCGAACAGGGCGGAGACAGCAGCTGCCACGATACCCCGGGGTGCAATCCAGCTCAGGTAAAGTTTGTCTCGCCAGGTGAGGGACGTACCGATGGCCGACAGAAAGATACTGGCAGGCCGGGCCACCAGCATCAGGCAGGCCAGCACTGCCACCAGGCCCCAGCCCAGGTCGGCAATGGCGGTAAATTCTACCCGCGCGGCCAGGATGATAAACAGGGCAGAGATCAGCAGTACGCTGAGGGACTCCTTGAACTCCAGGATGCTGTCGATCGGCACCTGTTTCATGTTGGCCATCCAGATGCCCATTACCGTCACGGTCAGCAGGCCGGACTCATGGGCCATCTCATTGGAAATGGCAAACACGCCGAGCATGAAGGTCAGGGTGCCGGCATTGTGCAGGTACTGGGGAATCCAGTGCTTGCGAAGCACCAGGCCATTCAGGTAGCCGGCAGCCGCACCGATCAGGAAACCGACCAGCAGGGTTTTGCCGAAAATATACAGGGAGTGGCTGAAGACATTGCCCTGGCCCCAGGACACAATTCCTTCGAACACCAGCACCGCCAGCAGGGCGCCGACCGGGTCAATGATAATGCCTTCCCAGGTCAGGATATTGGCCAGCTTGGAGGTGGGCCGCACCGCCCGTAGCAGCGGTGCAATCACCGTTGGCCCGGTCACCACGGAAATGGCACCAAACAACAGGGACACTTCCCAGGACACCTCCAGGATCCAGCGGGCGGCCAGGGTGCCGATAATGCAGGTAACAATGGTGCCGACCGGGATCAGGTTGCGCACCATCTTGCCGTGGCCTTTGATTTCCTCGTACCGGAGCGTCAGGCTGCCTTCGAACAGAATGATGGCCACCGCCAGCGAAATCATCGGAAACAGGATGTCGCCAAAGATATCTTCCGGATGCAGAAAGCCCGTTACCGGGCCGGCGATGATGCCGCCAGCGAGCAGAAACAGGATGGCCGGCATACGAACCCGCCAGGCAGCCCATTGGCAAATCAGGGAGGTAACGCCGATACCTGCGAGGATCAGGGTGGTGCTAATGGCCATAAGCGGGTTCCGGTTGGTTAATTAAAGGTTGGCTTTGCGTGCAATTCTGTTCAGCAGCCGGGACGCGGCAAAGAATCCGAAGCTGGCGGTTACCGGGCTGGCGGCGCCAAAACCCGAGGCACAATCCAGCCTTACCGGGCCGTCTGTGGCCGGCTTCTGCAGGCACACTTCGCCATCGGCCGCCGGATAAGTCAGCTGCTCCAGAGAGTATACGGCCTCAATGCCAAAACGCCGCTTGGGATTTCGCGAAAAGCCGTATTCCCGACGCAGCATATTACGAACCTTGGCCAGCAATGGATCCTGGGTGGTCTTGCTCAGGTCGGCCACCTGGATCTGGGTCGGGTCCATCTGCCCCCCGGCACCGCCGGCACAGACAATCGGAATCTTGCGCCTCTGGCAGTGGGCAATCAGCGCCGCCTTGGCCTTCACGCTGTCGATAGCATCCACCACCCCGGTCATGTCTTCGGTAATCAGTTCGGCCACGTTTTTAGTGGTCAGGAACCCGAAGTGCACCCGGATATCCGCCTGGGGATTGATGGCCCGCAGCCGCTCAGCCATGGAGTCGGTCTTGGTACGGCCATACTGGCCCTGCAACGCATGCAACTGGCGGTTGGTGTTGGAGACACAGATGTCGTCCATATCGATCAGGGTAATCGTGCCAATGCCACTGCGCGCCAGGGATTCCGCCGCCCAGGAGCCAACTCCGCCGAGGCCGACAATGGCGATGTGGGCATTGCGGAAAGCGTTCAGGGCCTTGCGGCCATAGAGGCGTTCTATGCCGCCGAAGCGGAAAGCGTAGTCGTCGGTCGGCGGGACATGTGAATTCATTCGCGGCTCTTAGCTGGTCACCTGGGTAAGAAGGGTTGGATGCTGCTGAATTGTAACGCAGTGCCTGTGACCGGGGCTATGAGGTGAGAAATTAGAATTCGGCGAGCCCCGGTTGGGGCTCGCCGGTAGTAAGGGCCTGGTTTACTTGCCGGTGACGTCCACCAGTACTGCGAGCCCCAGTTCGTCATAATTCTGAGCGTCGGTCTGGAGATAGCCAACCGTGAACACCCCAAGGCTGGCATCTTCGTTGAAGAAGCCTTCGAACTTGGTATCACCGTCCGTATCGGCAACGGTTATGGTCGTTGCCCCATTCGAGGCGACCTCCATACTGAACTCGACTGCGCTGACCTTATCAACACTCGCCGTGATATCAGAGCCCAAACCTTCGTTCTTGCTGATTTCAGAGAAGTTGCCTGTGACGGAACCTGCAGTATTGCTGTTCATGGTCATATATGTGTTGAACTGACTTGCGAACATGGCGATAAAACCTGTCGAACCGCCCTCAAGTGCCGAGCTCACCATCATCAGCCGATATTTTTTAGCGGACAGATCAGGTACGCTGCTGGGCAGCTTGACCATCATCGTCTTATTGAATTCTGCGAAGTCCGATGGTGTTGATGTGCCGTCAACGTAACTGCCATAGCTCTCGGAAAAGTCCAGGTAGCTTGCATCCTCGCTCACAAAGCCGACTGCACCGGAATCGCCTGCAATTGTGCCATCGGCTGCAATGTTCAGACTAATTCCGGTTTCTGCCGCGACGTCCTGGTCAGCATAGTCAGCGCCGTTACCGTCAACGAATATAGTGTGGGCAAGGCCCGCATTTAAGTCCGCGCTGAAGCCGGAGCTAAAGGTGACCGTGTTGGTCTCGGCTCTGAGTTCCAGCGATCCGGAGTAAAGCTGGGAGCCAAAGTACACTCGTCCGTAGTCTCCACTGAGGTCGGCACCTGTCAGGTTAGCCGGCTTGCGAGCGAAGACTTCCAGTGTACGAAAGACTTCATCGCCCTGTCGGTCGTTTGGATCAAGCGCGTCGTACGAATCAGTCAGGCCATATCGAACGGCGGCTTCGTGGGTCAAGCCGAAGAACAGGCCTTTGTCCGCGACTTGTTGGAATACGTAAGTAGTCGCCGGATACCGCCATCCATAAGGGTAATCGGCATCGCCAATCTCTTCTTCAAACTCGCCCTGAACCGACAGAACACCCTTGGTGTTGAAGGATCCCGGGAAAGTCTCCGGATCTTCGCCATCTGACGGGCTGACTTCGTAATAAACAGAACTGTTTGGGATGGACGGCCCATTCAAGTTGCCGTAAACACTGTCCTCCGACAGATAGGTCATATTTACGGTACCGGAACCCCCGTCAGCGAACTTGAACTGACCAAGCCACATGTCGTGGGCAAAGGTCCCATAACCACCGCCATCGTCATCATGGAGCTGGAAGGCCAGTGCCGCGTTAGCGTAATCACCGGCGATCAGACTGACATCGGCGCCTGCAGCGGAGATGGTGGCTACTTCGGTCTCAACGAAGGCACCGACTTCCTTCTCAAGTGTACTGAACATTTCATCCAGGTTGGCCCCTGCGGTCAGGTCAAACTCTTCTACCTTCCCGCTCAGTTTCACCACATCGTTAACAACCAGCTGATCCAGGTCGGCGCCAGTCTCAATGAACTTGCGAAGAACGAACTCGGATACCGGGCTGATGTCGACGTCCTTCTCGACCACCTGCGCACGTAGCTGCTGGTTATTCTGTCCAGTAATGCGAACCACCAGATTGCCTGCAAGGTTGACTCCCTGGGGGAGGGTCAGCTTATAGTCTCCTGTGATAGACGTAGCGGTTTCTGCGAGCACGTCACCAACCTGGTTGCCCTCATCATCTACCCGAATGAGCTCTACCGTGGCACCTTCTACGGGCTCCAGCCCGGTAATGGCTGCTGCGACGGGAGCTACAACAAAATTCAGTGCGACTTCAAAGATACTTGGCTGATCAAAGCTGGCCACCGTACCTGCCGGAGCAGTGGCGGTACCTGAAATAGTTTCTCTGGATACGGTCTCGCCCCCGGTACTCCCACCACCGCTACTTCCTCCACATCCCGCAATACCAACAACCGAAGAGACTGCTGCGGCCAATGCCAGTTTTTTATAACCGTTCATAACAACTCCTTGATTCAACAAAGTACCCTGGTTCGCCCTGTGAACCAGGCTCTGCCCGAAGGCTCCCTGAGGAAGGGTTCTTGAGATATAGCAAGGGAAATTGAGGGGCGCCCCACCCGTTTGGGGAGTGCGGGCCGGCGATTTGTATGAAATGTGTAACTATGAGCAGTTGGAATATCTTTGAAACCTACACTAAATTGTGTAGGAAACATCGATACAAGAGTGGACTGCTGTGCATTGCTCCGACCGGGAAGGCTTTTTTAAACATGACTTCCATGAGCTGATTGGCCTGATCTACGATTCGGTCACCTCGGAACAGGGTTTCTTTCCGTTTCTGAAGCGGTTTATCCAGGTGTTTAACGGCCACAGTGCATCGTTTGCAATTTATAACACTGCGGCAAATTCTCTTCTCGGTGCCTGGACCGTGAATATTCCCGAAGAGGCTCTGCGTTTCTATTCCGAACATGTTTCCCACCGGGACGTACTGGTTGAAAAAGCGATATCGGTCAACCGCGAAGGTAACTGCAGGTTTGTCGCCAGTAACCTCGATCTTGGCCCGGATGTTAAGCGCTTGCGGCGCGATACCCGGGCAGGAGAGTGGCTGGAAAGCTACGGGGCTTGTGAAGCTGCCGGAGCGATTGCCTATATGGACGGGCATTACCTCAACTTTTTCGGAATGCAGCGTTCTCCTGATCAACCTGAATTCAGTTATGAAGAACTCAAGGTCTTTGATGGATTCTTACCCCACCTGCATCGAGCTGTGGGCCTGTATACCCGGCTGATGCAGCGGCGGTGTGGTCCGGCGGTTGAGCGGTTGGTACTCGAGCGTGTCAATCGAGGCATCATCGTTTGTGATGCATCCTTCCGGGTGGCCTTCAGGAATGGCAAAGCGGATGACATCCTGAAACGCAACGCCGGTTTAAGGGTAAACAGTGATGGCATGCTGGTGGCCCATGGAAACGAGAGTGCGCGGCAGTTTGCCGTCCTCTTATCGGCTGCTGTTGAAGCGTCAATTGCCAGGCGGGAGCTTGAGGACCAGGTTTTCAGCCTTGAACACGGACAGCAGCGCATCACGCTGGTGGTGACTCCGCTGCAGGGAACGGCTGAGGCAGGGAGCCTGGCGCAGGGGGCGCTCGTTACATTGCACGATTGGAGCTGGAGCAACGAAATCAGCGACGACCTGCTGAAGAGTCTGTTCGATCTGACGGATGCGGAAGCGGTGGTTGCGGCTGAGCTGGTTGGTGGCCAGAGCTTGTCGGATATTGCGCAAACCTCGGGGCGGTCACGGGAAACCGTGAAGTATCACCTAAACAATATATTCCGTAAAACCGGCACCCGTCGTCAGGGCGAGTTGGTGTCACTGTTGTCCCGGGCCTGCACCTCTGTTTGATTATCTGTCCACAAAAAAAGCCGCGCAAAGCGCGGCTTCAAGAAGGTGCCAACCTCACAAGGAGGCGGGTTGGACTAGTTCAGAGACACTAATCAACGCATTCATTATTGACCGGAAACATGTCTTGATAAAGGTCATGAATGGACATTTACCGGTCATTTCCGGCCAGATTTTTGGTCTGGCCGGCATTTGTGGCCGCTCAGGCCACCCAGTGCTCATCGGAAAGCGACATCAGGCTGTCCTTTCCGCTCTGGATGTCTTTCAGCAGCCAGTCGGTTTCCGGCATCAGCTTTTCGAAGTAGAAGCGGGCCGAGGCCTGCTTGCTTTCCAATAATGGCTTGTTGCCTTCGCCGGCTTCGAGTTGCTGGCCGGCAACGCCCGCCATCCGCGACCACAGGTATCCGATCACGGTCAGGGCCATCAACCGCAGGTACGGAGCCGCGGCAGCACCGGCCTGCTCCGGGTCTTTCGGAGCGTTCTGGGCCAGCCACAGGGTGGCTTGTTCCAGGCCCTTGATGGCGCCTTTCAATTCTTCCCGGTAGGGTGCTTCCGGGTTGTCCTTCAGGTAGCCGGTCAGCTCGGCAAACAGGGCGCGTACCAGCTGGCCACCTTTCAGGGCCAGCTTGCGGCCTACCAGGTCCATGGCCTGGATGCCGTTGGTGCCTTCGTAGATGCGGGCGATACGGCCATCACGCACCAGTTGTTCCAACGGCCAGTCCTGGGTAAAGCCGGAGCCGCCCAGCACCTGCTGGCCCCAGTTGGCGTTGTTATAGCCTTCGTCGGTCAGGAAGGCTTTGACCACCGGTGTCAGCAACTGCACCAGGTCGTCGGCGTTTTCCCGCACGTGTTCGTCCGGGTGCGCCACTGACAGGTCCAACTGGTGGCCGGTAAACAGGGCCAGCGCACGCATGCCTTCGTTCAGTACCTTCTGGCGCATCAGCATGCGGCGTACATCCGGATGTACGATGATCGGGTCTGCCGGGCCGTCGGGATTCTTCGGGCCACTCAGGGAGCGGCTTTGCAGGCGCTCTTTGGCGAAGGCCAGGCTTTCCTGGTAGGCCATTTCAGCCAGCCCCAGCCCCTGCATGCCTACCATCAGGCGGGCCTCATTCATCATGGTGAACATGGCGCTCATGCCCTTGTTGGGCTCGCCCACCAGCCAGCCCTTGGCGCCTTCAAAGTTCATTACACAGGTGGCGGAACCCTTGATGCCCATCTTGTGCTCAAGGCCGCCACAGAAGGCCGGGTTGCGCTCGCCGGAATCCGGCAGGAACTTGGGCACCACAAACAGGGAAATGCCCTTGGTGGTATCCGGTGCGCCCGGCAGCTTGGCCAGTACCAGGTGCACAATGTTGTCGACCAGGTCGTGTTCGCCGCCGGTAATCCAGATCTTGGTGCCCTCGATGGCGTAGCTGCCGTCGTCGTTCGGGGTTGCCCTGGTGCGGATCAGGCCCAGATCGGTGCCACACTGGGGCTCGGTCAGGCACATGGTGCCGGTCCACTCACCGGAGATCAGTTTTTCCAGGTAGGTCTGCTTCAGCTCGTCGGAGCCATGGGCGTAAAGGGCGCTGATGGCACCGTGGGTCAGGCCCGGATACATACCCAGCGACAGGTTGGTGGAGCACACCATTTCATCCACCACAAACTTCAGGGTGTGGGGCAGACCCTGGCCACCGAACTCGATGGGTGCGTCCAGTGCGGTCCAGCCACCTTCCACGAATTTGTCGTAAGCGGCCTTGAAGCCATCCGGGGTTTTGACCAGCTTGGTCTCCGGGTCGTAGCTGCAGCCCTGGCGATCGCCAACCTGGTTGGTGGGCTGGATCACTTCCGCGGCCAGTTTGCCGGCTTCGTCGATCACGGCCGAGATCAGGTCGGGCGTGGCATCGGCGTGTTTTTCCAGTTCGTGCAGCTTGTCTGCACCAAGGACATCAAACAGCAAAAAGCGAAGATCATTGGCAGGTGCCTGATATTGCATGGACTCTCTCCTGTTATCGGTGGGTAGCTCGGGGCTACCGGTATTCGCCTTGCACGGGGGGTACAAAGTCGATGTGATCATTCATACGGCTGTTTGAATGTTTTGGTTTGCTGCAGGCGAGCCCGATTGGATGGTTTTTTCGTATGGTTGGAATGAATCGGATTGATCACAACCGTCATCACAATTCTGATCACAACTGGGGAGAGTGGAATGGCAACCATCATTGCCGGTATATCGGGCGCGATTGGCCAGGCACTGGCCTTGAAGTATCTGGATGAGTTTCCGGAGCAACCGGTGATCGGTCTGTGCCGGAATCCGGACAAGGCAACGGAAGCGATGGGGAAGCCGCCAGGACTGCAGCTGCGGCCCTGGGACGCGGAGTCTGCAGTGCCGCTGGAGGTGGATGATGAACTGGCACAAACGCTGGCGGATTCCGGAGGCATTCACCGGCTGGTCTACGCCGCCGGGTTGCTGCACGACGACCGCATGTTTCCGGAGAAGCGCCTTGAGGACCTGACGGCGGATAATCTGGCCAGGGCCTTCCAGCCCGAAAAATTCATAAAAAAAGGCGAACCTTGCCCAACCCATTGATATAATGGGAGTTACGCCAATAACGCTTCGGAAGAAGCTAAACAAGGTTCGCCCATGTCCAATTCTATCCCA
>Ga0208062_100060_pt1 | contig 21041 bp, 18 predicted proteins | sample DeeseametaMP0261_FD_184217 | JGI IMG/M metagenome (GOLD analysis project Ga0208062, IMG submission 184217) | Marine microbial communities from the Deep Atlantic Ocean - MP0261 (SPAdes) | ecosystem: Environmental > Aquatic > Marine > Oceanic | place: South Atlantic Ocean | collected 2011-01-01 | reverse complement strand
GGTAAGCTTGCTGGATACGATGACACGGTTTCAGAGTCAATCATGAACCGCCGTGGTACGGAACCGTATGCCCGGTGGTGTGAGAGGACGGGGGAGGCAACTCCCCCTCCTACTCGATGTGAGTGTTGTCACATTACAGCGCTGGAAAATCGTCACTAACCCCGTTTAGCCCCGCCAATTTTTTGCAGCCAGACCCCGCTTTGGTTTACTCTCGAGGCCAATCTCCAATACTAAAGGTGTAATCGGGGCCGTGAGTGAAATCCTTTAACGAAGGCAACGCCGCCAACGACGAGTTTCAGGGCGCCAATACCAGCCTGCAAAACGGCGAGCTGGTTCGGGATTTACTGGAGCACCGGCTTCAGTTGCCGGCCATTCCCAAAGATCACCAGCCCCGCCCCGCGCTTTCCAAGCAGATTATGGATAGCCTCGCGCCCCGCTCCCTGTTGATGCTGGAAGCGCCCTGCGGTTACGGCAAAACCCACAGCCTGGTCAGCGCCCTGAGCGAGGGTGCCAGTGAGTTTGACCGGATTCGCTGGGTTACCCTGAATGCCGGCGACAACGCGCCGTCCCGTTTATTATCCCTCATCGCCATGGCACTGGATTTGCCGCAGTCCCTGCACCCCGGCAATCAGGGCGGTGGCACGTTTGAAGACAACCTGGCCGTTATGCTGGTGGCCAAGGGCCGTCTGGAGCAGCAGGGCCGGGATGTGCTGGTTCTGGATAACCTGCACCACCTGACCAATCCGGCGGTGGGCGGGCTGCTGCAGCAGCTTGTCTGCGATATGCCCGACAACCTGTCGGTAGCCTTTACCTCCCGGCTGCCGTTGCCGTTCGAATGCCACACCCTTGAGCTGGAAAACCGTTACCAATGTGTCGGGCGTGAGAGTCTGGAATTCACCCGTTCGGAAACCTTTGCCTACTTCCAGGACGCCCGGCCGGACAGCCTGATTACCAGTGTCGCCATTGATCACCTGTATAGCCTCACCGAAGGCTGGCCCACGCCGCTGGCCCTGTACCGGCGGGAGTTGCTGCGCAGCCCGGAACGCCGGCCGATGCAAGAAACCGCCTCCGTTGAACGCTTCCTGAAAGGCTCGGTGCTGGGGCAGATGGCGCCCGGCCAGATGAATTCGCTGCGCATGATGGCGGAGCTGGACGGGGTGTCGGATGAACTGTTTATCGCCCTGCAGGCATCGGTTGGCGACTCGGGCATGCTGCCGTCCGTTGCCTGTGAAAAGGGCTTGCCCCTGCAGCCGGTATCCGGCCGTGGCCGCTGGTATCGCCTCAATCCGTTACTTCAGGCCTGGCTGAAAACACCGGCACTGGGTGGTTACAACACTCGCATGCTGCTGGCCAGCCGCTGGTTCGGGCAGCGGAACCAGTTTCCGGAGGCATTGAAGTACGCACTGCTGTCCGGAGATGCCGAAGAAGTCGTGCGCATTGCCTCTGAGGGCACCGAGGCCTTGTTGCTGGGCCAGGACACTGCATCCCTGCTTACTCTGCGCAAACACCTGCCTGCCGGCTTGCTGGAGCGCAGTGCGCGATTACGCATTGTCTACAGCTGGGTTCATGCCATTGGCGGACAGTTCCACCAGGCCCGGCAGTTGCTCGAAGGCTTCTCGCCGGAAGACCGGGAACAGCAGGAAGCCCGTATTTATGCCCTGAAAGCCTTTATCCTGCGGGGCGAAGGCTACGTGCAGCCAGCCCTGGCCATGGCAGACAAGGCGCTCGCTGCCGGAGGCTTATCACCCCAGGCTCAGCTGGTCACCCAGATTGTTCGTGCCAGCGCCTTGTGTGCCGCCGGCAAATTTCATGAAGCCCGGGACGCCAACCGCGCCGCGGCCAAGCTGGCCCGGGAAGCGGGAGACTCCGGTTCCGAGGCGCTGGCGGTTTACGCCCACGCCCGCATTGAGCTGGGCAAGGGCGCGCTCGGGCATGCCGAGCAGCTGCTCAGAACCGGCCTGGACACCGCCATGCACGAACTCAGCCGGCCGGCGCGCATCGGCGAAACCCGGCTGGAACTGAACCTGGTACTGGTACTGTGGCATCAGGGCCGGTTGGACGAGGCCGATCGGCTGTTGGTAAGTTGCTCCCGCCATGCCGAACAGACCCGGGACCTGGGCCTGTTGCTGGCCATGGCCCTGAGGGTACTGATGTGTAAGGCCCAGGGCCGGCTGGAAGATGCCTTTGTGTGGATTGGCCGGGCAGAGCGGGCCATGCACGCCTGGCAGGTGGATGAATCCCTGTACGTGCCGGTACTGGAAGCCTTGAAAGCCAGCTGCTGGTTATCCCATGGCCAGACAGAAAGTGCCGCCCAGGCCATCGAAAAGCTCCAGCCGTATCGACAGGGTGGCTGCGTGCCGGAATTGTTCCCCATGATGCCGGGGCTGATGGACTGCCTGCAGGTTCGGGCGGACATGGCCAGTGGTGACCTGGTTCGTGCCAGGGAGCAGCTGGACGCCGTTCTGGGCCGTTATGGCGATACCTTACCCTGGGGGCTGGAACTGCACGTTGGCCTGCTGAGTGCCGTCCTGCTGCAACAGGAGAAGGGTTTGCCGGCAGCCAGGAAACAGCTGGAACAGGTGATTCGCCAGGCTGCCAGCGAGCGCTTTATCAGCCCGTTTGCGGAGCTGGTCAACGAACTCACACCGCTGATGGAGAAATGCTTCCGGCAACTACCGGAAAACGCCTTCAACCGGGATTTGGGCCAGCTGTTTGGTCTCAACAATGCGCCTGTCGCCACCGAGACCCTGGCTGAACCCATCAGTGACCGGGAGCAGGGCGTGCTGGAGCTGATCGCCCAGGGCTTGTCGAACCAGGAGATCGCAGACAAGCTGCACATTTCCCTGCACACCGTGAAAACCCACGCCCGCCGGATCAACGCCAAGCTGGACGTGAAATCGCGAACCCAGGCCATTGTCCGGGCTCGTGAACTCGGTATCCTGTAATCAGGCGCCCGCTTTAAGTTCCTCGATGCGGGTATCTTTCTCGGCCCAGATCCCGCTCACCCAGCGCTGAAAGTCTGCCCGCAGCTCCCGGTTACCTTCGTAATCCATGCCCAGAAAACGCTCCGGCACTTCCCGGGTGCGGATGTCGATGATAATCCGGCGCACCCGGCCGCTCAGGTAATCCCAGATCCCGGGCCGTCCGTCCGGGTACACAATGGTCACATCCAGCATGGTGTGGATCATCTCGCCCATGGCGCCGAACACAAACGCGGTGCCGCCGGCCTTCGGCTTCAGCAGGTTCTTGTAGGGGGAGTTCTGCCGGGCGTGCTTTTCCGGGGTAAAGCGGGTGCCCTCCATAAAATTGAAAATGGTCCCCGGGGTGTAGCGGAACTTTTCGCAGGCCTTGCGGGTAGCCTCTATATCCTTGCCCTTCAGCTCCGGCCGCCTGGCGATCTGCTCCTTGGTGTGCCGGTGCATGAAGGGGAAGTCCAGCCCCCACCAGGCAACACCCAGCAGTGGCACCCAGATCAGCTCCTTCTTCAGGAAAAACTTCAGCAGCGGAATCTTGCTGTTCAGGGCGTACTGGATGGCGGTGATGTCGGTCCAGCTCTGGTGGTTACAGGTTACGAAGTACCAGTGCTTCTTGCTCAGCTCCCGGGCGCCGCGAATATCCCACTCAATCTTGTGGAACAGGTCCGCCAGGGTGTTGTTGAAGCCAATCCAGTACCAGGCAATCAGGTTCACCATCCGTGTGCACAGGGTACGCACCAATTTCACCGGAATAATCAGTTTGATGATGGCGAACAGCAGCAAAAACGGCAGGAAAATAAGGGTGTTCAGCAGGATAAGCAAAACCACCAGGACCCCTTTCAACGGGGCGGGCAAAAAATCCAGCATGGGAAAGTCTCGTCAGTCCAGTTGAGCCCGGAATTGCTTGTCGTAGAATTCCAGGTTGTTGTAGCGAATCATGGCGCGGATCTCTTTTATATATTCCTCGCCCCTTTCGGAATAGCTCAGCAGGCCTTGTGCCAGGGCAATGCCGGAAAACGCATCACCGTCGGCCCTGGCTGCCGAGCGTATCGACCGCAGCTGCTGGTAGGCAGGGTGCCGGTTCAGATTCTGGATGTAAGAGCGCACAGAATAATAAGGCGACGAAAACTTTGCCACCTCATGGTTGGCCCCTTCCGGGCGGCTCAGCGGCACCAGCCCGCAACCACGGGTAAAACACCACTGGCCAAACAGGTTGTTGCCCTCGGTGGCAAAGCGGGAAGTGCCCCAGGCAGATTCATTGGCGGCCTGGGCCATAATCAGGGACGGAGGAATCACATCCAGCTTTTCCGTGAGTTGCTCAAACTGTCTGGGGCTGCCGTTCTTCGCCTCAACTCTCAGCCGGTCCGCCTGCCGTTCCAGCCACTCCAGCTCATCGTCAGCCAGCTCGTCTTTGCCAGAGAGGGATTGCAGGTATTCCCGCTCCAGCAGAATGCGGTTGTTGGCCAGTTCAATGCGAGGGTAAAGAAATGAGAAAAAGGCAGCCTTCTTTTCGGTGGTGTCCTGGTACCCGGAAAAATCCGGCAGGCCGTCGGCGGTCCATTCAGGCAACTTGGGCAGGGAGCCCAGGGCAATGTCGGTGTCTTCACTTTTCGGGGGTTCGGGGGAATACAAAGCACCGGCAATCGCAAATAACACCAGGGGAACACACAACAAAAGTGCCCGGGAGATTAACGTCATAAAACCTCTCGCCAAAATCGATATGGCTGGAATTATAACAGGTTATACGGCTTACGCCTGTTCACTGAGCTGCGGGTGATTCCGGAATGAGTGTCGCGATCAGCAAGCCGGTGCGTAATTCCGGGCCGGTGTTGTCTTGAGCTACCAGGAAGATCTGGTCACCGGATTCGGTGTAGAAGCCGTTCAGAACCAGCTCGCCTCCCGCCAGTTGGATGGTGCCGTTGCCACCGGGTGTCACGGTGAACCCAAGGTCGAGCAACTCATTTTCCGGAGTGCCGACCGCGTTCTCTGTGATGGTATGGCTAACCCGGTAGCTGGCGGCGGTAAGGTCTGCGCCGGTTTCGGATAATGTGAGCGTTCCTCCGGCCACCTGGTACAGCTGGTTCTGGTTGGTATCCAAAGCGATCATCGTGCCCTGAACCCGGTAATCGCCGGTAACGGGGGCGGCCAGGGAGGTTGTTTTGCCGGCGATCACCAGGCCATCGCCAAGTCCCGTGTCGTCGAGATTGAACGCCAGCAGGGAGCCATCGGGCGTAGCGGCGCCAAGACCCAGCGGCGGCTCGCTTTCGGTACAGCTGCGGCACAGGCTTAGCCGGCCGATATTCTTGGTGCCGGAACTGAGCTGGGCCGGCCGGTTGGCAATGTTCCAAGTGTCGGTCACGGCTAAAGACGCTCCTGCACCCGCAGCCCCCGTGTTGTCACGGTAGATGGCCGCGTTATTTGTGGTCAGTGCCCCATCAGCGCCGCCCAGCTCACCATAGCCGGTCTCGAAGGTAAGCGGATTGCTGCCGCCAAACTGGGCAGTCAGATACACCAGGTTGTAATTGCTTTCGGTAATGCCGGTCATGTCGAAGCCGTCACTGCGCAACAGGTGCAGCTCCAGCACGGAAAGATAATGCTCTTCCAGCGTTTCCTGGCGTTTCAGCTGGCCTTCTTGCTCAGACAGGGCGATGGCTTTGCCGGCGGTGAAGTAACTGCCCAGCACCCGGTCCGGGCTTTGGTTTTCATCGCCAGGGGCGGAGGTGAAGGCATCCATGAAATAGGGGGTGCGGGTCCAGCCATTGTTGGCACTGCCCGGCTCATCGGTAATGCTCTGGTACAGGGCGCGTCCGGCCAGCAGGCGGGCAGGGTCGGAGCCGTCTTCTGAGGGCGGTGTGAGTGTGGCCGCACCCGGTGAGCTGGAATGGCTGTTTCGGGTCCAGCTGTCTTCCCGGGAGAACTGGTGGCCGTCCGGATTGGTAAAGCCGTGAACCAGGGTGCTCCGGTCGTAGGGAATATCGGTGGCCAGGGAGGTCACGTTGATATTGAAGGCCTCGAAGGAGGTGAGGGTCAGGGCCGGGTACAGAAATGCCCCGCCAAGGTCTTCTTCCTGTGCGGTACGAGCACCCCACTGGCCGGCACCGGGGAAGCGGACGTCACGGAAGGTGGGGCCCAGTTCCAGGCCCAGAAATACCGAGTTGTAGTCTGCAGAGCTGGCGCGGATGGTGCCGGACGCATTCGGGCCTAGCAGAGCATAGTCTGCCATCTGCTCAATATAGCCGGCGAAATCCGCCCGCCCGGCCAGCGCACTGACGGCAGCATCCAGCGTCAGGTTGCCGGCAATATCAATCTCGAAATCGTGTACCTGGTCGGCCAGGCTGGACCACACATACTTGTTCAGGCACAGGGCGCCGCCCCGGTCGTTCACGCAGTCCATCACTGCCTGGAATTCTGTGGAGGAGTAACCGCCAAGTCCGTTTTGCACCAGGTAATGGGAGAAGGGGTTTACCTTCACATCCCGGTCGGAATCCGCCGCCAGGGCTTTCATTGCAATCGTTTGGCCGCCGCCGGAATAACGGGCTTCAATCACCACATCCGGGCCGATGGGCTGGCCGTCCGGAAAGGCCACAATCCAGTGGCCGTCTTCGCCAGTGCTGGTGCTGTAGGGCACGGTGCCCAGATTTTGCCCACCCTGGTTGCTCCGGTATACCTGCACCTGGTCCGGAATCACGATTCTCAGGTTGCGCCGGGTTTGTTCCGCATCCGGGGCATAAAAGGCGGGCACCTCCATGGTGATCCGCACTTCATTGGCCTTCAGGCCGGCGGTATTGCCGGAATCGCCGGTGCTGCCGGGGTTAAAGTCGTCCAGGGCGTTGACGGTATTGCCAAAACGGTTGGGAATCTCGCGAGCGCCATCAATGGCGCTGTCACCACCGCCACAGGCGGTGAGAAGAAAGGGCAGGGCAAGGGCTGGAATCAGGCGACATTTCATGCAAGGCAATCCGGATGATGTATCTCGGCACAGCCTAGCAGCAAAACAAAGGGGAGAGCGTGAAAGCGGGCACGAATCGGCCACCCGGCATCAAACCGGGCGGCCGCAAGGCGGGTATCAGAAGAAGATCTTCATACCGGCCATCACGCCTTCGTCCAGGTTGATATCCGGAGAGCCGCGGAAATCCAGTTCGGTGTTCAGGTAACGGTAACCGGCGAACACTTCTGCGTTGCGGATTACACGGTAGCTGCCGCGCAGTTCTACGCTGGTCATGTCGTCGGAATCACCGAAAGACAAAATGCTCGGGGCGTAGTGCAGGGCGCCGGTGAAGGACAGGCCCGGCACATCCGGAATGTTCAGGGTAGCAAAGCCACCAAGGCCCACAGCGCCGCCGTCTACCTGGTCGTCATCCCAGGCTATGCCACGCAAACCAATGCCGGCGGTGGTAGGCAGGTTGCCAAGGGCGGTGCGGCCCTGGGCGTGGAAGTCCACGTTGCCGATCTGGCGGCCGCCTTCGCGATAGGTGTAGCCAGCGCCCAGCTGCAGTTCGTCCTGGGTGCCGAAGAAGTTTACCTGGCCCTTAACGGAATCGTTGGTCAGGCTCAGGTCCAGTTCGCTGGCGAATACCGGAGCGGCAGCCAGGGACAAAGCGAGGGCAGAGATGCGGGTAATGTTCATGATGACACCTTTGTTGCTTTCATTTTAATTCGGAGGGAATGGTAAACACCTACGCGCGGCGCCACAACTTAAATGGCTGTAAGTCGCTGTTAAGGGTGACAGGGCGGGGTTATGAGGCGCGAGCTTAGTCCGTGCTGGCCGCGGCCTGGCAATACTGGTCCAGTACCGCCCGCAGCATCTCCAGGTTCACCGGCTTGGCTACGAAGGAGTCCATGCCCGCCGCCCGGCATTTTTCCTCGTCTTCTTCCATGGCGCTGGCGGTCAGGGCCACCACCGGTATCCGGGGTTTGTGGTTGTCTCGCTCCCACTGGCGCAGCCGGCGAGTCGCTTCAAAACCGTCTACCCGGGGCATCACGCAGTCCATCATGATCACATCGTATTGGTGGGTCTGGTACAGGGAGGGCGCGGCTTCGCCATCGTTGGCGGTCATCACCTGGCAGCCCAGTTTCTCCAGCAGGCGGCGGGTGAGGGTGCGGTTAACCGGGTTGTCTTCCACCAGCAACACCTGCATACAGCCGCAGGCCAGCTCCCGGCGTACGGAGCCGGTGTGGTTGATGGATTGCAGGGAAAAGCGGGTCAGGAACCGGCGCTCCTGCTGCTCTGCATCCGCAAACAGCTGGTTCAGAATCGGAATCAGGTAAGACTCCCGCAGGGATTTGCTCAGGAAAGCATCGGCCCCGGCCTGGCGGAAATGTTCGGCATCGCCCCGCTGGGGGTTGGACGAGAGAATCAGCAGGCGCATATCCTGCCACTGCTGGTTGCCGCGAATCTGGCGGCACAGCAGGTCGCCGTCCATATCCGGCACAAAGCCGTCCAGAATGATTGCATCGTAGGGCGTGCCCGCATCAAAGGCCTGGCGCAGAAAGGTGAGCGCCTCGCCCGCCGAGCGTACCGCCTCAATGTGAACCTCGTGGCGGGACAGCATTTCCAGGGTAATCTTGCGGGACAACTCGTAGGAATCCGCTACCAGAATGCGCTTGTGATGCACCTTTCGGGAATCCGGCCGCACCCGCGCCGCGCTGTCTGCCGCTTCTGGCAAGCTGATTTCCGCCCAGAAGGTGGAACCTTCGCCGGGGCGGCTTTCCAGATCCAGCGAACCGCCCATCAGCCCGATCAGCTGCCGGCAGATGGTCAGCCCCAGCCCGGCTCCCGGGGTCTGCCGCTGGAACTGCTGGCCCAGCTGCACGTAGGGCTCATAAACCAGCGGAACATCTTCCGGGTTAATGCCCACGCCGGTGTCTTCCACGGCCAACCGCAGGCGTACCTTGTCGCCCCGCCGGCCCAGCACTTCAATGCTGATCAGCACATGGCCGGAATCGGTAAACTTGATGGCGTTAGACAGCAGGTTCAGCATCACCTGGCGAATACGTACCGGATCACCCACCAGCGCCCAGGGCAGGTTCTCATCTACTCGTACTTCCAGCGCCAGGCCTTTCTCCCGGGCACGGCTGCCGAGCATGTGGATGAGGTCGTTCAGGGTTTCCCGCAGGTCGAACGGAATGGCTTCCAGCTCCATCTTGCCGGCTTCCATGGCGGAGATATCCAGCAGGTCGTTAATGATGGCAGATAGGTTTTCCGACGCGCCCAGCAGGGTGTTCACATACTCCCGCTGTTCCTGGTCCAGCGGCGTGTCGGTCAGAAGGTTGGCGTAACCGAGCACGGATTGCAGGGGGATTCGCAGCTCGTGGCTGACGTTGGCCAGGAACTGGTTCTTGGCATGGTTGGCGCGGATGGCTTCGTCGCGTTCGTCACGGGATTTCAGGGTGTCCTGGCGCAGGGAGTGGGTGTCTTCCAGAATCTGCAGGCGCATGCGGTTCAGGGCCTGCTCCAGTTCTGACAGTTCATCCGCCCGTTTGGGAGCCTTGCGGCGCAGTTTCAGCGGGTCAACCAGGGCGTCCAGGTTCAGCCTGGCGGCGTAATCCGCCATGGTTTCCAGGTGCCGGAACAGGGTAATGCGCACAATCAGCAACAGGCCCAGGGTACCCAACATCACCACGATGGACTGGAACCAGAGATTGTGCAGTGCCTGGCCCAGCACCTCGTCATAGAATTGCTGGAACGAGGATACCTTGGCCAGCTCGCCATACATCTGTGCGCCGGTGGCCACCAGCGACAGCACCATGCTGTACAAAAGCACCCAGGCCAGCAGCCGCAACGCCAGCGGGCGAACACCTAAACGCTTGAAAAACTGCTTGGAAGGCAAAGGCACAAATTCCCTGTGTCGACGACAAAATCACTCGCGGCAGTTTAGCAGACCGATACCACTTCCACACGCACGGCAGCGCCCTCGTTTACAAAACGAAAACGAACATTCAGATCATACAGGTGCACGCCGTAAATGCGCTCTTCATCCCGGCCCCGGCGGAACGACGGGCGCGGGTCGTAACTCACCACATCTTCAATCAGCCCGCGCAAATCCGGGTAGTCCGCCGGGGGCAGGGCGGCCAGTTGTGCGACGGCCTCCGGGGTGAAGCTGACCGGCAGGCGCTGCAGGGGTTCTTCCTCTGCCCAGCCCAGGGAGGCCTCCGGCAACGCATCAGCAAAGGGCAGGTAGGGTTTGATATCCAGTATCGGCGTGCCTTCAATCAGGTCATGGTCGCTGATCTTCAGCACCAGCCGACCGTTGTGCCTGTCCAAACCCTCATTTTTTACCACCGACAAACCCAGACTGTTAGGCCGGAACGGCGAGCGGCTGGCGAACACGCCCATCTTCTTGTTGCCGCCTAATCTGGGCGGGCGCACCACAGGCCGCCATTCCGCCCGCACCGCCTCGTGGAACTGGAACACCAGCCACAGGTGGCTGGCGGATTCCAGGCCACGGAAGGCGTCTTCCCGGTCGAACGGCGGTTCAATCACCAAACTGGCGTGGGCATTTTTGGTGAGCCCCGGCTGGCGCGGCACCCCGAACTTGTCCTGAAAACAGGAGCGGGTGTAGGCAATGGGGGTAAGGGTGAGGGCTTCCGCAGCGGGTTTGCTTTTGTGGCGGGGTCTAGTCACGGCTGATGGTTCCGGAGAAATACATTTCGATACGCAATACCACCGAGGCCCGGTCCTGGAAGCTGTCTTCCCGGGGGAATTCCAGGGCCGGCACCACCTCGGCGAACAGCCAGTCTTCGTACATGCGATAACGCCATGTGAAGTCCGCAAAGTAGGACGTGGTGCGCCAGGACGGCTGGCTCTCGCCCAGAATGCCGGTACGGGGTGTTATGACCGAACGATTGTTCAGGCGCTTGCGCACACTGAAAATCTGCGCCGCATCGAACCGGCGCCGCTTGCATATTGAATACCGGCTCGCCGCCACGGGCTGTGGGTGCCAGAACCGCGCCGAAGGCCAGGAACGAGACAAAAAACGAGGTGTAACGCAGCCGAAGCTCCTTAACTGAATTCAGCCAGCAAACGGTTATGCAGCTCACAAACCTGAAGCTCCACGTTATCCAGCGGGCGGTTATTATCAATAATAGCGCTTGCCCGCGCCCGCCGCTCGTCCCGGCCCAGTTGCGCCGCCATAATCCGCTCCACCTGTTCCCGGGAATTGGCATCCCGCGCCATAGTGCGCTCCAGCTGCACCTCCTCCGGCACATCCACCACAATCAACTGCTCAACCAGCTGATGTTGATTGGTTTCCAGAAGCAGGGGAGATACCAGCAGAACATAAGGTAACGGATAATCGCCGGAGTTGCCCTTAGCCGAAAGGCTGGGAGGGTTACGCAGCTGGCGAACCAGCTCCTCCCGAATCACCGGGTGCAACAACTGCTCTAGCCACTCCCGCTCCGCAGGTTCCGCAAACACCCGTTCCCGCAACCAGGCGCGGTCTAGCGAACCATCCGCCTGCAACACCTCAGCACCAAAATGGTCTGCAATTTGCGCCAACGCCGGCTGGCCCGGTTCCACAACTTCACGGGCTACGTTATCGGCATCCACCCAGTGCACGCCCAGTTCGCCAAATAGCCGGGCCACGGTGGATTTTCCGGAGCCGATACCGCCTGTTAAACCAATAATCCTCACGCATCAAACTCCCAAAAACCCAAACCAGGCCGCCTGGATCTCCGCCCCAAACCAAAGTCCCAGCAGCCCAGCGGCGGCGAGGTAAGGCCCAAAAGGAATCGGCACCTCACGCCCGTGCTTCTTGAATACCATCAGCGCAATACCAACCACAGCACCTACCAGAGACGACAACAAAATCACTGCCGGCAACAACTGCCACCCCAGCCAGGCCCCAAGCGCCGCCAGCAACTTGAAATCCCCGTGGCCCATGCCTTCCTTGCCGGTGGCCAGCTTGAACAACCAATACACCGACCACAGCGACAAATACCCCGCCACAGCACCCCAGAAGGCGCTCTCGAAATCCGTCAGCACGCCAAAATAATTCAGCACCAGGCCCAGCCACATCAGCGGCAGGGTGATGCTGTCTGGCAGCAACTGGGTATCAAAATCAATCACCGTTAACGCCACCAGCGCCCACACCAGCAGCAACGCCCACAGCGCGGCTTCCGTCGGCCCCAGCAAGAACACCGTAACCACCGAGAATATTGCGGTAACGGCCTCAATCAGAGGGTAACGAACCGAAATCCGGGATTTGCAGGAAGAGCACTTGCCGCCCAGCAACAACCAACTCACCACGGGAATATTCTCCCAGGCCCGAATCCTGTGGCTGCAGGAAGGGCAGGTAGAGGCAGGCTTGGAGAGGGTAATGGTTTCTTCTTTCTTACGCTGGGCTTCCGGAACCTCCAGGAATTCCTCACACTGGCAACGCCAGTCCTGGTGCATCATTTTGGGCAGGCGCAGGATGACCACGTTCAGGAAGCTGCCGATGCAGAGGGAGACGAGGGTTACGGTTAGGTAGAGGAGCCAGGGGGTGTTGAGGAATACGTCTAGAGAGGGCATTCAGGAACTCATTGGAAATGTTGTGGGAATGCCTGCTCCCCAAAAGAAGCGGGGAGCAGGAACGAGCCGGTGTTCAGCCAACAACCTGGCCCATCTGGAAGATTGGCAGGTACATGGCAATGATCAGGCCACCTACCAGCACACCCAGAACCGCCATGATCATCGGCTCCATCAGGGCGGTCAGGTTGTCTACCATGTCATCCACCACCGCCTCGTAGTGCTCGGCAACCTTCTGCAGCATCTCATCCAGGTTACCGGACTCTTCACCAATGGCGGTTAGCTGTACCGCCATTACCGGGAAGATGTCCTGCTGACGCATGGAAGCCTGCAGTTGGGTACCACTGGAAACATCGTTCTTGATGCGTTGGATGGCATCTCGGTACACCGCGTTACCGGTGGCGCCGGCTACGGAATCGAGGGCGTCCACGAGGGGTACACCGGCGGCGAAGGTGGTGGAAAGAACGCGGCCGAATTTGGCGACGGCGGATTTGTCGAGGATTTCGCCCACAACCGGCAGTTTCAGCACGTACTTGTCGACAATATCTGAGAATTTTTGGGAACGCCTTTTGGATTCCTTGAAGAGGAAGATTGTACCCACAATGCCCAGCAGCACGACAAACCACCAACTCTGCATCCACTCAGATAGCCGAACCACCATCTGCGTAAATACTGGAAGCTCCGCCCCGAAGCCCTGGAACAGGCTCTCGAACTGCGGCACCACCTTTACCAGCAGAATCGCAGTAACCACGATTGCCACCACGATAACGGCGATGGGGTAGGTCATGGCTTTCTTGACCTTCTTCTTGAGCAATTCCGTCTTTTCAAGATAAGTCGCAATCCGATCCAGCATCGCTTCCAATGCACCGGCCTTCTCACCGGAATCCACCAGGTTGCAGTACAGATCATCAAAGTGCTTCGGATGCTTGCGCAAGGAAGCAGCAAAGCCGGAACCGGAAGAAATATCATTCCGGATGGTTACCACCAACTCCTGCAGGCCCTTGTTCTCAAGCCCATCGGCCACAATGTCAAAGCTCTGCACCAGCGGCACACCAGCCTTCATCATGGTGGCCAGCTGCCGGGTGAGCATGGCAATGTCGAACGGCGTAATCTTCTTGCTGCCGCCGAACAACGGCTTGGGCTTTTTCTTGACCTTGTCCGGAATCACCCCCTGCTTACGCAGTTGGGCTTTGGCCAGAGCAATACTGGACCCCATAATCTCGCCCTTGGATGCATTGCCTTTCCGGTCTTTACCTGCCCAAACGTACGTTTCCAGCCTATGTGATTTTTCTGCCATGCTTAATCCTTCGTCACGCGGTTGGCTTCCTCAAGGCTGGTCACCCCCTGAATTACTTTCAGAAGAGCGGACTGCCGAAGTGTGCGGAAGCCTTCCGCCTGAGCCTGCTTTGCTATTTTTATGGAACTGGCTTCTTCCATAATCATGTTGGCCAGCTCGTCTGTAATCTTGACCACCTCGTAAATACCAACGCGGCCTTTGTATCCCCCATTGCATTTATCACAGCCCTTGGGGCGGTACAACGTGAAGCCTGTATCAATTTGTTCTTGTGTGAACCCCTCCTGCAAAAGCACATCCGCCGGAATATTCGCCGGCTGTTTGCAGCCATTACACAACCGCCGGCCCAAACGCTGGGCAATAATCAGGCTCACCGAGGTCGCAATGTTGAACGCCGGCACGCCCATGTTCATCATCCGGGTGAGGGTTTCGGCAGCGCTGTTGGTGTGCAGGTAGAAAGCACCAAGTGCCCGGTTTGTGCCGCCTTGATGGCGATGTTGGCGGTCTCCAGATCCCGGATCTCGCCCACCATGATCACGTCCGGGTCCTGACGCAGGAAGGCTCGCAGTGCCTCGGCAAACCCCAGGCCCACCTTGTTGTTCACGTTCACCTGGTTTATGCCTTCCAGGTTAATCTCCGCTGGGTCTTCCGCCGTGGAAATGTTGCGCTCGGTGGTGTTCAGGATGTTCAAGCCGGTATACAGGGAAACCGTTTTACCGGAACCGGTCGGTCCGGTAACCAGGATCATGCCCTGAGGCTGTTCCAGTGCATCCAGGTAGAGCTGCTTCTGGTCTTCCTCGTAACCAAGCACATCAATACCCAGCTTGGCCTGGCTCGGGTCCAGAATCCGCAACACAATCTTCTCACCCCACAGCGTGGGCAGGGTGTTTACCCGGAAGTCGATGGCCTTGGTTTTGGACAGCTTCATCTTGATCCGGCCATCCTGGGGCACCCGGCGCTCGGAGATATCCAGCTGCGCCATAATCTTCACCCGGGCAGAAATCTTCGGTGCCAGCTTGATGGACGGGCGGGAAATCTCTTTCAGAATGCCGTCGGTACGGTATCGAACACGGTAGGACTTTTCGTAAGGCTCAAAGTGCACGTCCGATGCACCGCCACGAATAGCATCCAGCAGCATTTTGTTCACATACTTCACGATGGGCGCGTCATCCACCTCGGCGGTGACGGCTTTCTCGTCTTCCTGATCACCGCCTTCAGTCTCCACTCCTTCCAAACCGGCGTCTTCCAGGTCGCCCATGGTGGAATCCTGGCTTTCCAGGTACTTGTCGATGGCGGCGCGGAGCTTGGCGTCATCTACCAGAATCGAGTCTGTCCTCAAGCCGGTGTTGAACTTGATTTCGTCCAGCGCTTGCAGGTTGGTCGGGTCTGAAATAGCCACAAACAATCGGTTGCCACGTTTATAAAGTGGCAGGGCGTTATGTTTGCGGATGAGCTTCTCGTCGACCGTTTTCTCCGGCAGCATTTCCGGGGCAAAGGCGTCCAGGTCCAGTACCGATACGCCGAACTCCATGGCGGCAGAAAACGCCAGTCTGCGGCTGTCGGCCAGGTCGTTCTGGGTGAGGTAGGTGATCAGCGGAATGCGGTTATTGGAGGCCTGAAGAAAGGCATCCTTGGCCACGTCTTCATCCAGAAGCCCGTCTTCCACGAATCGACGGGCCAGGCCCGTCAGCGTCACGTTTCGGTTGCTGCTCGCCATAAATGCTCTGAGGAAAGTCTTATAAGTGGCTGAATCTCGGATTTATGAACCAGAGTTTAGATGGATGGTACCGCTTTGGAAAGCGGGGTGTGTCTCAGGTTTGATCTTTCTCAAAGACGTGTAGATAAAAGTGGCCTGTCTGAAATTGCCGGCTTGGGTGACGGAAATTGTCACCTTTGGGCGGGGAGGGGCACCAGGGTTTGGGCGAGTGGACTGGCGTGGTTGGCGTTTTTTGATTTAAGTCACTGTATGAACGCTGTTTTTTAACATTTTCTTGCATTTGGCATGGAGCCTGCTTAAGTTACACCACGCTCAGCGCGGAAACGGGGCAACGCTCCACCGCCCCGGAGCTGGATAAACGAAAAATGACAACTCTTGAGGTTGATAACATGCAAGAAATTAAAATGAATCACGGTCAGAAAGGTTTCACCTTGATCGAGCTGATGATCGTTGTGGCGATTATTGGTATTTTGGCGGCTGTGGCAATTCCGCAGTATCAGGATTATACGGCTCGTTCGCAGGTCGCCCGAGTCGTAGGAGAGGTTTCCGCGCTTAAGGCCGCGGTAGAAACTACTATGCAGCGTGGTGCGACGATCATTAAAGGTTATACTGACGACCTGACAAAAGATCCAGATGAAATTGCGATCGGTTTTGATGAAACCGCATCAGATCTCATCGACACATTTACGATTAATTCTGGAACTACTGCAACACCTGAAGTCGTTGCGAAACTCGGCGGTAATGCAAGCGCTGCAGTTAAAGGGGCAGAGGTTAAACTTGTTCGTGATGCAAATGGTCGCTGGAGTTGCACTATCGGTGGCACGCTTCCAACTGGGTGGAAGGATAGTTACGCGCCATCTGGCTGTCCTAAATCTTAACAGTAATTGATCGTGAATAGCTGATTAGCTGATCATGGACAGGCACCAGTCTGACCAGATCCCCAAAGGCCCGGCGGTTTCGACCCCGGGCCTTTGTCGTTTCTGGTTTTCGGTTTGCTGCGCCTATTTCGGGGTTATGGCAAAGCAGCGCCAGCAACTCGCTGCGAATCCTGGAAATTCCCGGATTCTAGGCGAGTGAAGTGCTCGGCAGGTCCGCCGATAGTTAAATTTGAAAAAGAAGGGGGAGGGGGCCTAAGCCGCTTGTCGTCGCCAAGAAAATCATGGACAGGCACAGCTTTGAATGATCATGGACAGGCACTAGCCTGACGAAAGTGATCATGGACAGGCACTAGCCTGAATGATCATGGACAGGCACTAGCCTGACCCGATCCCCAAAGGCCCGGCGGTTTCGACCCCGGGCCTTTGTCGTTTCTGGTCGTTACTGCGTCTATTTCGAAAAGAAAATGAATGGTTATGGACAGGCACTAGCTTGACCAGATCCCCAAAGACCCGGTGGTTACGCTCCGGGTCTTTGTCGTTAATAAGACGACCAGATCATGGACAGGCACTAGCCTGACCCGAACATGATCATGGACAGGCAGAATGAAGATCATGGACAGGCACAGCCTAGCCTGACCTGATTTCGAAAGGTAAGCAAGCAGTCATGGACAGGCACAGCATAGCATAGTGACCATGGACAGGCACTAGCCCTAGCCTGTGGACAGGCACTAGCCTGACCAAGAGTGATCATGGGAATGATCATGGACAGGCACTAGCCTGACCAGATCCCCAAGGGCCCAGAATGATCATGGACAGGCACTAGCCTGACCAGATCCCCAAAGGCCCGGCGGTTTCGACCCCGGGCCTTAAACTGATCATGGACAGGCACTAGTCTTAATTGATCATGAGCCTTGATCATGGACAGGCACGGGTGGCTGATCATGGACAGGCACTAGCCTGACCAGATTCTCAAAGGCGCGGAGGTTTCGACCCCGGGCCTTTGTCGTTTCTGGCTTTCTATTTCACTGCGCCCAAAGTGATCATGGACAGGCACTAGCCTAGAACTTGATGACTGATCATGGACTGATCATGGACAGGCACTAGCCTGACCAGGTCCCCAAAGGCCCGGCGGTTTCGACCCCGGGCCTTTGTCGTTTCTGGCTTTCTATTTCACTGCGCCTAATTCGGGGTTATGGCAAAACAGCGGCGGCATTCCACCGTGAATTGTGGAAATCTGCCGATTTCAGGCGAGCGACGTCCTCGGCGGGCGCGCCGATAGTCTGATTTGAGAAAGAAGGGGAGGGAGCCTAAGCTGCTCGTCGGCGCCGTCCAGGGTTTCGGTAATCCTGATAGCTATCTTCAAAGGCTGTCGCCCGGTGGCACCACCGTTCCGGGTCCAGATTCAGCCGTTCCAGAATCGGCAGCGCGTTTTCGTCAATAGCGCCCCGTTTGTCACTCCGGCTGATCCGCCCGGTGCAATCCACCAGTTCCAGGTAATCTTCAAAGCTGAACAGTATTCCGCGCTGAAAGCCATTCCGAATGACGCCCTCAAAACCCAGTAGCGGTTTCAACGGCACCGAAAAATCATTCAACGCTTGCTGTTCCGTTTGCCGTGCAATGGCTTCCGCCAGATCGAAGGTAGGATGAATGCGTTCTTTAATGCTGGTGTGGTCGGAAGTTTCTGGTGTCTCCGCCATGGCGGCGCGGATGGGATTCAGGTCGACGTAGGCCATGCAGGAGAGAAGAGCCTCTTCGGTGTCCAGAGCCTGGGATTTGAACCGACTCTCCCAGAAATGGCCCGTGCACTCATCTTCCCGGTTGGCTTGCCTCGCAATTGGTTCATTCAGGCATTTCATAAACCAGCTCAAATCCGCCAACCGCTGCCGGAAGGTTTCCGCGTACGCCTCCACTCGCCGAAGCTCGGCCGCACACAACTCATCACCCCGATGGTATCGCTGTACCAGTGGCGGTCCTTTGTAGAGGCTGCACCAGCGCGCCAACACCTCATCCATACTCCAGGGTTCCACCTCATCCGGGCTGAGCTTCACCACCAGGTGGTAGTGGTTCGACATCACCGCATAAGCTGCGACATCTACCGCAAACACTGATGCCAGAAGCCGGATTCGCTCTTCAATCCAGCCCCGCCGGTGCTCATAACAGCGCCCAGTGGCGCGGTCCTGCCCGCACAGGAATGTGCGGCGCACGCAGCGTGAGATCACGTGGTAGAAGGGGGTGTCTGAAACGCTGACCAGTTCTGCTCTGGCTTTGGGCATGGTGAAATCCTTGTCTTCCGTGACTGTTGACATGTTCCTATCATGCATTAATAATCATAATATGTATATATGTACAGTATTTTGCTGTTTTTAGTGTGTTCCTCTTAAGTCTGCCATTTCTCAAACTCTATTTTTGTATGTACAATAAATTCAGATGAATATTGAATTCGATCCAAGGAAGGATGAGAAGAACACTGAAAAGCACGGTGTTTCGTTAGCTGATGCCGCCAAGCTCGAATGGGATTGGGTGTGGTTTATGGAGGCTTTATGCAGACAAAATCTAAATCAGGTCGGAAGTTTACGCTGCCCTCGAGTGATGAAGACTCTGGCATTAACGAGGGGATTGCACAAGATGCAGATACACGCGAGCTCACCGACGAAGAGTTCCGCCGTCTGCGTCCGGTAGGCCGGCCAAAAGCAGAGGTTACGAAGGCGCGGATAACTATCAGGCTTTCACCGGAGGTCGTTGAGCAGTTTCGCGCTACGGGTAGTGGCTGGCAAACCCGAATGGACAAGGCGCTTCAGGAATATCTGAGAACCCACAGCCAGTCGGATATTGAGAGGTTGGGGTAATGTGCAATACGGTTGTCTGGTTCCGGTTCCCGTGGACAGGCACTAGTCATTAGTTGAAACTGTTGATTATCACTGAGGAGGCTGCGCGATGATTCGAAATGGTATGCGCCCTATTCACCCCGGAGAGATTCTACGGGAAGAGTATCTGGAGCCGCTGGAGATGAGCGTAGTTATCATGGACAGGCACTAGCCAATTCCGGGCACTAGCCAATTCCGTAGTTTAGGCATTCCGCACTACCCGCCCTCCGCTCTTGTAGTGCTATGACCGCTCAAGAACAGGAAGGATCAAGGGTGCAGCGAACATCTATTTCCGACGTATCTGGAGTTGCCCATTCTATGGGCAGAGGCCTCCTCGTCCTCGTTTCGGCCATATGTGTACTGGCCTTTATTCTAGTTCTGTTTTCGGACTTCCTTCCGCTACCGTTCGGCGGCTATGCAGACCAAAGGTTTTTTCTGGTTGCAGCAACCGGTTTGTTGGCCGCTGTGCCGTTTCTGTCCTTTACCCTTAAGTCGGCAATAAGGCCTGCTCAGTGCTTGGTTTTGCTTCCCTCATTCATGCTTTGCTTGGCCTTTATTGGGCTTGCCGCACCCTTTTGGAATCAGGCGTACACTTGGGTAGAGCCGGGTATGTACTCTTTTTATTTTATGGCCGCGATTGTATCGGGTGCCGGGCTGGCTTGGTCCGGGATCGGTACGGTCTTTGTGCGTTTTTTGATATTGATCATAGCTGCTACTTGTCTAATCTACGGCCTGGCTTCCGTTAACGTTTACCTGTTTGCCATCTTTGATGGTGTAACAAAATTGATCGATTTTATTCCCTGGGGCTTCGTAAATATCCGTTATTGGAGCCATATTGCCACCTGGTGCCTGCCGTTGATGCCGCTCGCTGTGTTGGTGGGTCCACTGAAAGATATTCGTTCGTGGCGCATTGCCGTGCTGCTGGGTGCCGGGATGTGGTGGTGGATTCTGTTCCTGACTACCGGCCGGGGTTCTGCTTTGGGTATCGCGTTTGGAATAACTCTGGCGGTTTTGCTATTTGGCCGAAGGGCGTTTCCGTGGCTGAAAGTTTTTGTTACCTATCTCGCTGTGGGTATCCTTATCTGGTTGTTACTTTCTGTTCTGATTCCGACGATGTTGTCGGATGGCGGCATCCATGTCAGAACGGTTCATGCGGGTGACTCCGGTCGCTTACCGCTATTTATTGAAGCCTGGCAGATGAGCTTTCAAAACTTCCCGTTTGGAATGGGGCCACAGTCCTGGTTGACGCATGAGCGGCTCACGGCAGCATACTCGGCTGCTGGAAAGCTTGGCCATCCCCACAACATGTATCTGATGTGGGCTGCCGAATATGGCTGGGCGCTGATTGCTGCGCTGGGGTTGGTGGTGGTGCAAGCTATTCGCTACTTCTGGAAGGCGCGCGCCGGGGTGCTTTCGGCGGCCCCTAGTGAGGCTTCCAATGAAAAGCTGCTCATGCTTGCTGCTTTAACAGCATCCGTGTCGGCAGCTTTGTTTCATGCCGGGGTGTCGGCGGTTTTCATGGCTCCGGGTTCGATGCTTGTGGGGCTATTTGTGTTGATAGCTTTCTGGACGCTGATCGTTCCGGCCCAGCCTGCGCTGGCATCTGAGAACCATAAACGGAATAGCTCAACGCTGCAGATGGTAATTGCTCTTGCACTTTCTGCGGCTCTCTTCCTAGCCCGGATTTCTCATGAAGAAGGTAGCATGAGGAAGGAAGAAGCGGCTTAAAGTGTTAGAATTCAAGTTCCTACACAAAAACCCACACTAAAAGCCGCTATCCAAAATGGTACCTCAAAAACTGACCT
>Ga0208062_100059_pt1 | contig 21093 bp, 16 predicted proteins | sample DeeseametaMP0261_FD_184217 | JGI IMG/M metagenome (GOLD analysis project Ga0208062, IMG submission 184217) | Marine microbial communities from the Deep Atlantic Ocean - MP0261 (SPAdes) | ecosystem: Environmental > Aquatic > Marine > Oceanic | place: South Atlantic Ocean | collected 2011-01-01 | reverse complement strand
AGACTATCTGAAGACTTACAACGAAGACCCGAAGCCCTTTGAATGGCATAAATCTGCCGACCAGATTATTGAGTCAATCGCCAGATTATCAGACAAGCTCAATAAGTAAGCGGACTTTTGTTAAGGGACACTAGCCACTCCCCGATACACTATTATTGACGACGATTCCGACCTGGTGCGCTTTTTCCGGGAGCAGGAATGGATAATCGACCTTCAGGAGTATCAGGAAGACCCTATCCGGTATGACCTGATGGAGCTGCCGGACATAATCCGGAACACCCCGGATGCCTGGCTGGTGATACCGCTTTACCTTGGTAACGAACTGTACGGGATCGCCTTGGTTGGCAAGCCCTATGCTCACGTGGAGCTGAACTGGGAAAACTTTGACCTGATCAAAGTGGTGGCCCGGCAAACCTGTAACCTGCTGGCCCAGACTGATGCCCAGAACCGGTTGTCCCGCGCTATGCAGTTCGAGGCTTTAAACAGAGCCTCCGCGTTTATGGTGCATGACCTGAAAACCCTGATCGCCCAGCTCTCCCTGCTGGTGAAGAACGCGCCGAAACACCGGGACAATCCAGCGTTCATTGACGACATGATTGCAACCACAGACCACGCGGTTCGCAAAATGTCGAACCTGGTAGACCACATCCGGAAGCCACATACCACTCCGGACCAGGCCACCGATACCAGCCTGGACCTGACCGGGCTGCTTGAGGAATTAATCGAGCACAACAGTCGACGCAGCCCCGCCCCCCGCCTGAAGGGCAATCCGGCCCCCATCATGGTTCGGGCCGACAAGGAGCAGCTTCGCAACGTGCTGGGCCACCTGATCCAGAACGCGCAGGATGCCACCCCGCCCGATGGCGAGATCACCATCAACCTCAAGCCTGCCAGGGGCAACGTTGTGATGTTTATCCAGGACACCGGCTGCGGCATGACCGAAGAGTTTATCAGCACCCAGCTCTTCAAACCCTTTGCCAGCACCAAGGGGCTGACCGGCATGGGAATTGGCGCCTACCAGGCCCGGGAATACATCCGGGAACTCGGGGGCAGTATTGATGTAACCAGTGAGCCGGGCGTGGGCTCCTGCTTCTCTGTGCGCCTGCCTGTTGCGGCTTCTACCCAGCAGAACGCCAAGTATTTGCCGGCCACTACGAACCCCACACCCAAACAAGGCGTCAACTAATTGACGTTTTGCAGACTTTTACAAATTCAAACATTGCAAACCGTCAACATTAAGTTAAGAATCGTAACAAGAGACAAACAAAGGATTGATTGTTGTTGTGAAGCGACTGCTGATAGTAGAGGACGACCCCGGACTGCAAAGCCAGATGCGCTGGTGCTTCAGTGACCAAATCGAGGTTTCGGTTGCGGCTGACCGGGATTCCGCACTGGCTGCGCTGCGCCGCATGGAACCGCAGGTAATCACACTGGACCTTGGCCTGCCCCCCGATGCCGGTGGCGCTTCCGAGGGCTTTGCCCTTCTGGAAGAGATCCTCCGGCTGGCCCCGATGACCAAGGTGATCGTGGTGACAGGCCGGGAAGACAAGGAAAACGCCGTAAAGGCGATCGGCATGGGCGCCTCGGACTTTTACCAGAAACCCCTGGACGCCGACATACTGACCTTTGTGGTTAACCGGGCCTTCCGGCTGGCAGAGCTGGAACAGGAAAACCGCGAACTCATCGGCCAGACCAACGGCGCCAGCATAAATGGGATCGTCGCCGCCAGTCCTGAAATGATGGAGATCTGCCGAACCATCGAGAAAGTCGCCCCCACCGACGTAACCACCCTGATTACCGGCGAGACCGGTACCGGCAAGGAACTGCTGGCCCGGGCCCTGCATGACCTGAGCCACCGGACAGACCAGCCCTTTGCCGCCATCAATTGCGCGGCTATCCCAGAAAACCTGCTGGAAAGCGAGCTGTTCGGCTTTGAAAAAGGCTCCTTTACCGGCGCCACCCAGGCCAAGAAAGGAAAAATTGAAAGCGCCAACGGCGGCACCCTGTTCCTGGACGAAATAGGCGATATGCCCATGGCCCTGCAGGCGAAGCTACTCCGCTTCCTGCAAGAGCGCGTTGTTGACCGGGTAGGCTCGGTAAAACCGGTTCCGGTGGACGTACGTGTCGTGTGCGCCACCCACAGGAACGTTCAGGAACTGATTACGCAGGGAGAATTCCGGGAGGATCTCTATTACAGAATCAGCGAGATAACGCTGGATGTACCCGCGCTGCGCGAGCGGGACGGAGACGCCCTGGTAATCGCCCAGTCGTTACTGAAAAGCCTGGGCAAGCAACTGGACCGGCAAAACCTGAGCTTTTCCGAAGACGCCGTGCAGGCCATCACCAGCTATGCCTGGCCGGGCAATGTGCGGGAAATGATCAACAAGGTGAAGCGCGCCATCATCATGGCCGATGGCAAACGGGTAAGCGCCGGCGACCTGCAGTTAAGCACTGGCGAGGGTGAACCGGTCAACCAGCTGAACCTGAGGCAGGTGCGGGAACAAGCCGAGAAACAAGCCATTCGCCAGGCTCTTCATTGCACCTCGTTCAATATGTCGCAGGCGTCCCGGTTACTGGGGGTCACGCGCCCCACCCTGTACAACCTCACCGACAAATACAGGATAGAAACCTCGGCGGAGTCGCCCGCCTCCTGACCCATTTACCCGCTATTTTGCCTATCGTTATCAAGGAGCAGATACCGTGCATACAACAACAAATAATCGAACAAAACTTCGGCTCACAACACTGCTACTTGCCGGCGCCCTGCTACTGCCGTTACCGGTTCTGACTGGCTGCAACAATCAGAGCACATCCAACGAAGCAACGCCCCATATTACAAGGGCTGAAACCTACGCAGACCAGGGCCAGTACCGGTCCGCCTTGCTGGAAGTAAGAAACGCGGTACAGGCAGAACCGGATAACGTTGGCCATATCGTCCACCTGGCTGAACTGTATCTGCAGATAGGCGCGTCCCGGCAGGCCTCCGAACTGCTGGAACCCTGGCTGAAAGACCAGGCCTCACAGGTGGCCATTCCACTTGCCGAAGCCTACGTAAACCAGGGCAAACACCTTTCAGCCACCGAGACCCTGGCCCTTCACAATGCTTCCACCCCCCAGGAACAATTACGGGCGTCGCTGGTTCGCGCTGAAACCCTGCGCCTGTCCGGAGACAAGGCTGAAGCGCTGTCCCTGTATCGCAGCCTGATGGACAACAACCCGTCGAATCTGGATGCAGTGACCGGCACCCTGAAAACCCAGATGGACCTGAACCAGACCTCACAAACCATCCGCAGCGCCGATGACTGGATGGCGAGGAACCAGCCCGAGCCAGAAGTGCAATACTGGAAAGGCATGGCCCAATACCGGGAGAACGACCTGGAAAACGCCGCAGCCACACTGACAGACGCCGCAGGCAGCATGCCGACATCTGATGTTTTCCTGCCGGTGCGCCGGCAAGTACTGACGGCACTGTCCCGGGTGCTGACCGAGCAGGGCAAGATTACCGAAGCCCAGGTTTACAACAAAATCCTGGCCGACAACCAGAATTCCGGTGCCCGGGAGCAAGGCGAAGCTGCGGTAGCGGCGCTACGTGAAGGCAACATCGACCAGGCCAAAACCATTCTCCGGGACATGCTGAAGCTGGACCCGGAAAACCAGCAGGCGGCCCTGATGCTAGGGGCTCTTGAAACCGGCACCGGCGAGCTGGATGAAGGCGCCCGGTTGCTGACAGAGAACCTTGACCCTGAAACCACACCCACCCCCTTCCTGCGCGCCGCTGCCATGGCACAAATCGACCAGGGCGACCGGGAAGAAGCACTGAAAACTCTGGAGCGGGCCATGCAGGCCCGGCCGGACGACAACGAAATCATTGCCATGCACGGCATTCTGGCCCTGAGCCTGCCCGGCAAGGAAAGTGACGGCGTGGCCAGCCTGAGCAAAGCCATCAGCAACGAACCCGAACGCACTCGTTTGCGGTTGGCCCTGGCCCAGCACTACCTGCGCAACAACCAGCCGGAGCAGGCACTGGGCCAACTGCGAATGGCTTTCGCCGCCCAGCCGGAAGACTGGCACACCACCGGCACTTACATGAATGTGTTGCTGGCCCGCGGTGAAGAAACCGAGGCTAAGGAACTGAGGGACTCACTGGTTAATGGCTATGGCGATATGCCCCAGGCGGTGCTGCTGGCCAGCCTGGCGGACAGCCGCCTTGGGGATACTGACGCCGCTACGGCACGGATAGAAAAGCTGGCACAGCAACACCCGGAAATGGCACAACCCAGACTGGCACTGGCCGCCATCCTGGCCCGCACCGGAAACCGCGAGCGGGCCATCGAAGAACTGGTGCAAGTGCGCACCCTGCTGGGAGAAGAGCAAACCTCCGAGACCATTGCCGTAAACCGCCTGCTTGGCCAGCTACTGGTTGCAGAAACCCGCGCAGCCGTTCAGGCAGAAGACTACCCGACCGCCCGGGCCAAAGCGGCAGAAGCCGCTGCCCTGGCACCGGATAACCAGGGCCTGGCCCTGCTGGCCGTGGGTGTTTCGCAGGCTGAAGGCAAGCATCAGCAAGCGCTGGAAGAACTGCAAGCCGTGGAAGACAACCTCGGCGTAACCACGGCAACTGTTCTGGCGAGAGCTTCCGTTCTGGAATCCCAAAACGGACCCGAAGCAGCCTGGACGCACCTGAAGGAACAATGGCAGGAACGAAAGGAAACCGCCCTTCTGCCCACACTGCTCCGCCTGGCAGCCAGCCAGGGCCCGGAAGCCCGAGACGAAATCACCAGCCAATGGCTGGACAATGAACCACAAAGCATTGCCGCCAACCTGGCCCGTGCCGACTGGCTGATGAACAACAACCAGGACGAACTGGCCGCCACCCACTATGACTATGTTCTGGAGCAGCAGCCCAACAACATCGCTGCCCTGAACAACCTGGCCTGGCTGCTGAGGGAAAACGATACCGAACGGGCGCTGGAACTCGCGCGCAGGGCCAGTGAACAGGCCCCGCAAAACTCAGCCGTGCTGGACACCTATGGCTGGGTGCTGCACCTGGCCGGCAACCACCAGCAAGCGGTCACCACCCTGGAAAAAGCGCTGGCACTGGCGCCGGGTAACGAAGACATCACGAGCCACCTGGAGAGTGCCAGGAAAGCCTTGTAAGAAATCCTGACAAAACGTCTCTGCCACACGAACCAGAAGGGCCGGATCGCTATAAGCACCGGCCCTGTTTTTTGTGCTGTCGAAAACTTTTACATACGTCTCTTGGCTGCCGAAGAAATTCAACGGAAATTCAGGCAGTTAACTGGTTGGCACGATAATCGCTTAATACAAGGAGAAGATCGGGTTTTATCCCGGTCAGGGGCCAAACCACCCGCGAGGATGGGACGGAAAGCCAAGGATCTCTGGTCAGTATCCGAAGAGACAGCCTGGTTGCAAAGCGAACTACAGGGATTTAGAGCTTCACAACCGGAGAAGACCCATGAATATAAAAATGCTAGTTACCAGTATCGCATTGGCCGGCGTGGCGTTTAGCGCTCAGGCCGTGCCAGTAAACGTGTCCGAAGCCAACGGAGAACGGTCTCTGCAGACGATCATTGCAGAGGATGTTATCGCGCCGGGTTACACCACATCACTCGACGTGAACACAGACCAGGCCTCACCCTCTGACCTGTGGAAGAACTCCGACTCAGGACTCTCACCAACCCGGTACATCGCCTCTATCGCAGGGCTGTCCGGATCCACAACCTTTGGTATCTACGATCCGAACGACCTGACCAAGACCTACACCATCTTCGATGGCTCGGTAGATGGTGTTGGCGCCGGTGATACCTTCGGTCTGGATGCCAACGGTGATGTCTACTCAGATTTCAACACCTTTACCGGTGTGACATTCAGCAGCACCACCTTCGGCTTTTTCATCGATGTAGCCGGCCAGATGATCTATTCCCAGAATTCCCTGAACGCTACCAGCACACTGACGGACCAGCAGCATATGGTGGCCTATCAGGGTCAGGGCGACACCATCAACCTTCCAGGATTTGGAGGTGACACCACCTGGACCCAAGGTGGATGGTTGCTGGCATGGGAAGATACCCTTGGCCAAGGCTCAGACTATGATTTCAACGACCTTGTTGTGTTCATTGAGTCAGCTATTCCGGTACCGGAGCCTGGCACCCTTGCCCTGCTCGGCCTCGGACTGGCCGGCCTTGGTGCCGCCCGTCGTCGCCAAAAAGCCTGATCGTCCTGGGCTTTCAGAAAAGCCAGCTTCGGCTGGCTTTTTTGTGCGCACATTTGTTTTATGTCGTCACAAACAACGGTATTCTGAAGCTGTAGCAATGCCGGTGGACAGAAGATGTTAAGGAAGACATTAGACAACCTGCCCTATGCCCTGCCGTACCTGATCGTAACTGCAGTCAGCGTAGTTTTGTTCTATCCAACCTGGATAAGGCTGACATCAGAATGGCTGGAGTTTGAGCAGGTACTGGCCCATGGATTGGCCACCGCGGTTATCTACGTAGCGCTTCTCTTGATCCACCCTCCGTTGCCGACCAATACGCAAGCCCCTTCAGCATCCAGGTTTCAGGTAACCGGCATCCTGATTCTGTTAGTCACCACGCTTGTCTGGGCCTTACTTGAGCTGGTCAGGATAGACACCCTGACCTATCTGATGCTGCCTGCCGGCCTGCTTGCCACCAGCTGGGCGTTACTGGGTTTTTACAGAGCGCTGCGCTTACTTCCCTACGTTATCCTGCTCGCCCTTTCCCTACCGATCTGGGCAGATTTCATCCCCACCCTAGTCGCCATTGCCAGCGCCGTGGTGAGCAACTGGGTTCGATTGTTCGGGATGACCGCATTGATTGAAGGCAACAGCATCACCCTGCCCTACGGCCGCCTGGTTATTGCCGATGGCTGCTCCGGCATTCGCTACTTCGCTATTTCCATTTTGCTCGCCGCCATGATGTCTATCCTTAACGACTACCGCTGGCGAGGATGGCTGTGCTTCCTGACCGCAGCCATGGTTCTCGGGTTGATTGCCAACTGGGTAAGAATCTTCATTCTGGTCGTTGTCGGTTACCAGACAGAAATGCAAAGCGAGATGCTGACCGACCATGAACTGATGGGCTGGGTAGTCTACGGCGTGTTTATTCTGCCAGCGCTCTACTTCGCGCCGGTTAACCGCCGGAAAACAGCCGATGCACCCGAGGCCAAGCGGTTCTCACGCAAAGGTGTCGTCGCGGTTCTGGCTGCGCTGGTGGTAGGGCCACTAGCCCTCAGCGTCCTTCAACTCTCCGGCAATGAAACCAGGCCCTGGGCGCCACAGAATGCGGCTATGATTCCCGGCCAGCCCTCCGAATTGCCCCTTCAGCTGCGGCTCCCGGATAACCTCGACCACAACGTTTGGGCAACGCCGGGTGGTGCCTGGCTATCAGTGGCTCAAAGTGAGCGCTCTGCCGCTACCGATCATAAGCTGGTGCCCTACCTCAGGCCGCCCATTGATTCGGAGAAGTGGCTGCTTCAGGAAAGCCAAGGCGAGTTAAAAATCTACCAGAGGCGAGGTGGCAGACAGCGGGTGGCGGTTTTGCAGTGGTATCAGGTTGGGGATTACGCAGCCCAAAGCTACCGCGATGCGAAGTTATGGCAGATTACAGCTACATTAAGTGGAGCTAGACGGTTTGCGCTGGTTTCAGTCATGGCGGAGTGTGAGCCCAGGCAATGCAACCGGGCTATCGAAAACGTGGGAGCAGCCCAGAACACCATTAGCCTGAGCCCGTTACCACCAGAGAACAAGGCAAGCTCGCAATGAACCAAAGTAATGCTGGCACTGCCAAGATCAATCCGAGAAGCAGCGGCTTCATCAATAATGAGGTTTACCGCAAGCATACCAGTGAGCGGAGCCTGGCCGACGAAGCCGGAGAGCTGCAAAGGTGCATGCAACTAGGTGTTGCCACGGAAAACGTCAGCCCCATACGCCTGGTGGATTTTGATGCGGTCACCAACACCCTCACCACCGAACGCGTTCACGGCGATGAACTGTTCCACACGCTCTGGAATGCAACTTACTTGCTAGGCCGGCTGAGAGGCCATCGCCTCAATGATCCGCAGACGATTTTTTCCAGAGTCGGAGAACTTGGACAATGGCTGGCGCTTTACCACAGAACCTCAGCCAGCCACGACGCAGATAACTCGAAAGCCGCCTGGCTCTTGCACGCAACCGAACGCAAGATTCGGGACATCCGGCAGGAGAAACTTCTGCCAGAGCGGTTACTGAACAAAATCGAGACAAGGTTTCTACCAGTTCTGGAGAAACTGAATACCCGGACCTTTCTGGCTGAAAACGGTGCTTTCGTTTGCAGGGTTCACGGGGACTTCATTGTCTATAACGTTCTTATTGATCAGAACCGCCAACTTCACGTAGTAGATTTTGGTGATACACGGGTGTCTGGCAACTATGAAGATGTGACCCGCATGTATAGCAGCCTCTATGCGATTACTGACACCAACCGGACCCGCAGGCGACGCCTTGGCCACTTGCCATCGGTATTCCTTAATGGCTACGGGTTATCAATGCAGGCTACGGAAACTCCATACTTCAAGTGCAACATGGCCTATAATTACCTCACGCATCTTGAAGGTCAGCACTATATGAGAGACCTGTTGTCCTGGAACTCGAACATCGAAATGAGCCAGATAACCAGGGCCGGAATGCGATGGATTAAACGCCAGCTTTAGCCTGGTGTATAAAAGGAATTAGGTGTGACATGGCAACATCGGTTGATATTGTCCTCAAGGAAGAATCCGGAATTCACAGGGTAAGCGAGCCGCTCTCTGTAGGGATTCCTTTTGCCAAAGGCCAGCACCCGGCAGGAACAAACTTTCAGATTAAAGATGCTAACGGCCACAGCGTGCCTGCAGCTTTCACACTGCTGTGCCAATGGCCAGACGGCAGTGTTCGCTGGGCACTTGCCGAGTTTCTTTACAGCCTGCCCCCCCACCAGACCGAGACCCTCACAGTCTCCGAACAGCCCTCACCCGAAGCATCCGCCACGGGCATGACTCAAACACCACGTGGATGGACCATTTCAACTGAGATTGGAGATTTCCTGCTTCATAAGAGCCGGCCTCTCTGGGAATTTTCGGGGGTAACCTCTCCCATAACTACTGAAGCAAAACTCACTTCGAAAGGCGGGCTACCCTGCCACCCTGTTACGAATGGCGACTGGGAAATACAGCACCAGAACCCCGTTTATATTGAAGCCTCGCTTAGCGGCCATTGGATTACAGCAGACGAAGCACGCCTTGCAGATTTCAATTGCCGACTGCGCATCTATCTCCAGACCGGGCTCGCGAACATTGAAATGCAGATCCATAACCCGAAGCGGACCAGGCACCCCGGCGGCCTGTGGGACTTAGGTGACGAGGGCTCTGTGTATTTCCGTAGCCTGGAGCTGATTACGGAAACCGGGTGCTTACATGAAGCCAGCATTCAGCCCGACTCCTTGAACGCTTCCGAGGCTGCATTTTCTTTGCGAGATTTCGAGCTTTATCAGGAGTCATCTGGTGGCGCAAACTGGAATAGTCTCAACCACATTGACAGTAATGGTGACCAGACAACCCTATATCGTGGATATCAACTAACTTCTGAGAACGCCCTGGAACAGGCAGGAGATCGCTCAAACCCTCTTGTATCAATAACGAGTGACAGACAATCAATTCAGCTGGCCGTGCCAACCTTCTGGCAAAACTTCCCCAGCAGCATTGGGTACCAAAAAGGGAAAATTATTGTCGGCCTTTTCCCTGCACGCCCCGACAACCAAAGCTACGAACTCCAGGGTGGCGAACGAAAAACTCTTCGCCACCTGATGGCCTATGGAAATATCGGCGACCTCACATGGGCTTACGCCCCACTCTGCCCGCGCCTGGCCCCTGAGGTTTACGAGTCAACCGGTGCATTCCCCTGGTTCAAAGCCAATACAAACAAAGACGCGCTCGACACCCTGATCCAGGAAGGTCTCGATGGCCCTTCCAACTTCTTCCAGAAACGGGAAGCGATCGACGAATACGGATGGCGTAACTTCGGTGACATTTTCGCGGACCATGAAACCCTGTACCAGCCGCCTGGCGAAGCGCCACTGATCTCCCACTACAACAACCAGTACGATGCCATCTATGGCTTCGCTCGCCAGTTCGCGCTCACCGGAGACCGGCGGTGGTTCGAACTCATGGATGACCTGGCAAAGCACGTAACGGATATTGATATCTACCATACAAATGAAGACCGGGCCGAGTATAACAACGGGCTGTTTTGGCATACGGACCACTATCTGCCGGCCCATACGGCGACACATCGGACTTTTTCGCGGCATAACGATACAAGCAGCACTCCTGGACAGACAGGAGGTGGACCGGCTGCAGAGCATTGCTACACCACAGGGCTGATGTACCACTACCTGATGACCGGGCAGCCGGACTCCCGCGCCGCCGTATTGGATCTCACCCAATGGATGGTGAATCTGCACGACGGCAGCCGGGGGCTGCTCGCCCAGCTACTGGCAGTCAAGAAGCAGGAAGTGCCCAAACTGAAAGCCCTCGTGCGGGGTGAACAGCCCAATACCCACCGTTACCCATTTACCCGCGGCACCGGTAATTACCTGACAGCGCTGGTGGATGCGGCCATTCTAGAACCCGACAACGGCTGGCTGGAAAAGGCGGGGCAAGTCATACGGGACACGATTCATCCGGGCGACGACATCGCTGCCCGTAGCCTGCTGGACGTGGAGATCGGATGGTCCTACCTGATTCTGCTATCAGCTATTGCACGATTCCTCTGGCTCAAACGGCAGCATGAGCAGATCGATGAGAGCTACCTTTACACTCACGAGGCCTTCCTAACGTACGCCGCCTGGATGCTGGCAAACGAGCGCCCGTTCCTGCAGGAGCCGGAGCAACTGGAGTTTGCCAACGACACTTGGGTCGCCCAAGATATCCGCAAGGCCATGCTGCTGTTCAATGCTGCAGAACTGAGTCAAGGCGCTGAAGCCCATCGTTATCGCGATACAGCTAGGACCTGGCTGGAACAGGCCTACGAGACACTGGAGAGGAGCCCTGAGAAGCACTTCTCGCGGATACTCATCATCCTGGCCCAGAGCTACGGCCCGCAGCATTCAGAGCACGACGCTCCGACCGAACATGCCACGGCACCCAGCGCCGGCGACCACACTGTAAGCCGACCGCTATTGACTTGGGTGCAGCTTGCTGCCCGGATTATCCAGCGTATCGGTCTGGGCATCACCCAGTTCCGGCCCGCCAGAGAGAGGGCCTGGCTGGACGCAAGGATGAACCGCTGATGACATTGCGATCAACCATAAAACGCACCATCAAGAACCTCTTTCTGGTGCTGGTGTTTCCGCTATTTTGTCTGTACTGGTTTCTCAGCTGGGGCGGGCGTAGTGACAGTACTTTTCAGTCTTTCTCCCAGTTCCTGAGCCTGTTTCCGGGCAAGATCGGCGTCTACCTACGAGCCGCCTTTTACCGTTTGGCCTGCCCGGGCTCTTCTGACGATATTTCGATCGGTTTCCTCACGGTATTCTCACACCGTGATACCACTATTCACAGAGGGGTCTATGTCGGACCTCAGTGCAATATTGGCAAATGCACCATCGGGGAGAATACATTGATGGGGAGCGGAGTACATGTGTTGAGTGGTAGTCGGCAGCATGAGTTCAACAACGTTAATGTCCCGATCCAGCAGCAAGGCGGTCGCTTTGAAAAGGTATCCATTGGAGCAGACTGCTGGCTTGGGAATACCGCTGTAGTGATGGCCAACCTATCGGACAAGACGGTGGTAGCTGCTGGTAGCGTTGCGACCAAGGAATTCACTGAGGGAGATATTCTGGCAGGCAACCCTGCCAAACCTATAGGCAACCGCATCGGAGCACTACACGCTAAACAAGTAGAGGGCGTCCTTCATGGCAAGTAAGACGGAAACCCTCTATTTCTCATCGCCAGTTTGGCTTCAGAATCTCATGGTGTCGGCCATGGGCTACAAGCTCTACCGAAAGCGCTATACCGGCATTTACCATGAGCTCCGCGAACTGGTCCGTGCATCCAGAGCGTGGAGCGCTCAACAACGCGAAGCTTACCAGGCCGAACAGCTCCACGATCTGATCCGCTATTGCCGGCTGAGCATTCCGTACTACCAGAAACTCTTCGCCGAGTATGGCCTGAGCGAGCAGAGCTTCACTCAAGTTTCAGATCTGGCGAAACTGCCCATACTGGATAAACAGACGCTCAGGACGCGTGGCCACGAGTTCTGTGCACCTAATGCCAAACCCTTCATGATTCAGCACACCAGCGGAAGCACAGGCACGCCGCTAGCCCTGTATGTCAATGAGCGAACCTATAAGCTCGCGATGGCGCTGCTGGTGGATCATGAGGAGTATCATGGAGTTCCTTTCGGGGCCCGTAGGGCTACATTTGCCGGACGCATGATCCAGAAGCCAGAGAACCTTTCCCCCCCTTTCGCACGATTCAACCGTGCCGAGAACCAGCGACTTTACTCCAGCTACCACCTGAACGACCAAACCTTCGAACATTACCGACGAGATCTTGATCACTTCCAACCGCTGGAATTGATCGGTTATCCGTCAGCCATCAGTGACTTGGCCAGCCATTATGAGAATTCCGGCACACAACCAGTATTCCGGCCGAAAGCTGTTATCACCAACTCCGAAACCCTGCTCGACTGGCAGCGGAGCCGCATTGAGTCAGTGTTTGAATGCCCGGTGTTCGATTACTACGGTACAGCAGAGTACGTTTTGTTTGCTGGACAAGATGACCGCGGCATTTACCAGATTAATCCGATACTTGGCATTACTGAACTCGCAGTTCCTGCGCATAATGAAAATGAAGGCTCGATCGTTGCTACTACACTGACTAATACCAGCATGCCTTTGCTGCGGTACGAGGTCGGGGATCACGGAGTTCGAACTCCTAATGACCAATCATGTAACAGCATCATCTCAGGTCTAGAATCAATCACCGGGCGCCTTGATGATTACGTGATCACTCCTGATGGGAGACAACTTGGGCGAATGGACCATATCTTCAAGGGGCTCGAAGCTATCCGGGAAGCTCAGATCATTCAGGACGCACCGGATCACTGTACCCTCAGAATCGTGCCTCAAAGCGATAGTACCAGTGTCAGCGAGAAACTAATCGAAGCCAACTTCCACGCTAGAGCCGGCGCTCAATTGCGTTTATCTATCGCCTATGTTCAGAACATTCCAAGGGGAAGAAATGGGAAGTTCAAAGGTGTCGTCAGAGAATTCAGCGGAGAGCAGTCGCGTGTCGCCCAGTAAGCCAATACGCATAATGTTTGTGGGGGACATCAACCTGGGCGAGTACTACACATCATTCGGTCACGGCCCTCGAACTTACGCGAAAACACGCAACCCATTCGAGCATGTTCTGCCATTGCTTCAACAAGCTGACCTTGTCGTCGGCAATCTTGAGGCTCCACTGACCCGTGCCAACTTTGACCCGAAAGAACCGGAAAGTGTCGTCCTGCGGGGAGACCCGCAGGACGCCCGTTACCTAGCTGAAGCAAACTTCAAAGTACTTCAGATAGCCAACAATCATACCGTGCAGCACGGGGAGGAAGGCTTCAACGAAACAGTTGAAACTTTGAGGTCTCACGGGATCCTCCCTATCGGCCTGAATGGGCAGCCACTGCAAACCATCCAGATAAATGGCGAGAGATTGGGCTTTTTGTCTGCATCCGATGTGCCTGACAACACGAATAAGGCACAAATTAGTTATCAGCGTTTTGATGAAGACTTTAAAGCGCTCGTCAAACGCTCTGTCAGAATGGTTAATCACTTATTCGTTGTCTTACACTGGGGGCTGGAGTCATCGACAGCACCGATGGAACACCAGAAAGAATACGCATCAGAACTTGCTAACGCAGGTATTCGGGGGGTTATTGGCCAACACCCTCACCTTTTCTATCCTGTCTGGCAAGAAATAAACACTGTTGTAGCTCCCTCCCTGGGCAATTTTATCTTTGACCTTTGCTGGGATCAGAGGCTAATCAATTCGGGCATTCTGGATTTAACAATTTCCCAGAGTAAAATTTCCTGGAAAGTCTGGCCCGTCGAGCTAACTGAGAATGGAGCAACACCCAAGATAAGTGGCGCAGCCCAAGAACCATCCAGTGAGGTCAGCGTTGTCAGCCTCTTTGATCTTGGGGAATCAATGGCCGGAGAGCAGACAAGGAAGTTAAAATATTTTCTTGGACACCTGCATAAAGGAAATGCACTTCTAAAAGCAAAATTTATTATGAGAAAACTTTTCCCTATCTTTAAATCGAAGACTCGCTAATATGAAAAATCCCACGCCTTTCTGTTCAATAATAATCCCTGCATTGAATGAAGAAAAGGATATTGCTGCATGCCTCACATCACTATCGCAGCAAACTTACCCGAGAGATTGCTATGAAATTATCATCGTCGACAACGGATCAACAGACTCAACAAAATCCATAGCCTTAAATTATGCAGACCATGTTTTCGAGAAGACCAACTGTAATGTCGGCGCCGTAAGGAACTATGGAGTGGAAAATTCCAAAGGTGAAATATTGGTATGCACCGATGCAGACTGTGTTGTCGATGGAAATTGGATTGAGACCGGAGTATCCCTCCTTGAAGAAAATCAAAATACAATATTTGGCGGCGGACTAAAACCTAGAAAAAATCCGTCATGGATCGAACGCCTTTGGATCCTAAATGATAATGGGGAAAATTTACAGCAAAAAGATTTGATGGGAAGCTGCATTTTTACCACGCGGGAACTCTTTTTGAAATCAGGGAAGTTCCCAGAGGATATAACGTCAGGAGAAGACACTTATTTTTCTAATTCCGCCAAAAGCGAAAGTATAAGAGTCGTTCTTTCGCCAAGCCTATCCCTAACGCACCTTGGATTGCCAACGACACCATTAGGTTTCATTAAAAGACAGATTTGGCATGGTGAAAACTACTTAAGAAACCCAAAAGAATCCTTCCAAGACAAAACTTTTTTAATCACCTTATGCTATATTTCATCTTTGTTAATATTTTTGATTTCGGCAGCCTTCAGCCTCTGGCCAACAACTTTATTTTCAGCGGTTTCTGCAACAGGGTGCGCACTGATCGTTTCAGTCAAAAGATTAAAGCGTGCAAAAGGGATAAAGTTGGATTTTATCGATTATATCGGCTTTTTGTTTCTCGATCACCTTTATCTTTTGGGGCGCAGCTTAGGGATAGCGAAAGGGACAATAAAAAAGAAAGTAAAATTTAACACACCACCTGAATATAATTAATCGCACTTTCGAGCTCCCAATTCATATCATTAGGCGACTCGATTTCTAGATCAATGACTTAAGGGCAAGATCAATCGATCTCCACCCTCTTACTTAAAATATTCATTCAACTATTATATTAATCGGAGATGCAGGAGGGATGCCCGACTGAACATCATCAACCGGCATACTCGACATTATCAAAACGTCATCGATCGCATACCACTCTTCATGCCTCAATGAATTATCATACTCTTGAAAAAAGTCATTCCCACCTATAGCAACAACATTCCACTTCCTTCCTCCCCGGCTTTGATTTCCTTGCCAAGGCATGCTCTCATTAGAGAATACTAACTGATCATTTATCCACTGCTTAAATATTCCATCCATAGCACCAGGGGCGCTGTTCATTTTCACAAAAAACTCAACTTTGTTCCAGTCACGACCATAAATCTCTTCATGTGTAACCAACCCCGAAACCAACTCTCCATTTAGCTTATTAACTAATATCACTTCATTATCATCAGCTCCATCCCCATCTAAATCTCTAATATTGTCATCGAAGTTAAGAGAGAGGTCAGCGTTTGTCGGTGACCTAGGAAGTTTTATGGGCTCAGGATCCCTCATAAAATAATTAGTATTCTGAGGGTGTGCTCTATAACTTATCTTGTTTCTTAGGTTGGTTTCACTCCCGCTGTAGTCCCAAAAAATAACGGGAGCATTATAACGGTCACCACCATAGCCAAAGATGCTCTCCACTTCATCCCAGCTTGAAATCCGGAAAAGCTTTGAGGACCCGCCAGGTGTCCAATCTGGAGCAAATTTGATCCAAAACCGCACGTAAATCTGTTCGTAGCCGCTTGGAAAATACTTCGCGACAATACTTTCTGAATTCCATCTATTCCACCCAGGGTTATAGGAATCACGCCAAGACACATACGATTTCCCCCTTCCACCACGAGCCTTATCTGTATTCGAGGAAAGGATCTCTATCGATTCATGCCGATCAGGGTGTCCAACGGATGGCGCCCAGCTCGGATCTTGGCGGATGGCGTACCATCCCTTCGGGATAACATGGGTGTCAGCAAACTGCGTGCGATCTGTACTATGCATTGCACTATGCCAATCCGGCTGATCATCAAAGTTCTCATCAAAGATCACCTCAGCACCCACCGGCGCAGCAGCCATAGACCCAACCAAAATCCATTTCCCGAAATGTGCGCGAACGTCGAACATGGGTAGCATCCTTCACGATCAGTTTCGGCCAGCTGAGGACTACTTATGCCGGCCCAATGTAAACTTTTGTATCAAGCATAGCACCACCTTCCAACTTCCGCACAGCCGTTGATAGATCTATTTTTCCGTACAGTTTCTGCTACTAGCCTGTACAGTTATCAGCCAGTTTATGGTAACGTTTTGTAACAGGAAAGAAGCAATAACGAGTCTCCAAGGAAGGCCATCGGCATGAGAGTTCTCACGGTTTTCGGAACACGCCCAGAGGCTATAAAAATGGCCCCCTTGGCGCTACGTCTCCAGGCAGACCCGAGGTTCGAGTCCAGGGTCTGCGTTACCGCACAGCATCGCCAAATGCTGGATCAGGTACTCGCTCTTTTTGATCTGGAGCCCGACTTCGATCTGAACGTTATGAAACCCGGACAATCCCTAGCTGAGCTTACGGGAAGAGTTCTTTCCGGTGTTGAAGAGGTTTTGCAATCCTTCAAGCCGGATCTCGTGCTGGTTCATGGCGATACATCGACAACCTTTGCGGCGAGTCTGGCAGCGTATTATCAGCAGATACCGGTAGCGCATATAGAGGCGGGGTTGCGGACGGGCGACATCTATTCCCCGTGGCCGGAGGAAGGCAACCGTAAGCTCACCGGGGCGCTTACGCAGCTACATTTTGCACCCACGAACACGGCCAGGGATAACTTGCTCAGAGAAGGCATCCCGGAGTCGAACATTTACGTTACCGGCAATACCGTAATTGATGCCCTGCTCTCTACGCGGGAGAAAATTCACGGTAGTGCTGCTCTGCGATCCGAGTTCGAGGAACAATTCAGTTTTCTTGACCCCGGCAAACGGCTGATTCTGGTCACCGGGCACCGCCGGGAAAGCTTTGGCTCCGGTTTTGAGCGCATCTGTCATGCTCTCAACTCAATCGCAGAAACCCATCCCGACACCGAGATTGTTTATCCCGTACACCTGAATCCGCAGGTTCAGGAGCCCGTTCTTCGGCTTCTTGCCGATCGGCCGCGCATCCACCTGATTCAACCACAAGACTACCTTCCTTTCGTCTACCTGATGGACCGCGCCTATTTACTGTTAACGGACTCTGGCGGAATTCAGGAAGAAGCACCCTCTCTGGGCAAACCGGTTCTGGTTATGCGAGACACCACTGAACGGCCTGAAGCTATCGCAGCAGGTACCGTCCGATTGGTGGGTACCGATGTGGAGCGGATTGTTGAGGAGGTTAGCCTGTTACTAACGGACTCAGAGAACTATCAGCGGATGAGTAAAGCCCACAACCCCTACGGTGATGGGCAGGCCTGTTCTCGCATTGTCGATTTTCTCGGTGATTATTTCGTCGACGGTCTTCCCGGCGACAGTCAGCACAAAGGAGTCGTGCTATGAGTATGAGTCGAATCGTGGTTATGGGGCTCGGATATGTCGGCCTGCCGACCGCAGCGGTATTTGCCTCCAGACGGCTTCAGGTTCTTGGTGTAGACGTCAATGAAAAAGCGGTCAATACAATCAATCAGGGTAAGATCCACATTGTTGAACCCTCCCTGGACATTGTGGTGCGCGCGACGGTTACTGAAGGCTACCTGAAGGCCTCTAACGAGCCTGTTGCTTCCGATGCTTTCCTGATTGCGGTCCCCACGCCGTTCAAAGAAGGAAAGGTGCCCGATCTAAGCTATGTCGAATGCGCCACCCGGGCGCTGGCCAAGGTCCTGGAGGCCGGCAACCTTGTGGTGCTCGAATCCACTTCGCCAGTTGGCACTACCGAAAAGGTCTGCGAATGGCTGGCACAGGAGCGCCCCGACCTAACCTTCCCCCACACCCATGGCGAGAACTCTGATATCCGGGTTGCCCACTGTCCCGAGCGGGTTCTTCCCGGTCAGGTTATTCGGGAACTGGTGGAGAACGATCGCGTTATCGGAGGCATCACGCCAAAGTGCGCTGAAGAGGCCGTAACTCTCTATAAGCAAGTTGTGCAAGGCCAATGCGTTGTCACCAACGCACGTACGGCCGAGATGGCGAAGCTGACCGAGAACAGTTTCCGGGACGTAAACATCGCCTTTGCTAACGAGCTTTCGGTGATCTGTGACAAGTTAGATATCAACGTCTGGGAAATGATCAAGCTTGCCAACCGCCATCCCAGAGTCAATATCCTCCAGCCTGGTGCCGGTGTTGGCGGCCACTGCATTGCCGTTGACCCCTGGTTTATTGTTGATAGCGCACCTGAACAGGCAAGGCTGATCCGCACCGCACGAGCAATCAACGACGGCAAGCCGCACTGGGTTCTCACCAAGGTTGAGCAGGCGATCAAGGAACTCGAGGCAGAAAAACAGGGAATCCAGCGAAGTGATATCAAGGTTGCCTGCCTTGGTGTTGCCTTTAAGCCAGACATCGACGATCTGCGGGAGAGCCCCGCTTTACGCATAACGCAGGATATCGCCCGTTTAGGGTGCCAGGTTCTTGTAGTAGAACCGAACGTTCAAGAGCTTCCGCCTTCGCTTCAGGCGCCGAACATTCACCATGCGACCATGCTTCAGGTTCTTCAAACTGCGAATGTTACCTGCGCCTTGGTTAAACATGCGTCGTTTATGGAGGTTCGCAGCCTGCTACAGGAGCTGGACGGACTGATCGATGTTGTGGGGCTCACCCACAGCTAAAGGGATATTTCAGGGATAAGGATAGATACCCATGGCATCAGCAACCCCTACGAGGACGCAATCCGGCGATCTCGGTGGCCGTCGAGTGCTTTTTATTGCCTACTTTTTTCCTCCGACTATCAGTACCGGAGTACCGGGCAGCATGCGTACGGTGAAGTTTCTTCGATACCTTCACAACGGGGAGTGCCATGTATTAACGGGGCCGGCGGAGACACGGGAACAGGACAACGCCCTTGCCCATCTGAGCCTCCCTGTAAATGGCGAGGTTATACACAGGGTGGCTCCATGGGATATCTTCAAAAAGCTTCTGGGCATGAGACAGGCGCTTAAAGGATTGGCTCGACGGGAGCCTGCTTCCAGCAACCATAGTGAAAGTTTGGCGCAGTCCACGCAAACCTCCGTTTTCAAAGCCACCGCCGAAGACACCGATACCCGCAGTCATTTTCAGCGCCTGAAAGATTTCATCTACGATCTCTGCTACTTCCCTGATCAGGCCGGGCCATGGATTTTTCCCGCAGCTCGGGCCGGAAAAAAGCTTGTTCGGGACAGGAACATTGACGTGATCTTCGCAACCGGCTCGCCATGGTCAGGCCTGATAACCGGATACATGATCAGCAAGGCAACCGGCAAGCCTCTCATTGTCGACTTTCGGGACCCCTGGATGGATAACCCTTTCCACCAGTCCAAGGGGCGTTTTCTGGATGGCTGGGCCGGCAAACTTGAACGTAAGGTTGTAGAGCATGCAGCAGCGGTTTCTCTGAATACCGAACCTCTACGTAAAGCCTTCCTCGCCCGTTACCCCGAAATGAATCCGGAACGGTTCTTCGTAATGCCCAACGGGTACGACCTGTCCGATTTCAACCTTGCGGGCTCGCCGGCTCCCCCAGATAAAGAAAGACCGTATGTGGATCTATATCACGCCGGCTTTTTGTACGGCGTGCGCGATCCAGCACCACTACTTGACGCTATCCGCCTGCTCAATCAGAAAGTTACCGAAGAGGGACAGCAGGAAAAGCAATTCCGCTTTACACAGATAGGTGAAGTGCAACTCGCCTACGACATAAAGAAACGCTACAAAGACCTGCTTGAAAGCGGAGCGTTGAAGCTCGAGCCTGCAAGGCCTTACAAGGAGTGCCTCGCGGAGCTGGCAACCGCAGATGCGGTGGTTAACATTCAACCGTTCACAGAGAGCCAGGTTCCATCAAAGCTTTATGACTACCTTGCACTGAACAAACCAATGATCAGCATAACTCCGGACAACGGCGCGTTGAGTGTACTGGTCAGACAGAAGGAGCTCGGGCTCTGTGCTGATCCCTCCTGCCCGGACGATGTGGTCTCCGTGCTGCGCGAACTCAGGCAGCAACATGGTTCAGAGTTCACCGGATACGCTAACCGGCGTGAATTTGATATCGCCGATATTGCAGTAAATCTTGCAGAAAAGTTCAGAACGCTGTCTTCAGCCGAGACTCAACAGTGATCATTTTTGGCGGCACAGACGGTGCCACACTTACCATTGATTTCAGTGCTGCCAAACTTCATTGCTCAGGCCCAAGGGAACATTTCCGGGGATACAAATATTTCGGTGAATTCAGCGATGGCGCTTACGTAACCTGGGCCGTAAACGACAAAGAAGTTATCATTGAAACGGATGCCCTTGGTCTGGTGCCGTACGAGTTATGGTGATTTCTGGTGTATGGAAGCAGGCTGAAAGGATGGCGTATCCTGTTGGTTGATCACCGCCAAGATCACAACCAACAGAGGATGGATACGCCATGTCCAAGTCTAACCTGCATGCTCTTTCACAACCAGAGGCGACCACGAACGATCCCTTGCACGATCTGATCCGACAGGGTGCCCGTGACCTGA
>Ga0208062_100058_pt1 | contig 21992 bp, 19 predicted proteins | sample DeeseametaMP0261_FD_184217 | JGI IMG/M metagenome (GOLD analysis project Ga0208062, IMG submission 184217) | Marine microbial communities from the Deep Atlantic Ocean - MP0261 (SPAdes) | ecosystem: Environmental > Aquatic > Marine > Oceanic | place: South Atlantic Ocean | collected 2011-01-01 | reverse complement strand
CCAGCAGATCGCGAGGTATTGACTCTTGACTATCTGCATGTTAGCCACAATATTTTGCAAAGTCTTGAAGAAAACCCTCGATTGAGGCTGTACGAAGGCGGAAATTGTGGGGGGCATGGCGGTTTCGTCAAAGTGAAATCGATCAATGGATCAATGATCAGACCCAAGCAGGCAGAAAGAAGGAGGTGATACGTACAGATGAGCAGCCGAAGGCAGCGAAACATCCCGTGTTGCCTGAGAGCGCTATCCATAGCCGCAGGCAAACGGAGTGAGCGAGATTCTTCAACTTTTCTTCTGGAGGTGTGACATGGACATTGATTTCAAGAAATTGGCTCCCTGGAACTGGTTCAAGAAAGAACAGGAAGAACAACAGAGCGCTGCCTCGCTGCCCGTGCAGCGCAATGACCTGCCGGTAGCAGGCGGTCCCGTCAGTCCCATCCTGCAATTGCATCGCGAGATCGACCGCCTCTTTGACGATGCGTTTCGAGGCTTCGGTTTTCCAGCGCAGGCCATGCCGCGATGGCCGTCGGACTTGCCGGGCATGCTGAAGCCGGTACTTGACATCCAGGAAACCGACAAGCAGTACAAGATTTCTTTGGAGGTTCCCGGCGTCGAGGAAAAGGACATTCAGATCACGCTCGACAACGACGTGCTGATGGTACGGGGCGAGAAACGCCAGGAGCAGGAAAAGAAGGAGGGTGGCTTCCATCGCGTCGAACGCTCCTACGGCAGTTTCCAGCGTGTCCTGAACCTGCCTGACAACGCCAACCAGGAATCGATCAAGGCCGCATTCAAGAACGGCGTGCTCACGATCACGATGGACAAGAGCGAGGCCAGTGCGCCTAAGCAGGGCCGTTCGATCCCGATCAACGGCTGACGCCGATCGGCTCGTTCTCCATAGAAAAACCAAGTGAATGGCGAGGCGCCGTAACCTACGGCGTCTTGTCAAATCAGTCCTCTCAAGGAGCATCAGCATGGCCAGAAAACAATGCCAAGTCTGCGGCCAGCTCACCGAGAAAGTGCGGCGCAAACCCTACAGCGTGTTGTTGCTCGATGAGATCGAAAAAGCGCACCCCGACGTCTACAACATCCTGCTGCAGGTATTCGGCGACGGGCGGCTGTCGTGTTCGACCTCAGCGGGCTGACATGGGCAGCCACCCTCGTGTTGCTGGCGATCGCTGTCCCTGCGGCGGGGCATGCGGTCATCTACAAGCGTGACCCTCGATCGGCCACGCTGTGGGTACTGCTGATCGCCTTGTTGCCGCTGGGCGGTTCGCTGCTGTATGGGCTGTTCGGCATCAACCGTTACCAGCGGCGGTCACGGCGGCTCTTCCCGGGGGCCGATCCTGCTGTTCGGCAGGACCTCTCGCCCACGATGCCCGAGCCCGTATCGCCGCCGCTTGCGGGTCTGGCCCACCTGGTGGGACGCGCCACCGGCCAGTCGCTGACCGGCGGCAACCGCATCGAGCCGCTTGTCGATGGCGAGCAGGCCTACCCGGCCATGCTCGCCGCCATCGAATCGGCGCGGTACAGCGTCGCCTTGGCCTCGTACATCTTCGACGGTCAAGGCATCGGGGCGCAGTTCGTCGATGCGCTGAGCGGGGCTCATGCGCGCGGCGTGCAAGTGCGGGTGCTGATCGACGATGTCTATGCCCGCTGGACGCCCGGCAGCGCCTACCGCGCCTTGCAACGCGCCGGCGTTCCGGCGGCGACGTTCAACCCGACGTTGATTCCCGCGCGCCTGCATGGCGCGCATCTGCGCAATCACCGCAAACTGCTGGTGATCGATGGCAAGACGGGTTTCACCGGCGGCATGAACATCTTCAGCTCGTATTGGCGGCCCGATGCGCCGGGCCAGGCCTGTCACGATTTGCACTTTCGTCTGCGCGGGCCGGTGGTAGAGCATCTGATGCAGAGCTTCACCGATGATTGGTGCGATACCACGGGCGAGCGGCTCAGCGAGGGTTTCTGGGGCGAACCGCCCGCAACGGCTGATGAGCAAGGAACCTCTTGGGCGCGCGGCATCGAGGCCGGTCCCGATGAGGCCCTGGACAGGATGCGCTGGACCTTCATGGGCGCTTTGAGCGCGGCGAAGCATTCGGTGCGCATCTGGACACCTTACTTCGTCCCCGATCAGCCGATGATCGCGGCGCTAAGCACGGCCGCGTTGCGCGGCGTGCGTATCGACGTGCTGACGCCCGCAAACGGCGACCATCCCCCGGTGCAATGGGCCGCGCGCGCCCACTACTGGCAGGTGCTGGAGCATGGTGTGCGCATCTTCGAACGGCCTGGCCCGTTCGACCACAGCAAGCTGATGGTGGTAGACGGAGCTTGGTGCTGCCTGGGTTCGGCCAATTGGGATGCGCGCAGTTTGCGCCTCAACTTCGAGTTCAATGTGGAGGTGTACGACACCGAGTTGTCTACGCGGCTGTCATCCCTTTTTGATGCCGCTCGTGATGCGTCGGGCGAGATATCGGCGAAGGCGTTGCGCGCCCGCCCGCTGGCCATCCGCTTGCGCGACGGGGTGGCCCGTCTGTTCACCCCCATTCTCTAGCGACACGACTTGCGAGGAACATTACCCATGGAAAAGAAAGATCAATGGAACATTGGCTACTGGATCGTCGCCGGCCTGTTGCTGCTGACGCTGCAGAACTACTGGCAGGCGGCCAAGACCGTCGAGCCCGTGCCCTACAGCGAATTCGAGAAGGCGCTGGCCGAGGGGCGCGTCGCCGAAGTGCTGGTGTCGGATCGCACGGTCACCGGGCGCCTGAAAGCGCCTGACAGCCGCGGCAAGACCACGATCGTAGCGACCCGCGTCGAACCCGACCTCGCAGATCGCCTGTCGAAATATGAAGTGCCCTATGCCCGTGTGGTGGAAAGCACCTGGCTGCGTGATGTGCTCTCCTGGATTCTGCCGGCGGTGGCCTTCTTCGGCGTCTGGTTCTTTCTGTTCCGCCGCTTCGCCGAGAAGCAGGGCATGGGTGGCTTTCTGAGCATCGGCAAGAGCCGTGCCAAGGTATTCATGGAGAAGAACACTGGCGTGACCTTTGCCGATGTCGCTGGCGTCGATGAAGCCAAGGCGGAGTTGGTTGAGATCGGCGATTTCCTCAAGAATCCGCAGGAGTATGGACGGCTCGGGGCGCGCATCCCCAAGGGCGTGTTGCTGGTCGGCCCACCGGGCACCGGCAAGACATTGCTGGCCAAGGCTGTTGCCGGCGAGGCGGCGGTGCCCTTCTTCTCCATCTCCGGATCAGAATTTGTCGAGATGTTCGTGGGCGTGGGTGCGGCCCGTGTGCGCGACCTGTTCGAACAGGCGCGTGCGCAGGCGCCGGCGATCATCTTCATTGATGAGCTGGATGCTTTGGGTCGCGCACGCGGTGCCGGAGGACCGATCGGTGGACACGACGAGCGTGAGCAGACGCTGAACCAGTTGCTCACCGAAATGGATGGCTTCGACAGCTCGGTCGGGCTGATCATCCTTGCAGCCACCAACCGGCCGGAGATCCTCGATCAGGCCTTGCTTCGCGCCGGTCGCTTTGACCGTCAGGTGCTGGTGGACCGTCCCGACAAGACAGGTCGCCTGGAAATCCTGAAGGTCCATGTCAAGAAGATCACCCTGGCCCAAGGTGTAGATCTGGAACAGGTGGCGGCGCTGACCACCGGCTTTTCCGGCGCTGATCTGGCCAATCTCGTGAACGAAGCAGCGCTGAACGCGACGCGGCGCAAGGCGCAGGCTGTGGAACTGCAAGACTTCACCGCCGCCATCGAGCGCATCGTGGCCGGCCTGGAAAGGAAGAACCGTGTGCTCAATCCGAAGGAGCGGGAAACCGTGGCCTATCACGAGATGGGACATGCGCTGGTGGCGCTGGCGCTGCCCGGCACCGATCCGGTACACAAGATTTCAATCGTGCCGCGTGGCATCGGTGCACTCGGCTACACCCTGCAGCGGCCCACAGATGACCGATTTCTGATGACACGTGCTGACCTGGAGCACAAGATCGCCGTGCTCCTGGGAGGGCGCGCGGCTGAGAAGCTCGTGTTTGGCGAGCTGTCTACAGGGGCTTCAGACGATCTCGCGCGGGCCACCGACATCGCCCGCGACATGATTACGCGCTTCGGCATGGATGAGGGCTTGGGATACGTTGCTTTTGAGGCACAGAGGCCGCGTTTTCTTGATACGCCTGAACTGGTACAGGGTGGCTGCCGGGTAGCCGAATCGACTCAGGCACGCATCGACCAAGCCATCCGTGACATCGTGATGGGTGCGTTTGATCGTGCATACCGAATTCTCGAAATCAACCGAGAAGTGCTGGAGCGGTGCGCGCGCGAACTGCTCGCACGGGAAACGCTGGATGAATACAGCATCCGGGAACTGACGCAAGGGCTACAGCTCGAATCCCCAGGCCCAACTGCCGGAGCCATGACTTCCTCTGTGTCCCAAGGACCCACCTCATGAGTGACAGCGTTCATATCGTCTGCCCACACTGCCAATCCATCAATCGCGTGCCAGCCAACAAGTTGGCAGAGAAGCCCAATTGCGGGCGGTGCCAGCACCCGCTTTTCACCGGGGAACCCATCGAGCTGACTACAGCGACGGTAGAGGACATCACCGATCTCACGAGGGTAGAGCAGGCGCTGAACTCTATGCGCCGACAGCGAGAAGAGTTGGCCAGCCACGTTCCCGGTATGCTTTACCAATACCGTCTTCGTCCTGACGGCAGCTCGCACTTCCCTTATGCCAGTGCGAAGATACAGGACATATACGGGGTTGCACCGGAGGATGTTGTTGAAGATGCCACTCCTGCGTTCGCTGCGCTCCATCCTGAAGACCGCGACCGTGTGCATGAAACCATGCAGGCGTCGGGGCAGTCACTCGCGCTTTGGCATGACGAGTACCGGGTGCAGTTTCCAGACGGTCGGGTGATCTGGGTCGAAGGCGAGGCGTCGCCTGAAGCCATGCCTGATGGGAGCATCCTCTGGCACGGCTATATCCATGATGTCACCTCACGCAGAAGATCCGCGGAAGAGCTTCGCCTTGCGGCTACAGTTTTTGAGCACGCAGGAGAGGGCATCCTCGTTACGGACGCTCAAGGCCACATTGTCAACGTCAATCGGGCGTTTACCGTGATCACTGGTTATGCGCGGGAGGAAGTATTGGGCCAGACACCTCGTCTACTCCAGTCCGATCACTATGACGATGAGTTCTATCAGACCGTTTGGCAGGCTCTGCTTGAGCACGACTACTGGCACGGAGAGCTCTGGTGCCGACGCAAGAACGGCAGTCAGTTTGCCGCGCTGCTGACGATCAGTGCAGTCCCGGATATGCGGGGCAATATCGAGCATTATGCAGCCATGTTTTCCGACATCACAGCGCTGAAGGAGAACCAGCAACAGCTTGAACGCGTTGCTCATTACGACCTGCTCACCGGCTTGCCCAATCGACTATTGCTTGGAGACCGCCTTAAGCAGGCCATTCGTCAGACACGGCGGCGTGGTATGCACCTGGCGGTTGTCTTCATCGATCTGGATGGATTCAAGAAGGTCAACGACCAGCACGGCCACGCAGTCGGCGACAAGTTGCTGTCCGCCTTGTCCAGGCGTATGACACAGGTGTTGCGCGAAGGCGATACCTTGGCCCGTCTTGGTGGTGATGAGTTTGTCGCTATTCTGCTCGACCTGCCGGATATTTCCGTCAGCGTACCGATTCTCGATCGCCTGATCGAGGTGGCTGCACAGCCCGTACCGATTGGTGACGCACTGTGCGAGGTGAGCGCGAGTATCGGTGTGAGCTATTACCCGCAAGGCGAAGATATCGACGCCGACCAACTGCTGCGGCAGGCAGATCAGGCTATGTATCGTGCCAAGCAAGCCGGCAAGAATCGATATCACGTTTTCGATACGGAGAAGGATCGTACGCTGCGCACCCGTCACGAAGGATTTGACAGCATAGAGAATGCACTTGCCAATGGGCAGTTTCTGCTTTATTACCAACCTAAGGTCAACATGCGCACCGGTGAGGTGCTGGGCGCCGAAGCCTTGATCCGCTGGCAACATCCGACGCGTGGCTTGTTATCTCCTGCCTCCTTCATACCCATCATTGAGAACCATCCGCTCGGGATTGACGTGGGGGAATGGACCATCGAGGCTGCGCTGACCCAGATCGAAGTTTGGCGCAAGGCCGGCCTACATGTCCCGATCAGCGTGAATATCGGTGCGCGACACTTGCTGCAACCGGACTTCATAATGCATCTACGGGGTATGTTGTCACGACATCCCGGCGCCCAGCCGCAAGACCTTGAACTGGAAATCCTCGAAACCAGCGCCGTGGAGGACTTCGTTCAAGTGTCTCAGTTGATGGTCCAGTGCGGGAGGATGGGATTGCGGTTTGCCCTCGACGATTTCGGCAGCGGCTATTCATCGCTGACCTATCTGAAGCGCCTGCCCGCGCACCTGCTCAAGATCGACCAGGGTTTTATACGCGACATGCTCGAGGATCCGGACGATATCGCCATCCTGGATGCGCTACTGGCACTGGCAAGGTCGTTTGGCAGGAACTGCATCGCGGAGGGAGTTGAATCCATTCAGCATGGTGAAATGCTGCTGCGTATGGGATGCGAGTGGGGCCAGGGTTATGCCATCGGGCATCCGATGCCGGCGCATGAATTCGAGCAATGGCTACACACCTGGCAGGTACCCTTATCCTGGAAGGGATTCAAACCTGACAGTCGCTCTGCGCTGCCCGTGCCGTTCACATACGCCGACCACCGGGTCTGGATTTCCCAGATGATCGACTATCTGTCAGGTAAGACCCAAGTGCCGCCTCAACCCGAAGCACTCCAATACTGGCGGGATCAAAGTGGCCGCCCTACGTTCTTCGGCAAGGACCCTGATGATCAGGTCGATGTCCTGCATCAGAGCATCCAGCAGTTAGCGAACACCCTGAGTGAAATGAAAAATGCCGGCCGTGTCGAGGCATTGAGGGCTGGCATCGACAAGTTGCAACATTTGCAGGCGGATCTGCTGGGATTGCTGCCGCCAGACCAGAAGCCGGCTTGATGCCATGCACGGGACAAAGGGGTGACGTGCAAAAGGCTGATCGAGTCGTCTTCTCGCACTCCCCGTTCCATTAACGTTTCATTGAAAGAGAGAGCAACGCTTATGCATAAAGAATCTGGCCACACGACCCTTGACGAGATACGCTCCCAGTGGCGGCTGATGACGGTTTACGAGCGCTTCGAGCAGGTCGTCGCCCTCGTTCTGTCAGCGGTAATTGCCGTCATCATCGTGGTGTCGCTGTTCCAGCTCATCGCTATCGTCTTCACGCTGCTGGTCCTCGATGCCTTCAATCCCCTGGATCACAAGGTATTCCAGAATGTGTTCGGCATGATCATGACGCTCCTGATCGCGATGGAATTCAAACATTCGATCGTCAGAGTGGCGCTGCGTAAGGAAAGCATCATCCAGGTCAAGACCGTCATTCTGATCGCGATCCTGGCACTGGCCCGCAAGTTCATCATCCTTGGCCCTGACGTTGATCCTGCCAAAGTGGCCGCCCTGGCGGGGACGATACTGGCCTTGGGTCTGACCTATTGGCTCATGCGTGAACGCGACGACCGGATGAGCGAGCAATTGGACCATGGCTCTTTATAGTCTAGACGGTCGACACGATGCCTGGTCGAGGCACCGCTGGCTCAATCGCTTTCAAACCGTACTGCTGGTTTTGACCCTGGTGGGGATCGCGGCTACCGCTGGCAGTCTGCTGTTCGGCGAGATTGGCCTTTGGCTAGCACTGGCAAGCTGCGCATTGACCCTGCTGATCGAACCTGTCGCCGCCTCCGCGATGACCTTGCGCCTCTATGGCGCCCGTCCCTTGCATTACCAGGAAGCCCCCGCAATCTGGTCGCTGTTGCGGGAGTTGGCCGTGCGCGCCGGATTACCGAATACGCCGGTTCCCCACTATGTGCCCAGCGGCATCGTCAACGCTTTTGCTACTGGTTCGCGACGCCATGCCTCCATTGCCCTCACTGATGGCCTGCTCCGCAGCCTGAGTATCCGGGAACTGCAAGCCGTGCTGGCGCATGAGGTCGCACACATCGCTCAAGACGATCTGCGTGTCATGGGCCTGGCTGATTCGATCAGCCGGCTCACGAGCCTGCTGGCATTGCTGGGTCAGATTACGCTCCTGATCAGTATGCCGGCGCTGTTGGCCGGTACCGTAGAAATTAACTGGCTTGGCTTACTGCTGTTGGCCGCTTCGCCGCAACTGGCACTGCTCGCGCAGTTGGGCCTGTCACGCGTGCGAGAGTTCGATGCCGACCGGATGGCCGTAGAGCTGACGGGGGATCCGCACGGACTCGCCTCGGCGCTGGCGAAGATCGAACGGGTGAGCCGCTCGTGGCGCGCCTGGATGTTGCCCGGTTGGGGCAATCCCGAACCGTCCTGGTTGCGCACGCATCCGACGACAGAGGATCGTATCGCGCGCCTGATGGAGTTGGCGCCTCAGTCATCGCAGACCCTGCCGTTCCAAACGGAATATCTCGTACCAAGGTCGTTCGCCCCGATGCGCCCACCACGCCGGGGCCTGAGCGGCCTTTGGCGCTAAATCACTCGAAAGGAACCCCCGTCATGGCTTACCCCGATCCTTACCCACAACGCCCAGCTCCGGATCAATTCGTCCGGCGGTGGCTCTTCATCACTACGTGCGTTGCCGCACTCATGCTGTTCTGGCAGTTCCTGCCCGCCATCGAAGCCTGGTTCAGCCCGCGCGAAGCCGCTGAGCGCACCGTCACGCCGCGTGGCGATCTGGCCGCAGACGAACAGGCCACCATCGAACTGTTCGAGAAATCCCGAGCATCGGTGGTCTACATCACCACCGCGCAGCTGGTGCGCGACGTCTGGACGCGCAATGTCTTCTCCGTGCCCCGTGGCACGGGATCGGGCTTCATCTGGGACGACGCCGGCCACGTCGTCACCAACTTCCATGTTATCCAGGGCGCGTCCGAAGCCACCGTCAAACTCGCCGATGGCCGCGACTACCGGGCCGCACTGGTGGGGGCTAGCCCAGCACACGACATCGCCGTACTCAAGATCGGCGTCGGCTTCAAACGCCCGCCTGCCGTGCCGGTCGGCACCAGCGCCGACCTCAAGGTGGGACAGAAAGTGTTTGCTATCGGCAACCCCTTTGGCCTGGACTGGACGCTCACCACCGGCATCGTCTCCGCGCTCGACCGCTCGTTACCGGGAGAAGCGGGCGGCCCGGCTATTGATCACCTGATCCAGACCGACGCCGCCATTAACCCCGGCAACTCGGGCGGCCCCCTGCTCGACTCGGCCGGGCGGCTTATCGGCATCAACACGGCGATCTACAGCCCCTCCGGCGCCTCGGCCGGGATCGGTTTTGCAGTGCCGGTGGACACCGTCATGCGGGTAGTGCCGCAACTCATCAAGTCCGGCAAGTACATCCGCCCGGCGCTTGGCATCGAGGTGGACGAACAGCTCAATAAGCGCCTGCTTGCACTGACCGGAAACAAGGGCGTGTTCGTGCTGCGTGTCACCCCCGGCTCTGCAGCACACAAAGCCGGGCTCGCTGGGGTCGAGATTACCCCGCAAGGCATCGTGCCCGGCGACCGCATCGTTCGCATCGACGGCACGGCGATCGACGATGTGGCCAACCTGCTCGCCTGGCTCGACGACAGGAAGGTCGGCGATGTGGTGGTCTTGTCCGTGGAACGGGCCGGCAAATCGCGAGAGGTGCAGGTGGAGTTGCAGCCCGGGATTTGATTCAGTTGAATCTCTGGTTCATGCGGCGTCGCAGAGGTGGCCGTACCCAATCGTCCAGAACCCTGCCGGGCAGATCTAGGGGACGGCAGTGATCGCGATTCCGCGTTTCACCTTACGTTCGAATCCATCAAAGCGCTTGGCCAACAACATCACTGTTGTCCAGGTATTGGCCGGCAAGGCTGCCTTCAGCAATGCGGACTCGATATTCCGGTAAATGGTCTGATAAAGCGTAAAGGCACGGAGCGACAGGCTGTGTCGTTTCGTGCCTTTGGTTGTTCCGGGGAGTGACGGGCAATACCGGGGTGTATTGCTTGCTAACCACTCGATATAGGGTTGTTTTACGTCAGTTGGTGGGGTTAGGCAAGGTTAAGCGCCGTTGACACCTGACGAAAAAAACGGAAGGTCAGAAACGAAAAAAGCCCCGGAAGTCCGGGGCTTTTCTCTGGAAGGTGGTGGAGACGGCGTCCACTGAAGTTGTCCTTTAACGTATTGAATAACTTGATATATGGCTGGGTATGTCTTTGAAAATACCCACATGCATACCCACATTCAGTGCTCGCTACCCCTGGAACAGACAGGAACTCAGAGCCCCAAGTTTGGGCTATCGAAGCACGATTAAGGGCTGTTCTTCGTTCAACATTTTTCAACATGGGTCATCAACGTGCTTGTCCATGATGAGTAAAACATTACTCAGCTGTTTCTCATAGCCTCAACTTCTGTCGTCGGCAGCCACTCGATAGACAAGGCCTGGCCGTCCACATGGACAACACCTTGGCTCGCGTTCGGTTGGCCGTGCTGTGCCCGATAGGTCAGCAAGGTGTCCAGCAGCTCCATCATCTGAAACTTGAAGTCTGAGCCTTTGATGGCCTCATAGTCCTCTTCGTTATCCAGCTGCCAGGTCGCCAGATCCAGCCGGTTCTCTTCTGGGTCTCCGAAGAACAGTATCCGCCCGCTAATGTTGGTGTCGCTAAGGTGCTGTTGTGCCAGCTGATCGAGGCGGGTTTGGTCAAAGGTGCTGTCGTAGGTCATCAGGCTGCTCCCGTGGCGTTCCAGTGGCTGGAGATGTGGTCGATGAATCGTTGCTTGCTACTCATACCGTCCTGCTTCCGGTTCCACCAGGGGCAAGCGGGGTGGTGAAAGCCTGAAGAGCTCTGGCTAAGGTGCTTGCCAACGGTTCGTTTGGCTTTGGTAGAAACGAAAACAATGTGGTCGGGTTTCAAGGCCTCAATCACCTGATTGATCGTTTGAGCCGCAACTTCAACGTCCTGTTTCGTATGTTTGATGGAGTCTCCCTCCTTCGCTGGCCGCTGGAACGCGTTCATAAAGGCTACCTGCCGGAACACGCTATCGTTTATTGGCAGGTCAGCTTTGACCAGCGCCGACTCAAGGTGACGATAGATGGCGTGGCCCCGCTTTTTCCAACCACGGTAAGGCTTGTTCAATATCCTCCTGGTGCGCACTGATGGCTTTTCGTCCTCAGGGTGCAGGTCGCTCTCAGAGCCACTGTACCAGCGCTCCGAATCGTTATGCACGGTACTGTTGGCCGGCAGGTAGTGACTCTCCGCAATCAGAAGAATCCTCGGCCCATTGCGCCCGTAGTCTGAGCCAACAAAAGGCTTGAGCAGCGGATAGCGCTGGTAGATCTCGATCTTATCCAGCTGCTCGTCGAAGTCCTCGGTGTAGTAATACATTACTTCGTCCAGTGGTTAGAAAGGGCTTCCGCCTGCTCCATGATCAGTTCAATCGCTGCCGGCGCCTTATCCGGCGGATACTTGTACCGCTGCAAGGTCCGCCGCACCAGAATCCGCAACTTGGCCCGCACGCTCTCCCGCACCTGCCAGTCCACGGTGGTGGATTTGCGCAGCTTGTCGGTGATCTCCACGGCGATCTTCTTCAGGATCTCGTCACCCAGCTCCCGCACGGCGCTTTCGTTGCTGGCCAGGGCGTCGTAGAAGGCCACTTCGTCCGGGTTCAGACCGAGGGCGGCATCCCGCTCCATTTCTGCCTGGAACTGCTTGGCCATGGCGATCAGCTCTTCGATCACCTGGGCTGTCTCGATGCCCCGGTTGTTGTACTTGCGCAGCGTCTCCTGCAGACGGTCGGCGTACTTCTTCTCCTGGACCACGTTGTTGCGGGTCTTGGCCTTGATGTCGTCCTTGAGCAGCTTCTCCAGGAGTTCCACGGCGAAGTTCTTGTAGGGCATCTGCCGAACGTCTTCCAGGAACTCGTCAGAGAGCAGGCCGATGTTGGGCTTGTCCAGGCCGCACAGGGCGAAGACATCCGTTACCCCTTCGGCCACCAGCGCGTTGTCCAGGATCTGCTTCAGGGCGGTGTTCTTCTCTTCCTCGGTCAGCTTCTTGTCTACGCTGGTGAACTTGGTGATGGCCGTCTTCACCTGAGACAGGAACGCCACCTCCTTCTGAAGCGCCTGGGCTTCGTCCAGGGTGGCGCACAGGGAGAAGGCTTTGTTCATGGCCAGCACGGTATCCAGGAAGCGCTTTTTGCCGTCTTCCAGGCTGAGCACATAGTTCGCGGTGGCCAGCAGAACCTTGCGGGGCTCGGTGTCAAAACCGCTATAGCTGAATCCCTTACCTTTGGGGCCGGGCGCAAACATGCCGTGGATGATGTCCAGCTTTTCCAGCAGGATGGCATAGGCTTCCTCGGCACTGTGGGTGGGGGAGCCCTTGCCCTTGGCGTCGGTGTAGGTTTTCAGGGCCTGCTTGAGCTCGTTGGCGATGCCGATGTAATCCACCACCAGCCCGCCGGGCTTGTCCTTGAACACGCGGTTTACCCGGGCGATGGCCTGCATCAGGTTGTGGCCTTTCATGGGCTTGTCCACATACATGGTGTGACAGCAGGGCGCATCGAAGCCGGTCAGCCACATATCCCGAACGATCACCAGCCTGAGCGGGTCGTTGATGTCCTTGAAGCGCTTCTCGAACCGTTTTTTGGTCTGCTTGTTGTGGATGTGCGGTTGCAGCAGCGCGCGATCAGAGGCGGAGCCGGTCATCACGATCTTGATGGCGCCTTTCTCGGGATCATCGTCGTGCCATTCCGGGCGCAGGGCGACAATCTCGTTATACAGGTGAACCGCAATCTCCCGGCTCATGGCCACAATCATGGCCTTGCCGTCGATGGTGCTGGAGCGGGTTTCAAAGTGGTTCACCAGATCTTCCGCTACCTGCTTCAGCCGCGGGCCGGCACCGACCAGCTTTTCCAACCGGCTCCATTCGCCCTTCGTTTTCTCGCGGCTGCCCACGTCTTCGTCGTCCTCAACCACTTCCTCCACCTGATCGGACAGCTCCTCGATCTGTTCGCGGTTGATGTCCAGCTTGGCCAGGCGGGATTCGTAGAAGATGGGCACAGTCGCGCCATCGTCCACGGCATCCTGGATGTCGTAGATGGACACGTAATCGCCGAACACGGCCCGGGTGTCTTTGTCTTCGCTCTCGATGGGGGTGCCGGTAAAGCCGATGAACGCCGCGTTAGGCAGGGCATCGCGCATGTGTCGGGCATAGCCGAACTTGTAGGTGCCGTCTTTCTTGAGGGTGGCTTTCAGACCGTACTGGCTGCGGTGGGCTTCGTCTGAGATCACCACGATGTTGTGGCGGTCGTTCAGAATCGGGTGGCCGGACTCATCGTTGAGCAGGGCGAACTTCTGAACCGTGGTGAAGATGATGCCGCCGGATTCCCGCTCAGATAGCAGGCGGCGCAGGGTATCCCGGTCGTCGGCCTGCACCGGCTCCTGCTTGAGCAATTCCCGGGCGGCGCTGAAGGTGGCGAACAGTTGGCCGTCCAGGTCGTTGCGGTCGGTGACGACAATCAACGTGGGGTTGTTCATCTCGGGCTGCTGCAGCAGCTTGCCGGCGTAACAGCACATGGAAATACTCTTGCCGGAACCCTGGGTGTGCCACACCACGCCGGCTTTCTTGCTGCCGGGCAAAACCTCATCGCCGTAGGTGGCCCGCTTCTCGCTGATACCATCGCCGCTCATATCCCGAGCGGCAATCACCGTTGCACGAACAGCCTCACGCACCGCGTGGAACTGGTGGTAGCCGGCAATCTTCTTGATCAGCTTGTCGGAATCCGTCTCGAAGATCACAAAGTACCGGATGTAATCCAGAAACAGCGCCCGGTCGAAGAAGCCCCGCACCATGGTTTCCAGCTGCCATTCCAGCAGGGGCTTGTCGTCCTCATGCTTGATGGTGCGCCAGGGCATGTAGCGTTCCTGGCTGGCGGTTAGGGAGCCCACACGGGCCATGTAGCCATCACTGATGACAGCGGCCTCGTTGTAAGCGAACAGATCGGTACATTCGTCTTTGTAAGTTTGAATCTGGTTGTAGGCATCCCAGATGTTCACGTTCTCGGCGCCGGGGCTCTTCAGTTCCAGCACCGCCAGGGGCAGGCCGTTGATAAAACAGACCACATCCGGCCGGCGGAGCTGTTTGGAGCCCTCAATGGTGAACTGGTTAATGGCCCGGAACCGGTTGGCGGTCAGGTCACCAAAATCCACTAGAAAGGCCTGGTCGTGAACCACCTTGTCGTCGCGCTTGTACTCCACTGGCACGCCGTCCAGCAGCAGGCGGTGAAAGGCCCGGTTGCTGATCACCACATCCAGGCTTTCGGGTTTGCGCACAACGGCCACGGCCTGTTCAACAGCGCTTTGGGGCAGGTGAGGATTGATGCGGGCAACGGCCGCTTCAAGATCAGCCAGCAACAAGACCTGCCGGTAATCGGCCCGTTCCGGGGCTTCGCCCTCCGGTGCCAGGTCAGGCCCGTGGGCGATCTCCCAGCCGCCTTCGGCGAACCATTCCAGGCATTGTTGTTCCAGCTGATCCTCAGTCACTCCGTACTTCCTTACTTAACCGGGTTTATTCAAAGCTTACCGCCAAAAAAACACACGCAATTTCAACAGACTTGGCCAGAGTATGGTCGATAGCTGGCTAAACAGCCAGAGTCTGCATGTTGTTATAGCGCAATCGTCTATTTCGTTTATTTCGTTTAAGCGACATACTATGATTGCGCTCGGTAATCGTTTTTATATCAGGGGAGAGATGCGATGCCTGCTCAAAAAATTGTGCATTTGCCTACGGCAGCAGAGGTGGAACAGGCCAAAGTCTCCAGTCGCACCTTGTCCAAATACGCCGATGTGGATCGTGTGCAGCTCTCGCTTCGCGGCTGCAATGGCGAATCTGACGAACTGGTGCTGCCCGGGCATGTGCTGCAAATTCTGCTAGATGTTCTGGCGGAAGTGTCTCAGGGCAATGCCATCAGCCTGATTCCCTATCACCAGGAAATCAGCACACAGGATGCGGCGAACCTCCTGAACGTCAGTCGCCCCTTCCTCGTGAGGCTACTGGAGTCTGGTGATATACCCTTCCGGAAGGTGGGAGCCCATCGGCGGGTTAAGCTGCAGGATGTCCTGAGCTACAAGGAACAGATAGATCGCCAACGGCACGCCGCACTGGATGAATTGGCCGAACTGTCACAGGACGAGGGAATGGGGTACTGACAGGCAATGAGCAAATTCACCGTCGTTTACGATGCCTGCGTACTCTATCCCGCCCCCTTGCGGGATGCGCTGATGCGGCTGGCATTAACGGACTTGTTCAAAGCGCATTGGACGGACCACATACACGACGAGTGGATCAACGCGCTGTTGAGGGCGAAGAAACATTCGCCGGATAGCTTGTTGCGGGCGAGGGAACTGATGGATCGGCATGTGCGCGATGCCAAAGTGTACGGTTACGAGCCGCTGATCGAAGGGCTAAGCCTGCCGGACCCTGACGATCGCCACGTGCTGGCCGCTGCCATCCGTTGTAACGCCAGCGCCATTGTTACCTTCAACCTGAAGGATTTTCCCGAAGCATCGCTTCACCAGTACGATATCGAAGTTATCCACCCGGACGACTTTATTCTCTACCAGATCGACATGGCGCCAACTGTGTGTTGCCGAGCTTTTCAGGCTCAGCGGTCAGCGCTGAAGAATCCGCCACTCAGTGTCGATACCTTTCTGGCAACGCTGCAAAAGCAGCAATTGCCCCAGACGGTTTCGAAGCTTCGGGAGTTTGCGGATTTCCTTTAGCCATGGGTTCCAGAATGGAACCTGCACTCTTTCGGATTCTGGATGACAGAAAACCGCTTGTCCTGGGCTGGAAGCCTGATAATGGGCAAGTGGCGCAACTACCGAGAAATCCTCGGTGGTTGCCGGTTTCGAATCTGCGCGTTTGGTCGCTGATCGAACGTTCCGGAAATACCGGAGAGTTCCCGCCCCCTTTATTTCGGCAGTAAGTGCAAAATTTGCAACAGCTGAACTCCTAAGGATTCTTTAGCAGTTCCTGGCTCAGTTGAGTGCCTGCCACGCCACATCCCGGCCGCTGTCATCGAGCTTGTTCTCAATGATGACCAGATTGCCGTCTTTGTCGATCGCCAGCAGATCGAGCCGCTCGCGGGTGTCGTCGAAGCCGTCGAATTCCTTCTGGATGATCAGCAGCTCGTCGCCGTCGCCCTGGGTCAGCGCCTGCGGGTAGTTCTCCAGCCATTCCTGCAGGTGTTTGCGCTCGGTGAAGCCGAGGTCGCCGAAGCGTTTCACTTCCAGAGGGTTGATGCGGTTCTCAGTGGGGTTGATTTTAAACATTGGCTGGCTTTGCCTCTTGCGCCAGATGAGTCTCTGGGTTCGTTACGGAGAGTTCTCCGGATAGAAGCCTTGGCAGCAAAGTGTCGCGTAGGCTTGCTAGACTGTCTGACTCCCGAACGTTGTTCTCAATGGCGTTGTACAGCGAGGATACTTGCTTCGAGTAAGCCGAAATCAGTGGTTCTGACGGCATCACTACCGGGATAATTTTAAAGTTCTTTTTACTAATCTCTGCGAAGGTGGTCCCGCTGGCCCGGCTTTTGATTTCGTCCATGTGAGCCGCGCACCACTGAATAACGAATTCTGGGCTTAACGCCTTTTCGCATTTCATCGCAATATAGCCTTGGTTTACTGCTACAGGTATCTTGGCCAGGGCCAGATAGCCAACGGGTGCCCGTGATGACATCAACACAGTATCGACGGGCAAGAGGCCAGAGCTAATCTTCGCAAGACCTGCTTCAGTCACTTTGCGCTCGGTTTCGACGAGCACCTTGTCTGCTAGATTTGATAGGTCCTTAGGGGAAGTCCAGTTGATCTCGCCGCTTTCCCAGAAGTCTGGGTTTTTGGTGGATGGAGTGCCACCACCAACGACTGTTACTTCATCGCCTATTTGGCTGACATTCCACCCCTCCGGAATCTCTCCCAACTCAATCTCCTGCATAGCCGACGGAAACAACTCCGCGGTGGCGCGGAGCTCGGCGTATTGCTCGGGCTGTTCGGCCTGGAGGCGGGTTAGCTTGTCGCCTTTGGCCGCTCCCGGCATCCTGCCTCCCGCGGCATTAGCGCATCCCTGCGCGTCACCGGCAATGACTCGCATGGCGGCGAGCAGGGCGTCTTCCTCGCTGCCGCCGGCTTCCAGTGCGGAGATCTTGGCTTTGACCGGCTCGAAATCGACAAACCAGCTTTTGAAGATGGCCTGGGCCATCTGTTCGAGGGTTTGGTTGATTTGGTGGTTGATCGCAGCCTTATCTTCCAGATGTTTTAGGCTCCGACCTATATTTTTCTGGATTTCAAGTGGAGGCAAATGAAACTGAAAGGAGGTGATTTTACTTGGTGATGTGTGCTTAACCGTTGATCCAGTGGCAGAACTGACTACGTGGTGGCGGTATTCACGGGAACGCATCAAGAAATAGAGATAGAGTTTATCAAGCTCCTGGCTTTTGATATCAACAAGCCCGATACGTTGGTTATGAAGGTAGAGCCGACCCGAATGTTCCGGAACCAGTGCCGAGTACCCCAGGGTATCAGCCTGCTTGCTAAGGTCGGTCATAGTCACTATCAAGTCATCGGCTTCCAGCTTGTACTCAACAGGAATAGGGCCATTGTAGAATTTTAACTTTTCGGCTTTGAAGCCTCCGCCGATGGCGAAATTCCCCGGTGTCACCAAGACAGTATCGGTTGAGGTATCGCTGAAAAATTCACCTTTGAAGGCAAAGCCGTGTTTAATGGAGATTAATTCACTTAATTGAACCAAAGGCCAATTAGAACTCATATCCCAGTCCCCCCAAGATTCCGCTTGATCTCAGCCTCCAACCGGTCACTCTCCGCAAACTGCACTTGCCATGTCTGATACCGTTGCGCCATCGCGTTGTTCTTCATACCTTCACCTTCCAATAGCCTCGCGTGCCACCCATCCGCTCAATGGCTCCGGCTTCTTTCAATTTGTCGAGGTGTTTCTGAACCGCCGAGGTGTTGATGCCTAGTCTATCGGCCAGCGCATGACGGGAAATGGATGGGTTTTCCTGGATCAGCGCCAGCACTTTCCGCTGCCGTTCGGTCAATTCCGGGATTAGACCACTTATTTGACCACCTTTCTGACCACCTATTGAGCCACTCGTTTTTTCAGTATCTGTAGTTGCAAGGCTGGTATCCCTAGGAAACTCAATATCCACGAAGTCACCGCTCTCACTGAATACCGGCTCCGGGCTGTCCGCCTGCTGGCACAGCTCGCGAATGCGGTTCATGCCGCTGCCCCATTGTTCAATGTAACCCAGCTCCTTGAATACCCGGGCCAGCACTTTGTTGCGGATCTCCGAGCGGCCTTTCAGGGCTTCGTCCAGGGTGAGGCCGTTGGGCAGGCCGCCGGGGGAGACGATGTTGAGCACATCGTCGTAAATGCCGACTTTAATATCGCGCCCGGCGTTGCTGTAATCACGATGCACCACGGCGTTAATCAGGGCTTCGCGAATAGCCGGAATTGGGATTTCGTAAGTTTCGGTGCGTTGCAGGCCGAGGATTTCCGCTTTCAGATGCAGGTGATTTTTAATGAAGACTTCGGTTTGGGCCAGTTGGCTGAACAGATCGCCCCGGTATTCCTTTTTGTCCAGGAACACGGCCATGCTGGTGCCCTTGAAACGGCTGCATTTGATTTCTGCCTGTTCGTACAGCCCCAGCAGAATCATCAGGCCGTGGGTGGGGCGGTCGGCGCCTTGCTCTTCCCGGATCAGCTTGAGGCTTTTCATGCGGGCGGTGTCAAGAGGTTTGCCGGCTTGTTCAAACGCCTTTTGAAGGGGCGTCAGATCCAGCTCGCTCAGTTCCACCTGCCAGGCGGCTTGTTCATCGTAGCTTTGCAGCAGGCGTTGGCGTTCCAGCTCGTGGATCATTTCCTGACTGGCCGGGCGGTTGGTGGCGCCCAGGCGCACATACACGCCTGTGTCCCGGCCCTGGCTCTTCAGGTAATAGGGCAGTTGGCTGCCCCGGTGCACCTGCACCACGATGAGGGTTTTGCCTTCCAGCGTTTCCAGGTAGATGTTGGGTAACAAGGTTGGCTGGCACTGGCTATAGAGCATGGAGGAAATTTGATCCATCAGGTCAAACTCGTCGCCTTGAACGCCGACTACCTGGCGTTGATCATTCACGCCGATGATCAGCTTGCCGCCACTGGTATTGGCAAAGGCCACCAGAGTTTTGGCCAGTTTCTCTCCTTGGGGGAGTTGCTGCTTGAACTCCAGGGTTTTGCCTTCGCCCTGTTGGATTTCATTCCAGAGCGGGTGTTCAGAGCTCATACCTCAGCCCCCCAAGGTTCCGCTTGATCTCAGCTTCGAGCCGTTCACTCTTAGCAACTTGCCCCAAAAGCCCCTGAATCATTATTCGTTGGAACATTCGTACTCCCCCGGCGGACATTTGGGCAACTCTTGAGGGGGCGGTATGTCTGCTAAGTGTTATAATTTCACCAGTCATTTCGTTCCGGAGTCGTCCCATGGTTCGTAAAAAAAACTCGGGCAAGATATCGGTGTCCCGAGCCAGCATCTTGCGAGCTGTCGCCAGCTCAAGCGCGATCGAAACCGGTGAGCCTACCGAGGTCATTGAGAAGCGTCTGAAATCCCGAGCGCGCCGCTCAGGCAAGTTAGCGCTGGCTTCCTGATTTTCGACAACCCTACTCACTGCTGTCTCTCCAGAACGTCCCGTATCAGGCGTTCAACTTGCTGACAATCCCGATCCCGCCCTGCTATACACATATTACCCAGCCAGGCACGATGCCACTAGCAAAGCGTTTCGAAGGTGAGCTCTTCCGGGAAATTGTCGAATACCTGTAGGTAGAGTTCTTCAAGCAGGTCTGTCTCTGCTATGTTCATTTCTTCCGGGTCGGTAATGCCGGGAAGATTACGCAACACTTTGTTGTCGGAGCCCGGCTGGTACTCGCCCTCGCTGCCGGTTATGTCATAACGGCTCATGGTGCTTGTCTCACTTGCCGCTGATGCTTAGAGTTCATATCCCAGCCCTGCAAGATTCCGCTTAATCTCAGCCTCTAGTCGGTCACTCTCCGCAAACTGTTCCCGCAGCTGTCCGGTCAACCGCGCCATCTTCTCGGCAAACGGCTCGCCGTCGTCTTCCTGCTCCTGAGCACCCACATAGCGCCCCGGCGTCAGTACAAAGTCATGCTTCTTGATTTCATCCAGGCTGGCGGATTTGCAGAAACCTGCGATGTCTTCGTAGCCTTCGCCTTTTTGCCAAGCGCGGAAGGTGTCAGTGATTTTGGCGATGTCGTCGTTGGTGAAATCCCTCAGCACTCGGTCGCGCATATATCCAAGATTACGAGCATCGATGAACAGGAACTCTTCCCGGCGGTCGCGCTTCTTCTCGTTGCGCACCATGCCGTTCGCTTTGTCTTTGGTCAGGAACCAGATACAAGCCGGGATCTGGGTGTTGGTAAACAGCTGGCCGGGCAGGGCGACCATGCATTCCACCAGGTCTTCTTCCACCAGGCGCTTGCGGATTTCGCCTTCGTTGTTGGTGTTGGAACTCATGGAGCCGTTGGCCAGCAGCAGGGCCATGCTGCCGGTGGGTGCCAGGTGGTGGAGCATGTGCTGCATCCAGCCGAAGTTGGCGTTGCCTTTGGGTGGGGTGCCGTACTTCCAGCGCACGTCGTCGGCCAGGGATTCGCTCCACCAGTCCTTGATGTTGAACGGTGGGTTGGCCATCACGAAGTCGGCGCGCAGGTCCGGGTGCTGGTCGTCCAGGAAGGTGTCGGCGTTCTTCTTGCCGAAGTTGAAGTCGATGCCCCGGATGGCCATGTTCATGGCGGCCAGGCGCCAGGTGGTGGGGTTGGATTCCTGGCCGTACACGGAGATGTGCTTCTTCTGCTCGCCAGCGTCGTAGTGCTGTTCGCTGGCGTGTTCTTCGATGAACTTGTCGCTGGAGACAAAGAAGCCGCCGGAGCCCATGGCCGGGTCGTATACGCGGCCGGAGTAGGGCTGCAGCATTTCGACAATCAGGGTGACGATGCTCTTGGGGGTGTAATACTGGCCGCCCTGCTTACCTTCGGCAAGGGCGAACTGGCCCAGGAAGTATTCGTACACATGGCCGAGAATGTCTTTGCTGTGCAGGCTCAGCTTCTCGCCCTCGAATACCGGCCGGGTGAAGGAGGTGTCGGAGAAGGTGTTGATCAGGCCCAGCAGCTTGTCGTTGTCCAACTGGTACTGGCTGATGCGGTTGAGGATGCCCTTGAGCTTGGCGTTACTTTTCTCGATTTCTTCCAGGGCGTTGTCGATCAGCCAGGACACGGAGCGCAGCTTCACATCGTTACCGGCATCGTCCTGCCAGAGCACAGTGCCCACGGGCAGCACGGCTTTCTCTTTCAGGGTGCTCCAGCGAGCGGGCTTGGGTACCCAGAACACGTTGGCTTCGCGGTAGTAATCCAGTATTTCCAGTTCTTCCAGCAGGGCTTGCTGGTAGTCCTCGTGGCCGTCGTAGTCTTCCGGCGGCAGGTAGTAGATGTCGTCGTTCTGATCCTTGAACCGTTCCAGCAATTCTTCCTGACGCTCCTCGAAGGCATCGGAGACGTACTTCAGGAAGATCAGGCCCAGTACCACATGCTTGTAGTTGGCGGCATCCAGGTTGGCGCGGAGCTTGTCGGCGGCTTTCCAGAGTTTGTCGTCCAGGGCTTTGAGGAATTGCTGTTCCGTGTTGTTCATTGCTCGGTTGTTCCCTATGAGAAGTTACTGCTATCTCTCTGATAAAGCGTAAAGGCACGGAGCGACAGGCTGTGTCGTTTCGTGCCTTTGGTTGTTCCGGGGAGTGACGGGCAATACCGGGGTGTATTGCTTGCTAACCACTCGATATAGGGTTGTTTTACGTC
>Ga0208062_100051_pt1 | contig 26086 bp, 27 predicted proteins | sample DeeseametaMP0261_FD_184217 | JGI IMG/M metagenome (GOLD analysis project Ga0208062, IMG submission 184217) | Marine microbial communities from the Deep Atlantic Ocean - MP0261 (SPAdes) | ecosystem: Environmental > Aquatic > Marine > Oceanic | place: South Atlantic Ocean | collected 2011-01-01 | reverse complement strand
TCGTGAATAACGTTCAGTTTCGGGATGGAGAACGGGTGGATGATCAATCCGGCAGAGACGCCGCCTGATGCTCATACACCAGATTTGACAATAACTCATCGATCTCTGCCAACAGGTAAAACCGCCCCATATTCATGAGTGTCTGTATGCACTCCTTACCGTTGCTGTTTGCTCGCGCAGCCTCTCGCTTGAACGTCACAAGGGTGGCTCTCAATACTTTATTCTTCTTCCTTTCCCTGAGGGTCAAAGTGATCCTTGAGTAACGCCGCGTTGCGGCTTCAACGGGCGGCCAGTAATTCCGCGTCCACTTCCGTCTGTTTACCTCAGGGGGAGCGTCAAAGATGCTTCTATGCCTTGCCACAAGGTCTCCAAACGAGGCTTAACATGACATTATCTTGAGAATCCGTCTCCAGACGTTGAGTGGCCAACCGTCGACGGGCTGAAAAGCACGCTTAGTGGAAGACAGCTACTGGCAGAGGCGCTTATTGCCCTCAGCGCCATTCTGTTCGGTAATGCATTGCAAGTGCTCAGCTCGGCCCTTTTCTGTGTCCGTTACGCAAGATGACGATTTCAGTGCAAAGGTCAAAATTCCATGGCCGGAAAAAATGCCTTAGAAACCGTGGACACACCATGGACACAATTTGGACACAGACAAACAAAAAGGGCCTACGTTTTCACGTAAGCCCTTGAAAAATATGGCGCGCCCGAGAGGATTCGAACCTCTGACCTCTGCCTCCGGAGGGCAGCGCTCTATCCAGCTGAGCTACGGGCGCATTCGAAACCGCGAATTACTCGTCAATTTCGAGTGCGCAATCTTACGTGCGCGGGGGGCGTCTGTCCAGCCCCAGAGCTCAACTCATCCCTCAGATTTTCGGCATTTTCTGTTCGGGAGTAATGCTCACCAGATTGCTGTCGTTGCTGAAGGTCACTTCTCCGTCCTGTACGGATACCTGAAAGGTCATGGATCGCTCTGCCAGGGCGGCCAGCTGGCTGGTTTGTTCGGCGGCCAGGTCGACAATGGTCAGGTTGCCAAATCGCTCCAGCTTGTTATGGTGCTTGTCCCACCACACAGGCACACCGCGCCCACCGTAGGTGTAAAGGATCACCCTTTGTGAGCGGTTGCAGGCTTTGCGAATGCGGTCTTCTTCCGGGAGCCCCAGGTCTATCCAGAGCTCGATTTCATCGCTCAGGGATTTCTGCCACAGCTCCGGTTCGTCATCGGTGCTCAGGCCTTTGGTAAACTCCAGGGTGTCGCTGGCATTCAGGGCGAAGGCCAGCAGGCGTATCATCATGCGTTCATCGGTCTCTGACGGGTGGCGTGCCACGGTCAGGTGGTGGTCGGCATAATAGTGCCTGTCCATATCGGCAATATGGAGCGTGGCTTTGAAGATGGTGGCTTTCAGTGCCATTGAGCGTCCTGTGGTTTTGGTGGGCAGGGCATTAGTGTAAAGCAATTTCAGCGAGGCGGTGCATAGCGGTATGGTGTTGTTGCGGGGTTTTCTGGTTCTGGTGGTGTTCTTCCTGCTGGGTGAGGCGCTGCGGGTGCTGGCGGGTTTGCCGGTCAGTGGCGGGGTGCTGGGGATGGTGATGGCCACCTTTACCCTGATGCTGCGTGGCCAGGTCAGTGATGAGCTGGCAGAGGCCAGTCGGGGTCTGATTTCGGTGCTGGTACTGCTCATTACACCGGGGGTGGTGGGCGTATTTTTTATTGTCGACCAGTTCTACGGCCACTGGACAACGGTCATTGTCGCCCTGATTGCCGGTACGCTGCTGAGTGTACTGACCACCTTATGGCTGATGAAGAAGGTGTCGGAGAGCAGTGCGGGGGAGAAGAGCCATGAATAATGCCTTTGCCGAACTGCTCTCGGTCTGGACGGCGGGCCCGATGCTTTCCATCGCGCTTACGCTGGCGGCGTTCCTGGTGGCGAATTGGTTGTTTGCCCGCTTCCGTCGGCCGCTGTGGATGCCGCCGGTGCTGATTGCTGCGCTGTTGCTGGCCGCCGTGGTGGCCCTCAGTGGCATCGGCTTTGAAGAGTACGAGCAGGGCGCCCGCTGGCTCACGGTGTTGCTGGGCCCGGCCACCGTGGCGCTTGGGGTGCCCCTATATCAGCAAATGCACCACATTCGTGCGCTCTGGAAGCCCATCCTGGTGACCTTGCCCCTGGCGGCCACGCTGGCTGCAGTCTATGCCCTGGGGATTGCCTGGTTGATGGGGGCGTCGCCCCTGGTGTTGTCTTCCCTTGCGCCGAAGTCGGTGACAGCACCCATTGCTATGGGCATTGCCGAGCAGCTGGGTGGCTCTGTGTCGCTCACCCTGGGCGGCTTGCTGATTACCGGCGTACTGGCCTCGGTGTTTGTAGACTGGTGTGTCCGCTGGCTCAATATCAAGGACGACCGGATTATCGGTTTCGCACTCGGCCTGAATGGCCATGCTATTGGCACCGCCCGGGCGTTTGAAATCAGCCCAACAGCCGGCGCTTTTTCGTCTTTGGGGATGGGGTTGACCGGGGTGTTTACCGCCTTGTTCCTGCCGTTTACCTTTCCGTTCTAGGAGTTCTGCTTCCTTTATGCCAAACCAAGACATCCTCGACCTGCAGCCCACCCATATCCAGGAGCTGCAGAAACGGTACGAACAGGCACTGGCTGAGCACGGATACGACAGCCTGCTGATTGCCTCCGGCGCTGCCCCCTACCGGTATCGGGATGATCAAACCTACGTGTTTCAGGGTTTCGGGCCGTTTCTGCACTGGACCGGCCTGGCCGGCCAGGAGCACAGCTGGCTGCTGATTCGCCCCGGCCACAAACCAGTGCTCTGGCTGTACCAGCCGGTGGATTTCTGGCATGCCAACCCGGCGATGCCTGAAGAACCCTGGCAAGAGGTTGTTGAAGTGCGCAGCCGGCAGCAGTCCGGCACCCCGGAGCTGGACAACCCGGGCCGGCTGGCGGTGATCGGCGATCCCCTGGTGCTTGAAGGCGTGCCGGGAGAGCATAACCCGGCGGCACTGGTGGCGGCTGTGGAAGAAACCCGGGTGCGCAAAACACCCTATGAAATCGAATGCCTGGCCCATGCCAACCGGATTGCCCTGGCTGGCCATAATGCCGCCCGGGATGCCTTCCTGGCCGGCGACAGCGAATTCGGGATCAACCTCGCCTACCAGCAGGCCACCAGCCAACGTGAAGCCGAAGCGCCCTACCACAGCATCATCGGCCTGAACGAACACGCGGGCACCCTGCATTACCAGTATTACGACGTTCAGCCGCCGCGCCGGCCCCGCAGCCTTCTGATCGACGCCGGTGTGCGTTATCGGGGCTACTGCTCTGACATTACCCGCACTACGGCCGGCCCCGGGGAGCCGAGGTTTGCGGCACTGGTACACGGCCTGGAAAAACTGCAGCTGCGGCTGTGCGAGATGCTGGCTCCCGGCGTGGATTACGTGGATATTCACCGCAAGGCCCATCAGGGCATCGCGGCCTTGCTGTCTGCGTCCGGCCTTGTTTCCGGGTTGAGTGACGAGACGATCGTAGAGCAGGGCATCAGCCGGGCCTTCTTCCCCCACGGCATCGGCCATTTTCTGGGCATCCAGGTGCACGATGTCGCCGGCAAGCCGACGCCACCCCCGGAAGATGCGCCGTTCCTGCGCCTGACCCGCACCCTGGAAGAGGGCATGGTGGTCACCATCGAACCCGGCCTCTACTTTATTCCGTCACTGCTGGAGCCTGTGCTGAACGGGCCGCAGGCGAAGTACCTGAATCGGAGCCTGCTTGATGAGCTGCAAGGCTGTGGGGGTATTCGTATTGAGGACAACGTAGCGGTAACAGCCTCCGGTGCCCGCAACCTGACCCGGGAAACAGAACGGTAACCTTTCTCAACAAATTCCGCGGTTAAAAGGGTTGCATTCCTGTTTGTTAATAACAATAATTATCACTAACTTTAGTGCTGTTAGTGAGAGCGCCCTATGTACGTTTGCCTGTGTTACGGGGTAACAGACAGAGAAATCCGCGAAGCCGCCGAAAATGGTGTCAGCTCCATGCGCCAGCTGGGTAAGGAGCTGGGTGTCGGCCGCCAGTGTGGTCGCTGCGCCTGCACCGCGCGGGAGATCCTTAAGGAAGCCCGGTCACCGGATTATCTGGCGCTTGCCAACATGCTGGCCCAGCCCGCCTGACGGGCTGACCTGTCCCGATACTGCAATTGCACCTCTTTCACATCCGTGATTTTTTATTGCCGGTAAACCGACTATCCTTGTGAATTAAAGCAACTGCGACATAAGGAATTTGGTTATGAAAGGCGATAAGAAAGTCATCCAGTATCTGAACAAGGTTCTTGCCAACGAGCTGACCGCCATCAACCAGTATTTTTTGCATTCCAGAATGTACAAGGACTGGGGCATTACCAAGCTGGCAGCCAAGGAATACGAAGAATCCATTGACGAAATGAAGCACGCCGATCAGCTGATCGAGCGCATTCTGTTCCTGGAGGGCCTGCCCAACCTGCAGGATCTGAACAAATTGCTGATTGGCGAGAACGTTCAGGAAATGATCGAGTGCGACCTCAAACTTGAGCACACCGCACACACAGACCTGAAAGAAGCTATCATCTACTGCGAACAGGTTCAGGACTTTACCAGCCGCGAACTGTTCCGGAGCATCCTCGACAGCGAAGAAGAGCATATCGACTGGCTCGAAACCCAGCTGGAGATGATTTCCCAGATGGGTATCCAGAACTACGTCCAGCTGCAGTCCTCGGCAGCGGAGTAACCACCGACAATGGATCTGTCCTGCTTCAAAGCCTATGACCTCCGGGGCCGGGTTCCGGACCAGCTGAACCCGCCCCTGGCAGAAAAAATCGGCCGGGCCTATGTGGAAATTACCGGTGCAAAAAAAGTCATCGTCGGCTATGACATCCGCCTGTCCAGCCCGGAAATCGCCGAGGCGCTCAGCTCCGGCCTGATGGCGGCCGGTGCCGACGTTTACGACATCGGCCTGTGTGGCACCGAACAGGTGTACTTTGCCACCAGCCACTACGGCATGGACGGCGGCATCATGGTCACCGCCAGCCACAACCCGAAAGACCACAACGGCATGAAAATGGTCGGCCCCCAGTCCCGGCCCATCAGCTCCGATAACGGCCTGAACGACATCCGGGACCGCGTGCGCGAACCTTTCTTTGATGCGCCGGAGCAGGGCAGGTACGAAACCCTGGAAGTGATGGCCGCCTACACAGACCACCTGTTGGGCTACATCGACGCCAGCTCCCTCAAGCCCATGACCATCGTCTGCAACGCCGGCAACGGCGGCGCCGGCCTGGTGATTGATGAACTGGAACAACACCTGCCGTTCGAATTTATCAAAGTGCACCACCAGCCGGACGGACACTTCCCCAACGGCGTACCCAACCCCATCCTGCCGGAAAACCGCACCGCCACGGCAGATGCCGTCATCGAACACGGCGCCGCCATGGGTATCGCCTGGGACGGCGACTACGACCGCTGCTTCTTCTTCGACGAAACCGGCCGCTTCATCGAAGGCTACTACATCGTCGGCCTGCTGGCGGACCAGTTCCTCAGAAAAACCGGCGGCGGAAAAGTCATCCACGACCCCCGCCTCACCTGGAACACCCAGGACCTGGTAGAAGCCGCCGGCGGCGAAGCCATCGAAAGCAAAACCGGCCACGCCTTCATCAAACAAAGAATGCGCGACGAAGACGCCGTATACGGTGGCGAAATGAGCGCCCACCACTACTTCCGCGACTTCGCCTACTGCGACAGCGGCATGATCCCCTGGCTACTCATCGCCGAACGCCTGTGCCAGAGCGGCCAAACCCTGTCGTCCCTCATCGACGCCAGAATAGAAGCCTACCCGGCCAGCGGCGAAATCAACCGCACCATAGCCGACCCCGCCAAAGTCCTCGCCGCCATAGAAGCCCTCTACAGCCCCGGCGCCAAAAACGTCAGCTACGTAGACGGCCTGAGCGTGGAATTCGAAAACTGGCGATTCAACCTGCGCATGTCCAACACCGAACCGGTGGTTCGCCTGAACGTGGAAGCACGGGCGGACAAGGCCCTGATGGAAAAGAAAACGGAAGAACTGCTGGCGGAAATGGAGAAATTAAACAGAGGCTGACTTTGGCGGAATCCCCAGCCAATGTCGGGTGACCGGCTGGGGGTGATCCCTTCTGAAACTGTGCGGAGCCATGGATGGCGGAGCTCAAGCGCCACATGGATGTGCCGCAAGGAGCGTGTTTCAGAAGGGATCACCCCCAGACGGGCAGGGCTCCGGTGTCAAAGGAGATTGAGTGCCCGGCTCAAAGCCAGTCATTCAGCATAATGCCGATACCAAACCGCTCAATCCGCTCATTGTAGTCAATCAAACTCTCCCCATACCCGTTGTAATACTGGAAAAACCCCTTCAACGTATCCCCAACAGGAAAACTGTACCCAAACTCCACTGACGTCCGGTTATCCGACCGCAAATTATTCAGCAACTTCAGCGAAAACGTCCGATCCTCCGTTAGCTTGTACACCGCGTTATAACTTGCGTGCCCAAGATACCGCTCGATATCCGCATTATCATTCTCGCTGGAACTCTCCGGCAGCCGGTACCACGGCTCCACCTGGAACAACCATCGGCCATAGCTATACGCGGCGGACGCCTTGATCCGGTTCCAGCTCCGGGACCGGGGATCCGCCTGGCCGTTGGACTGGTGGTTGAAGCCAATGGTGACCCCGTTCAGGGTGCCCGGCCCGATATCCCAGTCCAGCTGGTGCCGGAAAAACAGCTCGGGCTCGTAGTTGGTCTCCCGGAAAGGCGCTGATTCGTCCTGGTTGTACACCTGCCAGAACGACTTCTGGGTATAGCCGAACCAGAACGTGGTCCGCTTATCAAAGAAGCCGGTCAGCAACGGTACCTTGAAACTGATCTGGTATTTGGCTTCCTCATTCTCCAGGAAGTAGTCGTAGCCAGTGGTGCCCAGCCGCGGGCTGACCGGGTTCGGGTTGGGGTGGTCTACCCAGGTCAGCGGAAGGATGTAGTTGGGCTTGTGGGTTACCAGGCTGCCGGCAAAGGAAAACACCGCCTGCTCGGCCGCCAGGTAATTATTCACCAGTGATTTCATGACCCCTTCGTCCGGGTCATCCTCCAGGGCGTTGCCGACAATCTCCGCGCGGGTCTCCTTGTCGGCAGCCAGTTGTTCCGCCTGTGCTTCAGAGGTTTCCAGTGCCTCTTCGCTGGCGTTATCCCGGGCTGTCTGGGGATCATTCCGGGCGTCGTAGCAGGCAAGGCGCTGCACGCCGTCCCGGATCAGAGCGCAGTTTACGGAGCTGTCGCCGGTATCCTGTGCGAAACTCGCCGGGCTTGCCGTCAGCGCCAATATAATCAAGGCAAGGGGAAAACGGGCGGTCAGGTGCATGGTGTGTCCTTACTGGCTGGCAGTCAGGCTGAGCCAGGTGTTGGCAATGCCATACACCCAGACGCCCAGCAGGGTTAAGGTCAGAAGCGCAAAAATAATCCGGTGCCGGGTGCGGCGGTCATCGCTGACCGAGGCTACCCAGCGCAGGTACATCAGGCCGATAAAGCTGAGAAACACGCCCAGACTGGCCGCCGCAGGAACCAGCAGCCAGGCCGGATGCACCGGGTTGCCGGCGCTGGACAGGTTGCTGAACCAGCCCATGGACACCAACAAGACTGCCAGGCTGGAGAACTCCAGGATCAGCAGGGATTTGCGTCGTTTATCCGGGCGTGGGGCGGGCGTCTGTGGCATGGTCGGGCTCAAGGTACCTGGTGGAGGAATGTCGGATGACTATGGTAACCGGAAACGGTAACAGTTCAGATACACCCTACGAAACTGTCACTAAAATGGTTGAAATCAATTTCTGATTCTGCCATTTGGTTTTTTTGCCGGGGCACAGTCGCTATAATGCGGCGACCGAAAGATTATAACGCTCAAATGCGAGGTGCATTGTGAAGATGAAGAGAGTCCTGGCTGTAGTTCTGCTTGGTTTTGGCCTGGCCGCCGGCGCCGCAGTAGCAAGTGTTGAAGACGAAATCCGCGACCGCATCAAGCCGGTTGGCGAAGTGTGCCTGCAGGGTGAAGAGTGTGGCGAAGCCGCAGCTGCGCCTGCCCAGGAAGCCAGCGCCGGTGCTGCTGCCCGTTCCGGCAGCGACGTGTACAACGCAGCCTGTACTGCGTGCCACGCCACCGGTGCAGCTGGTGCTCCGATTGTCGGCAATGCCGACCAGTGGGCGCCTCGCATCGAGCAGGGCATGGAAACCCTGATCAGCCATGCCATCAACGGCTTTAACGCCATGCCGCCGAAAGGTGCCTGTGCCAGCTGTTCTGATGAAGAAATCGTTGCCGCCGTTGAACACATGGTGGAGTCAAGCCAGTAATACCCGGCTTGTGACGCAAAACCCCGCCCTGTGCGGGGTTTTGTCGTTTTACAGGCCCAGGTCGCCAATCAGGGCGCTGAGAGTGGCCTTGCCCTTTTTCTGGTTGGCCTGCTGGTCCGATTCGCCCAGCCCCTCCCATTTCACGTCGTCTTCCGGCAATTCATCCAGGAACCGGCTGGGAATGGTCTCCAGTTTTTCCCCGTATTGCTTGCGTGAGGCAGCATAGGTCAGCGCCAGGGTTTCCCGGGCCCGGGTGATGCCTACATACATCAGGCGCCGTTCTTCCTCCACATTGCCTTCCTCGATGCTGCTCCGGTGCGGCAGGATCTCTTCCTCCAGGCCCATAATAAACACATGGGGAAATTCCAGGCCCTTCGAAGCATGCAGGGTCAGCAACTGAACCTTGTCGCTGTCATCTTCCTCTTCCCGCTGCTCCATCATGTCCCTCAGCACCAGCTTGGCGATAGCATCCTCGATGCCGATCTCGTCGGCCGTGCCCTTGCCGTCGTCCAGCATGCGCTGGATCGACTCCACCAGGTACCAGATGTTCTCCATCCGCCGTTCGGCCTGCTTCGGGCTACCGGAATGCTGGTGCAGCCATTCTTCGTACTCGATGTCGGTGAACAGCTGCTTGATCACCGGAATCGGGTCTTCCGAGAACAGGCGCTCGCAGGTTTTGTCGACCCAGTGGGCGAACCGGCGCAACCGGTCCAGACCCTTCTCGGTGACGTGGGTTTCCGCGCCCATATCCCCCAGCGCCTTGAACAGGCTGACGTTGCGGGAGCGGGCATAGTGGCTGAGCTGCTCCAGTGTGCGCGGGCCGATTTCCCGGCGCGGCACGTTCACCACCCGCAGGAAGGCGGCATCGTCGTCCGGGTTAATCATCAGCCGCAGGTACGACATCGCATCCTTGATCTCGTTCTTGGAGAAGAACGACTGGCCGCCGGAGATGCGGTAGGGAATCTGGTAGGCCTGCAGCTTCATCTCCAGCAGCCGGGCCTGGTGGTTGCCCCGGTAAAGCACTGCGAAATCCTTGAAATCCAGGCCGTTCTTCAGCTTCTGGTCGAGAATCTCGGTAGCCACCCGCTCGGTTTCGGCGTCTTCGTTGCGGCAACGAATGATGCGGATTTCGTCACCCACGGTGTGGTCGCTCCAGAGGGCTTTCTCGAACACGTGGGGGTTGTTGGCAATCACCGTGTTGGCGCAGCGCAGGATCCGGCTGGTGGAGCGGTAGTTTTGCTCCAGCTTGACGATTTTCAGGCTCGGGAAGTCTTCCTTCAGCTGGGCCAGGTTTTCCGGCCGGGCGCCTCGCCAGGCGTAGATGGACTGGTCATCATCGCCCACCACCGTAAACGCGGCCCGCTCGGCCACCAGCTGTTTCACCAGCTCGTACTGGCACACGTTGGTGTCCTGGTACTCATCCACCAGCATGTAGCGGATTTTCCGGCGCCACTTGGCCAGCACGTCCGGGTTGTCCCGGAACAGCTGCACCGGCAGCAGGATCAGGTCGTCAAAATCCACCGCGTTGTAGGCTTTCAGGTATTCGTTGTAGTGCCTGTAGACGATGGCAATGCGCTGCTCACGCTCGTCTGCCGCCTTGCTGTAGGCCTCGGAGGGGCTGCGCATGGCGTTTTTCCAGGACGAGATGGTCATCTGCACATCGTTCAGCTCATCACCGGCCTCGGCGCTGGCTTCGCGCAGCATCAGGTCTTGCAGCAGGGCCTTGGCATCTTCGGCATCGAAGATGGAAAAGCCGGGGTGATAACCCAGGTGGGCATGTTCCTCCCGGATCATGTTCAGGCCCAGATTGTGGAAGGTAGAGACAATCAGCCCCCGGGTTTTGCCCCGGTCCACAATGCGCCCGACCCGCTCTTTCATTTCCCGGGCGGCCTTGTTGGTAAAGGTGACGGCGGCAATGTGCCGGCCCGGGATGCCCAGTTCTTCAATCAGATAGGCGATCTTGCGGGTGATCACGCTGGTCTTGCCACTGCCGGCGCCCGCCAGCACCAGCAGGGGGCCGTCGGCGTAGCGAACCGCTTCGCGCTGTCTGGGGTTGAGCTTGTTCACGATAAAGACGCCAGAGAATAAACCGGGGTGAGTGTTGCGTCCGGCTATTCTACACCACCACGCCGCATCCAGCTTGCCTGCAACACCAAGCCGCTGTACCTTTGCCCATTAATTTTGTAAGCAAGATAACAGAGGTCGCATGAACAGTATCTCCCGGCGCATTGCTGATGAACTCGGCGTACGTGAGCAGCAGGTAAACGCCACCGTCGCCCTACTGGATGAAGGTGCCACCGTTCCGTTTATTGCCCGTTACCGGAAAGAAATCACCGGCTCCCTGGACGACAGCCAGCTGCGTACCTTGGAAGAGCGGCTGCGTTACCTGCGGGAGCTGGAAGACCGCCGGGGCACTATCCTCAACAGCATCGAGGAGCAGGGCAAGCTGACCGACGAGCTGCGCACGGCCATCGAAGCGGCAGACACCAAGAACCGCCTGGAAGACCTGTACCTGCCCTACAAGCCCAAGCGCCGCACCAAGGCCCAGATTGCCAAGGAGGCGGGGCTGGAGCCGCTGGCTGATGCCTTGTTTGATGACCCCACCCTGGACCCGGAAACCACCGCAGCCGGTTACCTGAATGCCGAAGCCGGCATTGACGACACCAAGGCCGCGCTTGATGGCGCCCGCTACATCCTGATGGAGCGCTTTGCCGAAGATGCCGAGCTGCTGGGCGCGCTGCGGGATTTCGTGTGGCAGGAAGGCCAGCTGAAAGTCAGCGTGGTGGAAGGCAAGGAAAACGAAGGCGCGAAATTCCGCGATTACTTCGACCACATCGAGCCGTTGAAGAAGGTTCCCTCGCACCGGGCCCTGGCTATTCTACGTGGCCGCAATGAAGGTATCCTGGCCTACAGCCTTGTGATGGGTGATGCCGAAGACGACCGCCGCCAGCCCCATCCGGCGGAGCAGCGCATTGCGGCCCACTGGCGCATTCGCGACAACGGCCGTGCTGCCGACAAATGGCTGGGCGAGGTGGTGCGCTGGACCTGGCGGGTGAAGCTCTCTACCCAGATTGAAACTGACCTGATGTCCCAGGTACGCGAAGCCGCTGAAGCTGAAGCCATCAACGTGTTTGCCGCCAATCTGAAAGACCTGCTGTTGCTGGCTCCCGCCGGCCCGCGCGCGACCCTGGGCCTGGACCCCGGCCTGCGTACCGGTGTGAAGGTGGCGGTGATTGACGGCACCGGCCAGGTGGTCGACCACGGCGCGATTTACCCCCATGCGCCCAAAAATCAGTGGGAGCCCTCCATCGTGCAGCTGGCGGCCTGGTGCCAGAAGTACAGGATTGAGCTGGTAGCCATCGGTAACGGCACCGCGTCCCGGGAAACCGAGAAGCTGGTGGGCGACCTGTGCAAGCGTTATCCGGAACTGAAGCTGGCCCGCATTGTGGTGAATGAATCCGGGGCGTCGATTTACTCGGCCTCCGAATTTGCCTCAAAGGAGTTACCGGACCTGGATGTGACTATCCGGGGTGCTGTCTCCATCGCCCGCCGTTTGCAGGACCCTCTGGCAGAGCTGGTGAAAATTGAGCCCAAGTCCATCGGTGTCGGCCAGTACCAGCACGATGTGTCCCAGGTCCAGTTATCCCGCAGCCTGGATGCCGTGGTGGAAGACTGTGTAAACGGGGTAGGGGTAGACCTGAACACCGCGTCTGTACCGTTGCTCACCCGGGTGTCCGGCCTGAACCAGAGTATCGCCCAGAACATCGTCGATTTCCGCAACCAGAACGGCAAGTTCGTCAGCCGCAAGCAGCTGATGAAAGTCTCCCGGCTGGGTGAGCGCACCTTCGAACAGGCTGCCGGCTTCCTGCGCATTGCCGGTGGCGATAACCCGCTGGACCGCTCGTCTGTGCACCCGGAAGCCTATGGCGTGGTGGAAGCCATTGCCCAGCGCAACGGCAAGAAAGTGGACGACATTATTGGCGACTCTGCGTTCCTGCGCAGCCTCAACCCGCAGGATTACGTGACCGAGCAGTTCGGCCTGCCCACAGTGAAAGATATCATCTCCGAGCTGGAAAAGCCGGGCCGGGACCCGCGTCCGGAATTCCGCTTTGCCCACTTCGAGGAAGGGGTGGAAACCCTGAACGACCTGAAGCCGGGTATGGTGCTGGAAGGCTCCGTCACCAACGTGACTAACTTTGGTGCCTTTGTCGACATCGGCGTACACCAGGACGGTCTGGTACATATCTCTGCCTTGTCCCATACTTTCGTCAAAGATCCGCGCGAAGTGGTGAAGGCGGGTGATATCGTTAAGGTTAAAGTGATGGAAGTGGACATTCCCCGTAAACGGATTGCCCTGTCCATGCGTATGGATGACCAGCCCGGTGCCGAGGCGTCGTCCAAGCCGGCCCGTGGCGCCGATCGCAGTGGTGGCCGCGGTAACGACCGCAAGCCCCGTGGCAGCCAGGGTTCCCAGCCTGCGCAGGGTGCCATGGCTGGCGCGCTGGCACAGGCACTGGCCTCTGCCCGTAAAGGCGGCCGTTAAACCACTTCCTTGAATCAATGGCGGCTGCCCCATAAAGGGGTAGCCGCTTCAACAGGAGCCAATCATGGCAGATTCCCGCCACTCCCTGCTTCAGCAGTTTGCCGCCAGTGACTGGAGCGGTTTTCTGAAAGGTGTCGAGAAAGAAGGTCTGAGGGTGGATGCCAACGGCTTCATCGCCCAGACGCCCCATCCGGAGGCTCTGGGCTCTGCCCTGACCCACGGGCGGATTACCACCGACTACTCCGAAGCCCTGCTGGAGCTGATTACCCCGGTGTTCAACAGCACCGGTACCATGCTGGAATCCCTGCGGGACACCCACCGTTATGTGCAGCAGAACCTGGGTGACGAAGTGTTCTGGGCCGCCAGCATGCCCTGCGAAATCGATGGCGACCAGAGCATTCCCATCGCCGAGTATGGCCGTTCCAACGTCGGCCAGCTCAAGCATGTTTATCGTCAGGGGCTGGCGGTGCGCTATGGCCGGGTGATGCAGAGCATTGCCGGTGCCCACTACAACCTGTCGCTGCCCGACAGCTTCTGGCAGAAGTGGCAGGAAGTCACGGGCAACAGCGATTCCCTGCAGGATTTCAAATCCGACCAGTACTTCTGGCTGATCCGCAACTTCCGCCGCCGCAGCTGGCTGCTGATGTTGCTGTTCGGGGCGTCTCCGGCGCTGGATTCCAGCTTCGTTGCCAACATGAAGCACGATCTCAGCCGCTTCGACGACCGCACCTGGCACGGCCAGTATGCGACCTCCCTGCGCATGGGCGATCTGGGCTACCACAACAATGCCCAGGCCTCCCTGAATATCTGTTTCAACGAACTGGCCACCTACACCCGCACCCTGGACCGCGCCATCCACACCAACTGGCCGGCCTATGAGGCCATCGGCACCCAGCGCGATGGCGAATTCATCCAGATCAACACCAGCGTGCTGCAGATTGAGAACGAGTATTACAGCGCGGTGCGCCCGAAACGCACCACCGAACGGGGCGAAAAGCCGATACAGGCGCTGGATGCCCGGGGCGTGGAGTACATCGAAGTGCGTTGCCTGGACCTCGATCCTTTCTCGCCGGTCGGCGTGAACCAGGCGCAGGTTGATTTCCTGGACCTGTTCCTGCTCGATTGCCTGCTGACCGACTCGCCGCGTATTGGCGACGAAGAATGCGAGCGGCTGGATGACAACTACAAGGATGTCGTGGCTTCCGGCCGCTGGCAGGAACTGGCCCTGTGCCGGGCAAACGGCGAACGGGTGCCTGTCGGCAACGCCGCCCGGGAACTGCTGGACCGGCTGCAGCCGCTGGCGGAACAACTGGACAGCTGGGAGCAGGGTGAGACCTACCGCAACGCCCTGGCCGCACAGCGCGACAAGCTGCAGGGCTCAGACTGGGCGGTACCTTCCGCCCGGGTGCTCGATGCCATGTCTGCGTCCGGCCTTGGCCATCGGGAGTGGACCCTGGAAATGTCCCGCCAGCATCAGCAAACCCTCCGTAATGAGGCTCTGGCGCCGGATGTGCTGTCGGCTTACCAGGCCATGGCCCGGGAATCGCTGGCGGAGCAGCAGGCGATGGAAGCGGCCGATACCCAGCCGTTCTCCGAATTCCTGGCAGACTACCTGAAAGCCTGAAAGCGACCTGACTCACAGAAAGTGTTTTTGCCGCTTGCCGCCTCCCTTACCTGTTGTTACGTTTATTAGCATCAGGTAAGGAGACTGTGCCGTGGCGAGAGACATCAAACTCGGATGGGATGTGGAGGCCTTGAACAAGGCATACCGGCAGGGCTACATGGCCGGCTCCATGGGTATGGACAAAACCCGCTGCCCCTATCGCGGTGACGTGGTGATTGCGGCCTGGGAGGCTGGCTGGGACGACGCTGGTGAAGCCGTGCAGGCCGGTGGCCAACAGGGCGACGACGATCTGTTTGCCCGCATCGCCTGATTTTCCGCTTTTTCTTTCCCTTTTGTTTTAACCGCTTATGCTCTGCCCGCGTCATGGGGTAGGATTGCTCACTGAGTTTTCGTGCAGTCCTTAACGGTGATGCGGGGTAGTGTTTTGACGAGCAGATGGATTTTCGGTCTTGTATTTCTGGTGTGCGCCGGGCTGCTTGCGGTGGCCTTTTATATGGAGCACGTGATGGGGCTGGAACCCTGTCCCTTGTGCTGGTTACAGCGCTTCGGCTTTATGGGCGCCGGATTGGTCAGCCTGCTGGCATTCCTGCATGGTCCCAAAGGTTTCGGTAACCGGATATACGGCTTCCTGATGGTGCTCAGTGCCGGTGCCGGGCTTGGCGTAGCCGGACGGCAGTTATGGCTGCAAAGCCTGCCGGAAGACCAGGTGCCTGCCTGCGGCCCCTCGGTGGACTACATGCTCGAAGTCCTGCCCTGGTTTGAAGTGCTGCAGACCGCCCTCAAAGGCACCGGAGACTGTGCAGCCGTGGTCTGGCGCTTCATGGGCCTGAGCATTCCGGGCTGGACCGTGGTGTTCTTCAGCCTGGTGATTTTGGTTGGCCTGTTTGTCATGTTCCGGAGCTACCAACCCAAAAACTGGGTGAATAGCTGAAACAGTTGCGGCAGGCTGCAGCCATGGGGTAACTTGGTTGCCTGACGGAAAGACTGAGGGGAGACAGGCGACATGTTGGAGAATTGCCGGAATGCCAGGGAGCGTTGGGGTGGCGTCAGCGAGCTGATCGACCGTTGGCTGAAAGAGCGCCAGGAACTGCTGGTTCATTACTGTGAGCTGTCAGCGCTGACGGATTACTCGCAAACCGGCATGCTCCGGGAAAAGTTTATTCGCCTGTGCGAAGTGCTGGTGGACTATGTGTCTGTCGGGCACTTTGAAATCTACGAACAGCTGACCCGTGAAGCCCGCGAATTCAACGACGGTGGCGAAGAGCTGGCGGCGAAGGTTTACCCCCGCATCCAGGAAACCACGGAAGTGGCGCTGAATTTCAACGACCATGTGGACGGCCGGATTCTGACCGAGCAGGACGTGAGCTTCCTGTTTGCGGAACTCTCGAAGCTTGGTGAAGTACTGGAAAGCCGGTTCGAGCTGGAAGATTTCCTGATCGAGCACCTGCACAACGCCCACGCCGGGAAACTGGCGTCTGCCTGAACCGTGTGAATGCGACAAGCGGACCATAAAAAAACCGGCCTGGGCAATCAGACCGGTTTTTGGCTGTTCAGGCCAGGCTTATTCCTGATCGGGATTTACAGCCAGCAGTTCTACATCAAACACCAGCACCTCGTTGGGGCCGATCGCCTGGTTGCCGCCCGGGCCGTAGGCCAGGTCTGACGGGATGTACAGCTTGTAACGGGCGCCTTCGTTCATCAGCTGCAGGCCTTCGGTCCAGCCCGGAATAACCTGGTTCAGGCCGAAGGTGACTGGCTGGCCACGCTCGCGGGAGCTGTCGAAAACTTCGCCATTGATCAGCTCACCGGTGTAGTGAACCTGCACCTGGTCTTCGGCGGTCGGCTGGCTGCCATCGCCTGCTTCGATCACTTCGTACTGCAGGCCGGACTCGGTGGTTTCTACGCCGTCACGCCCGGCGTTTTCGGCCAGGAACGCTTCGCCGGCTTCCTGGTTCTTCCGTGCCAGCTCCTCCATCTGCAGCTCCTGCTGGGCCTGCATGTCCTGCTGGTACGCCATCAGGGCTTCCTGGATTTCCTCGCGGGTCAAGCGCTTGGCGTCTTCATCGCCAGCGTGGCCGTGCTGGATGCCCTGAAGAAACTGTTCCATCTGCAGGTCCGGCAGATCGTTGCCCATGCGCTCGCCCAGCACCAGGCCCATGCCGTAGCTGACCTTTTCCGGGGTGGACTCCAGGGTGGGATCCTTGACCGCTTCCTGGGTATTGGAGCAACCGGCAACCAGGCCAGTCATGGCAATGGCTAACAGGGTTTTCTTCATATTTCCGTCCTTTACACGTGTATCAGGGCGCCAGGCCCTATTGGATTTGTAGGAAAGACAAGGTAAACGGTTCGTCGCCAGTATGCCACTGAACATGTGGTAAGGGAGTTGTCCGGAAAGGTCAGGACCCGTTTCTGCCAGTGGTGCCATTCAGGGAAAACGGCGCGCTGTAGGGCGATTGCCAGTCGTTGTCGGCATCTGCTCCCAGGCCCTGGCGAGGTGAGGAGTTCGGCCGGTCGATAGCCAGGGCGTTCCACGACCCCTGCTTCGGCGGCTGGTCAGCGTAGTGCCAGTTGCCCTCGGTATCCTGCCATTTGAACACAATGTCCGGGCCTTCCACCGGAATGGGCGAGGGCAAAAGGCCTTCAAAACGGGGCACCTCTTCCGGCTGTTTCACTGCCGTGGGCTGGGCCATCTTCTCCGGGTCGCCCAGGCCGAAAAAGATCAGCAGCAACAGCAGGCCCAGGGCCGGGAAGGCTAGCCGGATCAGCCATTTCATGAGCATGGCGGAAGGCCTCCCGCAGTGATTTCGGAAAATTGCCCAGCCAGCGTTTCCAATTGCGCTATTTGTTCCGGCGCCAGTGCCCGGGACGGGGCCGCCGCAGACAGGTTGTGCAGGATGGCAGCGGTGGTGTCTTGCATGGTGCCGGTCTCCGGGTTCAGTGTGGTGATGGACTGCCAGGCCAGGGCCAGTTCCGTTTGTTCCGCCTGCAACTCCGCGCTGGCGAGGGCCTCCCGCAGTTGCCGGCAGTCTTCATGGTGCCGGGGAATGGATTTTCGCGCCGACCGGATGCTACCGGTTACACGGCCGCGCCACTCTGTTACCTTAGCGTCCTCGATACCGGTGAACACGCGCCCGTTCACGCCCAGCCACGCGGCGCATAAAATTCGGGTAACACTCCAGCCCTGCTTCTGAAGCTCCAGGCAGCCCTGGGCCAGCCCGGGGTTTCGCCAACAGGCCAGTGCATAACGCCAGAGTGGGTTATCCGGTTCCATTGTTACCGGCAGATTCAGCGGTTCAGGCTGGCAAGCGGTCATGGCAGGGCGCGTTCCGGCAGAATTCCATGGATAAAGTAAATCTATGTTAACGATAACCGATCTCAGTTTACAACGAGGCGGCGTCTGGTTGCTAGAAAACGTCAACCTGACAGTTCAACCCGGCCAGCGGGTGGCCATTGTGGGCGCCAACGGCGCCGGTAAGTCCAGTTTATTCAAGCTGTTACTGGGGCAGCTGGCGGCGGAGCAGGGTGGCGTATCCCTGCCCGGCGGTTGCCGGATTGCCCATATGGCGCAGGAAGTCGAAGCCTCGGCCCGCTCGGCCCGGGATTTTATCCTGGATGGTGATTTCGAACTGCGTCGGTTGGAACGGGAGTTGGCCGAGGCCGAAGCCCGGGGCGATGACCACGCCATCGCCCACGCTCACGGCGAGCTGGACCTGCACGAAGCCTGGTCTGCTCCACGGCGGGCAGAAGCCCTGTTGCGGGGCCTGGGCTTTGCGGACAGCGATGCGGAGCGGCCGGTATCGGCATTTTCCGGGGGCTGGCGCATCCGGCTGAACCTGGCCCAGGCGCTGATGCGCCCGTCAGACCTGTTGCTGCTGGATGAGCCCACCAACCACCTGGACCTGGACGCCTGCCTGTGGCTGGAGAACTGGCTGCGCCGCTACTCCGGCACCCTGCTGTTTATCTCCCACGACCGGGACTTCATGGATCGGGTGGCCACCCACCTGGTGCATTTCGACCAGAAAAAACTGGTGCTTTACACCGGCAACTATTCCGCCTTTGAGGTTCAGCGCAGCGAACGGCTGGCCCAGCAGCAGGCGGGCTTCGAGCGCCAGCAGGCGCGGATTGCCGAAATCCAGCGCTTTATTGACCGGTTCAAGGCCAAGGCCACCAAGGCCAAGCAGGCCCAGAGCCGGGTCAAGGCACTGGAGCGCATGGAACGGATTGCCCCGGCCCATGTAGATTCGCCGTTCAGCTTCGAATTCCCCATGGCCGACAAGGTATCGAACCCCTTGGTGTCGATTCGACACGGCGTAGCGGGCCATGGCGATACCGCCATCCTGCGGAATATTAACGTCACCCTGTTGCCGGGGTCCCGGATCGGCCTGCTGGGCCCGAACGGCGCCGGCAAGTCCACCTTTATGGATGCACTGCGTGGCACCGGTACGCTGCTTGCCGGTGAGCGAACCTGTGGCGAACACCTGGCCATTGGTTACTTCGCCCAGCACCAGCTGGAATCGCTGGACCTGGACGCCAGCCCGTTCCTGCACCTGCAGCGCCTGGCCCCAAGGGCCTCCGAACAGCAGGTAAGAAACTTCCTGGGGGGCTTTGATTTCCATGGTGACGAGGCCCTGAGCCCGATCCGCTCTTTCTCAGGTGGCGAGAAGGCCCGGGTGGCGCTGGCTGTGATTGCCTGGCAGAAACCCAACCTGTTGCTGCTGGATGAGCCCACTAACCACCTGGACCTGGAAATGCGCCAGGCCCTGACCATGGCGCTGCAGAATTTTGACGGCGCCATTGTGGTGGTGTCCCACGACCGGCACCTGCTGCGCAATACCGTGGACCAGTTCTGGCTGGTGTCAGACGGCGCGGTGCGGGAATATGACGGTGACCTGGAAGACTACGAGCGCTGGCTGGCGGAACGCCGGAAAGATGACGACGAGCCGCCGAAACGGGAAGTGGTGGAACAGGCGGCAGAAAACAAGGTTGCCACCGGCGCCACCGCACTGACCGCCGATGAGCGCAAGGCCCGAAAGCGTCAGGAAGCCGAGCTGCGCCAGAAACTGAGCCCATGGCGCAAGAAGCAGGGCAACCTGGAAGCGCGGATGGATCAGCTGCAGCAAGAACTGGCGGCCGTCGAACAGCAGTTGGCCGACCCAGCCATTTATGACGACAGCGCTAAGTTGAAGCTGAAGGAGCTGCTGGCACAGCAGACCGGCCTGAAGCGGGAACTGGACGATGTGGAAGCCGAGTGGCTGGATGTCAGTGAAACCGTGGAAAACCTGGAGGCGGAACTGGCCGGCTGAGTGCCGGCCTCAGCGGGCACTGATTTCCAGCGTGAAATCCTGCCGGGCCAGGTAATCCCGTTCGTTTTTCAGGTCGGCCAGGGTCAACGGCCGGTTGTCCAGCCAGCCCTGGGGCAGCTCCACCACCAGTTTGTTCTCGTGGCCGTGCAAGGTAAATTCCGGCGGTTGTTCCAGGTTGCGGGGATGCTGGATCAGCACCGCAAGCCGGACCAGTACACACAGGTAGCGCAGCCGGGGTTTGTCTTCCGGCTCGATGCCTTCAAACACCGAGGCGGAGAATTTACGCCGGTGGCCGCGTACCAGGGTGGCCAGGTCGTTCTGGAACTGTTGGGTAAAGCCGGGCAGGTCCGAGTAGCGCAGCAGGTAGGCGCCGTGCTTGTGGTACTGGCTGTGGGAGATGGTCAGGCCGATCTCGTGCAGCCGGCACGCCCAGCGCAGCACATCTTCGTCGGCATCGGTGCGCAGGCCCCACTGGTCGGCTACCTGTTCCCAGGCGGCCATGGCGGTCTGCTCAACCGCGGCGCCATGGGCCTGGTCGACATGGTAGCGTTCCTGCAGGGCAGAAATGGTTCGCTCCCGTACGTCTTCATGCTGGATGCGGCCGACAATGTCATACAGCAGGCCTTCCCGCAGGGCGCCGTCGGCGAAGGTCATGGCTTCGATATCCAGCGACCGGAAAGCAGCCAGCAAAATCGCAAAGCCGGCGGGGAAAATACTCTGGCGATCCTGCCGTACACCCAGCTCTGACAGTTTTTCCACCTTGCCCATATCAACCAGCCGCTTGCGCAACTCTTCCATGGCCGTGCGGGTGATGGTGCCGTCGGTTATTTTCAGGGATGCCAGCACATTGGCGATGGCCTTGATCGAGCCGGATGACCCCACCGCGCTCTGCCAGCCCACGGATCGGTAGTGCCGCTGGATATTCTGCAGTTCCTGCTCGGCGTGGATAATGGCCTTGTCCATTTGCCGGCGGCTGATCTTTCCGTCCGGGAAATAGCGGTTGCGGAACGATACGCAGCCCATGTGCAGGCTTTCCAGTTCCTGGGGCTCGAAGCGCTGGCCGATAATAAACTCGGTGCTGCCGCCGCCGATATCAATCACCAGCCGTTTACCGGAATCGTCCGCCAGAGTGTGGGACACGCCCAGGTAGATAAGGCGGGCTTCTTCCCGGCCGGCAATCACTTCCACCGGATAACCCAGAACGTCCTCCGCCCGGGCAATAAACTCGTGGGCGTTGCGTGCCACCCGCAAGGCGTTGGTGCCGACAATCTGCACCCCCGCCGCAGGCATGCCCTGAAGCCGCTGGGCAAACCGGCTCAGGCACTCCAGCGCCCGTTGCTGGGCGGCCTCGGTCAGGCGGTTGTACTGGTCCAGGCCAGCGCCGAGCTGAACCTTCTCGCCCATTTTTTCCACCGTGCGGATCTCGCCGTGCACCAGGCGGGCCACGACCATGTGAAAACTGTTGGAGCCCATGTCAATGGCTGCCAGCATGTCCGGTGCGGGTGTTGCGTTCTCGGCGTTGGAGGTGGCCGTCACGTTGTCAGGAATCCTGTGTGGTGTGAACTTGGTCGTACTATAAGTGAAGAAACAGGGGTGTGTCAGTAACGGACTGCGGTCATTACTGACACGAATCAACCCTGCGCGGGATACTTCCCGCTTCACATTCAGGCGGCCAATCGCGTAAAGTATCTGTCTAACGAAATCCGGGCAGGCGGGATTTTCCCTTTTGGAAAAGTCCGTTTGCTACAGTCAACAGCGACTCCGCCGGGGCCGGTCAGAACGGCCCGGGAGCGCCTGAATCAGGAAAAGGTAATGAGCGGAAATATCGTTAATGTCACCGACGCTTCCTTTGAACAGGACGTACTGAAATCCGACGTTCCGGTACTGGTAGATTACTGGGCCGAGTGGTGTGGCCCGTGCAAGATGATCGCACCGGTTCTGGAAGAGATCGCCGACGAATACGAAGGCAAGCTCAAAGTCTGCAAGCTGAACATCGACGAAAACGAGCAGACCCCGCCCAAGTTCAACATTCGTGGCATTCCGACCCTCATGCTGTTCAAGAACGGCAATGTCGACGCCACCAAGGTAGGTGCCCTGTCCAAGTCACAGCTGGCCGCCTTCCTCGACAGCAACCTCTGATCTGCTGTTGAAAAAAACCGCCCCTGAACAACGCTTCACGGGCGGTTTTTTTGTGCCTTGAGCCTGTCAGTCTGAAGACCAGGCCTGGGTCCGTTCACGATCAGACGCCTTCTGTTCCACCCAGTGCTCGCCGTCAGAAGTCATCTCTTTTTTCCAGAACGGGGCGGAAGTTTTCAGGGCGTCCATGATGAACGAGCAGGCAGCGAAGGCATCGCCCCGGTGGGCGCTGCATACGCCAACAAATACGATCTGGTCGGAAAGCGCCAGCCGTCCGACCCGGTGAATCACCCGGGCATCACGGACATCCCAGCGGCGGGAAGCCTCGTCAATCAGCCCCTGAATAACCGCCTCCGTCATCCCCGGATAATGTTCCAGGAACAGCCCCGTTACGCCGGACAGGTCTCCGGAATCCCGGACCAGTCCGGTGAAAGTGGCAATGGCACCGGTGCCTGAACCGCTTGCTCTCAGCGCGGCATATTCCGCGCCTGTATCAAAATCCCCGGTCTGCACAGAAATCATCTCAACCTCCGGTTACCGGCGGGAAAAACGCTACCTCATCACCCGCTTTGACCACTGTAGCGGGTTTTGCCATGGCCTGGTTGACCGCCACCATAACCGGCTGGTCGCCCTTAAGCTGGGCCCACCGGCCGCCACGGCTGGCCAGTTGGGTCAGAAGGTCTTCGACGGTTTGCCCGTCATTGGCGGGCAGGGTCAGGGAATCGGTATCCAGCTCTTCCCGCAGGCGGGCGAAGAAACGAACGGTCAGGGTAGGCTCGGTCATCATCAGCTCAGCAATTCGTTAAAGGAATAGAACGTAACCAGGTCGCCCCGGCCCACCCGGGTATTCTCGGGCACTATTGCCAATCCCGAAGCCCAGCAGGCGGAACTCATTACCCCGGAACTCTGGTTGGGGAAGGCCGCAACCTGCACTTCGGAGCCGGCATTCTCCTTGCGGGCCCTGACAAACTCGCGGCGCACCGATGTCTCGGTAATCTCGAACGCGGCAGGCAAGCGCTCACCGGTCAGCGCAACATCGGAGCGGCCCTGGCGCTTGCGGATGTAGGGCAGGGCCACGACCATAAAGGTAACCAGTACCGACGCCGGGTTGCCGGGCAGTCCGATAACCGGCGTGCCCGCCACTTCGCCGAAGGCCAGCGGCTTGCCCGGTTTGATCGCCAGGCGCCAGAGTGACAGCTTGCCGGATTCCTCGAGCACGGCCCGCACATGGTCTTCCTCGCCCACCGATACCCCGCCACTGGTGATGATCAGGTCGGCCTCTGCCGCAGCCCGTGCAAGGGTCTGGCGGGTGGCATCGCGGGTGTCTTCCAGGCTTTCACACAGGGTTACGTCGCAGCCAGCCTCGGCCAGCAGACCCAGCAGGGTATACCGGTTGGTGTTGTAGATCTGCCCCGGTGCCAGTGGCTGGCCCGGGTCTACCAGCTCATCGCCGGTGGTCAGGATGGCCACTTTCAGCTTCGCCAGCACCGGCACCCGGTTGATGCCGGTGGACGCCAGCAGGCCCATTTCCTGTGGCCGGATTCGTGTACCCCGGGCCAGGGCCAGGGCCCCCCTGGTAAGGTCTTGCCCGCGGCGCCGGATGTTCTGGCCAGAGCTGACCGTAGCGTTGATCACGATGCTGTCGCCGCTACGTTCTACCCGCTCCTGCATCACCACCGCATCGGCGCCTTCGGGGATCTCCGAGCCGGTGAAGATGCGCACTGCCGTGCCCGGCTGCAGCGGTGCCGGGGCGGTGCCGGCGGGAACCCGGTCAGACACGGTCAGCGCTTCGCCATCCCGTACATCACCGTGGCAAACCGCGTAGCCATCCACCGCGCTGTTGTCGGCCGGCGGCACATCCGCCGGCACATAATGGTTTTCCGCCAGGATCCGGCCCAGGCAGTCTGTCAGGTTGACGGCCTCGGCACGGGTAACCGGGGTGGCCCGGCCAAGCAGGTGGTTCAGGGCATCGTCCAGGGAGATCAGGTTCTGGCCAGCCATAACGTCTCCTTATCGTTCGGCCCGGGAGCCGATTACTTCATGCAGCCGCTGGCAGGCACGATCCGGCTTGCGCAAGGTCAGCCCTGAGAAATTGCAGGGGCCGTGGCGGCTGTCGAGCTGGCTTTTCAGAATGCCTTCCCACCCGGTGCGGCAGGCGCCGGTGGAGCCGGGCAGGCAGAAAATGACTGTATTATTGGCCATGCCGCCGAAGGCCCGGGACTGAATGGTGGAACTGGCGATCTCGGCGGCGGACAAACGGCGGAACTCTTCGCCGAAGCCGACAATTTCCTTGTCGAGCAGCGCACCAACGGCTTCCGGGGTGCTGTCCCGTTCCATAAAGCCGGTGCCGCCCGTGATAATGACTGCATGAACTTCCGGATCGGCAATCCACAGGGACATCAGCGCACGGATCAGGTAGACGTCGTCCGGCAGGATGCGGCGGGCCAGAAGCCGGTGGCCGGCTTCGATAATCTGGTCTTCCAGGTACTGGCCGGAGGTGTCTTCGGCGGGGCCGCGGGTGTCTGATACGGTTAACAGGGCGACGTTCAGGGGTTTGAGTTCGCTGGTAAGGTCACTGCTCATGGAAAGGCTCCGGAAGGCTGTATCAATAATATGGTCAGTATCCGGATTGGCGCTGGTAAATGGAAGAGGGTGCCTGCCAGAGAGATTTCCGGTGTCGACATTGGTCTGATGCAGGGCAAGCCACTGGTTTAAATTTGGTCACAGGTCTTGACATCAGCCTTCAAGGTGGTCGATTATGCCGCTTGCCCGGCGAACGATTGTTCCCACTCTCTGGCTTCAGCATACTTAATCCGGATTTCATCTGCACCGGTAGCTCCATCGAGCCAGCACCTTGTTTCAGCTTAATCAGATCAATGCGTTCAGGGGCACCCCTGTCATTCCAACTGTCGTTTACTTCCATTCCTGAAAATCCAACAAACTATGAATCTTACTGAACTCAAGCAGAAATCCGTGCCCGAATTGCTCGATATTGCGCAAGAAATGGGTCTGGATAACCTGGCTCGCTCGCGCAAGCAAGACGTGATCTTCACCATCCTGAAGAAACACGCCAAAAGCGGCGAAGACATTTACGGTGATGGTGTACTGGAAATTCTGCAGGACGGTTTCGGCTTCCTTCGTTCCGGCGATGCCTCTTACCTGGCCGGTCCGGACGATATCTACGTCTCTCCCAGTCAGATCCGCCGTTTCAACCTGCGTACCGGCGATACCGTTTCCGGCAAGATCCGCCCGCCGAAAGATGGCGAACGTTATTTTGCCCTGCTGAAAGTTAACGAGATTAACTTCGACAAGCCGGACAACGCCCGTAACAAGATTCTGTTCGAGAACCTCACACCGCTGTTCCCCCAGGAGCGTCTGACCCTGGAACTGGGTAACGGCAGTACCGAGGATCTCTCCTCCCGGGTACTGGACCTGGTGGCTCCGATCGGTAAAGGCCAGCGTGGCCTGATCGTATCTCCGCCCAAGGCCGGTAAAACGCTGCTGATGCAGGGCATTGCCCAGTCCATCACCCGCAACAACCCGGAATGTCACCTGATGGTGCTGCTGATCGACGAGCGCCCGGAAGAAGTGACGGAAATGCAGCGCACCGTGCGCGGCGAGGTTGTCGCCTCTACCTTTGACGAGCCGCCGGCCCGCCACGTTCAGGTAGCCGAGATGGTGATCGAAAAGGCCAAGCGCCTGGTGGAGCACAAGAAGGATGTGATCATCCTGCTGGACTCCATCACCCGCCTGGCCCGCGCCTACAACACCGTGATTCCGTCTTCCGGCAAGGTACTGACCGGTGGTGTGGATGCCCACGCCCTGGAAAAACCCAAGCGCTTCTTCGGTGCAGCCCGGAATGTAGAAGAGGGCGGCAGCCTGACTATCCTGGCCACGGCCCTGGTGGATACCGGTTCCAAGATGGACGAGGTAATCTACGAGGAGTTCAAGGGCACCGGTAACATGGAAGTGCACCTGGACCGCAAGATTGCCGAGAAGCGGGTTTACCCGGCCATCAACATCCGTCGTTCCGGCACCCGCCGCGAAGACCTGCTGATGAGCGAAGCGGAAATCCAGCGGGGGTGGATCCTGCGC
>Ga0208062_100050_pt1 | contig 29029 bp, 19 predicted proteins | sample DeeseametaMP0261_FD_184217 | JGI IMG/M metagenome (GOLD analysis project Ga0208062, IMG submission 184217) | Marine microbial communities from the Deep Atlantic Ocean - MP0261 (SPAdes) | ecosystem: Environmental > Aquatic > Marine > Oceanic | place: South Atlantic Ocean | collected 2011-01-01 | reverse complement strand
GAGCGGTTTCGCCGTCGTCACCCGAGGCAGGAGCCGTATGCGGTAATACCGCACGTACGGATCTGTGCGGGGGGTGCCTCGTGAGAGGCATTCCTACCGCAACTAGCCCGGCTGCTGTTCCGTTTCTACGATGTAGATAAAGGTGCTATCCGGATTGATGGGCAGGATATCCGCGACGTGACCCAGGACAGCCTGCGCTCGGCCATCGGTGTGGTACCGCAAGACACCGTCCTGTTCAATGATACCCTGTACCGCAACCTCGCCTACGGCCGGCCCGAAGCGACCGAGGAAGAAGTCTACCGGGCCGCACGCATGGCCCACCTGGAAGACTTTATCCACAGCCTGCCAGAAGGTTACGAAACTAAAGTGGGAGAGCGTGGCCTGAAGTTATCCGGTGGCGAAAAGCAGCGGGTGGCCATTGCCCGGGTGATTTTGAAGAACCCGCCGTTATTGATTTTGGACGAGGCGACCTCTTCGTTGGATTCCCTTTCCGAACAGGCAATCCTCGGTGCTTTGAAGGAGGTTAGTCGTCAGCGTACCACTCTGGTAATTGCTCACCGGCTGTCTACCATTCGTGACGCCAATACCATTCTGGTGATGGACGGTGGCAGGATTGTGGAAAGTGGTAGTCACAATGAACTGTTAGCTGCCGGTGGTCACTACGCCCATCTGTGGGAGCAGCAGCACCGGAGTGAGGACAACTCCTAGCTGAGCCAGTGAGCGGAGGGCCTTGCCAAAACTGTGCGGAGCCATGGATGGCGGAGCTCAAGCGTCACAGGGATGTGCCGAAGGAGCGTGTTTTGGCAAGGCCCTCCGCTTACTGGCGACCCGGAGCCCTCAAAGACCGAATACCAGGGCCTAGTTATCCACAAGCCGAAGCGCCAGACCCGAAGCCCGCACCACCTGCTGTCCTACGCTGTCCTTGAACACCTGCGCATCGCCGGTAATCAGGCTGAACCAGTTCTTGGCCCGGGTGATGCCGGTATAAACCAGCTCTTTAGTAAGCACCGGGCTGAGGCGATCCGGTAGCACCAGACAGGTGTGGTTGAACTCCGAGCCCTGGGACTTATGTACAGTCATCGCGTATACGGTCTCGAGTTGCTGCAATCGGCTTGGGGAAATCCAGCGGATGCCGCCGGTGCTGTCACCGCTGGGGAAGGCTACCCGAAGGGTCTGTTTGGGCTCGCCGGTTTCGGTCTTATCCCAGGGCACGCTGAAGGTGATACCGATATCCCCGTTCATCAGTCCCAGGTTGTAATCGTTACCGGTGACCAACACCGGACGGCCAGCGTACCAGCCTTCGGTTTTTTCGATCAGTTTCTCCGCCAGCAGCTTTTGGGCGATTTGCTGGTTTAAGCCTTCCACGCCCCAGGGGCCTTTGCGTAACGCACATAGAACCTGGAAGTCGTTAAAGGCTTCCAGCATTTCTGCCGCGTGGGCATCCCAGGCTTCCCGCGGACTGTCCGCGGTTAAACCGGAGCTGTGGATAACTTCCAGATAATGGCGATAGCCCACCGGCGCTGGCAGCGCTTTGCCATTCACCACCCGCCCCTGCCCGGCGTTGCGGAAGCTCTCCGGGGTGCCGGTGATGGCGTGGCGGCAGATCAGCTCAAGCGTCTGTTCCGGGTCGGGTCTCGGCGTGTCGCCGTTCAGCCAGATCACATCCTCGAACTCGGCGCCCCGGATCTGCCCCAATACACGGCTGGTGAGCGCGCTGGTGTTCACATCTTCCGCCAGTTCGCGGATACCGCTGTCCTGCCCGAACCGATAGCTCTTGCGCAGCATGGCCACGGCCTGGTCGAGTGGCTGGCCTGAGTTATCCACAAGGCCGTCGGGTACCCGGGCGCCGGTGATGGCGGCCAGCCAGCTGGCGGTGTCCGGGGTGTAGTGGGCGTCGAAGGCGCGCTGGCACAGCTCGCCGAGCACCGCACCGGCATCCACCGAGGCCAGTTGGTCCTTGTCGCCCAGCAGGATCAACTGGGCATTGGCGGGCAGGGCGTCGAACACCGAGGCCATCAGGTCAACATCCACCATGGAGGCTTCGTCGATCACCAGGATATCCACCAGCAGCGGGTTGTCCCGGTTGTGGCGGAACTGGCGGGTGTCGGGTCGGCTGCCCAGTAACCGGTGCAAGGTGGTGACCCTGGTGGGAATGTCGTCCAGTTGCACGGTGCCAGGCAGGCCTGCCAGTGGCAGCTTGCTGACCGCGCCGCCAATGGATTCATTCAGGCGGGCGGCGGCCTTGCCGGTGGGCGCCGCCAGGCGAATGCGGTACTTGCGCCCGGCCCGTTCCGGGCTTTCCCCGGCTACGGCCTGCAGGGCAGCCAGCAGGTTAACTACAGTGGTGGTTTTACCGGTACCCGGGCCGCCGGTAATCACCGCAAAGCGGTTGCGGGCCGCCAGGGCGCAGGCCAGTTTCTGGTAATCCACCGGTTCGGTGGACCGGAACAGCGTGTTGAGGGCTGTGGATAAGGTTTGCGCGGCCACTGATTGCGGGTCTGCCAGGGTAGATGGCAAGGCCAGCCGTTGCTGGATACCCTCGGCAATACGCTGTTCGTAGCGCCAGAACCGGCGCAGGTACAACCGGGTGCCGTTCAGTACCAGCGGTGTCGGCACGGAGCCATCACTGACTGACAGCGAGCCTTGCAGGGCCGCCAGGCAATCGGCCAGTTGCACCCGGGCCAGCAGCTCCTGTGGATAAATCCCTTGCAGGTTGGCTACCTCGGCTTCGGACAGTCCGGTGTTGGCCGGTTCTTCCGGCGGCAGCGCCAGGGTGTGGCCGGCATCGGCCAGCAGCGTGGCCAGGTCGATACACACGTGGCCACGGCCCACCTGGTGGGAGGTCAGCGCCGCCAACAGCAGCACCAGCGGGCTTTCACCCTGCTCTTCGCTGAGTTCCCGGATCAGTCGGGCAAAGCCGGTATCCAGCGGGCGAATCCAGCCGGCCTGCTGCCATTGCCCTAACAGGGTTTCGGTGTCGTTCAGGCTGGCCAATAGCTGAGAGTTATCCACAGGCTTGCGCGGTTCCGTTGCTGTTGTGTTCACCGGCGAGTCGTCTCCCAGGTCCAGGGCAAACTGGTTTTCGGTGTGGCGGGTACGGCTCATGCGGCTACCTCCCCGGAGACTGGCTCGCCATCGAACAGGGCATCCAGTTGTTCAATCAGCACTCTGGGGGGCTTGTCGGTAAACGCGCCGCCACTGGCGGAATTCACCCCGCGCAGGAACAGGTACACCGCGCCGCCGATGTGCTGGTCGTAGTCGTAACCCGGCAGCCGGGCTTTCAGCAGCCGGTGCAGGGCCAGCAGGTAGAGCACGTATTGCAGGTCGTAGCGCTTGTCCAGGATCGCCTGGCCCATGGCCTGGTCGGTGTAGGCGGCGTCGTCCTCGCCCAAAGCATTGGATTTGTAGTCCAGCACGTAATACTGCCCCTTGTGTTCAAACACCAGGTCGATAAAGCCCTTGAGCATGCCGTTGAAGCGGTAGGTTTCGGCCCGAGGCCGGTCCGCGCCGTTCAGGGTGTGACGGGTGACCAGCGCATCCAGTTGTCGGATGCTGACGTTGCGGCTTTCAAACCAGAACTCCAGCTCCGGGCGCAGGTTGCCCAGCTCTGCCAGGCTGGCGCTTTGCTGCCCGTCCCGGTCCAGTTTCAGCGGTTTCCGGATCAAGGCCAGCAGCCACTGCTGCAGGGGTTCCACCCAGTCGCCCCAGCCCCGGGTGCCACAACGGCGGGTGAGCTGTTCGTGCAGCAGCTCGGAGTTATCCACAACCCGCTGGAAGCCCTGGGCTGTGCACCATTCCAGTAATTCGTGCAGGAAGGTGCCGGGGCCGGCGCCTTTGGGGAAGTGGTGATGGTTCCGTACGCTGGGCATGGCCGGGGCTTCTTCGGCTGGTTTCTGGGCGCTTTCTTCCAGCAGGTTCTGGGTCTGGGCGTCTTCCACCTCGCCGGTGAAGGTAATACCGGTGCCGGCCATGCCGGTGTATTCGATGCTGGAGTAACTGGCAATCCACCAGTCTTCCTTCGCTTCCCGGCTGGAGACCAGCGCCGGCCCCAGGGCTTCCGGGGCGGTTTCGGTGAATACCGTGCTTTCGGCTTCCGGCAGCGGGGTCATCCGGATTTCCGGGCGACCCTGGGCCAGGGTTGCCAGCGCCTGGCTGATGCCCTGCTCCGGTGAGCCGGCCAGCACGTAACCCAGGCCGCTCTGATGCCAGTTATCCACAGCCGCCGCGCCCACCCAGGTGGCAAACCGGGCCCGGGTCAGGGCCACGTAGAGTTTGCGGATGTCCTCGCCCAGGCGTTCCTGGTCCGCTTGTTCGATGTCTTCCGGCGATGGGTCGAACACCGTTACCAGCTTGCCGGAGTCGTCGTGGTAGCGAACATACGCCTGCTTCTGGTTCTCCGCCCGGAAGGCGGTGCCAAAGGGCAGGAACACCAGCGGGTATTCCAGGCCCTTGGATTTGTGTACGGTAATTACCTTCACCAGCCCGGCGTCGCTTTCCAGGCGCAGGGTGCGGTGTTCGTCCTCTTCATCCGCTGCCCGCAGGATCTGGGTGAAGTGGTGCACCAGCGCATGTTCGCCGTCCAGTTGCAGGCTGTCCTGCTGCAGAAGTTCCGCAATGTGCAGAATATCAGTAAGCCTTCGCTCACCGTCTGGGCGTTGCAGCAAAAGACCGGGCACTTCGAAGTCCATCAGAAAGCTGCGCAGCATGGGCAGTACGCCCTGGCTTTGCCATTGTTGCTGGTAGCCCTGAAAGCGCTCGATTTCCCGTTCCAGCACCAGCTCGTCGGTCAGAAGCAAGTCCAGCGTCTGCCAGCTCTGGCCCAGGGTTGGTGTGGCCAGTGCGGCGCGGATAAACGCCAGTTGCCGGGGCTCGGCGAAGGCGCGCAGCCAGCACAACACTTCCTTGGCTTCCTGGGAGGTCAGTACCGAGTCCCGGTCCGACAGGTACACGCTCTTGATGCGCCGGCGCCCCAGGGCATCCCGCACCGCGGCCGCCTCGTTTCGGTTGTTCACCAGCACGGCGATGTCTTTGGGTTCGACTGGCTCCAGGTCGTCGGGGTTATCTGGCAGGGCAAAGCCGGCCTGCTTCGCCTGGCCCAGGGTCAGCAGCCGGGCAATTTCACTGGCGCAGGTTTCGGCCACCTCGGTAGTAGCGGTGCCCTTGGCGAGCCCCTTCGGGTTGCCTTGATTGTCGGTTTTACCGGATTCGTGGGTCCAGAACACCAGGCTCGGTTGGATGTCACCCTGCACCGCCCACTGGCGTTTGGTGCCGTTGGCATCCACGCCCTGGAACGGCATCGGGGTGCTGTCGCCCTGGCCGAACAGGAAGGCGCCTTTGGTGCTGTGCTGGTCGCTGTACTCGAACACCCGGTTGACGGCGCTGACCATGGTCTCAGCAGAGCGGAAGTTGGTGCCCAGGGTGTAAGTGCGGGCCTGCACACCCAGCCGTGCCTGCAGGTAGGTGTAGATGTCGGCGCCCCGGAAGCCGTAAATGGCCTGTTTCGGGTCACCGATCATCAGCAGACATGTGTCCGGGCTGTTGGCTTCTACGTTATAGACCCGGTTGAAGATGCGGTACTGCACCGGGTCGGTGTCCTGGAATTCGTCAATCAGCGCCACCGGGAACTGCCGGCGGATGGTGGCGGCCAGCTGGTCGCCCCGGGGGCCGTGCAGGGCGTCGTCCAGGCGGGTGAGCAGGTCGTCAAAGCCCATTTCCGAGCGTTGCTGTTTCTCCGCTTCCAGCCGCGCGGCAATCCAGTGGCTGGCGTGGCGCAGGATGTCAGACTTGGCGCTGGGCTGGTTCTGGCCGAATGCCATCAAGGCTTCGATGGCGTCGAAGGCCGGGTGATGGGGGCCGGGCTCGTCCCCTTTCAGGATGTTATCCAGGCCTTCGGGGGTCTGGTTCTTGTAACCGGCGGCGCTGTCCAGTTTCTCCGGCAGCAGTTCGTCGGATTCGGCCCAGGCCTGCAGGTTTTCCCAGACCTTGAGCATGGCGTTCTTGCTGCCGCCATGCAGGCGCTTGGCTTTGTGCAGGTCGTTCAACAGATCGGTGACTTCCTGCCGCCACTGGGCCCAGGGGTGGGCTTTCAGTTCGTTGGCCCGTGCCAGCCGCTCGCTGACCACCTGGTTGATGGCCTGGTGCACGTTCTCTGGCGGTGTGCCCAGGGCGTCCGGATCGTCGATCAGGTTGCGCACCGCTTTGCGCAGGTCGGTGGGGGTTTTCCAGTGGCTGAGGGCTTCGTCCATCAGGGCCGGTGGCAGCGGGTACACAAAGGTGCGCCAGTAATCCCGGGCCACGTCTTCCAGCAGTTCGCTCTGGTCGGTGGCCAGGGTGAGTTTGAACAGACTGCCACTGTCGAAGGCGTGTTCGCTGAGCATGCGGTTACACCAGCCGTGGATGGTGGACACCGCGGCTTCGTCCATCCACTCGGCGGCCAGTAACAGTTTCTTGCGGCAGTCGGGCCAGCTGGCCGGGTCCGGATAGCTGTCATCCCGCAGCTTGTGGATAAGTGCGGTTTCCGGGGTCGGTTCCAGGCTGTCGGCGGCCTCGGAAAACACCTCGGCAGCTTGGGTCAGCCGGGTACGGATGCGATCCCGCAGCTCCTTGGTGGCGGCGTCGGTAAAGGTCACCACCAGCAGGTTGGGGGGCAGCAGGTTCTGCAGCGGGCTGTCTTCGCCCTGGCCATGGCCCAGCACCAGGCGCACATACAGGATGGCGATGGTGAAGGTTTTGCCGGTGCCGGCACTGGCTTCGATCAGGGCACTGCCGTAAAGGGGCAGCGCCAGCGGGTCCAGGTTCGGGTTGCGGTTAGGGGTTGTCTGATTCATGCCTGCTCCTCCTGGTAACCCACCTGCTCGGCTGCTGATTTGCCCTGCTCCGCTTCCCACAGAGGCACGTAAAGCTGGTGCAGCAAGGCTTCGAACTCGCCGCTGGCCATCAGCGCCTCGGGGCTTTCAAAGGCGCCGCGCAGGTAGCCGGTGTCCCGTTCCAGGGCGGTGGTATAGGCCTGTTCCGCTTCGTTGATAGCGCGCTCGTGGTCACCCGCGTATTTCTTGCCGCCGTAGAAACTGGTGATCCAGGCAAAGCCGGCTTCGCAGTGAATGGGCAGGGCCCGGGTGGTGGCGTCCATCCAGCGGCCGAGAATGGCTTCGAAGTGTTTTTGTGCCTGTTCGGGTGCCATCACCGGGAAGTGGAATTTCCGGCCTTCTTCCTTACCCAGAATCAGGGTTTCAAAGGGCTGGCCGCTGAGTTGCCCGGCCAGGTGAATCAGCCAGTCCCGCAGCAGGTTGGCGTAGCGCACTTTCTTGCCATTGCCTGAACTGCTCAGAAGGCCGGAGCTGGCGATGACCAGCCGGCACAATTGCCCTTGTGGATTGCAGCGCAAGTTGTCGATCAGGTCCGCCACTTCCGCCGAACCGAGGTCACTCGTATGGCGAAACTCGAAGGGTAAAGGCTCGGCCACTACTTCCGGCCATTCCGCCAGGGCGCCCCGATAGCGCTCGAACAGGTCCGGCAGTCGGCCGGCCAGTTCCGTGCGCAGACGGTGTTCGGTGACCCCCATGCCCAGGTCGCCGCGCCGGGCCATGCGGTCCAGGCTGGTTGCAAGACGCTCGTACAGTTCTTCCTCGCTGGCGGCTTTCAGCACGCTGTTCTGGATCAGTTCGTTATCCAGGCGCCAGCGGTCCAGGCCGTTCAGGTCGAAGTTTTCGTTGTCGGTATCCTCGTCTTCCACGTCTTCAAAGCGCACCTGCAGGCGGCGCTGGTAGAAGGTGTCGATGGGCTTTTTCAGGAAGTTCGCCAGCTCGTTCAGGCTGATGGGTTCTTCAGGAGCCTGGTATGGCAGGGCTTGCCGGCTCTGCTCAGAGTTATCCACAGCGTGGGCGCTGCGCCATTCCCGTTCGTAGGTGAACAGGCCACGGGCCTGCAGCACCTCGGCCAGCGGCTTGGGCTGGGCCTCTTCGCCTTCGCCCAGGCCATTGGCTTTCGGGAAATAATCCCGGCTGAAAGGCTGCAACGGGTGCTGGGTGGTGAGAGCCTTGGTAACCGCAAGTTCCGGTTGCCCTGCCACAGCCCACAGGCTGTCCAGGTGATCCTGCAACTGGCCGATCAAGACCGAGGGTGGCCGTTCCGAGTCGTCCTTGATGCTGCGCCCTACCCAGCTGATGTACAGCTGTTCCCGGGCCGACAGCAGGGCTTCCAGAAACAGGTAGCGATCGTCTTCCCGGCGGGAGCGGTCCCCCGGCCGGTAATCCTGCGCCATCAGGTCGAAATCCACCGGCGGCCGGGAGCGGGGGTAATCGCCGTCGTTCATCCCCAGCAGGCACACTTTGCGGAACGGAATGGCTCGCATGGGCATCAGGGTGGCGAAGTTCACCTTGCCAGCCAGGAAGCGCTGGTTCAGGCCGCCTTCGTCCAGGCCCTGCAGCAGCACATCCTTGACGATGTTCAGAGGCAGCGGCTGGTGATCAAGGCCTGCGGCGAGGGCATCTTCCAGCCATTGCTCCAACTGGCGGCGGAAGCGGTTCAGCAACAGCAGGTCCTGGCCTTCCACCTTGTGGAAAAACTGCTCCAGCATGGCGGAGAACAGGGCTTCCCATTCACCGGGCGTGCGGGTGGCTTGCAGGGCCTGCCACAGGGTTTCCAGCTGGTGTACGAACTCGCCCAGGCGCCCGGCCAGGCTGGCTTGCAGGCCGCCAATTTCTCCATAGGGTTCTACTCCGCCCCAGGGTTCGTCATCGCCCATACCGTAACCGAGCAGCATGGACCGAAGACCAGACTGCCAGGTGTTGCGATCCAGCTCCGCTGGCAGGTCCAGGCTTTGCCGGTGCTGGCCGTGCAGGCCCCAGCGAATGTTGGCGCCTTCCACCCAGCGCCGGGCCAGGGGGATCTCGTCTTCACTGATATCAAAGCGGTCGCGAATGCCGGGCACTTCCAGCAGGCTGATAATTTCGCTCACGCCAAAGCGGCTGCAGGGCAGCGACATCAGGGTTTCCAGGGCTATCAGCACCGGTTCGTGGTGGCGCTGGCCCTGATCGGAAATGGTAAATGGAATATGGCGCTTGCGGCCGGGGGAATAGCGGCCGAACACCGCCTGGATGTGCGGCGCATACACATTAATATCAGGCACCATCACAATCACATCCCGGGGCCGCAGCGTGGGGTCGGCATTGAACGCGGCCAGCAGTTGGTCGTGCAGGATTTCCACCTCCCGCTGGGGGCCGTGGGCGTCGTGGAACACCACGGAATGGTCCCGGGCCAGATCCACCATGCGCTGCTGCTGGCGGATTTCCTGCAATGGGGTCAGGTTGTGGATATCGTTCTGCAACTGGTGCAGCAGGCAGGGGTTATCCACATCGCCATGGTCGGTGAAGATGTCGATCTTCTGCCCTGGGGTCTGAAAACTGGCGCGGTAGTCGTCCGGGTTGTCGAACTCATCCAGCAGGCGGATGTAGTCCCGGCCCTGTTTGCCCCAGGCCGCCAGCAGCGGGTTGGCGTGCTGGTGCAGCTGGTCCGGGTCATCAATCTGTGACAACACCGGGTGTGCGGCGCCCCGCTTGCGTTCGGCTTTCAGCAGCTCCCGGTCGCTGATGATGTCGGCCCAGTAAAACTGGCAGGGGTTGTGCACGCACAGCACCACCTGGCTAAAGCGGCTCAATACATACAAAGCTTCCAGCGCCTGCCGGGGCAATGACGACACCCCGAACACCACAATGCGTTTGGGCAGGCGCCCCGGATTGGCCGGCTCGCTGATGCGCTGGCCCTGTTCCATGAAACGGGTGTGGATCTGCGAGCGGCTGGTGTGGGCCTCGCTGCCCACGTCTTCTACCAGCTTGCGCCAGAGTAGCGGCTGCCAGAGGGTTTCCGCATCCAGGGCCTTTTCCTCACCCCGGGCGGTGATCACCACGTCCTTGCCCTGCTCCCAGGCCGCCAGCCAGTCGGCGCGGAACACCTGGTACTGGTCGAACAGGTCGGCCACCTTCTCGGCCAGCTGGAAATTGCGCAGATCGGTATCGCTGCCGTCCAGAAACCGTGCCAATGGCGTGAACGCTTCATCCTGCCCCGCCAGCTCCGGCAACAACCGGTACAGCCGCCACACCAGCCGGCGCTTGTCGAAGGGAGACTGCTCCGGCACTTCGCCGTCCGGCAACACCGCCCGGTAGGCCTGCCAGATAAAGCGCGCGGGAAACAGGAAATCCATGCCCGCGGCAATGCCCAGGCCGCCTTCCATGCCATCCTCGGTACGCTTCTCCGCCAGCGCCAGCTTCAGCCACTGGGCAATGCCGTTACTCTGCACCAGAAAGGTCTCGCTCTGCAGCGGCGGCATGGGGTTCTGCCGGCAGATATAGACCACGGCACGGCGCAGGTCTTCCAGGTGGTTGGCGTGGATGGCGTGAAAGCCGGGTTCAATGGCGGCCATGGGTGTCCTTAGCTGCGGAATTCGCTGGAATGGATGGCAAACAGCTTACCTTAAGCGCTCCCGGATTCGCAGAGGGTGCGCCAGGTTGCAGAACAAAGGATACCTGTGACTTGCGACAAAGAAGGTCGCGTTCGGTCAACGCACCAGGTCGAGGAGCATTTGCCGCACCCGGGCCCTCGATTCCGCATCGAGGCAGGTCAGGTCTTCCACGTGCAGCTGGTGGCTTTGCAAAAGCCGGCACAGGGAGTCGGCGGAAATCGAGATGGCGACCTGAGCGGAATCCGTCGCACCGGGCCAGTTCACCGGATTGTAGTGATGCTGCCGGGATAGATCGGGGTGTAAAAGAGCCATTCCCATAGAGCCTCCCGTCCTCAGTTGATTGCGTTTTCGGCGAGGGTGGCCGGGTATTGAGCCACCGGGAATACCGGCCAGTTCAGGTATTCGCTGAAGAAATCAGCCTGGCGAGTGGTGTCCAGAAGCACGGCAATGCAATCATCGGTGCTGCAGCAGCCGCTGGCGCTGTTAACACAGGGCTCGGCCAGCTGCAGGTTTTCGACTGCCGTGAACAGCACATAATCCGCCGCATTGTGCTCGCCCCGGTCCCGTAGGGCACGGCACACCAGAATGGCGGCCAGCGTCAGTTCCACATGCATGCAGTCCGGGTGCTCCGCCCGCGCCAGGCAGGCCAGGTCAAAGGCGCTGCCGGTGGCGGCAATCATCTTTTCGGCATCCTGGTTCTCGCAGAAGGTGAAGGCGTATTCCATCCAGAACAGCCATAACTCGTTCTGTTCATTGAGAGAAAGGCGGGAGAAGATCTGGCGATGGCGTGGGCAGAGAAATTTCATGGCGTCCTCCTTGTCTTGATGTAAATGATAATAGTTATCATTAGGAGGGTTGGCAAGGCGTGTGATGATTAATTTTTGTGCATGGATTACAGTTCCAGCCCTATGACGACAGAAACCACGGGCCAGCGCCCGCAAACAGCAAACCTTGAAGACCCCCTGTACTATTTGAGCAACATGGACACCATCGTGTCCTGGGTGGCCGATCATCACTCAGATTTGCTGACCGATCGGGAGCGAATCCGGCTGTCGGCCTTTGCCAGTCTGGCCACCGCGCCCCGGGCCTTGCTTACGCGCATGGTGATGCGCACCGGTGAGCTGTTCCGGGCCGACAAGCTGCGCTACCCGGAACTGCCGGTGCCGGAGGCCGAAGCGCTCAAGTTATTGGTGCAGGAGGGCTGGCTGGATAACTCGCCGGAGCTGAGCCTGGATGATCTGTTCCGGCTGTTTACCCTGGCTGAACTAAGGCCGGTCTTTGGCGGTTGGCTGCACCAACAGGGCCACCCGAAAACGCTGGGAAAAGCTCAGATGCGGGAGTTGCTGGCGGAAGCGTTCAGTGAACTAAAGCCCCTGCAGCACTTGCTGGCAGAGGCAGTCGGTGAACAGGCCCCGCAAGTCGTCCAGCTCCAGGACATGGCCCTGTTCGATCGTATCCGCCTGATGTTCTTCGGCAACCTGCGCCAGAGCTGGACCGACTTTGTGCTGGTGGAACTGGGCGTACAGCAGTTCGAGTCTGTGCCATTTACCTCGGCATCCCGGGCCTTCCAGCAGCGGGCAGAGGTGGATTGCTACCTGCAGATGCATGCATGCCGGGAGCGACTCGACAACGGCGAACCGGCGGTGGACGTCTGGCCCGATGTTCCGGGGCCTGTGGATAACCCCTGGCTCACCAGCCGCCGGGACCGGCTGTTGCTGGAACTGGGCCGGCAGGCGGAGCGACAGGGCGAACGGGAACTGGCGCTTGAGGTCTGGGAAAACAGCGGACACCGGGAAGCGCGGCTGAAACAGCTTCGCTTACTGGAACGGATGAAGCGTTTTCAGGAGGCCTGGGGCATTGCCTGTCAGTGGCGAACCAGTGACCTGAGCGACGCCGAAGCCCAGGGCCTGGGTCGCCTGCTGAAGCGGCTGGCGCCCAAGGTGGGGGCCGACAAACCCGAGCCTGTGGATAACCCCCCACTGCGGGAATTCACCCTCACCCTGCCCAGGCCAGACACCGGCACCGTGGAGCTGGCCGCGGTTCAGCACCTGAGCACCGAACAAGCCCCGGTGTTCTATGTGGAAAACACCCTGATCAACGCCCTGTTCGGCCTGCTGTGCTGGCCGGTGATCTTCAAACCCATCCCCGGCGCCTTCTTCCATCCGTTCCATATCGGCCCGGCGGACCTGACCCGGGAAGACTTTGTCGCCCGACGCGCGCAGGCATTTGAGGAGCGTTTTGGCCTGCTGAAAACCCATGCCTATAAACAGCACATTCGCGACACCTTTCAGGCCAAACAGGGCATCGCCAATCCCTTCGTATTCTGGCCGGTACTGGATGAAGCCCTGCTGGAACTGGCGCTGCACTGCATTCCCGCCCACCACCTGGATGCCCTGTTCCGCCGGCTGCTTCACAACATCAAGGAACATCGCAGCGGCTTCCCGGACCTGATCCGGTTTGTGCCGGATGCCGAGCAACCGGAGCAGCGCTATGAAATGATCGAAGTGAAAGGCCCCGGCGACCGGTTGCAGGATCATCAGGTGCGCTGGTTACACTTTTTCGCCCGGCAAGGCATCCCGGCCAGCGTTTGCTATGTGCGCTGGGATGGCGATGAGGCGAGCGTGTGAAAGTCGCGGTCCGTACCCTCTGTGAATTCGCGGCCCGCCACGGTGACCTGGACTTCCGCTATACCCCGGCGCCCACCAGCGAAGAGGGCATTGCCGGCCATCAGGCAATCCAGTCAAAGCGTGGCTACGGCTATAAAAGCGAGTATTCACTTACCGGTAAATGCCTGGATCTTGAGCTTTCCGGCCGGGCTGACGGCTATAACCCGCACAAGAACCGGCTGGAAGAAATCAAAACCCACCGGGGTGATGTGTCCCGCATCCGCCCTCACCAGAGGGCTTTGCACCGGGCCCAGTTACGGGCCTACGGCGCCCTGCTGTGCCGGCAGGAAAACCGCAAAAGCGTGGAGCTGGCGCTGGTGTATTACGACACCGGCCGGGACAAGGAAACGGTGCTCACCGAAACTGCCAAAGCCGACGAGCTCTGGCAGGAACTGGAAACCCTGTGTGGCCGCTACCAAGCCTGGGCCGAGCAGGAAGAACATCACCGTGAACTGCGCGACGCCCTGCTGGCCACCCTGACCTTTCCGTTCCCGGACTTTCGCCCCCGGCAGCGGCAACTGGCGGAAACGGTGTACAAGAACTCCGTCAAAGCCGGCACCCTGCTGCTGGAAGCTCCCACCGGCCTGGGTAAAACCCTGGGCACGCTGTTCCCGGCCCTGATGGCCATGCCTGCTGCAAAGCAGGACCGGCTGTTCTACCTCACCTGCCGAAATACCGCCCGGCAGCTGGCGCTGGATGCTGTGGATAAGTTGCGAGCCGTCCAGCATGAGCTGCAGCCCTGGCCCCTGCGTACCCTGGAACTGGTTTCCAAAGACGACGCCTGTGAACACCCGGACAAAGCCTGCCACGGCGAGTCCTGCCCCCTGGCAAAAGGCTTTTTTGACCGCCTGCCGGACGCCCGGGCCGAGGCGGTGCAGAGCAAAGGGCCGTTAAATCAGCAGAATTTGGCGAAAATCGCTGCAGGGCATGACATTTGCCCCTACTTCCTCGCCCAGGAAATGGCCCGCTGGAGCGACCTGGTGATCGGTGATGTGAATCGAATGTTCGACCAGTCCGCCCTGCTGCACGGCCTGATCCGCCAGAACAACTGGCAGGCCAGCGTGCTGGTGGACGAAGCCCACAACCTGGTGGACCGGGCCCGGGGCATGTATTCGGTGCAGCTGGAACAGCAGCGGTTGTTAAAGCTGAAGAAGATTGCCCCGAAACCGGTAAAAGCAGCGCTCGACCGCACCGCCCGGGCCTGGCAGGCGCTGATCCGGGATCACGGTGAACAGGCCCAGCCGGTGTTCCTGGCGATTCTGCCACCGCAATTACTGGGTGCACTGCAGGCCATGGTTTCTGTGATCACCGATTATCTGGCCGACAACCCGCCGGATCTGGCCTTGCAGGAAGTGATGTTCGAAAGCGTGGCCTTTATGAAGCTGGCGGACAGCTTCGGTGACCACTCCCTGTGCGAATTCCAGCGCACCGGCCGGGGCCGCGCCCGCCTGACCATCCAGAACCTGGTCCCGGCGGATTTCCTCACTGAACGCTTCAAGGCCGCCCACTCGGTACTGCTGTTCTCCGCCACCCTCAGCCCCGGCGTCTATTACCGGGACCTGCTGGGCCTGCCGGAAGACGCCCGCTTCACCTCCCTGCCCAGCCCGTTCAGTGCCGAACAATTGCAGGTGCAGTTCACCCCCGGCATCAGCACCCGGCAGGTGCACCGTGAGAGTTCGCTGCAACCCATCGCCGAACTGATCGCCCGGCAATACCGGGAACGGCCGGGCCATTACCTGGCGTTCTTCAGCAGCTTTAAATACGCGAAGGAAGTGAGTGACACGCTGGCGCAGCAAGCACCGGATATTCCCCAACGCGCCCAGCAGCCGGGCATGAGCCCGGAGCAACGCCGGCAGTTCCTGGCGGAGTTCCAGAAGCCCGAAGGCTCAGTAGCCTTCGCGGTACTCGGCGGCGTGTTCAGTGAAGGCATCGACCTGCCCGGCGACCAATTGATCGGCGCCTTCGTGGCCACCCTCGGTTTGCCACCGTTCGATGCCTGGCATGAAATCCTCAAAGGCCAGCTGCAACAGCGATTCGGGGAAGGCTACAACTACACCTACCTGATTCCCGGCCTGCAGAAAGTGGCCCAGGCCGCCGGCCGGGTGATCCGCACCCCGGACGACCGGGGTGTAATCTGGTTGATTGACGACCGCTTCCTGCAACCCGGCGTTAATCGTTTGCTGCCCCGCTGGTGGTTTTCCTACAGCCACTGATTGCCTGCCCTGGGCCCTCTGATGTGGCGGCATTTTGTCGCAGCCATTGGTAGTAGCGGGATGCCGCTATGGCTATTTTCGGTCGCAAGCTTAGAATGCGCGCCATCATCACATCATTCCGCCTGTTTCAAGGACACCCATTGCAAATGGACAATACGGACCTGGTTTTTCAGAGTTATGGCCGATGTTGCCGCAAAGATGAATTCTTCGTGGATTTCTACGACTTCTTCATGTCCAGTTCTGACGCCATTCGCAACCGCTTTGTCGACACCGACATGGCCGCCCAGCGCCACCTGCTCCGCAACGGCGTAATGCAGATTATCCTGGTTGCCCGGGGTATGTCCGATCGCAAGCTGCGGGATCTGGGCGAAAGCCATAACCGCAGCAACTACAACATCAAACCGGAATGGTACGACCTGTGGGAGCAATCCCTGCTGAAAACCGTGCGGGCCCACGACCCAGAGTGGACCCCCGAGTTACAGCAAGCCTGGCGTGAAGTACTGAAGCCGGGTATCGACCTGATTCGCGGCGCTTACTGATTTACTGTAAGGCTGACAGTCCAGATAGATTGGAAGCGATCTTGACTCCTGTCAGCCTTATCGTCACACTTTTTCTCTATACTTCCCTTCCGTATTACTCATCTGATCAAGGACGACATATGGCCGGTAAAAGCGCCAAAACTGCCTCCAAACTCCTGCTGGCACTGCTGATTGTGGCTGTGATAGCGGCTGCTGTCTGGTACCTGATGCCGAACGGCGACGAACTCCCCGAGCACATTGCTTCCGGCAACGGCCGTATTGAAGCCACCGAAGTGGATATCGCCACCCGCATACCCGGGCGCCTTGAATCCTTCGAGGTGCGTGAAGGTGATATGGTAGAAGCCGGCCAGCTGCTGGCGGTGATGGACACCGACGAGCTCAAGGCCCGTGCGGCGGCTGCCGAAGCCAACCTGCACCAGGCCGAACAGGCCCGGCTGCTGGCCGAAGCCGTCGTTGTGCAGCGGGAAAGCGAGCAGCGCTATGCCCGTGCCGAACTCGCCCGTATTGAAACCCTGGTCGACCGGGGCCATGCCTCCCGGGAGCAGCTGGACCGCACCCGCACGGCGGCAGAAACCGCCGGGGCTGCCCTGCAGGCGGCCCGGGTACAGGTGGCTTCGGCCGATGCCGGCATTGAATCGGCCCGGGCTGTCATCCGGCAAATCCAGACCAACATCGACGACAGCCAGCTTTCCACTCCGGTGGGTGGCCGTGTGCTATACCGGCTGGCGGAACCCGGTGAGGTACTGGCTGGCGGCGGCAAGGTGGCCACAGTGCTGGATGTGACCGACGTCTACATGACCATCTTCCTGCCCACGGCCCAGGCCGGCAAAGTGCGGGTAGGCTCGGAAGCACGCATCATCCTGGATGCCCTGCCGGATTACGTGGTGCCGGCGGAGGTCAGCTTTGTGGCGGCAGAAGCCCAGTTCACCCCCAAATCGGTGGAAACCCGCAGCGAGCGGGAGAAGCTGATGTTCCGGGTACGCATCCGCATCAATCCGGACCTGCTCAAAGCTTACCGGGACCGGGTAAAAACCGGTGTGCCGGGCGAAGCCTATGTGCGGCTGGATGAAAGCCTGCCCTGGCCCGATAGCCTGAAGGCGAGCCTGCCCAATGACTGACACCGTAGCCCGGCTGGAAGGAATCAGCCACCACTACGGGGAAACCGCTGCGCTGTGCGACATTACGCTGGATTTCCCCGCTGGCTGCATGGTTGGCCTGATCGGCCCGGACGGGGTGGGTAAATCCACCCTGCTGGGGCTGATTGCCGGGGCTCGTGAATTACAGCAGGGTCGACTGCAGGTGCTGGGCGGCGACATGGCCAGCCACCGGTTTCGCAACCAGGCGGCTCCGCGCATTGCCTATATGCCCCAGGGCCTGGGTGGCAACCTGTACCACACCCTGACGGTGGACGAGAACATTGCCTTCTTTGCCGATCTGTTCGGCCTCACTGGCGCCTCGCGCCGGCAGCAGATCGACCGCCTGCTGGATGCCACTGGCCTGCTGGCCTTCCGGGACCGCCCCGCCGGCAAACTGTCTGGCGGTATGAAACAGAAACTGGGCCTGTGCTGCGCACTTATCCACAACCCGGACCTGCTGATTCTGGACGAGCCCACCACCGGCGTAGACCCGCTCTCCCGCAAACGCTTCTGGGACCTGATCGACACCATCCGTGGGCAAAGTAGTGGGATGAGCGTGCTGGTAGCCACCGCCTACATGGAAGAAGCCGAACGCTACGACTGGCTGGTGGCCATGGACGCCGGCAAAGTGCTGGCTACCGGCTCCCCCGCCGAGCTGCGCCAGCAAACCGGCACCGATAACCTGGACGATGCCTTTATCGCCCTGCTGCCGGACAGCCGCCGGGAGCAGGAGCTGGGCGTGCCGGTATCGGCACAAGCGGCAGCTTCGCCCACTCCCGAAAACAGCACTCCGGCCATCGTGGCGGAGAACCTGACCCTGAAATTCGGCAGCTTTACCGCGGTCAAAGACGTCAGCTTTACCATCCCGAAAGGCGAGATCTTCGGTTTTCTGGGCTCCAACGGCTGCGGCAAAACCACCACCATGAAAATGCTCACCGGCCTGCTGACGCCTACGGAGGGCAATGTGGCGTTATTCGGCGAGCCGCTGGATGCCAAAGACCTGGCCACCCGCCGCAAGGTGGGCTACATGTCTCAGTCGTTCTCCCTGTACGGCGAGCTGACCGTGCGCCAGAACCTCGACCTGCACGCCCGGCTGTTCCACCTGCCGGAGGCAAAAATTGCCGGGCGCATCAGCAGCCTGGCCGGGGAATTCGGCCTGGAAGAGGTGCTGGACCACCAGGCCGGCGCCCTGCCGCTGGGGGTGCGCCAGCGTTTGTCTTTAGCGGTGGCGGTGGTGCACGAGCCGGAACTGCTGATTCTGGATGAACCCACCTCCGGTGTAGACCCCGGCGCCCGTAACCGGTTCTGGCAGCTGCTGATGCGGCTGTCCCGGGAAGACGGGGTGACCATCTTTATCTCCACCCACTTCATGAACGAAGGCGAGCGCTGCGACCGCATTTCGTTGATGCACGCCGGTGAAGTACTGGCCTGTGACACGCCCCAAGCACTGATCGAACAAACCGGCAGCGACAGCCTGGAAGGCGCCTTCATGACCACCCTGGAAGCGGTGGACAAGGAACCGGAAAGCCAGACCAGCGGCACACTGCTGAATAAAGAGGGCGGCCAGCCGGAACGCCCCAGGGCCTTCAGCCCGCAACGGCTGCTGGCCTACGGCCGGCGCGAAGCCCGGGAACTGCTGCGGGACCCGATCCGCATGGTCTTTGCCTTTATCGGCTCGGCCCTGCTGATGCTGATTCTGGGCTACGGCATCACCTTGGATGTAGAAGACCTGCCCTTTGCGGTGCTGGACCGGGACCAGACGCCCCAGAGCCGGGATTACATCGCGGCGATCTCCGGCTCCCGCTATTTTGTCGAGCAACCGGCGCTGTCGACGGCGGAGGAGCTGGAGCGGCGCATGCGCTCCGGGGAGCTGAGCCTGGCTATCGAGATTCCTTCCGGCTTTGGCCGGGATATGAAACGGGGCCGCGACACCGAGCTGGCGGTGTGGGTGGATGGCGCCTTGCCGTTCCGGGGCGAAACCATCCTCGGCTACGTACAGGGCATGCACATCAGCTACCTGAGCGAACAGGCCCGGCAGGCGTGGGGCGAAGTACCCACGTTGAGCCTGGTCAGCCTGGAAGACCGCTACCGCTACAACCAGGATTTCCGCAGCCTGGATGCCATGGTGCCGGCGGTGATTCCGATCCTGCTGATCTTCATCCCGGCCATACTGATGGCCCTGGGCATTGTCCGGGAGAAAGAACTGGGTTCCATCACCAACCTGTACGTCACCCCGGTCACCCGGCTGGAATTTCTGCTGGGCAAGCAGTTGCCCTACATCGCCTTCAGCATGGTGAGCTACGCCAGCCTGGTATTGCTGGCGGTGTACCTGTTTGATGTGCCCCTGAAGGGCGGCCTGCTTACCCTCACCTTTGGCGCTTTGCTGTTTGTCACCGCCACCACCGCCCTGGGCCAGGTGATGTCCACCTTTGCCTCCACCCAGATTGCCGCCCTGGGGGCCACGGCCATACTCACCTTTCTGCCCACCGTGCAGTTTTCCGGCCTGACCGAACCAGTGTCGTCCCTGAGCGGTGCCGGCGCCTGGATCGGCCCCTTCTGGCCGGCCACCTGGTTTTTGCAGATCAGCCGGGGCGTGTTCACCAAGGGTTTGACTCTGGCCGACATGCAGGGCGCGTTTCTGGCGCTGGCGGCGTTTATTCCGGTGCTGACCGGCCTGGCTATGGTACTGCTACGGAAACAGGGGCGCTGATGATGAAATCTCTCGGTAACATCTGGCACCTGGGCATCAAGGAACTGTGCAGCCTGTGGCAGGACAAGGTGTTGATGGTGTTCGTGCTGGTGGCCTTTACCCTGATGATCTACACCGCAGGTTCTGCCGGTTCCATGGAGCTGCACAACGCCCCGGTGGCGGTGGTGGATGAAGACCAGACCGTGCTCTCCGGCCGGGTCATCAATGCCCTGCAGCAGCCCTGGTTTCTGCCGCCAGACATGGTGCGCTATGACCAGATAGACGACTTGCTGGACAAGGGCAGCCACACCTTCGCCCTGGTAATCCCGGAAGGCTTCGAGCGCAAGGTGCGCCAGGGCCAGCCGGTAAGCCTGCAGCTGAACATAGACGCCACCCGCATGAGCCAGGCTTTTATCGGCACCAGCTACATAGAACGCTTCGCCATGACCGAAGTGGCGGAGTTCCTGCAGCCGGGCAGTTCCACCGACGGCCTGCCGGTGACGTTGGTGACCCGCGCCAGTTTCAACCCCAACCTGGATGGCACCTGGTTTGGTGGTGTGATGGAGCTGATCACCCAGGTGACCCTGATCAGCATCATCCTGACCGGCGCAGCGCTGATTCGCGAGCGCGAACACGGCACCGTGGAGCACCTGATGGTGATGCCGCTGCGGCCGTTCGAGATTATGGCGTCCAAGGTGTGGGCCAACGGCCTGGTAGTGTTGCTGGCGGCGTCTGTGTCGATCACCCTGGTGATTCAGGGCTGGCTGAACGTACCCATTGCCGGCTCTGTGTGGCTGTTCCTGCTGGGGGCGCTCATTTACCTGTTCTCCACCACCGCCATCGGCATCCTGATCGGCACCGTGGCCCGCACCATGCCCCAGTTCGGTCTGCTGCTGATCCTCACCATCCTGCCCTTGCAGCTGCTGTCTGGCGGCATCACCCCAAGGGAAAGCATGCCGGAGCTGGTGCAGAACATCATGCTGGCCGCCCCCACTACCCACTTCGTGAGCATGGCCCAGGCCATTCTGTACCGGGGTGCCGGGCTGGAGGTGGTGTGGCCGCAAATGCTGGCGCTGGTGGCCATTGGCGGAGTGTTTTTCTCAAGCGCACTGGCGCTGTTCCGGCGCCATCTGTCGGTGTGAGGCTATAAAAACGTAGGGAATGAGGTAGGCAATGGGGCCGACAGCATGTGCCTGGCCCCGTTGCCGGCGGCTGATCAGCCGAAGTGATAGAACGCCAGCTTGTTGCCGTCCGGATCGCGCACGTAAGCGCCGTAGAACTGGTTCGGAATACGCTGGCCCGGTTCGCCGTCACAGGTAGCGCCCAGGTCGATGGCCTTCTTGTAGAACTTATCCACAGCTTCCTTGGACCCCGGTTGAATGGCCAGCATGTTGCCGTTGCCCGGATGGTTGGGCTCGCCGTTGAACGGGGTGCACACCGCCAGCATCGGCTTGGCCATGCTCTCGCCAATGAACGCAATGCGTTCCATGTCCAGCAGCACCTTGCCGCCGAGCTCGTCCAGCAGGTCGCTGTAGAACTGCTTGGCCCGGTTCATATCGCTGACACCGATGGTTACGTATCCGATCATATTCGACTCCTTGGTTGGTTAACGCTGGGTATACGAGCGCCACAGCGTTTTGGAGCTTAACACCCGCATGGGGATCTTTGCTTGCCGCTTTGCTATGGTTGGCACCAGATCCTTCCAGCCCGGAGCCTTGCCGCATGAAACCGATAACACTCCTGCTTTCCGCCCTGATCCTGCTCACCGGCTGCACCGGCCTGCCTGAAGGCATCGAACCGGTTACCGGCTTCGACAAAGACCGCTACCTGGGCACCTGGTATGAAATCGCCCGCCTGGACCACTCCTTCGAGGAAGGCGAATGGCAAGAAGCGGAAGGCCGGGCAAAGTTTGTGGGCGACAGCAACGTGGGCCACCTGAAAGTGTCTTTCTTCGGGCCTTTCTACGGCTCTTACGTGGTGTTCGGGCTGGACGAGGACTACTCCACCGCCTACCTGACTGGCTACAACCGGGATTACCTGTGGCTGATGTCCCGCACGCCGGAGGTGAGTGATGAGGTGTTGGAGGCGTTCAAAGCGCGGGCTGAGGCGGAGGGGTTTGAGCTTGGGGAGTTGATTGTGGTGGAGCAATCGCACTAACGCAGTAAGAAGATGACCATTTTCGTAGAACCACGAAAATGGTCTAGTCAGTGTAGACGCTGCAACGCAAAGTCCAGAACCGTCCTCTGATCCTCATAGTCAACTAGCTCTATGCCTTCACCTTCAAGCGCCTGCAAGGTTTCTTCAAATGCTTCATGGCGGTGGTCACCGGCTTTTGCATCCTCAGGCCCCTTCACAGGAAACAGAACTGGGCCATGGAGTAACTGGCGCTTACGCAGCAGTTCAACTTTCAGTCGCCAGTGTCCACCGTGCTCCATAATGGCTGTGGAGTCAGCCTGACCCAGAAACAATGGTTTTATCACCCGCACTGCCCTGTGGTCCTGCTCTTCTACAAACGGGAAGGAAACACCGTAAACCTTGTCCTGAACTTTTCGTTTTTGATAGCGTTTGCCAAGGTTCTCCTGATCCAGAAGGCGTTTGATGCCTTTCTCCATGAGCTGTTCCTGATACTCCTTGGTCACGAAGTTGCGGCCAACGTAGTAGTCGTAGAGTGCGGCGAGTGTTTCTGTTGGATTCTCCGTCAGAATGGCCCTTTGCTCGCTAAAGCGGACAATGGTCTCACGGGGGCGGATGATTTCTTCGAAAATGCCCTTATGGAAGCCGTACTCGAGATTTGCATTGGCGGTTACTACAACACCTTCCTGCAGAAGCCTCTCGATTCGGTGAAGTTCAGCATCCAGATCAGCCATGGCCTTCAGGTAGACCTGTTTATCCAGCTCTTCGAAGAATTGGGTAATTCTCCCGTACTTACGTCGTAGGAGTTTGAACAACAGGGTTTTCTGCTTAGGTATCCATAGCAAAACGCCGACGTTAGCGAACTCGCCGGTTTCGAGGTACGGCATGAATCGCACAATGGCGTAGTTACAAGCAAACCTAGTCATTTCCAGTTCCAGAAGTCATCGCTCAGGCAACGTAACAGATGCGTTTTAAGTTCTTCGGTGCTCAGACCCACTTCAATCGTCATTTCAGGATCGATATATAACCACTCTTCTGGCAACCCGGCAACGATCGAATCCCAGTGGTCGAGTGCTTTGGCCATTTTGTCAGTGTAGATCTGGCGCTCAACCAAGTCATCCGCAATGTCCGTAGACACATCATGGAAGATGTGGTCACGAAAAAAGGTTTCTGCAGTAACCTCGGGGTCGAAGGCCTGGTTGTGATCGATAACGACCAGTTCCCGCTTGCCGGGTTCCCAGAACAGGTTCGGATTTCCACCGTTCTCGGAAAAGCACCGGTCGCCGTTTCCAATCCACCAGTCAAAACACAGAAGGGCTTTTCTGACCTCTAGCGGAACCTCTCGAATCTGGGGAATGGTTATTTCCGTGAGGCGTTTCTCTATAGAGCCAAATGCTGGCCCAACTCCCAGATCTCTTGCATGGCCAGGAGGCAGTATCTCCAGAATTTCTTCTGGCACGTTCACAATTCTGAATGGCGCAACGGGTATACCGAAGAGCTGTGCCAGGTTACCCGAAACCCATTCTTTGATCTGACTGTCCCTGCCTGCGCCAATGCCTTTTACAAAGTAGAAGTTGTCATCGTCGCCCCGGCAGATAAAGGGTTCGGTCATCCCGTGCTCCGAACGGCGGATAACTTCTACGATTTCAACGGTGGATGAGGCCTTGGTCACAGAGGGTATTGTCCTTTCCCCATGTTCCATGACGCTGAAAGCGCCGTGGTTTTCCATAAACAGAAAAGCCCCAAGGGCTCGGCACACTCTCGGGATAGTTGAGGGAGGCTTACTGCCAAGGGGCTGATGTGCTTTGAAGTCTGATATGGTGGGTTTGGGTTGTCAAACCCCTTTGATCTGTATACTACCCATCAATAACACCAACAAACTCCCCAACCACCCGATATTGAAGAGCTTCTTCGTCCGTCAAGAGAAGGGGCCGAAAACTACTGTCGTAAGAGTTGGGCTTCAGTTGAATGTGGGTGTGGCGCCAGCCGTATTTGTCTTCAGTCTTAAAGCTTTCGTAGACCTTCACTGTGTAGCGTGACTCTGAGTCGGCATCAATGCTGTCCATACTCTCCACCAGAACCGTCTTGCCGTTTCGGGAACCACCAGGGTCAGTCCGAAACAGGCACAGGGCACCATTGGGAATAACCCGATTCATGGATTCGCCGATCACCCGGCAGGCAAACATGTCTTCGCGGACCCGGACTCCGTCGGGAACTGCGACCCAGTCTGGGTGCTGGGTAGGGTCAAGGTCGGTGACATCACTGAGTGCTCCGAAATCCCGCGCAGCCGCCTGCAGGTCAAACAGCGGCACGGCGTTCACATAAGGTTTCAACTCCACCACGTTGGTGGCTTCAGGCTTTTCGACGTGAGCAGTATGAACCGGAATGTGCTGTTTCAGATATTCGCGCAGTGTATCGTCACAAGCGTAGACAAAGGTGCCGCGGATGCCGCGCAGCATGATGGTTCGGTAGATGTTGATGATGTATTGCTTCAGCTCTTCCGGGTCTTTGATGCCTTGGCCACCGGTGCGGTCGTGGTAGTTATCCTTTTCGATGACTATGGACTGGCTTTTCGGGTCGTACCGGATCTCCTCTCCGAAGATAATCCCCGCGTAGTTCAGGTCATAGCCCTGTGTGGTATGAATGCAGCCGACTTCCCGGTGTGAGCCATCCTTGTTGATCCAGTCGGTATTAGTGCTGTTCCAGCGGAGCTGAACATCGTCGATCACGATGTCGTAGGCCTCACTATCCTTCTTTGAGGCCCAGGGCCAGGAGTAACCGGCGATCAGCCGTGACAGCCCGACCTGCTCCTCCTTTTCATTGATGGTACGGACCAGGTCCTTGAGGGAGTCGAACACCTCAAACTCGTAGTTTTTGGCGGTGAACACCACGCCGTCATCAACACGGCCGTTCAGTAACTTATCCACAAACTCCACATAGGGCTGTCCGGCCTTAACCCGGAACTGGGACAGTAACCGGTGGGTTACCGAGCCGCTGGCAGCTTTCAGGCGCTGGAACACCTCAACATTGGCGTCAGACGGTTTGATGGACTGGCCTTCATCGTAGAAAAAGATCGCCTTGTCCGCCTGCTGGCACACCCAGTCCACTTCGCTGCAGGTGTGCTTGTCCATGCCCAGCGCGGTACAGGCCTTGTCGAAACTGCCGAAGTAAGCACCCAGGTTCTTGCGTTTGCGCAAGCGGTGGGACTCGTCCACCAGCACAATATCGTAGCGTTGTCTGGTCAGCTCAGACGGGCTGATGACCATGTCGGGGCTGAGCCCGGCAACATGCCTGAAGGCTTTCTTCAGGGTGGTTCGGAACGAGGTCATGGGCACCACCAATGCCATTTTCGGTTTTGGCATGAGGGCCTTGAGCGACGAGAGCAAAGAGTGGATTTCGGCCTCTTCCTCGGAGAATTCCCTCAGATTGACCTGGTGTTCTTCCGAATGCAGCAGCTTGAACAGAAAGATCGCCAGCACGGATTTGCCGGTGCCGGCTCCACCTTCCACCACGATGTTCTTCACACCGGGGTTGAGCAGCTCGTGCATGATGGTGAGCAGGCCCTGGCGCTGATCGAAGGACAGGGATTTGTAAGGGGAGTATTTGAAGACATCGGAGTTATCAAGGTGGTCCAGGGTGCGGGACACAACCCCCTTGGCAATCAACCGGTTCCAGACTTCCCGGAATACCTCTTCATACAGGGCACCGCGCTGGTAATAGTTGTGGTCAGCCAGCCCCAGGTTGCCATTGAGCAGGGTGTACTTGCCATCGGCGGCCATGTACTTGATCAGCAGGGATTCCACATCCAGGGTGGCGGATTTGTTGAAGTACTCGCTGGTGATCAGGTGAACCGCAGTCAGCAGCTGCTTTTCGTCATGCTTGAGGTGGGTGCTCATGCGGGTGAGCGTGTCGGTGGTTTCGCCGATGTAGGCGCGCCGGCGCTTTTCGTCACTGAGTACGTAAACCAGGGGCCAGTTGCCCGCGGCAAAAGCATTATCGCGCAGGTCGTTCAGGGCATCCCGGCTGAAGGGGTAGCGCTGAATCTCCACCATCGGCGAATGGCTCATAGCTCGGTGTACTTCTTCGCGGTGCCCCTGGCTTTGCTGACCGGGTATTTCTTTTCGTTCAGGGCAATCTTGTCGAGAACAATCTGTTCCACGTCCAGCTCATAGCTGTCTGCCAGCAGCAACGCGTAGGCAATCACGTCGGCCAGTTCTTCCTTTACCTTACTGACATCGGCCTGGTCCGGAGATTTCCACAGGAACAGCTCCAGCAGTTCCGACGCCTCGATACTCAGGGCCAGCGACAGGTCTTTCGGGTTGTGGAATTGTTTCCAGTCTCTGTCATCCCGGAACTGACGTAGCCGGGCGATCGCCTCATTCATCAAAATACCCCTTTAATCATGAGCAGATTTACTAAGGATACAGAAATTCATGGGCTTGGGGTGTAAGAACCCGGAATGGAACAGCGTTGGAAAACTAAAATAGGAAAAAACAAAACAAGGAGGGAAAATGGTCGGCGTGAGAGGATTCGAACCTCCGACCCCTTCGTCCCGAACGAAGTGCGCTACCAAGCTGCGCTACACGCCGATCAACGGCCGGTATTATACGGATTGCCGGCCGTTTTACTACCCCCATCCTTGGGGAAAATTATCCGTACAACTGCGGAGCCGCCCTTCAGCCTGCGGTTGGCAGCAGGGAGATGTCGGCTACCCGCAGGAACAGGTTGCGCAGGCGGTTAAGCAGGGCCAGGCGGTTGTTGCGCACGGCCTCGTCGTCTGCCATCACCATGACTTCGTCAAAGAAGGTGTCTACCGGCTCGCGCAGGCTGGCCAGGGAGGTCAGCGCGCTGGCGTAGTCGCCCTGTTCGAACAGCGGCAGTACTTTCTGCGCCTGCTCTTCTACCCTGGCGGCCAGGTTCTTTTCGGCGGCATCCTGCAGCAGTGAGTTATCCACAGCCTCGCCGATGCTGTCGCCACCCTGCTTGGTGAGGATGTTGGACACCCGCTTGTTGGCGCCGGCCAGGGCCTGGGCTTCCGGCAGCTGGCGGAAGGCTTCCACCGCTTTTACCCGGCGGTCGAAGTCCAGCGGGCGGGTCGGGCGGCGGGCGTGTACGGCCAGGTACACTTCGGCGCCAATGCCCTGCTCGTCGTAATGGGCGCGGAAGCGGTCAAGCATGTAGTCCACTACGGTGCTGGCGGTGTTGTTCTCGGTCAGCACGGTGAAGTTCTGCTCGGCCCACTCGCACACGGTCTGCAGGTCCAGCGGCAGCTGACGCTCGATGATGATGCGCAGCACACCCAAGGAAGCCCGGCGCAGGGCGAACGGGTCACGGGTGCCGGACGGCGGCTGGTTGATGCCGAACAGGCCTACCAGCGAGTCGATACGGTCAGCGATGGCCACGGCACAACCAGTCAGGGTAGTGGGCAGGTCGTCGCCGGCGAAGCGCGGCATGTACTGCTCGTTCAGGGCCTTGGCGACGTCTTCGTGCTCACCATCGTTGGCAGCGTAGTACTGGCCCATGATGCCCTGAAGGTCGGTGAACTCCAGCACCATTTCGGTCACCAGGTCGGTCTTGGCCAGCATGGCGGCACGTTCGGCCAGGGCCGGGTCGCTGTTGATGGCCTCGGCGATCTTCTTCGCCAGGGCCGCTACCCGCACCGATTTGTCGTAAATGCTGCCGAGCTTGTCCTGGAACACGATGGGCTTGAGGGCCTCGATGCGGTCTTCCAGCCTGGTCTTGCGGTCGGTCTCGTAGAAGAAGGCGGCATCCGACAGGCGCGGGCGGATGACTTTCTCGTTACCGGAGATCACCTGGGCCGGGTCTTTGCTTTCCAGGTTGGCCACGGTGATGAATAGCGGCAGCATGTTGCCGCTGGCATCCACCACGTGGAAGTACTTCTGGTGCTCCTTCATGGAAGAGATCAGCGCTTCGGCCGGGACTTCCAGGAAGCGGTCTTCAAAGCGGCCCATCAGCGGTACCGGCCACTCGTTCAGCGCGGTGACTTCGTCCAGCAGGTCTTCGTCGATCACGGCCTTGCCGTTGGCTTCTTTCTCGGCCAGGGCGTTGACGCCGGCACGGATCTGCTCGCGGCGCTCGGCGAAGTCCGCCAGTACGTAGCCTTCCTGCTTCAGCACCACTTCGTAGTCGGCCGGGGTGGGTACGATCAGCTCTTTCGGGCAGTGGAACCGGTGGCCGCGGGTTTTGTTGCCGGGCTTCAGGTTCATCACCGGCGTTTCAATCACGGTGTTGCCGTAAAGCTGCACCAGCCAGTGCACCGGGCGTACGAATTCGGTTTTGCCGGCACCCCAGCGCATGCGCTTGGGAATGGGCAGTGCGGCCAGGGATTTCTCCACCAGCTCGGGCATCAGTTCGACGGTGGGCTTGCCCTTTTCGACGGTGCGATACACCAGCCAGGCGCCCTTGTCGGTTTCCAGGGTGTCGAGCTGATCCGGGGTAATGCCCAGGGAGGTGGCAAAACCAGTCAGGGCCCGGGTGGGGTTGCCGGAGTCGTCGAAGGCGGCTTTCACGGCCGGGCCGCGCTTTTCGACCGCCTTGTCAGGCTGGGCATCGGCCAGGTTACGGATGCGCACGGCCAGGCGGCGGGGGGCCGCGAAGCTTTCCACGGCACCGAATTCTACGCCGGCTTCTTCCAGGCCTTTGACAATGCCCTGGGTGAAGGCGTCAGACAGTGGCTTGAGGGCTTTCGGAGGCAGTTCCTCGGTACCCAGTTCGACCAGAAAATCCTGTGTTGCCATGATTATGCGTTCCCCTGTTCCTGCGGTGCCTTGTTGGCTTTCTTGCCCTTCTTGCTGGCCTTGGCGTCGGCGGCTTCAGCGGCGGCCAGTACTTCCTTGCGGAGATGCTCCGGAGCCAGCGGGAAGCCCAGCTTGCGGCGGCTGTCGAAGTAGGCCTGGGCGACTGAACGTGCCAGGGTGCGTACACGCAGGATGAAACGCTGGCGCTCGGTCACGGAAATGGCGTGGCGGGCATCCAGCAGGTTGAAAGTGTGGGAGGCCTTGAGTACCTGCTCGTAGGCGGGCAGCGGCAGGCCGGCTTCGATCAGGCGGGCGCTTTCCCGCTCGTACACATCGAAGCTGTGGAACAGGAACTCGGTGTCGGCGTGTTCGAAGTTGTAGGTGGACATCTCCACCTCTTGCTGGTGGAACACGTCGCCGTAGGTAACCACGCCATCCG
>Ga0208062_100049_pt1 | contig 29857 bp, 30 predicted proteins | sample DeeseametaMP0261_FD_184217 | JGI IMG/M metagenome (GOLD analysis project Ga0208062, IMG submission 184217) | Marine microbial communities from the Deep Atlantic Ocean - MP0261 (SPAdes) | ecosystem: Environmental > Aquatic > Marine > Oceanic | place: South Atlantic Ocean | collected 2011-01-01 | reverse complement strand
CGAACGACTTGCTTGAGGTATTTGGCCCAGCGCTTGCCACCAAAAGTGTCGTAATTGCGCAGGGCTGCCCAGTAGAAGCTGAACAGGCGATAAAGGTCATCGCCAGTCACCACAAAGCTCTTGCATCGGAAGCAGCCCAAGTAGTCTTGACAGGGCTCTCCGTCTTTCGGGGCGCGGTGCCCTCGGCGAACATTCTGACAGGACGCGACGGGGGTTCGATCGCTGGCAATGATCGTCGGCGTGCTGAGCAATTCTTCCACTCGGGCCTCGCCCAAGAAACGCATGTTGGTTTCCGCTTCCGGCGGTGCTTCCCAGTAGTGGGCATTGCCGGTCTGAACCGTGTGCCGTCCCGTTTTGGCAGCAACCAGAGGGTCTTGACCCGACATTTCCCACACGCGGTTCAGCAGCGTCTGACGAAGCCGACTGACATTCAACGCGAGCGGCTTGCAATCGTCCGTTTGAAGCTGGTGCTGGTCGACAAGAGACTTAATGGTGTAGTGCAATTGACCGGCAGCCAAACGACATGGTTTACCCTTGTACTTGCCCGACGCTCCCTCGTAGACCAGCAGCCGGCTTGAATCGCCGCAATCGGCGCGTATAGCGGCATTCCTCGCAACGATCAGATCAATGGCATCAGCGGCATAGAGATGGATACTCGCCATTTCCGATACCTCCTCAGACTTTCTCAGGGCAACAACGTGCGTGGCGTTACCACGGCGCTTAAAGCTCACTAGCAGCCTTAGGTTGGATTTGAGCGGGTGAGGCTGCACGCAGTCCGTGGTCAGCTCCAGAATGGGCGTCAGATTCATTCCGGTAGACAGCGCTATGGACAAGACGCAGACGGTCAAATCATAGACAGTCAGCGGCTCTGAGTGGGCCACAATCCGCTCCATCTCAATGCGCAGCGCTTTGATCAGAAACCGCTTCTCATTCTTGCTGAGCGCCTTCTGACTTTTCACTCGCTTGTTGGAATTCGGAAACGGATTGGCAGGCCAGACCGTTTTCATATCCACTTCCGGCCAGAGACCGAACCGATGACAGGCCCTGAGTAGCGATTTGGCACCATCAAAGCGCTTTTTCTGCGAACCGTATTCTATGGGCTCGTTTCTCAGGTGCTGAATAAATCGCTTGATTGTTTCGGCGTTGAGATCCGCCATGGTCAGCCGTTCATCACTAGCGGCATGGAGTAACGACAGGAAGGGCGCAAAGTAACGAAAGCCGCTGTTCCAATAACCCACAATCGTGGTCAGGCTGAGAGACTTGCCGTTAGTTTTGATGCTCTCGGCAACCAGCTTTTTGAAAGTGCGCTGACAGGCAGCCGTGATGTCGTCAAAGCCCTGACCGTAAAATGGCCCGAAATCCACATTTCTCGTGCTTGTTGTGTTTTCGGGAATCGCAACCACGGTGTTCTCTGACTTGCAGAGCGGCGATGGTTCGATGGTTTCGGTCTTCGCGTTGTTCGCTGCCTCTTCAGCTGCTTTAACCTCAAAATCATCACCGTCTAATGTGAAATCTTTTTTCATGCCCAGGCCGCCTCCTTCGCGGTTTCCTCAATTTCTTCCTGATAACTGGTGCGCAGGTCGTCCTCGATGTCGTCGAGGAAATGCAGATATTTTTCCGTAGTTGTGATGCTGCTGTGGCCGAGGCGATCTCGGACATAGATCAAAGGGTTAAACGTCGTGCTCTTTCGGGACATCAACGATTTCAGGGTGTGCGTCGCGTAGGTATGGCGCAGGATGTGGGGATGACAGGCGAACGACAACGCCAATCGGTTCAGTGAATTGTTGAGCGAGGTTCGAATGCTCCAGGACTTGCCCTTGGCGGTCACAAAGAGGGTTTTCGGGTCTGTACCGTGCTGTCTAATCGCCTCATGACGTTCGTGGATCACGTAATCCCAGAGATCCGCCAGCAAGGAAATCGGCACATGAATCGTCCGTGGCTTGTCCCCCTTGGTGCTCATCTCTTGGGGATCAAGCTCAACCACCACATGACTTCGAGCCGAGATCGATTGGGGTGCGGATATGCAGTGAACTGGAATTGTCAGCAGCTCTTCTTTACGCAACCCCGTCAGCAAGGCCAACCGAACGATCAACCGAAGCGTTTTGTTGTTGATGCGTTTGAGCAGCTCATCCACTTGTTCTTTGTTGAGGACTTTGATCTTGGTTGGCGTGGTTTTCAGCAGCACATCCGGCTTTACGGCATACCCCCCGGACGTGTCTGTGTGTGCCAGGAAACCCTTTGTCTGTCTGACTCTCACCGTTTCAAGGTCATACGGCAACGTGCTTACCCAACCTTGTTTGAGGGCAAACTGATAAAACTTGATCACCAGGTGAAGTCGCCGGTTTACCGTGGAGGCGCTAAGGTTAAATCGATCAAAGGAAACGTCGCGATACAGGGCTAACAGGGTTTCATGGTTTCTGTGATCAAGCTCTCTCCAATCAAACCCATTGGCTTCAATGAACTCGAAATAATCACACAGGTCCCTTCCGAACGTTTCCCAACTACGTCGGCTTTGCACACTTCCACGTTTTAAGCAGTGATGAACGAGAAATTCCATTCCTTCGACAAAAACATCATGATTGGATTTGAGAAGAATCGGGAACCCTTCATAGGAATGGCCCCTGATTTCAAACTCTGGCGTAGCAAGAAGGAATTCCACCCTCGGACCTCCAATACTGTATTTTTATTCAGTATAAAGGAGTGGTTTAAGACTGCAACAGGAGGGTTACATTTTCTGTGGGACAAAACATGGGTGGATTCCTCTACTCGCCAATCGGCCTTTGTTTCGGATTCAGCATGATTATTCTGATTTTAAATTGCATACAAAAAATCAAATATCCAAGCACAAGCGTGAATGCCCAAGCGTGGTGCGGGAATCTATTTGTGGGCTACAAAAGTGTGCATTAAAAGCGCTTTTCAGTGCGTTAGTCTCACGATATAAAGCCGCGGGCTCTTCATTAGTCATCGCCACTTATGGTTTCTGGCATGAGGTTTGCATTTTTGTATACAAGGTAAAAATTAATGGGATACATATTTGTTTTTCTGTTTAGAGAGGAGAAGTGAATTATGAAGTGGCCCTTCGGAACAACGTCCGGATTCGGAAAGCTGGTTGCGGCCGGCGCGCTCAGTGTCAGTATGGTGGTCCCTCAGTGGGCGGTCGCGAATGAGAGGGCCCGCACGCTGGTGGTTGCCAGCCCGTCAACACCCCAGAGTCTGGACAATGAATACGATGTCAGCCTGGGCACGATCGATGTGCTCGGCGCCATGTACGACTACCTAGTTGATTACGAAAAAATTGCTGATCCCAATGTACCGGGTGTCCGGCGCGAAGACACCGGGGTCTATGAAGACCGGGTTGGTGGCCTGGCCTTGGAAGGAAAGCTAGCAGAGAGTTGGAGCATATCGGAAGACGGCACCCGCGTCACCTTCAAGTTGCGCGAAGGTGTTAAGAGTCATTGGGGGAACGAGCTGTCTGCGCAAGACGTCAAATGGACCTGGGACCGTAAATTTGCGTTGGCTGCGCAGGGCAGCTTCTACACGTCCGTAATCGGTTTGGAAAGCCCGGACAGCGTGACGGTGGAAGGGCCCCTGACGGTTGCGTTCCAGCTCAAGAGTCAGAACCCGCTAGCGCTGAAAATCCATGCGATTCTCGGCAACCCGATTTACGACAGCACCAAACTTCAGGAAGTGGGGGGCAGTGACGACCCGTGGGGCACCGAGTTCCTGAAGAACAATAGTGCCGGTTTCGGCCCATACAAAGTCAGCCAGGTTGTTCGCGGTCAGCAGGCGGTCCTGGAAGCGCACGACGGATACTGGGGCGAAGCGCCTTACATCAAACGCGTGATCATTCGCGAGATTCCGAGTTCTGCCAGTCGTCTGTCACTGCTGAAAGGTGGCGCGGTGGACATTGCCCAGTTCCTGCAACCGCGGGAATACCTCTCCCTTCAGGACGAAAGCGGCATTACCGTCGATTCGGTGAATGCTTCTTACATGACCTGGATGATCCTCAACTCCGAGGTGCCGCCGCTGGACAACAAGCTGGTGCGTCAGGCCATCAACTACGCTATCCCCCGGGAAGAAATTCTCGAGGCGGTGTACTACGGCTACGCCACCAAGCAGACGGCGCCAGTGCCCAGCATATACGCTATGGCGGACAGCTCCTTCTTTGACTACGACTACGATCTTGAAGCGGCCAAAGAATTGTTGTCCGAAGCCGGCTTTGAGGACGGCTTTGAAACCACCATCTCCTTCAACGCAGGCAATCCCGTGCAGGAGCCGATTGCGACCATCATTCAATCATCGCTGCGCAAGGTGGGTATCGATGTAACGCTTGAGAAGCTGCCCGCGGGCGTCTTCTACGAGAACGTCACCAAACGTCAGAAGCCGATTATTTTCTACCAGGACGCCCCCTGGGCGCCGGATGTGGGCTATGGCTCTTACCTGTTCTTCCACAAGGACAGCTTTCCGAATTACAGCAACTACGTGAATGAAGACGTCTCCGGCATGATCGAAAGCGCGATGGCGACCATCGATGACGCTGAGCGTGAGCCCCTGCTGACTGAGGTTCAGAAGCAGATCATGAGCGACGCACCGTGGGCATTCATTGCCTATCCCAAGTACGTGCTGGCGCACAAGAGTGATCTGAAGGGCTTCACGTATTACTCGTCGAACAATCTGCGTTTCCAGGACTTTTACAGAGAGTGAGCTAGGTAGTTTTGATGAAAAACACAGGTGTCAGTATTCCGACCGTTAACCGGCGTGCAGCAGCGACTGGGTTCCTGGAGACGTTATTCGACGTATTCCGGGTTCGGCCTTCCTTCGCCGTTGGCTACGCCATTGTCTTTCTGAGTATCGCGGTTGCAATATTGGCACCCTGGCTGGCGCCATATGATCCGATACAGACCAATGGTTCTATGGCGCTCCGGCCGCCCAGTGCAGAGCACTGGTTCGGCACGGATGCGGTGGGTATGGATATCTTTTCCCGTACCCTGTACGCACCACGCGTGGACATTACCATCGCGTTGTTTGGAACAACCATCTCGGCCCTAATCGGTAGTCTGCTGGGCGCCTGGGTCGGCTATTTCTCCAACACCAGAAGCCTCAACTCCAAAATTGGGTTTGTGGTGATGCGCATCGCCGATGTGATGCAGTCCTTCCCGGTGTTCGTTTTTGCCATCGCCCTGGTGGCCAGCCTGGGGCAGAGCATGTCCAGCGTGGTGGCGGCGATTGCGTTTGTGAACACGCCCATCTACCTGCGCCTGATGCGCTCCCAAGTGGTGGTTATCCGGGAACGCCTGTTTGTCCAGGCCGCGATTGTTGCCGGTATTTCCGAGTTGAAGATCATTATCCGCCACATCCTGCCCAACGCCATGGGCCCGATTATGGCGCAGTTCAGCGTTAACATCGCCTGGTCCATTCTGCTTACCGCCGGTCTGAGCTTCATCGGTGCCGGTGTCCGTCCACCGACGCCGGAGTTGGGGAGCATGATTGCCGGTGGGTTCCAGAACATAGTCACCGGTCAGTGGTGGCCCTCGGTGATCCCTGGCAGCGTACTGGCGGTCATCGTGAGTGGATTCACGCTGGTGGGTGCCAGCATTGAGACCCTGACGAACAAGGACAAGATGAAGAAACTGTCCCTCGACATCGCCATGCACAAACGGGGGGAGAGGTAACGCTATGAGTAGTATCAGAAGTTTTCTGCTGAACCGTCTGGTGTTCGTGATCCCACAGCTTTTCGGCATCCTGATGATCGCGTTCTTCCTGGTGAAGACCATTCCCGGGGACCCGGCCGTGCTGATGCTGGGGCCAAACGCAACCGACGCGTCCGTGGCGGCGCTGCGCACCAAACTGGGCCTGGATCAATCCGTGGTTCAGCAGTTCTGGATCTTCGTCACCAACCTGGCCAAGGGCGATCTCGGGACTTCCTGGCAGACGACCCGCCCGGTGCTGGAAGACCTATTCCAGCGCTTCCCGGCGACCCTGGAGCTGGTCACCTTCGGGCTGTTGTCCGCGATTCTGATCGGCATCCCCATGGGGCTTGCCTCGGCGCTCAAACTAGGCATCTGGGGCAAGATTTCCAACACCTACGGCCTGATTGTGGGGGCCTTACCGGACTTCTGGCTCGGGCTGGTGATGATTTTTGTGTTCTACACCCTGTTGCAGTGGGCACCGGCGCCGTTTGGCCGCATCGACATGATCGTGATCCCGCCGGCTACGGTGACCGGCAGCATGGTGCTGGACAGCCTGATCGCCGGAAACTGGGAGGCGCTGGTGTCTGCACTGCAACACCTGCTGCTACCCGCGCTGACGCTGGGCATTGTGGCCTCCGGGCCTATTCAGCGAATGACCCAGTCGATGGTCGAGAGCACGCTGGATGCCGGTTTCAGCCGCTATCAGGTGATCTCGGGGCTGCCCACCCAGATGGTGGTCAAGAACGCTCTCAAAAACGCGCTGCCCTCCATCATCACCATCATCAGCGTGCTGTACGGCTACCTGCTCGGCGGGGCCGTGCTCGTCGAGACGGTCTTCAGCTGGGGCGGTGCAGGCCAATACGCGGTGCAGGGTGTTCTGAACTCCGACGTTTTCCCCGTCCTTGGGTTTGTGCTGTTCGCGTCGATTTTTTCCTTGCTCGTCTATTTCATCGTGGACGTTCTCTATTTTCTGATTGATCCCAGGGCAGGCAGTTAACATGAGCGTGGCAGTGAAAATAAGTGAAAGTGCATTGACGGCCTCCGAGAGCCCGTCTCGGGACCAGGATAAGCCAGTTGTGAGTGTCCGTAGCCTGTCGGTGGAGTTTCCCAGACTATCTGGCGCGCCAACGGTGGCGGTTCGCGACCTTGATCTGGACATTCGTCCTCAGGAAGTTGTCGGGCTGGTCGGGGAGTCCGGTGCCGGCAAAACCACGCTGGCGCGCTCCCTGCTGGGGCTTCCCCCCTCGCCGGGCCACATCACAGCCGGACGCTTTGTCTTTGACGACAAAGACATCTTCGGGCTGTCCGCCGAGGGCATCCGCCAGGTGCGAGGGCGTGATATCTCCATGGTCGTGTCCAACCCGAGGGATGAACTGAACCCCTTGAAACCAGTGGGGGAACAAATTGCCACGGTGGCGCGGGTCCACCTCGGGCTGAGTCGCCGGGAGGCGCGGCAGCGGGCGTTCGATATTCTGAAGGCGGTCCAGATTCCGGACCCGGAACGACGGATGAAAGCCCTGCCGCACGAGCTGAGTGGGGGTATGGCTCAACGTATTGTTATTGCCATTGCGCTGGTGTGTTCGCCGCGCTTCATTGTGTCTGACGACGCCACCTCCGGGCTCGACGTGACCGTACAGGCACAGATTCTCCAACTGCTCAAAGAGCTTATTCTGAAACGGGACAGCTCACTTCTTTTCATCACGCGGGATATTGGGGTTGCCGCGCATTTCTGTGATCGCACCGCCATCATGTTCAAGGGCGAAATCATGGAAATTGGCGGTCGGGATAGCCTGTTCCTGACGCCCCGGCACCCTTACACCATTGGATTGATGTCGGCCTTCTGCCACAACGACCGGCTCCGGCAGGTGTGGTCTACCCAGAACGAACAGATTGAGGTACCGGCCGGGCACGGCGGGTGCCCCTATGCCGACCGCTGTCCGAACGCCAGTCAGACCTGCCTGGACCAGCGGCCGGAACTGAAACAGGTGGCCGAGGGCCATTACGTACGATGCCACTACGAGGTTGCACGATGACCGAGCTGCTCTCTGTCGCCAATATCAAGAAAAGTTTTGCCGTGGCCGGAACGCGTAAGCGGGTCCGCGCGGTCAATGACGTGAGCTTTACCATCGCACCAGGCGAGACGCTAGGCCTGGTGGGAGAAAGCGGGTCCGGTAAGAGTACGGTTGGCCGCTGCATCATGGGGCTGACCGAGATCGACGAAGGCCAGATCGTTATCGATGGCGATCTCAGCACGGGGCGCAAGGACGGCGGGCGTCAGGCCCGCGCCAAGTCCCAGATCGTGTTCCAGGAACCGGGCGAATCCCTGAACCCGCGCCTGAGCATTTTCCGGTGCATTGAAGAGCCCCTGTTACCGGTCAATCGGGATCGCCAGCTGCGCGCCGCTCGGGTGCGGGCGATTGCTGAAGAAGTGGGGCTGAGCGATGAGCTTTTGCGGGCATCGCCCGGCGATCTCAGTGCCGGGCTGTTACAGCGGGTGGCCATTGCACGGGCCATGGTGACCAACCCGAAACTGCTGGTGCTGGATGAGCCAACCTCGGCGCTGGACCCGTCCGCCCGTGCCGAAATTATCTCACTGTTGAACCGGCTCCAGGCGGAGCACAAAACGGCGTATCTCTTCATATCGCACGATCTGAACACCATCCGATTCATCAGTGACCGTGTGGCCGTGATGTACCTCGGTCAGATTGTGGAACAGGGGGATGCGGCCAACTTGTTCTCAACGCCGCGCCACCCCTATACCTCCGGTCTTCTGTCCGCCGTGTTGCTGCCCAATCCTCAGTTCGTCCAGCCTGCGCCGATCCGTCTGGAGGGGGAGATCCCCAGCCCGATTGATCTGCCCCAGGGCTGCTTCCTGGCTTCCCGTTGCCCGCTGGCTGACGACGGGTGCCGGCAAAAGCCGGTGGCCATGGAAATGCCGGAGCGCCGGCACGAAGTGCGCTGCATACACCACCAGAAGGTGGCGGACATGTACCTGAACGAGGCGAATTCTGACGTATACGCTGAGTTTCAGAACGTGTCCGAACAGATTCTCAGTGTCGGGCTTCCTGAGAGGGCTAGTGCCCGTCAGACAGTCTGAACGTGTTTTTTGATCCAGCTAACGGAACAGGTGTTTTATGAGTGATCATGGTAAATGGGTCAGCCGGGGCAAAGGCATCCGCTTCCGCGTCGGCCTGAGTGACAACGTCCCCGTTATCGACTTTTCCCGGGTGCTGTCCGGCGACCTGGCGGAGCGCAAGGCGCTGGCGAAGGAGATCCGTGAGGCGGCGACCAATGTCGGGTTTTTCTACCTGAGCAACCACGGCATTTCCGAGACAATCATCGATAACGCGAAGGCGGCCATGGCGGCCTTCTTCGATCTGCCACATGACGAAAAAATGAAGATTCACTACAAGAACTCCCCGATTCACCGAGGGTACGTCGGTGCCGGGAACATTAAATCGGACCGCGAGAAGCGCGGAACGGACATGCACGAGGCGATCGAGTTGGCGGAAGACCTGCCTGACACTGATCCGGATTACCTGCGTGGCTCCAAATTTCACGGGCCCAACATCTGGCCCGAGAAACCGCCGGAGTTCCGAGATGCGCTGGCGACCTACTTTGAGGCTCAGCTAGAGCTAGGCCGTCGCATGCTCAGTGCGTTTGCACTGGCACTGGATCTGGATGAGGATTTTTTTGAGCCCCTATATACCCGACCGATGTCGCGCCTGAGAGCCTGCTTCTATCCGCCCCAGGATCCTGACTGGGACATCAAGCAGTTGGGTATTGGCGCCCACAAGGATTTCGAGATATTTACCACCGTCTGGGCCGATCAGCCCGGTCTTCAGGTTCTGGCTACGCATGGCGACTGGATAGACATCCAGCCTAAAGCGGGCACGTTCGTCATCAACATCGGTGACCTGATGCAGCGTTGGACAAACGACATTTTCCTTTCACGTCCTCACAGGGTAATAAACCTGAACACGGAAAAACGTTACTCGCTAGCACAGTTTTTTGGGGTCGATTACGATGTGGAGTTTGATGCATTTCCTACCATCAAGGCGGCGGAACAGCGCGCCAAGTACCCATCGATTTCCTGTGGTGCACACATTGAGGAGCGAGTGGGAAAGGCCTACTACAGCGAGACCTGATAGACCCTCTTCATTCGTTTATGTGCACAAACGACGTATACAATGGTGGACGAGATTGGTTCATTAACCATGGGAGAGCAGAATGAGCGGTAGTCGGCAGATTGGGAAAACTGCCCGAAATGGCAGGGACCAGGCGTCAGACACCAGGTTCGGCAAAACGGCAGGTAACAGGCTGGATGCTATCTATCGGTCGATATCCGAAGCCATCATCCAACACCGTTTGAGGCCTGGTGCGCGCCTACGAGAGGATGCGCTCGCAGAGGTTTTTGGGGTCAGCCGTACCGGAATTCGGAAGGTTCTCCAGCGTCTTGCCCTTGAGCAATTGATCACCCTGACACCACGGCGAGGAGCCAGCGTGACGCGGCCGTCGGCAGATGAAGCCAGAGAGGTGTTCGAGGCCCGCCTTGTGGTGGAGTGTGCTTTAATGGAGGCAGCGGCGACTCGCATCACTGAAGCCGACATTAGTGAGCTGCGAGACATGGTCAAAAGGGAGCATGAAGCGCTCCGTAACCGTGAGCAACGAATCGCCATAAAGCTCTCCGCATCCTTTCATGCCCGTTTGGCCGACATTTCGGGGAATCGAACTCTGGCGGGCTTTGTGAACCAGCTGGCCTCACGCTCCTCTCTGATTCTCGCCGTGTATGGCAACGCCGGCAATCTGGGTTGTGAATCACACGACCATAAAAACCTGATTGACCTCCTGGCCGCTGGCGATGGGGCTAAGGCAGGCGATTTTATGGCGCGGCACCTGAAGTCGATTGAAGCGTCGTTGTCTATCTTCGAGGAACCCGAGGAAACCCCGGATTTGAGGGAGCTCTTTGCGGTTGATGCCTTAAGCTCAAACTAGAGCTCCGCGTTGTACATGCAGTGTCTTGTCCATGCCATTGCTGGCTTGGATGTCTGTGCCACCGATGAGTCTTGTGGGGGCATTGCAGCTGGGGCTGCATCAGGTCTCTTGGCGGTGATGTTTTTTATTGGGTCTTCAGGTTAGAGAAACTCTCGAAGCGACCGACGAACGGCTTCGGACGCGGGAACGCCAGGTCGCCGTGTTTGCTGGTGCCCAGGTTCAGTCCAACCAGGGCTTCCGACAATTTCACAGCGGCCGTGACGCCTTCGACAATTGGCAGACCGATGGCCTCGGAGATGTGATCGGTGAGATCGGCCATGCCACCACAACCGAGCACAATGGCGCCAATGTTGTCTTCTTCTTTTGCCCGCAGACACTCTTCAATCAGGCGTTGAAGGGCGGCGTCTGCGTTGTCTTCCAGGTCCAGCACGGGGATTTCTGCGGCCCGAACCCGACGGCAGTGATGACTGAAGCCGTAGCTCTCCAGCAGGTGCTCGGCGATGATGCCGGTGCGCCCGAGGGTGGTGACAACGGAAAAGCGCGTGCTGATCATGGTGGCGACGTGGAAAGCCGCTTCGGCAATGCCGACAACGGGTGCCCGGGTGAGCTCCCGCGCTGCCAGAAGGCCGGGGTCTCCAAAGCAGGCGATGATGTAGGCATCAACGGGGTCGTCACCCTGTTCGCCGGCCAGGACCTCTTCGGCAACACCGACGGCGCTGATGGCTTCGTCAAAGTGGCTTTCGATGGACACCGGGCCGCTATCCGGCTGGGTTGCCGTAATTCGCGTGCCCGGTGCCGCCACGTCTTTAGCCGCTTTACCGATGGTCTCGGTCATGCCGCGCGTGGTGTTGGGGTTGATGATTCGAATGTGCATGGTTTCCCCGATTCGATTCTTTGGTGAACAAAGCAATAATTAATTGTATACAAGTTAGAGCGATGTCTGGGGAGTGTGCAAGTATTTGTTGCAGAAAAATGCCAATGCTCAGCTTCTGCGTGGTGTTTCGCGGGCCACGCTCCTAGCCTTAAAGGCGCCTTATCAGTCTGAGTGACGGAAAATTTTCACAAAAACAGATTTTGTTGTATACAATATTTTGGCGTCTTAACTCCAAAAGCCGAAACCGATTCCCTGTCATTAGTTGAGGACGTGTAGTTATGAGTATGACAACGGATTACCCCCGTGACCTGATCGGCTATGGCCGTGACCTTCCGGAGGTTCGCTGGCCGGGCCAGGCGAGGGTGGCCGTGCAGTTCGTGCTCAACTACGAGGAAGGCGGCGAGAACTGCGTGTTGCATGGAGATAGCCACTCCGAGCGTTTTCTGTCTGAAATTGTGGGCGCTGAGCCGTTTGAAGACCGCCACATGAGCATGGAGTCTATCTACGAATACGGCTCCCGGGTCGGGGTCTGGCGTCTGCTCAAAGAATTTGAACGCCGTGGTCTCCCGCTGACGGTGTTTGGGGTGGCGATGGCGTTGCAGCGTCATCCGGAAGTGGCGCAGGCTTTCCGTGAGCTGGGTCATGAGGTTGCCTGCCATGGCTGGCGCTGGATTCACTACCAGAACATTCCGGAGGACATCGAACGTGAGCACATGCGGCGTGCCATCGAGATATTCCGGGAGCTGTACGGCGAAACACCCTTGGGCTGGTATACCGGCCGGGACAGTCCGAACACCCGTCGCCTGCTGATGGACGAGGGTAGCTTCCTGTACGACTCCGACTATTACGGCGATGACCTGCCATTCTGGGTTCAGCAACAGGATTCCGCCGGCGAGTCCCATAATCATCTGGTGGTGCCGTACACCCTCGACACCAACGACATGCGATTCGCAACACCGCAGGGTTTCAATACCGGAGATCACTTCTTCGAATACCTGCGTGATGCTTTTGACGTTCTCTACGAAGAGGGCAGGGAAACGCCGAAGATGCTGTCGGTGGGGCTGCATTGCCGGTTAATTGGCCGACCGGGCCGCTTCCGTGGGCTTCAGCGTTTCCTCGACCATATTGAGTCCCACGACCGTGTCTGGGTGACACGCCGTGTGGATATTGCCCGGCATTGGGCAGAGCACCATCCTTTTGAATCCGGAGCACTCTGATGATTGACAGGAACAATCCCTCTCCCTACTACGCACCGACCGGCGGGCATCCGCCTCAGACACAGCTGCTGACGGATCGCGCCGTGTTTACCGAGGCGTATGCCGTCATCCCGAAAGGCGTGATGCGGGACATCGTTGCCAGTTATCTGCCGCTCTGGGAAAAAACGCGTCTGTGGGTCTTATCCCGCCCGCTCTCCGGATTTGCCGAGACCTTCTCGCAGTACATCATGGAAGTGTCTCCGGGTGGCGGAAGCGAACGGCCGGAGATTGATCCCGGAGCCGAGGGCGTTCTGTTTGTGGTGGAAGGCCAGATGACGCTGACCCTGGCAGGGGAAACGCATCAGATGGCGCCGGGTGGCTATGCATTCATTCCGCCGGGCAGCGACTGGGCGGTGCGCAACGAGTCTGGCTCCACGGTTCGATTCCACTGGATTCGAAAGGCATATGAAGCGGTGGATGGCGTCGACTATCCAGAGCCGTTTGTTACCAACGAAGCCGTCATCGAGCCCATCGAGATGCCGGATACCAACGGCTGCTGGGCCACCACGCGCTTTGTGGACCAGAGCGATATGCGCCACGACATGCACGTGAATATCGTGACCTTCCAGCCAGGGGGCGTGATTCCCTTTGCAGAAACCCACGTGATGGAGCACGGGCTGTATGTGCTCGAAGGCAAGGCCGTTTACCTGCTCAACAAGGATTGGGTGGAAGTGGAAGCCGGTGACTACATGTGGCTCCGGGCGTTCTGTCCCCAGGCCTGCTATGCCGGCGGCCCTGGCCGTTTCCGGTACCTGCTGTACAAAGACGTGAATCGCCACATGAAGCTCAGTGGCTTTGGCGCTTGCTGAAAAGCCAAGGGAACACCATCATGCTGAAACTGACCGCCCAGCCTTTGACACCGGAAGCCTTCGCACCCTTTGGCGATGTGATTGACAGCCGGAGTGCTTCCAATTCGTTTCCTATCAACGGAGGTCGAACCCAGCGCCACCACGACCTGGCAAGTGTTGAGATACTGGGTGAGGGTGGACGGCCCATGATCAGTATCTTCGCAAGCCAGCGGGTTCAGGTTCCATTGCAGGTTGACTGCCTGGAGAGGCATCCATTGGGAAGCCAGGCGTTCATCCCCATGCACGGTGAGCGTTTTCTGGTTGTTGTGGCTCCGCCGGGTGACGGTATTGATCCCGACTCCGTACGCGCGTTCGTAACCGACGGACGTCAGGGTATTAATTATCGCGCAGGCACCTGGCATGCGGTGCATTCGGTGCTGGAGTGCGAGGGTGAGTTTCTCGTTGTTGACAGGGGTGGGCCAGGGCATAACTGTGATGAGCAACCAGTTGAGGCGCTCATCACTCTGGATTGATCGAACGCTTGATCGATATCCTCATTGGGAGTCGTAGACGTCAATGATCGTTCGAGTCAGCTCAACGATCCAGGGCTCGCTGGGAGGGGCAGGATTCTTAATCGTCGCTTTTAATGCTGGCTGGAAAGATTGGGGGCTACTCGGCTTTTGGACAATCACCGGCATAGACATTAGCAGGAATTGGAAAAACTCCGATCCAATCTTCCTGCAAAAAACGATGAGCAACTAACGCCTATCAAAAAGGAATCATAGGTGTTCAAGGAGATTGTGTTCTACCTCAAAACCAGACAATTTCTCCAAGAGCACTACAACCAATTTTTGACTTTAGATTCTAGTCAAAATTGAATCTGCCTGACCATCCAGCCTTTCCTTCACCGACCGCCAATCCGGCATAAACCGATCCAGTAGCCCATAAAAGCGCGGGCTGTGGTTATGCTCCACCAGATGACACAGCTCGTGCAGCAGCACGTAGTCGATGGCACAGATCGGGGCTTTGATCAGGTGAGGGTTCAGCAGGATGGCCCCTTCCGGTGAGCAGCTCCCCCACTGGGTCTGCATCTCCACCATGCGCCAGGTCGGTGCCGTCGTTGTCCAGGGCAGACTCTCAACCATCAGGTCGAGCCTGCGCTGGAACACCTCCAGGGCGCGATCCCGGTACCACTAGCGCACGGCTTTCTGTATCCGATCCGCACTCAGCTCCTTGCCCTGCACGCGCAGCTGGCCGCCAATCAGTTTGCAGGTAACCTTGCGCTGCTCCGGGGCCTGGATGACCTTCAGCACATACCGCCGGCCCAGATACAGCATGCTCTCGCCGCTCACCCATTGTCGCGGCCGGACATCCCGGTGGCGCTCGGCGAGATCTTTCCGGCCGATAGCCCCGATACCTTTATCGAACAATTTGTTCGAAGGCGGGCCGGGCTAGGCGCAACAAGGCGGCCAAGAACCGACAGCCGCTACAGCAGGCCAACCATCCCAATCACATCTGGGGCATGGATTTTGTTTCAGACGCGCTGTTCGATGGTCGGCGACTGCGCCTGCTGACGATCATTGATCTGTTCACCCGGGAGTGCCTCGGCATCGTGGTTGGACAGAGCCTGAAGAGCCATGATGTTCAGGAAGCCTTGACGGCGATTGCGCGCTTCCGGGGCAACCCGGACGTTCTTAAGACCGACAACGGGTCGGAGTTCGCCGGCAAGGTCATGGATCGCTGGGCGTATGAGCGGGACATCGAAATCGACTTCTCACGGCCCGGAAAACCTACCGACAACGCAACGGTAGAATCGTTCAATGGACGGCTGCGACAGGAGTGCCTCACCGAAAACTGGTTCTTGTCACTGGCCGACGCCAGGGAGAAAATCGAAGCGTGGCGGACGTTCTATACTCAAGTCCGACCCCATTCTGCATTTACGTGGTCCACGCCGTCTGACTACGCCAGAAAACATGCGGTTTCACGAGGAAAACAGAAGCAACTGGAGCCGGATTTTTCCAACTCCGGATGGGCCTAATACGGGGTCAGGGTCAGGCCTGCCATTGTTACCATAGTGAGCTGGTTTGGTGCGGGTGCGCTCAATTATGGAGCATTTTTGAGTGTGCCTTGGTTTAGTTTTAGAAAAACACGCAAGTGTGCACACCGCGATCCCAAGTGAGCTAGCGCTGAAAAACAGAGCTTTTCCCGACTTGGCCCGTCCTTTGCTAGAAATCTGCGCAACTTATCTTTATTCCTACAGCTGTCTGGAATAGCGAGATTAGGACCACTTTGCGTACGGCAGTGATAAGGGCTTTATGCCGACTTTCTATTATTGGGGAGAGAGGGAATCAGCTATCCGATGTCTCAGAATCAAACAACATTAAACTCAACAGAACGAAGAAGTGAAGATAAGAAGAGACAGGTGAAGATTGCCTGTATTCAATTCGAGCCGGTATTTGGCGAGGTCTCGCTTAATGTACGTCGGAGTATTGAACTAATAGAGCAAGCCACAAAAGAAGGCGCTCGCATAATTGTTCTGCCCGAGCTTTGCAGTACAGGGTATGTTTTTAGATCTAAATCTGAAGCAACAGAGCTTGCCGAGACGATCTCAGATGGAATCACTACTAAAGCATGGTGCGAAGTCGCAAAACGATTAGATGTTGTCCTCATTGCTGGAATTGCAGAGCTTGAAGGCAAAAAAATTTATAACAGCGCAGTCATTATTGACCGCTATGGAGTCTTAGGTGTTTATCGAAAGCTGCACCTATGGGGAGACGAAAATATCGTCTTTGAGCCAGGTGACCTTGGAGCCCCTGTATTTGAAACGCCGTTTGGTCGGCTAAGTGTAGCGATATGCTATGACGGCTGGTTCCCTGAAACCTTCCGAATGGCAGCGCTTCAGGGCGCAGATATAGTCTGTATTCCCACCAATTGGGTACCGCTTCCGGGTTGGCAGTTAGACCAAAAACCCATGGCTACAGTGCTACATCAGGCCGCGGCCTATAGTAATGGCCTTGTTATCGCTTGTGCGGACAGGGTAGGGACAGAGCGTGGTCAGGAATTTATAGGGAACAGTCTAATCATTGACCACACAGGCTGGCCGGTGGCTGGACCTGCAAGTGGCTATAAAGAAGAAATAGTAATTGGTAATGCAGATATTGGGTCGGCTATCCAATACTTATCCCCCAACCGTTTTAATCATCTTTTGAATGATAGGAGAACCGACGTTTATTCCGACTTCGAAGGTTTAGATATTAAAGCAAGAAAAGATACTGTCTATTTATAAAAGGAAGAAATCATGAGCTTAAAAAGTTTAGTTTTCGGTCTTGGGATTTGCTTGAGTATTTCTGCTTACGCCGCCGATCCGATAAAGATTGGAATTCCTGTTGGACTGAGCGGAGCCAATAGCGTTGTCGCACCATCCGTGGTTCAGGCGTCTGAGTTGGCGGTCGCCGAAATTAATGCCAAAGGAGGAGTAATAGGCCGACCTTTGCAGCTGGAGATTGCTGATGATGGATCCGGGGCCCAAGGCGCACAGCGAGCATACGATAGCTTGGTCTTTCAAAAAGAGGTCGACGGCATTGTCGCAATGGAGACTACGGCGGCTCGAAATGCAGGCCTGCCAATTGTAAACCGTGGCAGGGTGCCTCTCATCTACACCTCCTTCTATGAGGGGCGTTCCTGCTCGCCATGGATGTATATAAATGCCTGGGTTCCGGAGCAACAGGTAAAACCTATGGTAGATCAGTTTATGTCTGAATATGACGCTAAAAAGTTCTTCCTTATTGGCAGTGACTACGTCTTCGGTCGGGGAATGCTTGAATTTACGCGTGAGTACGTCGAAAGCAAAGGTGGGACCGTGGTAGGCGAATCCTACCTGCCCATCGAAGGCTCCGATTGGACAGCAATCATCTCGCAGTTACGCTCGGCGGATCCTGATGCATTGATCACATCGACATCGGCTGGTGCTCCCAATGTCACACTTACCCGGCAGCTTCGTTCAGCAGGAGTAAACATCCCATACGGGAGCTATGCGATAGACGAAACCACAGCAAAAAACATGGGCTCTAACGCGGAAGGAGTTTATTTAGCGGCCTCTTACGTCTCTAGCTTGGACACACCAGCGAATGAGAGATTTTTAGAGGCGCTTAAAGAAAAGTTCGGCGATGAGGCAGAGACGCCTAACGAGCTATCTGTTCCTCAATACGACGGGATCTACGCTTACGCCGCCGCTGTTGAGAAAGCAGGGTCTACCGAGCCATCTGCTGTCATAGAAGCTCTATCTGAGGTAACCATCGAGGGCCCTAGAGGTTCGATAAAGATGGATAGACAGCGGCATGCTGCTCTTACGATGTACCTCGGGAAAGTAGCAAGTGATGGTTCAATCGAGGTTGTAAAGACATTTGAAAGCGTAGATCCGGGCGAGCAATGCCCACAGTTCGCCGACTAATAAGCTTGTGGCGTGTGGTCCAAAATATTAAGGCCCACGCCCATTACTGGTAAGAGGTTTAATGTGGGTAGCGTCATCTTCGATATTTTGACGACAGCCGGAATTCTATTTGTCGTAGCAAGCGGTTTAATGATCATCCTTGGGGTAATGAAGCTTTTGAACTTCGCCCACGGGGCGTTTCTTACCGCCGGTGGATATGCCGCATACCTAACCGGTGCTGCTGGCATAAGCCCATGGTTTTCCGTGCCACTCGCCGGGATCGTCGGGATTGTTTTCGGGTTGCTTGTCGAACGTACCATCATCAGGCCGCTTTATAACCGACCGCTTGACGCCATTCTCGCCACTTGGGGGCTAGGTATTGTAATCAGCCAGATATTTGCGCTGACGTTCGGTCGCGGCGTTCAGTTTGCCCCATCCCCATTATCGGGAACTATTGAGGTTCTCGGTATTGAGTACTCGGCATACCGATTAGCAGTTAGCGCTATCGCCGTACTGCTCGCGATTGCCCTTATAGCATTACTTAGCCTTACACGTTTTGGTCTCAATGCCCGGGCTGTGATTGTCAATGAGAACCTGGCCCGCGGTTTGGGCATTGATAGCACCAGGGTCCGCGCCATCACTTTTGGCTTAGGTGCGGGATTGGCTTGTGCTGCTGGCGCCCTGATAACGCCGTTACTATCGGTTGATCCCAATATGGGACTACCTTGGCTGGTCAACAGCTTCATGCTGGTTCTGATATCGGGAGTCTCTTTCCCAAGCCTTCTGCTTGCCTCGCTAGTTCTGGGGGGAACTCAAGTGCTCATCAGTACTTTCATCAGCCCTATTCTCGGAGGTATGACAATCGTGGTTCTTGCAGCAATGATTCTCCGTTTAAATCCGAAGGGGTTTAGTCGTGCTTAGAAAAGAAATTACGCTATCTCGTACTCATCGCACAGCCCTTATTGGGTGTCTGGTTGGGCTGTGTACAGTAGCCATCGCGCCTTTGTTTCTTGACACTTACTTTACCAACATCCTCATTAGGACATTGCTTCTTGCTGCCGTGGTTATGACGGTGGATATACTCTGGGGATATACAGGTATTCTGACGTTTGGCCAATCCGCCTTTTTTGGTATAGGCGCGTATGCATGTGGCCTTGTATTTACTCACTACGGATTCGGGCCTGGCTGGGCTCTAGGTGGCCTAGCTTTGGCATTGGGTTCAGCGGCAGTCGTGGCAGCTGGTACGGGATGGTTGGCCTTTTTCCACGGTTCGTCACCTATTTATGCGTCTATTATAACCCTCGCATTACCTATCGTTCTCACTCAGGTCATATATTCCGGCGGTAGCTACACTGGATCGTCCAGCGGACTTTCGGGCTTTCCGACGTATTTCTGGAGCCTGGAAGTTTGGTTCTGGATAGCTGGGTGTTTTCTTGTACTAACCACTACCGCAGGATGGTTGCTGGTTCGTAGCGACTTCGGTCGTGTACTTATTGCTATCCGTGAGAACGAGGACCGCAGCGCATACTTGGGCATACCTGTATCGCGTATCAAAACGATGCTGATGGTGGCTGCGGCAATGGTAGCCTCAGTTGCCGGGTTTGCGTACGCAGCGTTCTCAAATGTTGTTGCGCCAGAGCTAGCGGGTTTTCAGCTTGGTACCGAGCTTTTAATCTGGACTGCTTTAGGAGGGAGGGCGACCTTGCTTGGCCCCGTTTTCGCGGCCATCGGTATTGATACCATGTCTTCCTGGCTTTCAGGGGCAATGCCCTTCTTCTGGAAACTGCTCACCGGCATAGCTTTCGTAGGGGTTATAGTTGCGTTACCCCGTGGTCTCGCACCCCTTATCAGCGGCCTATGGAATCGCCTCCGTCCGCAACGAAATGCCATTGATTTTGAGGCCAGCGTTGTTAAAGCACCGGGGACCAGAATGTTGCAGGGATCTTTCGGAGATGCACCACCCTTAAGAATAGAAGGGCTCTCACGTCGGTACGGTAGTTTAGAGGTCTTAAGGGATGTGAACCTCATAGGAAAGGGTACCGAACTGCTGGGTATTATTGGTCCCAATGGTGCGGGGAAGACTACTTTGATGCGCTGCATCAGCGACGGAAAAGAAAGAACGACCGGGACGCTTTACATCAACAATGTCGAGATAGCGCACAGTTCACCTCAGCAAGTAGTGGGTCTGGGCGTGGGCAGAAGTTTTCAGAACACCAATCTATTCGAGACACTAACCGTTTCGGAATGTCTTAAGCTGGCTCGTTACCGGATTGATGGCGCCAGTCTCTTCAGTCGTAGCGACACTGTCGCCCTACCTCAGCCATCACTGGACATTCTGCAAGCAACAGGCCTAGACAAAAAACTTTCCGAAGAAACTAAGAACCTTTCCCATGGGATGAAGCGTGGCCTGGAGCTAGCGATGGTTTTGGCAACTGAACCGTCGGTACTTCTGCTCGATGAGCCTACGGCAGGGCTAACAAGACCAGAGCGCATGGCTATAGGTAGTGTCCTGACAAAACTGACACGGGACTTCGGTCTTTGCATCGTTCTTATCGAACATGACCTCGACTTTGTTAGAGCGATTAGTGATCGCGTTGTCGTTCTTCATCAAGGGGCAATCCTGATGGAGGGTACTGTAGAAGAGGTCGTCGCGTCTGACTTGGTCAAGGCCGTGTACGCGGGCCACAAAGAGGATGAATCGGCATGAGCGATGCGATCCTAACACTAAGCGATATTACAAGCGGGTACGGTTCAGCTGCCGTGGTGAGGGACGTTTCGCTGGATATAAAACAGGGTGAGATCTTGGCAGTACTGGGAAAGAACGGTATGGGCAAGTCTACTCTTCTCAAGACTATTATGGGCTTTGTTAGTCCTTTTGGCGGACAAGTAATCTTAAGAGATAAGGACGTTACGCAGCCCCCCCCGCATATGATGGCGCGATCTGGCGTTGCTCATATTCCACAGGAAAACACCTTATTCCCTGACCTATCAGTCGAAGATAACTTACGGCTTGGGGTCAATTCGGACCGCCTCTTCAGGGAGCGCCTGCCAACAATCGAGTCACTCTTCCCTCGTATCCTTGAACGGATGAAACAGCGGGCCGGCACTCTTTCTGGAGGTGAGCAAAAGATGTTGTTGATGTGTCGAGGCCTAATTTCACACCCGAGATTGATGCTTATCGATGAGATAACGGAAGGCCTCCAACCCGCAATGGTTGACCGTATGGCAGAAGTATTGGTCAAGGCACGTGATGACCTAGGTATTTCCGTACTGCTCGTGGAACAGCACCTGGACTTTGCTTTAAGCATTGCGAACCGCTTCATGATCCTGAAGCTCGGCGAGATAGTTGACCAAGGGGTAGTGGATAGCCAAGTAACAAGCGATCAGTTGTCGGCTCATCTAGCGGTCTAAACAGGCGCGGGTGTGGTCGCCCATTTCAAGTGCAAGGTCAGTAGTGAACAGATCATGCGCAATTGTTAGGAGGTAAGTAATGCGGCTTTTTCCGCGCGAAATTGATCGGCTTCTGTTGCACCAGGCAGCAGAGCTTGCGAGGTCTCGTCATAAAAAAGGACTTTCTGTCAGTGAGCCTGAAGCCCGGGCTATGATCGCCGACGCTATCTGTGAAGGTGCGCGTAAAGGGGGAACCGTTTCTGACATGGTTTCCTTAGGAGCAAGCCTGTTAACCGAAGATGATGTGATGCCGGGCGTTGCTGAGCGGATCGACGTCGTTATGGTTGAGGCATTTTTTCCAGATGGGCAGAAACTCGTTTGCGTCCATGATCCGATCGGGCCGGGAACGTCGGATCTTATGGTACCCCTCAACCCGCGATGGAAGCTTGGTAAAGCACCAGTAGAGGTAAACAGCGGGCGCGATACGACGAGCTTAAGGGTCCAAAGCAAAGCTGACCGCCCCGTCCAAGTTGGTTCGCATTATCACTTCTTCGAAGTCAACCCAGCGCTATATTTCGATCGTACGGCCGCATACGGATTTCGCCTCGATATCCCTGCTGGAACAACACTGCGCTTTGAGCCAGGGGACCTGCGGGAGGTCAACCTAGTGGCAATTGGCGGAGCCAGAATTGTAAACGGCCTTGCAGGTTTGGTTAACGGCTCTCTGGACGACCCAAACGTCTATTCCGCCGCAAAATCCCGACTATCAGACTTCTTGCAGGAGTAGTGTATGGCTCATTCAATCGAACGTTCGAGGTACGTACAGCTTTATGGGCCTACTGTAGGGGATTCTGTTAGGTTGGGTGACACCGGCTTATGGGCAAAAGTGGAGCACGACAGCTGTGTTGGTGGTGACGAGTTAGTGTTCGGTGCAGGTAAAACCATGAGGTGCGGCACTGGATGCGATGGTGTTTTAACTGCGGCTGATGGCGTGCTTGACCTCGTCATCACTAACGCTTTGATCATCGATACGGTTCTTGGCGTTATTAAAGCGGACATTGGCATCAAGAATGGCCGGATTGCTGGCATAGGTAAAGCAGGTGATCCAAACATAATGGACGGCGTGACTGCTGGCCTTATCGTGGGAGTTAACACAGATGTTCGAGCGGCTGAGGGGTTAATCGTCACTGCTGGCGCGATTGACTGTCATGTTCATTTCATCGACCCGGGACAAGTAGAGGAAGCGCTTTCGGCTGGCTTCACAACATTGATGGGCGGCGGTCTCGGCCCGACTACTGTTCCTATAGCCTCAACTGGAACGACAAATTTGGGGCACATGTTGCGGGCAGCAGAAGCCTTCCCTGTCAACTTTGGATTTATTGCAAAGGCCGCTTCCCACACAGTTGAGCCGTTACTAGAACAGTTAGCCGCCGGCGCAGCGGGGTTAAAAATTCACGAGGACTGGGGTGCGACTCCGGCGGTTATTGATGCTGCTCTCAAGGCTGCCGAGATCGGTGGGGGTCAAATTCAGCTGCATACCGATACGCTTAATGAGTCCGGATTCGTCGAACACACAATGCGTGCCATCGCCGGACGTGGCATCCATGCATACCATGTAGAGGGTGCTGGTGGAGGCCACGCGCCAGACATCATTCGAATGTGCGGAAAAGCCAACATTTTGCCTTCATCGACCAACCCGACGAACCCGTTCACCATAAACACCTTCGATGAACACTTCGATATGGCCATGACGAGTCACCACCTTAATCCTCGGCTGCCCGAAGATGTTGCATTTGCGGAGAGCCGAATCCGTAAAGAAACTATTGGGGCCGAGGATGTCTTGCATGACATTGGCGCCATAAGCGCGATCGGATCAGATAGCCAAGGAATGGGGAGAATCGGAGAGACTATTACGCGGTGCTGGCAACTTGCCGATCATATGAGAGAGCTTCGGGGGACGTTACCGGAAGACCGCGGTAGTGGAGCAGATAACTTCAGAATTCGTCGGTATCTTGCAAAATATACGATCAACCCAGCACGAATGTTTGGCATTGATGCTGAAGTTGGTTCGCTAGAGGTAGGGAAATTGGCCGATCTCGTGTTTTGGAAACCGGAATACTTTGGAGCCAAGCCGGAACTCATTATGAAATCTGGCTTTCCTGTGTGGGCGCCGTTGGGTGAGGCCAACGCATCGCTGATGAGCTGTGAGCCACTTCGTTACAGACCTATGTGGGGCTATTTCGGGCGGGCACCTCAGGCTTTGGGTGTGCGCTTCGTCTCTCCAGCCGCGATCACTTCAGGCATTGCTCGTCGACTAGATCTCAAGTCCGCCATGGTACCCGTAGCTGACACACGAGGGACCAGAAAAAGCGATATGTTGCTGAATGATCTAGTGCCGAACATCGATGTTGACGCAGAGTCTTTTCAAGTACGAATCGATGGTCAGCCACTCATCAGCACACCTTTAACTCGGGTGACGCTGGGACAATCATACATGCTTAAGTAAGGAGTCTAGGCTATGGCAGCGGTTCGTTTAGGGTTCGGAGGCCCAGTTGGTAGTGGAAAAACGCGGTTAGTGGAACGCTTGCTCCCTTTGTTTAGTGAGGAATCTATCTCTGTCGCAGTGATAACAAACGATCTTGTTACAGATGAGGATGCTGAGCGGGTCAAGCGTTCGGGCTTAATCGATCCCGAGAGAGTTCTAGGTGTCGAAAGCGGGGCCTGTCCTCACACTGCCATCCGTGAAGACCCATCTGTAAACCTTGAAGCAGCGGAACGGTTAGAGCGACGCTTTCAGCCTGACGTCATTCTCATCGAGAGCGGAGGGGATAACTTAGCTGCCACTTTCTCTAGTGAGCTTGTGGACTGGTGGGCTTTTGTCATAGATGTATCTGGCGGAGATGATATTCCCCGAAAGCGAGGTTTGGGTGTGTTGAGAGCAGATTTGCTGGTGGTCAACAAGATAGATCTAGCTCCGCATGTAGATGCCGATTTGGAACGGATCACAGGCGACGTCTCGTTAGCGCGCCCAGATAGAGCATCTCTTTTCACCGACCTCCGCAGTGGCCTGGGAGTAAAGGCAGTGTTTGAGGAAATTAAACGAAGTGCGCTTTTCGGAAAGCTGACCGGATGAACGACGGTCTGCTGGCGCTGCGTTTTCGCACCGACAAATACGGCCGTACTAGACTAGTGGAGCGTAGGCAGCGGTATCCGATGACTACTACGGGAGTGCTTCCATTTGAGTCTGAATCTGGCGCCTTGATCTACACCCAGAATGCGGCGGGGTCGGTTTTTGGGGGGGACCGGCTTCATACCGATTTGCATCTTGAGGACGATGCCTCAGTTTGCATCTCAACGCCCTCCGCAACTCGTATTCAAGGCAATGGATTGGCTGCTCAGACAACGCACATCAAGCTGGGCCGAGGGGCGTTTATCGAATCGATTCCGGACATGATTATCGCGCATCCCAAGGCTGTGTACCGGCAGGAAACTCACATTGACCTGGCTGAGGGGGCAGAGGCAATCCTGGGTGAAAGCATTGCTCCTGGTAGGGTTGCCCGCGGTGAGGAATACGTTTATGACGCGGTCTCGTTACGCCTTGAGGCAAGTTTTAACGGTCAGCCGGTATTGGTCGACGCGTCGACGTTTAGGCCGGGCGAAGCGAGCCCGGCGTTAATAGGAGCGTTGGGGCAAGCCGGATATATTGGCTCTCTTGTGATCTTGAGCCAGAAAAACGATCAAGAAGAGCTGGCCACGAAAATTAGTGCACGGCTTGAGGAATTAAAAATGGTCTATGGCGGGGCTGCAGCTCTCGCTTCCGGTTGCGGCGCCATCGTCCGTTTTCTTGCCGACGATGCTCCGGCTTTACGAAATGCTATGCAGAGCGTGTGGGCTATCGCCCGACATCATGTTCGAGGTCGCCCGGCACCAACATTAAGGAAGTAGAAGAACAATGTTGCTAATACACGAAATTCTAGGTCGTTACGATGACAGGGCTTTTAACGGAAGAGCTAGAGATAAAATCTGGATCACAGCCGCAGACGCAGGACGTCGCCGATTGCGTGCGGTTAGTGAAAATGGAGAGCAAGTCGGGATAGATTTACCCAGACCAGATTGGCTCTTTGATGGGGCTGTAGTCCACGATGACACTAGACGAATTCTAGTTGTTGCCCGGCGACCTGAGTTAGTGATGGTCGTCGCCTTGAGCGAGTTAGAACCTTCACAGGCCTTCCAGATTGGTCATGCACTAGGTAATCGGCATACCCCTGCTGAATTCCGCAATGATGAAATTCTGGTACCCGTAACTGACACACCAGACCTAACCGCACGGCCAGTTCGCGCACTAGGCTTCCGGAATATCCAGATTCGGTTTGAGGAGCGAGCTTTTGCTGCTGACGCGCCCCCGAGTGGCGCGACCGTCTCAGACCATGGTTCCCATCGTCACCTCCATGACTAACTGTACCTTCGATACTCACGCTAGCTCTGTATTGGCACTGATGCAGCTTTCTGATTCAGCATTGCCGATTGGGAGGCATGCACATGCATTTGGTCTTGAGCGCTTGTTCAGAGATGGGCGAGTCGAAACGCCACAAGATCTGCAAAGCATGATTACGTCGGCTCTGACTCACGGGGTTGCACGAGCTGATGGTGCAGCTGCCGCGTTGGCCCATGACGCGCTTGGAGCTGGCCTTCTTAGCGGTTTGCTTGAGATAGATGCCCGGCTAGACCTCCTCAAGCTGACAGCTTCATCACAAGCGGCTTCTCGTCGTTGCGGTAGCAGGCTAGCTTCGTTGGCACCCGCTTTCCACGCTAACTCTACGCTCGTAAAATTTGTCCAGGAAGTCGCGGACAAAAAAACCCCAGGCCATGTATCAGTAGTATCTGGAGCCGTTGCAGCTGCAATGGGAATAAGCAGGGAAGATGCTGTGCTTATGGAGTTACGAGGCGTCGTCACGATGATCCTGTCAGCTGCCGTTCGTTTGGACGTGATTCCTGCGTCTGCAGCTCAAGCGATGTTGGTCGTTCTTGCCCCTGAGATTATTGGGTCTGCGGGGATATCTCTTGGCACGGGGATCGGTGAGATGGAATGTGGTGCCGCAGCAGGTTTAGAGATCGCGTCAATGCGCCATGCCCGAGATCATAGTCGGTTATTTGCCACTTAAATAAATTTCAATTAGGAAAAGCATATGCAAGAAGACAAGATCCTGAGGGTTGCTCTTGATTGGTCGGTAGATGAGATTGATCCCCCCAGATCGTTCGGGGGGTGGAATACGGGTCGAGTAGTGCAGCAGACCCATGAAAGCCTATTCGAAGACGATTTTGATTCCGCTCCCGCTAATTTCAATGACCCGACAGATGTTATCCCAAGGCTCGCAGTCGAATGTGAGATATCAGAAGATTTTCGTACCTATGTTTTCAAAATAAGGGACGGCGTGAACTTTCATGATGGTGCTCCACTAAACGCAGAAGCTGTGGTTATCAACTACGAGCGCTTATGCTGTCCGGATTCACCTTTTTTCTCACCTGTGGCCGCGGACTTGAACCGCTCTGGAGTTGGACTGATCGATAGAGTTAGAGCACTTGATGAGATGACGGTTGAGCTTAGCCTTTCCGAGCCAAATCCGGAGTTTCTCCGGTATATGACACAAGAGGACGCTCCGGGATCACAGTCATTGATTAGTCCTGAAGCAATTCGGAAATATGGTCCTGATGAGTGTGCTGATAGAGCACCAGGGACTGGCCCATTTCAGTTCTATCGTCGATTTGAAACCGCGTATGGTTCTGCTGTAGAACTGCGTCGAAACGAAGATTATTGGTATGGTTGTCCTCAGATTGAGGCTATTCAGTTTTTGCCTTTTCCTGATCGTGACGATCGAGTAAGAGCGCTAATCGAAGGACGGGTGGACTTTGCGTATAGTCTGGAGGGGGCAGATTTGGACAGTTTGTCTGCGCAGGGCTTTAACGTACCGGAGTTTGCACCACCTTACCTCTGGTATCTAGTGTTTAACCAGAGAGACCCACAGATATCAGACTTGCGTGTACGGCATGCAATAGCACATGCTATCGATCGCCAGGCACTGTGTGCGGACCTCTTTCCCGGTGCTGCTATGCCCGCAGTCAGTGCAATTCCACCTGGAGCTCCGTCGTATGATGAGTTCGCGCCAGACTTCTATTCGTATGATCCAGAGTTAGCCATAAAGCTCTTGGCAGATGCGGGTTTTTCTGATGGGCTAGTGCTTAAAGTGGAGGCAGCCCAAGCGGGCTCTGCACAGCTCGACCCGAGTGCAATATACAAGCGGTTGGCCCAAGACTTGGAAAGAGTAGGCATCCAGTTAGAGATAACTTTCCACAAAGACTGGGTCACGTACTGCAATCAATGGCGTGAGGGTGCTCCCGTGGGTGTTGCTTTTACAGAGATGAGTTGGGGCATGTCATCCGATCTTTGGCTGGCCCAAGTGCTTCATGGCTCCAACCAATCGCCTGTTGGCTTCAATGCTGGGTACAACAATGATACAGGGGTGGATGTTCTATTGGACCGAGCACGAAATACAATCGAAGCGTCAAGCAGGAGGTCGCTCTACCGTGAGGCAGATTCGTTGCTGATGAAACACCTGCCTATCCTACCTTTGTTTACCTCTCGGCGCGGAATGTTTGCCTATTCGCAGAGGGTAATGGGGTTAACTACGGTCAACCAATGCTGGCATGATTTTCGAGGAGTGAGGTTGAAGTAAATCAGAGACGTTGTAAACCAAATTGGGTTAGTGTCACCGGCCTCCTTTTTCCAAGTAACAGCCAAAGCCGGTAACGTAAAACAGTCGAACAGCGGTTTGTGCCATCCTCCTCCCCAGAGTAGCGGGTATGACAGAACCCAGAGCTTTACTTCTTTTGACATCATTCAGGCTTGCCTGGACGCCGGGGGGTAGTTGCCCAAAGGACTCTCGCTGGCGCTGTTAAGTGATGTCGACGCACATCCCATGGAAAGCGTTGAACACTTGAGTTACCAGCGTTCTGAGTTTGGTCACGGCTGGAGCGATCAGTGCCGGAGTTGTCAGGATAGTCGGGCTTAGGCACTCACTGGTGGCGTCCTCGACGGCGCCCGTTCGATTTGCTACTGAACAGGGATGCAGGGTAGTAACCGGCCGTTGGGGCAGCCCGTTTACCGGCAGCGTCATTCAGAACGCTTCGGATATCGATATTGATCACGTGTTGTACCGCTGGCCTGGGTTTGGGATCGTGGAGCCTGAGAATGGCTTGGCCAGAAGCGCCGGTCCATCGCCAATGACTCGGTTAGTCTTTTGCCTGTCGAGGCGAGCCTGAGCAAGGGAGCCGAAGGTCCCGACGAATGGCAGCCCCCATTGGGCGAGTGCGGCTATGTAGCTCGCTTCGTTCGGGTGGTAAAGTCATACTATCTGCAGCCTACTGCCCCGGAGTTGGCCTGCTTGTGATTGCGGAGAGTGTGCCATGAAGACCAAACGCCCAACCGAAAAAGAACTCCTGGACGGCCTAGATGCCCACACCGCCCATGCTGACGAGCTGGCCGAGCCGCTCCCTCAGGAGCTTACACCTCTGGAACGCCTAAAGGGGACAGTCAAAGGCTACGAGCGACCAACCGATCCGGTTTGGGACGAGTGGTTCGACTCTGAAGGCGTCAGTGACGACTTTGTGGAAGATCGAGAGCAGCCCAAGGATGGACGAACATAATGGCCCTCGATGACGAAAAAACTAGAGGGCATGTGGCTCTCAAAGGCTTTTTTGGTATCTGTCGCGAATGGGACTGCACCCAGAAAGAGATGATGCAGTTGCTCGGCGGTGTGTCCCGGAGCACGCTGGCCAAGTATGAGACGTTGCCACACGTCACGCTCTCGCAGGATACCCTGGAGCGCATCAGCTACATCCTGGGCATCTACAAATCCTTGAGAGTCATGTACCCAACGGCCGAGCGCGCCAATCACCGGATTCGCCTGGTAACCAGTGAAGTTCCTTTCGCTGGAACGTCTGCCCTGGACTTTATGGCGCTAGGCTCCATGAAGCACCTCATGGAAACTCGACGCTACTTTGATGCAAAGCGGGCGGGTTAACCAGCCCCCGTCGACCAAGATTTTGGGCGGTCAGTTTGGTCACCTTTTTTGTTTGAGAGGATTCGAACCTCTGACCTCTGCCTCCGGAGGGCACAGATATAGGTCGGTGTTGAGCGGTATAGTAGGGGCTGATTCGAGCCAGTTCAAGCAGATGCAGTAAGAAGACCTGCTTGTATGGAACCCTTGTCCTGAGCGGTTTTCAACGATTAACGCCATTTCTGGGCACAGAGGAGTTATTGTCAAATCTGGTGTATGAGCATCAGGCGGCGTCTCTGCCGGATTGATCATCCACCCGTTCTCCATCCCGAAACTGAACGTTATTCACGACCAGCTTCAGTTGGTTAAACCCCTTGATCC